>Ga0209123_1000455_pt1 | contig 52988 bp, 49 predicted proteins | sample BarGraIncu00431A_FD_184500 | JGI IMG/M metagenome (GOLD analysis project Ga0209123, IMG submission 184500) | Arctic peat soil microbial communities from Barrow, Alaska, USA - Barrow Graham LP Incubations 004-31A (SPAdes) (version 2) | ecosystem: Environmental > Terrestrial > Soil > Wetlands >... | reverse complement strand
CACCCACAAGAAAAACGATGACTGGTTGGCACTGCATCCCAATGTTCGCTTCCATTTCACGCCTACATCGGCAAGCTGGCTCAACCAAGTCGAGATATGGTTCGGAATCTTCACCCGTAAGAGCCTGAGCGGGGCAAGCTTCCAAAGCACCGAGCAACTGACACAAGCCATCGAGGCGTTTGTAACCCGCTACAACGAAACAGCCGCACCGTTTGTTTGGAGGAAGCGTGAGGTTCGAGGCGCTCAGCTTAGAAATACAATTGTTAATTTACGCAATTAAACACTAGATTGAAATGTCCGGTTTTTGCTTTCCAGGTCATTTTTGGCTATCTGGTCTAATTTTTAAATGGCTATTTGGCAAGCGCAGTGCGACAGGGCGTTATGTCAATGAGCGCACAAATTTTGGGTCTGTGTCGTCTGTGATGCTGAGCGCCGTGAATTCGCGCTCCGGGCGTGCCCGTACAGCCGTGATGAAGTCAAAACCGATTTCGCCATTGGTCAGTCGGCAATCTGACGCCACGATGTCGGGCTAAAACTGGTCGAGTTCTTCTAGCACTCAGCGAAGCGCTTAGTGGCGGTGGCGACAAGTGCTATTTATATGTCAATTGACTTATGACAGAAATTGGCCATTTAATCGGACAGCACCCCCGCCTCCAATTCCATAATTCCCGAGCTTTTGAAATGATGTTACCTGGGGAGGTGAACGCATTCAGGGGCATAACACAATGGGATGAAAAATGAGCTTTAGTTTCAAGATTACTAGTCTGTCCGCGGTCGCTGCCGTCGTGCTGGTTGCTTGCGGGGGCGGCGGGGGAGGCACATCGCCCACAGCCGCAACGCCTGCAGCACTCGCGGGTACGGTGATCGACGGGTACATCGAAGGCGCCACCGTTTGTCTGGACTTGAACGGCAACCAAGCTTGTGATGCTGGGGAGCCTTCTGCCACCAGCAAAGCTGACGGCACATACAGCCTAGACATCAGCGGCCTGACCACGGCCCAAATCAAAGCAGCGCACTTGCTCACTGTCGTACCAACTACCGCTTTTGATGCAGACGACACCGTCAACGGTGTCAAAAAGACCTTAGCACAAGCGGGCAAAGCCGCCTTCAGCCTGATGGCTCCGGCCAGTGCGTTTATTGCAGCGGATGGCACCTTGAGTTCTGCCGTCATCAGTCCGCTCACCACACTGGTGTCACACGACATGCTTGTGGGCAACAACAAACCCTTGGCTGACGCCATCATCGCCGTGCGTACCCGCATGGGCCTGGCCGCCAACATCGACCTGACGCAAGACTATGTCGCCAAAAACGATGCGAACCTGATGCAACAGGCGCGCGTGGTGGCCGCGGCCATTGGTGAGGTCAAGAAATCCGCCCTGGCAGTGACCGGCACCAGCGACCGCGATGCCTTGTTGGCCGCATTAACTTACTTGCAACAAAATATCGCAGCGCTGGAAATTGCAGCGGCACAAACGGGCACGCCGGCCCCAGTGGTGAATCTGGTCAAGGCGGCGCTGCTGCAGACCGCGCTCATTCCGACTCCGGCCACGCTGATTACGACGGCCCAGCAATTCACAACCACCAGCGCCGCAGATACTTTGGCGATCTTTTCAGACGGCTTCTACATTCCTACAGCTTTTGTAACTGGAATTTCATACATTTCTGGCTACGGCAAAGTCTCAGGCCTCAATGGCCAATGGCAAAACGACCAGTACAACCTAAGCAATGGCAACTGGGCGCCTTTTACTTACACCACCTCAATAGGCAACTTTAACCTCACTGCAAATGGTTGGGTTGCCGCTAATAATAGAAATAATGGAGCCATCACCCCTGATGGACTCGGTGGCGGTACGGCAACTTCAGCTGGAGGCTATAAATTCCGATTCAGTTTCCGCTCGCAAGATGTGAGTGGAAAAACCGCAGGCAGCATTGCAGGACTCTTCAGCCTCATGCCACTCTCAGTCTTACCGGATGCTTTGAAAAACAAGGTCTTTGCCGATGGATCCAAAGTGCTCTGGTCGCAAACTGCCCCCCTCGACGATGAGTACAGCATCAACACAAGCACGAGCAGCAATCTTTTCGTGACGACCTGTACCTCCAATAACGTTTGCACCAACCAAAACATGAGCAGCATTGCCGATCTCCTTGGCGCATATGCAACAGGTTCGTTCAGTAGCAATAAACCGCCTATCTTTTCAAATGGCGTGTATGTCACTTTTGACGATGGCGGTACCAGCACCGGCGGCACGGTAACCGTGTGGACTGACGGTGTGACCCAGTCGACTTGCACCGCCAATAGTTGCGTGGGGACCGCATCAAGCAGCGTGAATCCGCTCACATTTACCAAAACTGGCACAAAGTCGACTTATGAAATTAAAACTGTCTATGGTCAGCAGGTTCTGATTGTCAAGGGGGAATCTGCCTTTTACAGCTACAACAACCTGTTTGCAGTCAAGGGTGGGCAGCTTTTCAGCGGCACATACACTTCCGCAGCCGCTTATCCAGCATCTACAAATGCGACACTGTATTTCAACAAGGCGGCTTTCAACTCCATCATGACCGCCGTCGGCAACCCAGCCGTCGTTAACTGATCTTCAACTTTGAATCCGGTGAATTAATCCATCTGCCTCATTCCCAGCGGCCCTCCGGGGCCGCTTCTTTTGGCTTCTCCGCTACTGACAGCGGCTTCGTTTAAAAAATGCGTCTGAAGGTTGTAGTGCCAACGATCAGTTTGCGGGAACAGAAGGCACCGAAACGGATTCATTGCTAGAGCTTCCGCGCTACATTTACTCTACCTGTTGCTGACCGAGCGAGGTCATTTTCAATGTTGAAGTAGTTTAATCAAATAGTCATTTTGTTGACCCCTGAAGTCGTAGCCCGTGCTGCATACCATTTTTCAGCGTTTGGCGTCAATATGAACCACAAATCAATGTGATTTAACCGTCTGGATAGGTGGTGCGAGGAAAGTCGCTGAATTGAACTTGCAGTAACCTGCCGTTCGTGGAAGTCAGCTCCCGCTTGCGTTGCTGACAGCCACTACCCCGTCATCCTGCCTGATAAGACGGAACACTGGGGATATGAATTCGTATCCCAGTGTTCCGTCCATTTTTTACTCCGTTTTTCGGGGATTTGTTCTGAAATGGAATATTCACCCAGAAAAAATTCCAGCCACATTCAGCTTCAGCGCCTTGCAGTGGGAGATGCTTGGGGCAAGATGAGGCGAAACCTGCGGCTAATTTGCTACATATTTCATAGCTGCTTACGCAGGTAGTACGGGGGCTGGAGGCTGTTTTTAATTAAAACCGTACTTTGATGAACGCTGACGGCCCTTCGAGCTTGGAATTTATATTCACGTTGATCACGTCGTCGCGGGTCAGGTCAATCTGATGAATGCCGTAATCTAAAACAACGCCGACGTTTTTGATCGGGAACCACTCGACCCCCACAGCGACGTTAGAGATCACACCTCTCAAATTCCCATCGGACTTCTTCGTCCCAGACGCATTGGCGTAAAGGCGTAAATCCGGGCTGATGGCGTGGCGCACTCCGATCTCCAGAAGCGCGGCTACCGCGTCGTCGCTGTATCCGTAGTCCAGCCCGGTGGCAGCATTGTTGATGGACAAGCCGACATTCCCGTTCAAACTGACCTTGTAGTAAGCAGCGCCCGCGCCCAAACCCAAGACGGTATTACCGCTGCCAAACCACCACTTGTACGCCAGCTTCGCAAAATCAAGTTGGAGCCCGAGGTTGGCATTGGTTGCAGTCGTCACCGCTGAGCCAAAAACATCCACAGTGTGGGCAGTCGCGCCCCCATAGTCGTGTTTGTATTGGTAGTAGTCGAAGGAGATGCCCTGGCTGTCAAAGATCATGATGTCGGCTTTGACGCGAGGCATTGTTTCCTTGCCTAATCCCATACCACTAGACTGAAAATTGCCGTACTTGGAATTTAGAGTTGTCACGAACGTTGGGTCAGCGCTGAAAGCACCTGCGGAGATGCTTATGCGGTCCAGCGCAGGAGACAGCTCTGCCAAAGCAGGCATGGATATCAACGAACTTGCGCCCAAAGCGGCTGTAAGCGCGAGGACACGGACACCTCGGGTTCGTAGGGTATTTTTTGCCATCATGGGTAAGCCTTTAGTGATCAAGGGTTAAAAAGTGATGGTCAACTTTTTTGGCGAATGGGTCCGTGCGGTGCCGAACACATGCCAATCAACGCGCACAAACCCAATGCCCAGCTTTCGATAGGCCAACGTAAACACTTTGTGTGATGCGCTTGAGTCGGTTGATGGGCGACGGTTGGGGCGCGAGGCGATTAAATCTGCGCTTAATTAGCTATAAACTTTATAGCTACTCACGCAGGCTGTACGGGGGCTAGAGCTTTAATTTGGCAATCAACCGATCTCTGAAGCCTTGCGGCACCGGGGCGGTTTTGCGGGTGGCGTAGTCCAGAAAAACGATCCCGGTTTTGCCGCGCGCCACCTCGCGCCCGCTGATGCGCTCGTTCATGCACCACAGCAAATCGCAGCCTTTGGTGCCGAAGTCGTCAGCGGCCATGCGCACCACCATCACCTCGCCATGAAAAGCTTCCGAGCGATATTGCAAGGCCGCGTCCGAGACAATGATGCCGACGCCCTCCACATTGAGTTCGGTGTAGCCTAGCGACTGGAAAAACCGCGCCCGCGCCTCTGACACCACGGTGAGCAACAGCGCGTTGTCCAGATGCCCGCCATAGTTCATGTGGCTCAGATAAAGCGTGATGTCAGTCGCAAACTGGAATTGCTCGGGGAGTTCAATCTTTATACGGGCCATGATGATGTGTGTTGAAGTTTGAGGGCTGAGCCTGATGAACGACTGTAGCAGCACGACCGGTCGCCACCCTTTTGAAGGTAATGCCTTTGTCACATGAATCCTCTCTAATGATTATTTTTTAGGGAGTTTCTACGTGTCCAATGCCAACAATCGTCGCGGTTTCATCATTAAAACCGGCTCCATCGCCGCTGCTGTAGCAATCAACAGCAGCCTGGTCGCTTGCGGGGGCTCATCAAGCGCCAGCCCCGCCGAATTCAAATACGGTGTGGCCAGCGGCGACCCGCTGACGGACCGGGTCATTTTGTGGACCCATGCCAAGATTCCCGGCAGCACCAACACCGTGGGTTTGACTTGGCAGCTCTCCAGCGATAGCAGCTTTGCCAGCGTCCTCAAATCCGGCCGAATTTCAGCGGGTGAGGCCACCGGCTTTACCGCCAAAGTTGATGTCATAGGCCTGAGCGCCGGTGCCAGTTATTTCTACCGCTTTATGGATGATGCAGGCGCCACCTCTACCGTCGGCACGACGCGCACGCTGCCTGCGGCCAATGTCAGCTCGGTCAAGTTGGCCGTCTTCTCCTGCACCCTGTATTCGGAAGGTTTTTTCAACACCTATGACGCGGCCATCAACTCGGGAGCCCTCTATGCCATTCATTTGGGTGACTACATTTACGAATATGGCTCCGATCCGGCCAAGTTTGGCAACACCGATGCCGTGTCTCTGGGCCGCGTCGCCAGCCCCGCCAACGACATCGTGAGCCTGAGCGACTACCGCACCCGTTACGCCCAATACAAGTCCGACCCCAACCTGCAAGCCCTGCACGCCAAGATGCCCTGGATCACCATTTGGGATGACCATGAATTCGCTGACAACGCCTTCATGACCGGTGCCAACAACCACAACAGCGCCACGCAAGGCGACTGGACCACCCGCAAAAACAATGCGGCACAGGCTTACCACGAGTGGCTGCCCATTCGCACGGACACCAGCAACCTGTTCAAGATTTACCGCTCTTTTGATTTCGGCACTTTGTTCTCACTGCATATGCTGGACACTCGCATCGAGGGCCGCGTTCAGCAATACGCCCATTTTGGCGACCCTTTCTTCACCCCAGGCTACCAATATGCCGACTACGTCAACGGCTTGACGCCAGTGAATGGCGTGTACCCCGACGCCGCGCGCACCATGATCAGCGCCACCCAGCAGTCCTGGCTGACCAGCAATATGCAAAACTCCACCGCCACCTGGCAGATTCTGGGCAACCAGGACATCATGGCCCGTATGTGGTACCCGTCTTCGGTGCTGTCAGCCCAAGCCACAGCAACCAGTTCGCCCAGCACCGCCAATTCGCAAGCCGTTCAAACAGCTATCTCTGATTACCTGACGGCCAAAGCTACCCGTTTCGGCTACGGCGCTGGCGCCCTGACGCCCACGCAAGCGGCTTTGCTCAACACCACGACCAACCCCAAACTGCCCTACAACCTCGATTCATGGGATGGTTACCCGATCAACCGCGAAACCGTGCTGCAAACGGCCAAAAGCCTGGGTAAAAAATTGGTCACGCTCTCGGGTGATTCACACAATGCCTGGTTCAACAATCTGACAACCCTCGATGGCACCAAAGTGGGCTATGAATTTGCCGGCTCATCGGTCAGCTCCCCCGGTTTTGAAAGCCGGGGTCTGGGCAGCCTGGCCAGCTCACTCGATGGCAGCGTACTGGTGTCCCAGTTGGGCAATGCCGCCATCGGTGCCGGTTTGGGCCTGGTGGACGACATGGGCTACAGCGACACGATCCGTCGCGGCTACCTGCTGATGACCATCACCGCTGACGCCGTCAAGGGTGAATATGTTTTCGTGAACACGGTCAAGTCAAAAACCTACACCGCCTCGGTCGGGCGCACCATCACCGTGGCTGCTGCCACGGGTGCCGTGACTTACGCCTGAGTCCCTACCCCAGCTGCGCCCACGCCTTCTCCAGCCGCTTGACGCTCACCGGCTGCGGCGTGCGCAGCTCTTGCGCGAAGAAGCTCACGCGCAGTTCCTCCAGCAGCCAGCGGAACTCCTGCATGCGTTCATCGGTGACGCCTTTGCGCTCGGCCACCAGGCGCCAGTAGCGCTGCTCCAGCGGTCGCAGCTCAGCCAGACGGGCGGCATCACGGGCCGGGTCGGCGCGGTATTTGTCCAGCCGGGCGGTGATGGCTTTTTGGTAGCGGGCAAAGTGCTGTAACGGCCCCCAAGGCGAGGTCGCCAGAAAACGTTTGGGCATCAGGCGCGCCAGTTGCTGGGCGGCGTCCGTCGTCGCATCAGGTGCGTTTTTGGTGTCCTTGATCTTGCGGGCGGCGGCGCCGTATTCCAGCAAGATGGTGGCGGCCAGGCGCGCGACTTCATTGGCGATCAGGGTCAGGCGGCCCCTGCCCTCCTCAATGCGGCGCTTGAAGGCAAACTCGTCGGTCGGCAGCGGGTCAAGCAAAAAAGCCCGGTCCAACGCTACGGCGATGATCTGCTCGCGCAGTTCTTCAATGGTGCCACCGCCGCTACCATCGGCGTTCTTGCCAACCTGCATGAAGGTGACGGCCATCTTTTGCAGGTCTGGGATGTTCTTTTCCAGGTACTTGAGCGCGTCCTTGATTTGCAGGGAGAACAAGCGGCGCAGCCCGGCGCGGTGCTTGGCGGCGGCCACATCAGGCTCGTCAAACACCTCAATGGTGACGGCATCACCGGCGTCGATCAGCCCAGGGTAGCCGATCAGCGTCTGGCCGCCTTTCTGGATTTCGAGCAGCTCGGGCAACTCGCCAAAGGTCCACGCGGTGTAGCGTTGGCCTGCAGGGGTGGCCGGTGTCGCTATGTTTTTGGTAGCTGCTTGCGCAATGTTGACGGTGGCTACAGGTTGATTTGGCTTAAGAACTGGCTGCGCTGCGGCAACACTGGCCAGTTTAAGACCAGCCAGCGCCTGGAAAGCGCCGCGGGCCTGGGCGCCGAGTTCCGCCTTCAAGGCGCCCAGATTGCGGCTAGTTCCAAGCTGGCGACCGTGTTCGTCCACCACGCGGAAGTTCATGAAAAAGTGCGGACTGAGCATGTCGGCCTTGATGTCGGCGCGCACCACGTCGAGCGAGGTCGCCAGACGCACCAGCTTCAGCACCGCGTCGATCAAACTGCCGTGGCCAAAGACCTCGGGTGCATTCAGCGTTTCGGCCATTTTGCTGGCCGTATCGGGCAGAGGCACTAGCCGCGAGCGCGGGCGCTGGTGCAGGGTTTTAATCAAGGCCTGGACTTTGTCTTTGAGCATGCCGGGCACCAGCCATTCGCAGCGTTCTTCGTTGACCTGGTTCAGCACAAACAGCGGCACGGTCACGGTCAAGCCGTCCTTGGCGTCGCCGGGTTCGTGCAGGTAGATGGCGGCACAATCCACGCCGCCCAATCGGATATTTTTCGGAAATGACAGCGTGGTGATGCCCGCCGCCTCATGGCGCATCAGCTCTTCGCGCGTCAGCAGCAAGAGTTTGGGCTGCTTTTTGATCTCTTCGCGGTACCAGTTCTCAAAGCTGTAGCCGCTGCACACATCTTGCGGCAGCTGCTGGTCGTAGAAGGCAAAAATCAGCTCTTCGTCCACCAGCACGTCTTGCCGGCGCGCCTTGTGTTCCAGGTCTTCCACCTGTTTGATGAGCTTCTGGTTGGCCTCCAGAAACGGCAGTCTGGTTTCCCACTGCCCGTCCACCAGCGCCTGGCGGATGAAAATCTCACGCGCCGCCACCATGTCCACTCGGCCAAAATTGACGCGCCGCCCGCTGTAAATGACGATGCCGTAGAGCGTGGCACGCTCCAGCGCCGTGACCTCAGCGGCTTTCTTTTCCCAGTGCGGGTCGAGCAGTTGTTTCTTTAATAAGTGACCGGCCACCTGCTCTAGCCACTGCGGCTCGATGGCGGCAATGCCGCGACCAAACAGGCGTGTGGTTTCGACCAGCTCGGCGGCCACGATCCAGCGGCCCGGTTTTTTGACCAGATGCGCACCCGGATGCGGATAAAACTTGATGCCTCGTGCGCCCAAATAGTCGCCCGAGGCGCCTTCGGTTTCAATCTTGCAACCCAGGTTGCCCAGCAGGCCGGACAGCATCGAAAGGTGCAGCTGCTCGTAATTGGCGGGCAGCGTGTTGAGCCGCCACTTGTGCTCGGCCACCACGGTGTGCAACTGCGAATGAATGTCGCGCCACTCGCGCACGCGGCGGATGCTGACGAAGTTTTGCCGCAGCAGCTGTTCGTATTGGCGGTTGCTGAGCTTGTGTTCGGCGCCGTGACCGCCACGGGCGGTGTCCAGCCATTTCCACAGCTTGAGGTAGCCGGTGAACTCGCTCTTTTCATCGTCAAACTTAACGTGCGCCGCATCGGCCTGCTGCTGCGCCTCCATCGGGCGGTCGCGCACGTCCTGCACGCTCAGGGCCGAAGCGATGATCAACACTTCATCCAGCGCCTCTCTAGAGCGCGCTTCCAGAATCATGCGGCCGACGCGCGGATCGAGCGGCAGTTTGGCCAGCTCCTGGCCCATGGGCGTCAACTCGTTGGCGTCGTCCACGGCACCCAGTTCGTTGAGCAGTTGGTAGCCGTCGGCAATGGCACGACCGGACGGGCGCTCGATGAACGGAAACTCTTCCACCAAGCCCATGTGTAGCGACTTCATGCGCAAAATCACCCCGGCCAGCGAGCTGCGCAAGATTTCCGGGTCGGTAAAACGCGGCCGACCGTTGAAGTCTTTCTCGTCATAGAGCCGGATGCAGATGCCGTTGGCAACCCGGCCACAACGGCCCGCGCGCTGGTTGGCAGAACTCTGGCTGATCGGCTCGACCAGCAACTGCTCCACCTTGCTACGGAAACTGTAGCGCTTCATGCGCGCCGTGCCTGCGTCGATGACGTAGCGGATGCCCGGCACGGTAAGCGAGGTTTCAGCCACGTTGGTCGCCAGCACGATGCGCCGACCCGTGTGGCCGTCAAAAATTCGGTCTTGTTCTGCCTGACTCAGACGCGCAAACAGCGGTAGCACTTCGGCATTGCGAAACACCGGCTGGTGGCTCAGATGCTTGCGCAAGTGGTCCGCAGCCTCGCGGATTTCGCGCTCGCCGGGCAGAAACACCAGAATGTCGCCGCCGTTGTGTGCGTCTCGCCACAACTCGTCCACGCCGTCGGCAATCGCCGAATTCAGGTCGTAATCGCGTGATTCTTCAAATGGCCGGTAGCGCTGCTCCACCGGGAACATGCGCCCCGACACCATGATGACCGGTGCCGGGCCGTTGCGGGAAGCAAAGTGGTCGGCAAACCGCTGGGCGTCGATCGTGGCCGAGGTGACGACGATCTTCAGGTCCGGGCGGCGCGGCAGAATTTGGCGCAGGTAGCCCAGCAAAAAGTCGATGTTGAGCGAGCGCTCATGCGCCTCGTCAATGATGATGGTGTCGTAGGCTTTGAGCAGCGGGTCGGTCTGCGTCTCGGCCAGCAAAATGCCGTCGGTCATCAGCTTGACGGAGGTGTCGCGGCTCAACCGGTCCTGAAACCGCACCTTAAAACCGACCACATCGCCCAGCGTGGTTTTCAATTCTTCGGCAATGCGCTTGGCGACACTGCTGGCCGCTATGCGGCGCGGCTGCGTGTGACCGATCAGCTTGCCCTTGCCAGGCGGATAGTTCAGCTTGCCGCGCCCCATGGCAAGCGCGATCTTGGGCAGCTGCGTGGTTTTGCCGGAGCCGGTTTCACCGCAGACGATGATGACCTGGTGCTGGTCCAGCGCCGCCATGATCTCCTCGCGCTTGGCAGAGACCGGCAGGGATTCGGGGAATTCGATATTCAAAGGTACAGACATTGGGCCGCAATTATCGGGGCTGCGCTGGGGGGCGGCTGATACGCGGCTTGGGTTATGAGACAAATAGGCACCTAGCCCCCGTGGGATATGCGTGAGTAGCTATTAAATCAGGAGCATTTCGTAACTACCGGGTCGTGCGCTGTGGATCGATTGATCGTGGATACGAGCAGGCGTGAAGTCTGCGGATGGACTCGCAGGTGGGATTCGGCTTTGGCAATACTGTGGTGGTCAAGTTCCCATAGCTTCACTGTTCCATTCACCTTGAAGCGATTATGAAGTTTCAACATTTTCTTTGGCAAGACCAATTTGCAAAGATGCAAAGTGACTTTTGAAGTAACGTTTGCGGCTTTGGGGAGCAGGTGCTTGATCGCTTTTGCTTCCAGTAAAGTACTAGGCAAATAACGAGGGTGTCTTCAAAATGAATTACCAAACAACCAGCCACAATAAGTTCGAGGCAAAGAGCATCACTGCGACCGTTGAGCAACTTGGCATTCAAAGCACTGGGTACCGAACGGTTCTGGTAGAGGCCAACGCCGGAGCCGCCAAAACCACAACACTGGCTTTGCGTATCGGTGAGTTGCTGAGCAGAGGGCATCCCCCTCAGAGCATCCTGGCTCTAACCTACACAGATTCAGCTCGTCGGGCGCTAAAAGCTGCCATGATTAAGATGGACTGCTTGGGCGATCGCGTAGTGGTTACGACATTTAACAAGTTTGCAGCCCATTGCCTCGATGACAACGCTCCAGTTATTGCGGAGCCAGAAAAACTCAATGAGTTCATCTGGAAAGCGCTAGAGCAGTTGCGCGAGCACGCCAATGAGCGCGACCTCGAGAAATACTGGTCCCCTCAGGAGGACGACAGAGATTTTTCTGAGATGTTTCTGCGCTTGGCGGCCAAGGCAAAGGGCAAGTTGGTCAGGGAAGCGGCATTCTGGGAAGATCGAAAAATTACGCTGGATTACGCCGAAGAAATCAGGATGGATTTCACGCTTTTACGCCTTCTTGGCAAATATGAAAAACTGCGCCTGTCAAGCGGCGATGACTTTCCTCCAGCGTTTCGGTTTGACCACGATGCCACCTATGACCTAGCTCGACTCATTGGTGATCCTAACTATCCAATGTCCGACAGGCGGCCACTCCTTGGCAAGTGGCCGACGTCTGTAAAAGCCCTTTTGGTCGACGAGATGCACGACCTCAATGCGGCTATGTTTACGATCACCCAAAGGATCCTAGAAAGCTTTCCAGATGCCTATTTTTGTGGGGTTGGCGACACCGATCAGGTTATCCACGCGAGCGCTGGGGCTGACCGGCGCTACATGGACAAGACATTCTTTGAACAAGCCACCGGACGCCAGGTAAAGGTGATGAACCTGACCGCCAGCTACCGATTCGGTAAAGGCCTGGCTGCGCCAGTTGGGTTTTTTGCAGGTAAACCATATGCCACGGGTGCGGAGCATTCCACCAAGGTTGTCCACACCAAGTATGAAGATGGCATTGATTGTGTAAACCAAGTCGTAGCTGCGGCCAAAGCCTGGCGGACTGAAAGAAAGCCACTGAACGAGTTCGCCGTACTCCTGCGGCAGCCACACCAATCCATTCTCATTGAGAACGCCCTGCTTGAGGCTGGAATTTCGTATACAACGACCGGCTTTGAGACCTACCTCCACCGTCCGGAAGTTCTCCTCGTTCGGGCATTGCTGGCGATTGGTCTTAGGCGCTTTAACACGATTGAGAGCGTGCAGACGCGAAGACGCATCGTTGAAGCCTTGGTGTCTTTCTGTGAGGTAAAACTGGATTATTTTGAAGATGAAAGTGATACCCCCGCCCAACGTCTTGAGGAAGGTATTAACGCCGTGGTCAGTCAACCGGAAACAATTGAGTTCTTCCTCGAAGGCCCAATCTTTCGCGGATCTTCTGCCCCCGTGCTGAGGCGTCTGACTAATGCATTGCAAATTGCCAAAGAGGGACCAGGAACAAATATGTTTCCAAGGATGCTCGATGCGCTCGAGATGACCGCTTGGGCCAATGATCGATGGGTAGAAAAGCAGCGCAGAGTCGATGCTGTGGCTCACCTCGATGGGCTTAAGCTCGCCGCCTCAAGTTACTCAGACGTACTAGAGTTTTTCGACCACCTCAATGGGCTGGAGATTAAGCGAGAGAAGCAGGAAGAGGAAAACCGACGAGCCGCGCAGAAATCCAGCTTGCACCTTGCGGATGTCGCCACCGTGAAAGGTCTTGAATTTGAGCACGTCGTGCTGCCTTTTTTGGCGCAAGGTGAATTTCCGACAAAAGAATGCGAGTCACCAGCAGACGAGCGCAACATGATGTACGTGGCGATGACGCGTGCACGCTCCGTGCTTTCGATCATGTCCAGTGCCAAACAACCAAGTGAGTTCATTAGACAGTTGCGTATTTGAGAGTGTGCAATATTCTTTAAAGCCAATTGACAATTCGTACGTTATTGCGTACCATTTAGACCTCCTTTGAGGAAAGCAAAAAATGCACGCACTTACCGCTAGCGAAGCTCGCGCGAATCTATACAGGATCATTGATGAGGCGGCACAGTCGCATGAACCGATCATGATTTCTGGAAAACGCACCAGTGCCGTGTTAATTTCAGCAGAAGACTGGAGTGCCATTCAAGAAACTTTGTACCTGCTTGCGGTGCCAGGTATGCGCGAATCCATCAAGTCAGGCATGGCTGAACCTCTCGCAAAAAGTGCGAAGGCCCTTGAATGGTGAGTTGGGAGCTCGTGTTTGCCAAGCAAGCCGTCAAGGATGCCAAGAAGCTTGCTGCAAGTGGCCTAAAACTCAAGGCGCAAGAACTGCTAGCGGTACTTGCTAACGATCCATTTCAGAATCCACCACCCTTCGAGAAATTGGTCGGCGATCTTGCTGGCGCGTACTCGCGTCGAATCAATATTCAGCACCGTATCGTGTACGAAGTTTTTGCGACGGAGAGGACCGTTCGTGTCCTGCGGATGTGGACTCACTACGAATGAGTAGGTTATCTGTTCATCACGCCGATTTGTCAGCTAAAAAGGGGCGAAATTCATGCGCTTTTCACGCCTTTGATGTTTAACTATTTTGTCTCTAATAACGACGATAAGCATCATCAATATCTTCTGCAGTAATCCTGATACACCCATGAATAAAAATAGTCTATTTTTGAGTATTGATCCAGAGGTTTATGGTCGCATTTACGAAGATCTTTATGAAAAAAACAAAGATGAATTGCTGCTTCATTATCAGAATATTGGCGAGCTAGAAGGACGAATTGCATCGGCTTACTCAAGGCCTAAAGGTTTGCTTTCGGTTATTTCTACTGGTGAATCCGTATTGGAGATCGGGCCTTTTACGAATCCATTAACTCAGGGTGAAGGCGTCAAGTATTTTGATGTTTTGGATCGAAATGCATTGGTAAAACGTGCATTGGAAATTGATCGCCCAATTGAAAATATTCCCGAGATCGATTACGTCTCTCAAAATGGAGATTTATCAATCATCAACAATGAAAAATTTGATATTGTTGTCAGTAGCCATTGCATAGAACATCAAACGGACTTAATTAATCATTTCAATCAGGTTTCTAAAATATTAAAACCAGGTGGTTGTTACCTTCTCGTTGTGCCTGACAAACGGTATTGCTTTGATCATTTTTTATCAGAATCAACGATTGCCGATGTGGTTCAGGCTCACGTCGAAAAAAGAACTTCACACAGTCTTGCAAGTCTCATTGAACACCGTTTATTAACAACTCATAACGACTGTGTGCGTCATTGGGAGGGTGACCATGGTCAAACGCATGTGATCGATGATTCCGGCGCCATGAATCGCGTTCTTCAAGAGTACGAAACTGCAAATGGCGCTTATATAGATGTCCATGCTTGGCAATTTACACCGCGTAGTTTTCTGAACTTAATATCACAGCTTCATAACTCCGATTTGATAACGCTTTTGCCACAACATGTTTTTGGTACACCTCGCTACGGGTTGGAGTTTTGTGCAGTTTTGTGTAATGCCTGATAGCGGCCCTGCATGTGAAATTGAATCGTTTGCGTAAGTGCTGTGCATCAAAATTTCGTACAGTTTGAGGGGTTGGCAGATGCTGTCTGACGTGACGCGCCGACTGATACACTTTTTGCATCCGATCCACCTGTATCCAAGCCCCTATTGCCCGTATGTCCTCCGTTTTCAACTTCACTTTTGTGCCCTGGTTTCGGTCGGTGGCGCCTTACATCCACAAGTTTCGTAACCAGACTTTTGTCGTGGGTATTGCCGGCGAGGCCATCGCCGCTGGCAAGCTGCACTATCTGGCGCAAGACCTGGCCATGATTCAGAGCATGGGGGTCAAAGTGGTGCTGGTGCATGGCTTTCGCCCTCAAGTCAACGAACAGCTCAAGGCCAAGGGCCATACGCCGCGCTATTCGCACGGCATGCGCATTACGGATGAGGTGTCGCTGGACTGTGCGCAAGAGGCCGCTGGCCAGTTGCGTTACGAGATTGAGGCCGCCTTCAGTCAGGGGCTGCCCAACACGCCGATGGCGGGCTCCACGGTTCGGGTGATTTCGGGCAACTTTCTCACCGCCCGCCCGGTCGGCATTGTGGATGGCGTGGACTTTCAGCACTCCGGTCTGGTGCGCAAGGTGGATACGGCGGGCATCCTGCACACGCTTGATTTTGGTGCCATGGTGCTGCTGTCGCCTTTTGGCTTTTCACCCACTGGCGAAGCGTTTAATTTGACGATGGAAGAAGTCGCCACTTCGGTCGCTATGGCTTTGCAGGCGGACAAGCTCATTTTTGTGACCGAAATCCCCGGTATTCGCATGCAGCCCACTGAGCCGGAAAGCGACGATAACCCGATTGACACCGAGCTGCCACTGGCCGCCGCCGAAAAGCTGCTGGCCGAGTTGCCGGCGGCCAACCAGCCCACCGACACCGCGTTTTACCTGCAGCACTGCGTCAAGGCTTGCAAAAACGGCGTGGAGCGCAGCCACATCATCCCGTTTGCGGTGGACGGCTCCATTTTGCTAGAGGTGTATGTACACGATGGCATCGGCACCATGGTGGTCGACGAAAAGCTGGAGAGTCTGCGCGAAGCGTCGGTGGACGATGTCGGCGGCATCTTGCAATTGATTGAACCGTTCGAGAAAGATGGCACCCTGGTCAAGCGCAGCCGCACTGAAATAGAGCGCGATGTGGGGCTCTACACCGTTATCGAGCACGACGGGGTGATCTTCGCCTGCGCTGCGCTTTACTCGTACCCGGAAGCACGCACGGCTGAAATGGCCGCGCTCACCGTGTCGCCCCAAGTGCAGGGCCAGGGCGATGGCGAACGGGTCTTGAAACGTGTGGAACACCGCGCCAAAGCGGCTGGGCTGGACAGTATTTTTGTACTGACGACCCGCACCACGCACTGGTTTCTCAAACGCGGTTTCGTGCTGGTAGACCCCGATTGGTTGCCTGAGGCACGTAAGCGCAAATACAACTGGGATCGCAAGAGTCAGGTGCTGGTCAAAAAATTGAGCTGATCCAGGTTTTTGAGCACAGATTTTGCTCAAATGACTGGCAAGTTAATCAACTTCATTTATTCATTCATTAACCCAAAACTGGTAAAGACTTATGAGCTCACTCAATTTCATCGGCGGCGAAAAAGGCGGGGTTGGCAAATCTGTTGTATCCCGCGTTCTGGCCCAGTATTTCATTGATAAGAACCGCCCTTTCATCGGCTTTGACACCGACCGTTCACATACCTCGTTCACCCGCTTTTATGCTGATTACGCTTCGCCTGTGATTGTGGACAGCTACGAAGGGCTGGACAAATTGGCGACTGCTTTTGAGGAGCCTTCGGTCGAAGGCGAACAAAAAAATGTAATTGTGGATCTGGCTGCCCAGACTGCCGCACCGCTAACGCGATGGATCAAGGATTCCGATTTGTTTTCGGTCATGGAAGAGATGGGCGTCACGGTCAATTTCTGGCATGTGGCCGATGCAGGCAAGGATTCGGTGGACCTGTTGGGTCGTCTGGTGAATACATTTGGTGCCGGGCCCAATTATTTTGTGCTTAAAAATCAGGGCCGTGGCTCTGATTTCTCGCAACTGGACGAATCGCCAGCATTGGAAAAAGCCTTGGCCTTAGGGGCGCGCGTCATTACGCTGGGGCAATTGCATGAAGCCAGCATGCGCAAAATTGACCGGCAAAATGCCAGCTTCTGGAGCGCAATCAACAACCGCACGGGTCCTGATTCTTTGGGCCTGCTGGAGCGCCAGCGCGTGAAGAATTGGATTAAGAATACCTACGCCACACTCGATACACTGCCACTGTAGTTACAAGGAGATGCCATGACTGAAAAGAATACGTTGTCTATCGTACCGCCCACCCGCAAAACCGCGCCCCGGCGTGCAACGAAGGGCGATACCACGGGGGCCAAAACAGTCAGCGGCATCGCAAAACGAGTCGTGCATGAAAAACTGGATGCCGCGCAAGGTGCGCAGCTAAATGCCTTGAAAGACATTTTGGTCCGATCAAGCGACAAGGCCAGTGCGCTCAAAACATTGCTGGAAGGCAGCTCCCCGGATGACATCACGGCCATTCGAAAAATGCTGTTGGACAACCAATTGCTGATAGATGGTGAGGCGGACAGGCCCGACGAAGAGTTGGCAGGCAATTGGCGAACCGGTGCTTATCCGTACAAAAACCTGATGTCGCGCAAACGATATGAGGCAGAAAAGTACAAACTTCAGGTCGAGTTGCTCAAATTGCAGAGTTGGGCCAAAGAAACCGGGGAGCGTATCGTCATCTTGTTTGAAGGGCGCGATGCTGCTGGCAAGGGAGGCGCCATCAAGCGCTTCATGGAGCATTTGAATCCACGAGGTGCGCGTCTGGTGGCGCTGGAGAAACCCACCGACACAGAACGCGGGCAATGGTATTTCCAGCGTTACGTGCAGCACCTGCCCACCGCTGGCGAAATCGTCATGTTTGACCGCTCCTGGTACAACCGCGCCGGGGTGGAGAGGGTCATGGGGTTTTGCAATGAGCGCGAATACCAGGAATTCATCCGCCAGGCGCCCCTGTTTGAGCGCCAGCTGGTCAGCAGCGGGGTGCATCTCATCAAGTTTTGGTTCTCAGTCAGTGCCAAGGAACAGCGCCGCCGCTTCAAAGAACGCGAATTGCATCCCTTGAAACAATGGAAACTCAGCCCGATTGACCTGGCTTCTCTGGACAAGTGGAATGACTACACCAAGGCCAAGGAAGCCATGTTCTTTGAAACCGACACGGCTGATGCCCCCTGGACGGTGATCAAATCAGACTGTAAAAAGCGGGCTCGCCTCAATGCCATGCGTTATGTGTTGCACAAACTGCCCTATGCCAACAAGGACTTATCCAATATCGGTACGCTCGATAACCTGCTGGTCGGACGCGCTCATGTGGTGTATGAGCGGGGTGAGCACCCGGGAAGTGCTATTTTGTAAACGATTTGACTCAGCGGCGTTTGATCGTCAATGCGATCAAACCCAGTGCCAGCAGGACAATGCCGCTAAAGCACAGAAAAGACCAGTTGGCAATGGAGCCGCCCAGAAACGTCCAATCGACCTTGGTGCAATCGCCGCTGCCCTTGAAAATCATGGGAATGGCGCGCTGCAGCGGAAAAGTTTCGATCATCCCGTAAAAATCGCGGCCACAGGAAACAACTTCAGGCGGATACCACTGCAACCAGCTTTGCCGGGCCGCCACATAGGCACCAAATCCAGCCGTTGCCAGCATCAGAACCGCGCCGCCGATGTGAATGCTTTTTTTGCGTCCAATCGCCGTCAAACCAGCGATGATTGCGACCAGAACAAGCGCATATCGCTGAACGATGCACATCGGGCAGGGATTGAGCCCCACGACGTGTTGCAAGTACATGCCAAACGAAAGCATGCCAATGCAAGCGATGCAGATGAGTAGAAAAATGCGACGCACGAAATTATCCGGGCGATCCGGAAAAACCGGGAGAAACATGAAATTAGCCAGCAGCCGCTGCGTCCGCCTCTTTACAGGACGGTGAACACACAGCCTGAGATTTGCCGAGTATCTTGCGCGTGACCATCTGGGAGCGAGCGCGATGCTTGCCGCAAAGAAAGCACGACATGGTTGCAGCCCCGAACGACGTTGCAGCCGTGAAGGGTGAACCCGATACTTTGGATTTGTAACGCAGGCCATCGGCCAGCATTTTGGTTTTTGTGTCTGCTTTTGCCATAAACCCTATTTTACTTCAGTGCGCAAGGGTTCGCGAAAGCTTGCTAAAGTTAAGCCCTTTATAAGTTATTGGAAAAGGCTACAAATGGCACGCACTGTGAACTGCATCAAACTTGGCAAAGAGGCTGAGGGACTGGATTTCGCGCCCTACCCTGGTGAACTCGGCAAGCGCATCTGGGAGAGTGTGAGCAAAGAAGCGTGGGCCGCCTGGCTCAAACATCAAACCATGCTGGTCAATGAAAACCGCCTGAATCTGGCTGATGCCCGCGCTCGTCAATACCTGGCACGTCAAATGGAAAACCACTTTTTTGGTGAGGGCGCTGATGCTGCGCAAGGCTACGTTCCACCTAGCGCCTGATTTTCATCCGTTCAAATGACAGAAACGGCGGCAGCCGATTTATTACGCGACAGTGGTTTGCCCCAAGCTTGGTCCGGACAGAATACCTGGCGCATTCTTGACACTGATTTTGAACTTGGCTTCAATTTTTTGAGCGTCTGGCGGGCTTGGCAAAAAGACCCGCAAAGACCTCAGTTGTTGCACTATGTGTCGCTCACGGCGAATCCGCCGCAACTTGACGAGATACTTGCGTCTGCCGAATCGACTCCAGAATTGAGCTCTCTTGTCACAGAGTTGGCACCCCAGTGGTTTGGTTTGTTACCGGGCTTTCACCGTCTGACACTCAATGGGGGCCGGGTTTTATTGACCCTTTGCGTGGGTGAATTGACGGCCCAGTTGCGACAGCAGCAATTTGTTGCCGACTCCATTTTTTTAAATCATTCCACTAGGCAAGGCGGCGCAGTTTCGCCATGGACGATATGGGATGTGAAAGCTTTGGCGCGCTGCTGCCGCCGTGGCACGCTCTGGAGTACCACGTCAACGTCCGCTGACCTGCAAACGAATTTGACGCAGTGCGGCTTTGAGGTTCAGAACGACCCGCCAAACGACCCCAACGTTTCCCTGCACGGTCAATTCAACCCGCGCTGGACAATCAAAAACACGCGAGACGCTGTCGCCTTCCCGGCATTTAAAGTCGGTACTTGCGCTGTTATTGGCTCCGGACTGGCAGGCGCCAGCGTTGCCGCCGCACTGGCCAAACGGGGCTGGCAAGTGCAGGTACTCGACCAAGGCGACGAACCGGCTGCTGGGGCCTCCGGTTTGCCTGTGGGCCTGGTCGTACCCCATGTGTCGGTGGACGACTGCCCACTGTCGCGCCGAGGCGTGCGTCTAATGTTGCACGAGGTCCGCAGTCTGCTCGTCGAAGGACAGGACTGGGGCGCCACGGGCGTGTTGGAGCGCCGTGTCGATGGCTCGCCGGGATTGCCTGAAAACTGGCCTGGAGCGGGGCGCGAATGGTCCCAATCTGTGCCGCTTAAAACAGCCGATACAGCCTGGAATCATGGCATTGCCGCAGAACAACCTGCCATCTGGCACACACAGGCAGCGTGGCTCAAGCCGGCACAACTGATCAAAGCCTGGCTGGCCCAGCCCGGCGTCACCTTTCAAGGCGGTGCCAAGGTGGCGAACATTCGCCCAATAGGCGATGAATGGGAACTGCTCGATGCGCAAGGCCAAGTGCTTTGCAGCGCCAGCCGGGTCGTTATCGCCAATGCCGTTGGTGCGGTGCCGCTGCTTGAAAACTTGCAATCAACGCTGCCTACCTTGGACATTCGCACCAGCCAATTCCCGGCCATGCATGGTTTGCGCGGTCTGCTGTCCTGGGCCATGCACGAAGGCAGGCCTGATGCGGCCTTTCCGCCATTTCCAGTTAACGGCTCGGGCAGCGTCGTGTCCGCACTGCCTGTGGAGGGCGGAACGGCCTGGTTTATTGGCTCCAGTTATGAACCTGAAAGCAAGCCTGCCTTGCCGGATGAAACCAATCACAAAGCCAACTTTGCCCGGTTAAGCAAGTTGCTGCCAAGTTTGAGTCAAGTACTTGAAAAGCGCTTTACCGCTGGCCCCATCAATGCCTGGAAACAAACCCGTTGCGTCACTTTTGACCGCCTGCCCATCGTGGGGCCGATGTACAAGTCGGACAACCCGGGACTGTGGATTTGTGCCGGCATGGGGTCGCGTGGCATGACTTTTTCGGTGCTTTGCGCTGAGTTGCTGGCCGCTCGCTGGGGGGCTGAGCCCTTGCCGGTTGAACTGGGTTTGACGCAATCCATCACAGCCATGCGCGGCAAAGGTTCAGCGTCCGTAAATTTTGACGAAAACGAGCCCTAGCCCACGCGCATAAAGCGTAAGAAGCTATATTTTTTGTAGCAACTCGATGATCTGCAATGGATCAAATGGTTTCTCGAGCAATCCCCAGCAACCTGAGTTTTCAGCGTGCTCACGCATATGCCAGGATTTGTCTTTGCTGGTGACGACGATGCGGCCCATGGCGGGCTCCAGCGTCACCAACTGACGAATCAGTTCCCAGCCCTCCATATCGGGCACATCCAGCGAAAGAATGACCAGATCGTAATGGCGCTTCTTCGCCAAATCCAGCGCCTGGGCGGCGGTTGGGGCATCTTCAACCTCGGTTAAATTGCCCAGCGCCAAGCGGGCGCGCAAATAAAGCCGATCTTCCTTGCTGGGATCAATGAGCAACACCACCTTCACGGCGGGAGGTGCATCCGATTCAAGGATGTCATCAAACTGCGTTGCAATTGCATCGGGTGCCTGGTCGGTATCAAACAAGCTGTCCATGGCACTGACGATGTCGGGCCAATGCAATGGTCGCTCAAAGGCGTAATTTGCACGGGCTGGCGCGCCAGCACCGATGCAAATCATCATCGGCGGGGCCCCAAGATTAGGCGCGGCCAACTCAAACGCGGCTTCAGGAGAGTCCAGATCTATCAGCACCAGACCGGGTGAAATAGGGGCATCGGGCGTCCACAAGCCGTAGGAGATGGAACGCGTCATGGAGAGTCTGAACACGGTGTTGAGCAAATGACGCTCAACATCCCTGAACCCAACCACCTTGACATAAACACTCGGACCCATGAATAAGCAACCTTCCAAACTCGCAATAGCCAAATTATGACGGGTATGGCCTATTTCATGGCCGCAGCCGGGCGGTGCGCCAACACATAATCATCGCGCGGCATATACGCCCGGCCATCGGCATAACGCCACTGCACCATGGTGCCCTTGCCTGCGCGCAGGTCCAGCTTGCCAACAAACGCCCCCATAGTGGATTGTTGGTCCAGCGCCCGAAACTCGGCAGGGCCAAACGGAGTGCTGAATTTGAGGCCACGCATGGCCGTCACCAACTTCTCGTTGTCCGTGCTTTTGGCCTTGTTGATGGCGGCAAAGATGGCCTGCATGGTGGCGTAGCCGACCACCGAGCCTACTTTGGGATGTTCGTTGAACTTTTTGTAGTAGTTGGCGGCAAAAGAAGCGTGCTCACGCGTATCAATCTGGTCCCACGGGTAGCCGGTCACGATCCAGCCACGCGGTGTTTCGTCTTTGAGCACATCCAGATACTCGGGCTCACCAGACAACAGGGAGACCACCGGTGTTTTAGGGAACACGTTGCGCTGGTTGCCCTCTCGCACCAGCTTGGCCAGGTCCGCGCCAAAGGTAACGTTGAAAATGGCATCGGGTTTGGCCTGCATCACAGCTTGCAAAGTGGTGCCCGCATCAAGCTTGCCCAGAACGGGCCATTGTTCGGCGACAAACTCAACGTCAGGCCGCTTGGCCTTGAGCAGTGTCTTGAAACTGGCTACGGCACTTTGCCCATATTCGTAATTGGGCGCAATCGTGGCCCAGCGTTTGGCGGGCAGTTTGGCTGCTTCTTCCACCAGCATGGCCGCCTGCATGTAGGTGCTGGGACGCAAACGGAAGGTATAGCGATTGCCTTTGTCCCACACGATGGCATCGGTCAAGGGCTCACTGGCCACAAACAGACGCTTGTTTTTAGCGGCATGGTCGGCCAGCGCCAGACCGACGTTGGACAAAAAACCGCCCGCGAGCACATCCACTTTTTCATTGGTGGTGAGCTCCACCGCATGACGCATCGCTTCTTCCGGCTTGCCCGCATCATCCCGTGCAATCACCTCCACCTTGCGGCCCAGCAAGCCTCCGGCGGCGTTGATCTCTTCAACGGCCAGTTGCCAACCTTGACGGTAGGGCGTGGTGAACTGCGGCATGCTGGAGTAGCTGTTGATCTCCCCGATTTTAATCGGACCACTCTGGGCATAAGCACCAGCGACCAGCAAAGACATAAAACCTGCAATGAGTTTCTTCATAAATTCTCCAAGGTCCCGCACTTTAGCAGCGCAAATGGGGCTGAGCCTTGTTTTGTTGCCCATAATTGGGTCATGATTTTTGTTGCTGGTTCTGCCAATCTTGATTTTGTGGTTCGCGCTAACCACATCCCGGCGCCGGGCGAAACGGTGCTGGGGCGCGAGTTCAAGACCTTTCCCGGCGGCAAGGGCGCCAACCAGGCAGTCGCTTGCGCCCGGGCTGGCGGGGCTGCCACGCACATGCTGCTGGCACTGGGTCATGATGCGTCTGCCTTGCCATTGGAGCAATCACTGGCTGCGGCCGGGGTCCAAATGAAGGTGGTGCGCGCGAAGGATCAGGCCACGGGCACAGCATTCATCTGCGTCTCTGACGATGCTGAAAACGCTATTACGGTGGCGCCGGGTGCCAACCTGGCACTGCGCGGAGCTGATCTGCCCATGCTCGATGGTTTTACCCACCTGCTGCTGCAACTCGAAATACCGATGGCGACGGTGCTGGCCTACGCCCAATTGGCTCATGCGCAAGGCGTCCAAGTAGTTCTCAATGCAGCACCGGCGCAAGTCCTTCCACCCGAGTTGCTGACACTGATTGACGTGCTGATCGTGAACCAGGGCGAACTGGCCGTTGTGGCCAATTGCAGCGGCAGCATCGCCCAGTGCCTGGATCGCATCCATGTGCCCTGCGTGGTGGTCACACTGGGACAGCATGGTTGTTTAGCGTTTGCGAATCACACTGTTTTTTGTCAGCCCGCTTTTGATGTGTTGCACATCGACAGCACCGGCGCAGGCGACACTTTTTGTGGCGCTTTGGTCGCCGCGCTCTGTCAGGGCGTGAACTGGCCCCAAGCGCTGCGACAAGCCAGTGCAGCGGGCGCTTTGGCCTGTACCCGCGCTGGCGCACAGTCCAGTATTCCCACGCAGCATGAAGTCAATTCTTTTTTGACCCGCCAGACACCTCACACCGAAATTCAAATTGCAGAACTCCAGCGTTTTTGCGGCCTCCATCACTGATCCAACGCGACACCATGACGCCACAAACTCTCTATAAAGTCATTTACGACACCGACCCCGGCGTGGATGACGCCATGGCGCTTTACTTCGCCCTCGCCCACCCGGCCATTGAGGTGCTGGGCATCACCACCACATTCGGCAATGTCACCGTCGAGCAAGCGGCGATCAATGCCTTGTACCTGACCGCGATCGCGGGCAAAACCGTCCCTGTCACACGGGGTGTGGCAACGCCGTGGTGCAAGCCATCGGAGGTGCCGCCCGCCTACATTCATGGGGCCGACGGTTTGGGCAACCTGAGCACGCGCGTGGCGACGTCAAACCAGCTTGACCCGCGTTCATCGGCCCAGTTCATTGTGGACATGGCGCGCACCCAGCCGGGTGAAATTACTTTGGTCGCAGTGGGACCGTTGGGCAATCTGAGCTTGGCGCTCAAACTCGAACCCAGGCTGCCCCAGTTGTTGCGTGAGGTCATCCTCATGGGTGGCACGATCCTGGAGCCCGGCAACGTGTCACCCGTGGCCGAAGCCAACATCTGGAATGACCCGCACGCCGCCGATCATGTATTCACCGCCGGCTGGAAACTGAGCATGGTGGGGCTCGATGTCACCCATCAGGTGCGTGTGCCACTCGCGCTGGTAGAGCGCATCGCCCAGCATCACCAGCACCTCGCCACCGACACGCTACGGCATGCCGTTGAGTTTTATGCGCGCTTTTACACCGGTCTTTACGCCCATGTGGCACAAGAAACAGGTTGCTTTGCCCACGATGTGCTGGCCTTTATCTACCTGGTGCAACCAGAACTGTTTGGCACAGAGATGGGCGCCATCCGCGTGGTCACCGACGGTCTGGCGCAAGGTCAAACAATCCTGAAACGGCGCGATTTCATGGACTACCCGCAGGCGGGCTGGGAGAAAGACAAACCTTTAACCCGGGTCTGCCTGCAGGTGGAAGCCGCCAAAAGCATTCAACTGTTCAGCGACACCCTGATGTCCGCCTGGCTTGACTAAAAAGCCTCAAGTCCAGCATCAGCTACGCTGACGAACGGCCTCGTACAAACACACGCCGCTGGCCACGGACACATTCAGGCTTTCCACCGCGCCGCGCATGGGAATGCTGACCAGCTCGTCGCAAGTCTTGGCCGTGAGTTGGCGCATGCCGTCGCCCTCGGCGCCTAATACCAGCGCCACCGCGCCTTTGAGGTCGGCCTGGTAAATGGTTTTACTGGCGACGTCGCTGGTGCCAATGATCCAGATGTTGCGTTCTTTCAGCTCATTCAAGGTACGCGCCAGGTTGGTCACCATGAAATAAGGCACGGTCTCGGCCGCGCCGCTGGCCACTTTGGCCACCGTGGCGTTGATGCCTGCGGCATTGTCTTTGGGCGCAATCACAGCATGCACGCCCGCGCCATCGGCTACCCGCAGGCAAGCACCTAGGTTGTGCGGATCAGTTACGCCGTCCAGCACCAAAATCAAGGGCTGCTCACGCTCAGCCAGGGGTTTGTCGAGTTGTGCGGCCTCCAGGCGCTCCAGCAGCTCGTCCAGCGAATGCACCTGGGGCAGTTCTTGCACCCGGGCCGCAACGCCCTGGTGACCGTGACCACCACATAACTTGGCAAGTCGTTCGCCGTCTGACTCGATCAGGCGGCAACCAAACTCTTTGGCCTTGTCAATAAACTGGCGCATGCGGGCATCGCGGCGCGTGGGTTCGAAATAAATTTCGATGATGGATTTTGGCGCCGTTTTGAGGCGCACGCCGACGGCATGAAAGCCGAATAAAACTTTGGATGAAGACATGGGAGCATTATCGCGGGTTGCGAGTCGCTATTTAATTAATAGCTGTTCACGCAATGAATACGGGGGCTATAGGTCAAAATGGCTTATACGAAATCCGTGGATTCCAGGACTCGTCCAGCCTCAATCGTGATGCAGCGGGCACAGCGCGCAGCGATGGCGCGATCATGCGTCACCAGCACCAGCGTCGTACCCAGCTCCCGATTCAGGTCAAACATGAGTTCCATGATCTTTTCGCCAGTGGCAAAGTCCAGACTGCCCGTGGGCTCGTCGGCCAACAGAACCGCCGGTTTGACTACGAAAGCACGCGCCAGCGCCACCCGCTGCTGCTCACCACCGCTGAGCACCTTGGGGTAGTGGCCCAGTCGTTCTGACAGGCCGACGCGAGCCAGCATCTCCATGGCGGCCTTGCGGGCATCGCGCCGGTCTGCCAGCTCCAGCGGCAACATCACGTTTTCCAGCGCTGTGAGGTTGCCCAGCAGCTGAAAGCTCTGGAACACAAAACCAATGGTTTGTGCCCGCAGGTGGGCACGTTCGTCTTCATTCAAAGCAAAAAGGTCACGCCCTGCCAGCCGCACAGTGCCACGGGTGGGTGTATCGAGTCCGGCAATGATGGACAAGAGCGTGCTTTTGCCTGAGCCGGAGGCCCCGACAATGGCCGCAGTCTCCTTGCTGCTTAAAACAAAATCAATATCGCGCAAAATGTCGAGGGTACCGGTGGAGTCGGTGACCGACTTGAACACATGTTCGACAGAAATAATTGAATCAGACATTGGGGCTCTCTTTGTATCGACGACACTTTTTATCGGCGGTTTTTATGCTGTCAGTGACGGGACTAGCTCACTTGGCAGAGGCTGCCGCGCCAGAACAGCGCCCCAGAACCATTCTGGTGCTGGGCGACTCGCTCAGTGCAGAGTATGGCCTCAAACGCGGCAGTGGCTGGGTGGCGCTGCTGGAAACCCAGCTCAAAACGGCCAAATTGAGCGCCACTGTGGTCAATGCCAGTATCAGCGGCGACACCACCTCGGGGGGGCGATCGCGCCTGGCGGCTCTGCTGGATCAATACCATCCAACGCACGTCATCATTGAACTGGGCGCTAATGACGCTTTGCGTGGTTTGCCCTTGAAACAATCACAAGAGAACCTGAACCAGATGACGCAAGCGGCTCAAAAAGCGGGTGCCAAGGTCTTGCTGATTGGCATGCAGGTGCCACCCAACTACGGGCAGGACTACTCGGCAAGGTTTGCCGCCTTGTTTGCGGACGTGGCCCATGCCAATAAAGCCTCGTTAGTCCCTTTTCTACTGAAGGGTATTGCTGACGCACCCGACAGTACCCGACTGTTTCAAGCTGACCGCCTTCACCCCAAGGCTGAAGCGCATCCCACGATGTTGGCCAATGTGTGGCCGGAATTACAAAAGCTGCTGAAATGAGCCTGACTACCCTGCCCGCCACCGAAGCCATTGCCCGCCTGCATGAGTTTGATGCCGTTATCGACGCCCGCAGCGAAGGCGAATATGCCGAAGATCACCTGCCCAACGCGGTGAACTGGCCCACACTTAACAACAATGAACGCCGTGATATCGGCACGCTGTACAAACAGGTCAACGCTTTCGAGGCCAAAAAACGCGGTGCAGCGATTGCCGCTCGCAATATTGCAGCGCACATTGAACGCGAAGTCATTGATAAACCCAAAGACTGGAAACCACTGACTTATTGCTGGCGCGGCGGCCAACGAAGCGGCTCGCTGTCACTCATCCTGAGTCAAATTGGTTTTCGGGTCACGCTGGTCGAAGGCGGCTACAAGGCCTTTCGGGCAGCGGTGGTGCAAGACATCCCGCGACTGGTCAACCTTCTTGACTTTCGCGTGATCTGCGGCACGACTGGATCCGGGAAAACCCGCTTGTTGCAGGCATTGGCGGCACAAGGTGCTCAGGTGGTGGATCTGGAAGCCTTGGCCAATCATCGCAGCTCGGTGCTGGGTGCCATTCCAGGGCTGGCGCAACCGACACAAAAACGGTTTGACACGCTGATCTGGGAAGCCCTGCGCCGTTTGGATTTTTCTCGCCCGGTTTACATTGAAAGCGAAAGCAAAAAAGTGGGCAACGTGGTCATCCCCGTCTCGCTGGTCGAGGCCATGCGTGACAGCCCCTGCCTGAACCTGGTGTTGCCTGATGCCGAGCGCGTCGCCTTGCTGCTGGAGGATTACGATTTTTTTGTGCGCGACGTGGCGTATTTTTGTGAACGTTTGCAGGTATTGGCCGAATTTCGGGGCAAAGTCGTCGTCGAAGGCTGGCAGGCATCCGTGCGGGCCGGGAACATTGAGCCGGTGGTGCAAGAACTGCTCACGCAGCACTACGACCCGGTATATCTGCAATCGATGCGACGTAATTTCAGCTTGTTTGAAGACGCAAAAATATTAGCCCCGGACGATCATTCGACGGGGGCTATGACGCGTTTGGCGCAACAAATGATGAGTGAGATTTAAACGCGGCTCAGCTATTGCCGCGCTTACGTGAAATCAAGGTTGGGAGACATCAGAGCCTGGCTCTGTGGGTTCGGCAGCTTCTTCATCAGTCTGCGCCCCGTCTTCAGCACCCTCGCCGACTTTGCGGTCGGCTTTATGCTTTAGTTTTTCTTCTTTTTTCTTCTTTTTCGCCAGTTCTTTCTGACGTTTTTCGTAGCCGTAATTCGGTGTTGCCAAGGTATGCTTTCAATAAGTTGGGAGTCACTTTACCATCACACTGCCGGGCCCCGGCATGCAAGGTGCATTTTTTGTTGAATCAGGATGTTTAAGGCCCATCTATCCAGTGTATGGTGCCCCGATAGGCATGCCAACTGGCGTGGCCCAGCAAGGGCCCTACTAGCAACAAGCCAAAACCCCAAGGGATGAGGGCCACGATCACCAGACCCGTTAGCAATATGCCCCATAGCACCATGACGATGGTGTTTTCTGCGACTACCTGCAAGCTGGTAATGGCGGCAGAAATGGCATCGGTGTCCCGATCCAAAATCATGGGAATTGACACGACTGAAACCGTAAAAACCAGTCCTGCGAAGACGCCACCGACAAATAAATAGACTGCCAGAAACTCCCAATTCTCTGGGTTGAAAATGGCCTGTATCACGCCAGTGGTTGAAGGCATTCCAGTATTGAAAAAAACTGCAAAAACCACCAGTGATGCCCTGCCCCATAGCAGCTCAAGAACGATCGTAACTACTCAGGTCTTATGAATCAACGACTTACGAACGATTTTCCTGGAAAAGTGCTTAGAAATTAAGCAAATTTCGACCAAATTCCACCGAATTCTGGTTTTTCTGATTCGAGCAACTTCGTAAGTTGTTGATTTATATAGGTTTCATTAAGCCAGATAGACCTGAGTAGTTACGAACGATCAATACCAAAACCAGCATGCCCATGCTGCGCAGATGTGATCGCCAACAGGTTAGCGAATCGATCCAATCCGGCACTTGACCCAGCTCGCGCCGTTTGCTGACCTCATACAAACCAACGGCCAGGAATGGACCCAGCAATAAGCAACCCGAAGCGACGGACATGGCATATTCAGGTTTATTGCGAAAAACCGTTCCCAGCATCAAAGCCATTAACGAGAAACATCCGCCGTAAAAAATACTAATGCCCTTTGCGGCCAATAAATCTTGCCAACCCAATAGCAACCAGCGAAACGGTGCACGCAGGTTCAAGTTAACAATTTGTTTGGCTGGGGTTTCCGAGGGGGGCGGTACATAAGGGGTGTACTCAGCCTCAGACGCAGGCTCGGTTGCGTCTGATTGATCTGGACGGTTGCCGTTAGCAACAGCCGAGTCCGCAGATGTGTTCATGCCACCCAGACTAGCGAGGTGCAAACCTCCTGTCTATTCGGATAACTACTGACTTAAATCAAAGAATTTGTAACGCTTGCAATAGGTCTGCTTGCAAGTCGCAGCAGTCTTCCAGGCCCGCTGAAAAACGTATCAGCGCGCCCTGTTTCAGGTGTCCGGGCCAGCTCTTGCGCATGCTGGCTAGGTCATAAGGTACGACCAGACTCATCGGTCCACCCCAGCTATAGCCCAACTTGAATAGCTTGAGGGCATTGCAGAACTTATCGATCTGGTGCTGGTTGTATCTCGGATCCAGAATCACGCTGAACAGTCCCGCTGCACCGCCCAATTCTGACTGGCACAAGGCGCGCCAATGCGCATGACCGGGTGAATCTGGCAATGCGGGATGCAGCACTTGGGAAAATTCGCTACGGGTTTGACACCAACGGGCCAATTCGCGTGCAGTTTCATCGTGCACCCGGTAGCGCAATGCCATGCTTGGCAGCGAACGCAACACGGCTTCGGCGTCATTGGCACCCACACCAAAACCCAAGCGCATATGCGTCAGCTTGAGTTTCAGGTGCAGCGCAGGATCACGGGTGATAACGCTTCCCATCAGCACATCGCCACCACCACTGGGGTATTTGGTCAGCGCATGCACAGAAATATCGACACCCAGAGTGGGACTGAGACCCGGCACCAAGTCAAATGGCGCAAAGGCCAACCCGGCACCCCAGGTGTTGTCCAATGCCGACACGACGCCATGCGCCTTGCAAATTCGCACCTGTTCGCATAAATCAGGAAACTCCAGCGTCACAGAACCCGCCGCTTCAAGCCAGACCAGACGGGTCCGGGGGCCGATTTTGACGGCCAGATCCTGTGGATTCATGGGGTCGTAAAACTGGTGGGTGATGCCCCATGCTTTCAGTTCACTTTCAGCAAGCGCCTTGTTGGGGCCATAGGCATTGTCAGGAATGAGGACTTCATCGCCCGTTCGCAGTAATGAAAGCGCCACATTGGCAATAGCCGCCAGACCGCTGGGGATCAAGATACATTGCAAACCACCTTCGAGCGTGCAGAGACGCTCTTCAAGCATGTAGGTGGTGGGTGTGCCGTGCAGTCCATAGGTGTAAGCAGTTTTGTCTTTCCACTCAAAGCTGCGCATGGCCTGGACATCAGGAAAGATGACGGTCGAGGCCTTGAACACGCCAGGTTGCGGCGCAAGAAAACCTTCAGGCGCCGTATAGGGGTGATGAATCAGCGTCGTGGTGGGCTTGGTCATGATCCAGCGCGTTCAAACACTCCACTTTTGAATCAATTGCTCAGGGCGCAATGCGTCATAGCCTTCAAACGGTTGATGAATCCAGGGGTTGGTAGGCAGGAATTCAACCGAATAATCCGGCGTGAACGTGGACAAAGCCTTGGTCCAGATCACGGCACTGCGCAGCTCAGTGATGGGCGCGTAATTGCTTTTGAGTTGCTTGATGACCATGTTCAACGTGTGACCGGAGTCGGCAAGGTCATCCACCAGCAACACCTTGCCAGCAATTTCGCCTTTGGGCGTGGTGATGTAGTGCGCAATATCCAGATTGCCTTGCACGGTGCCTGCTTCAGAACGATAGGAGCTGGTGGACATGATGGCCAGCGGCTTGTCAAAAATTCGCGACAGAATGTCACCCGGGCGCAGACCACCACGTGCCAGACACAAAATGGTATCGAATTGCCAGCCTGACTGATGAATCTTGATCGCCAGTTTTTCGATCAGGTTGTGATACTCGTCGTAACTCACGTACAGATGTTTGCCGTCTTCCGTCAACATGGACTCGCTCCTGAATTAATAGCTGCTAACGCAAGTAGCACGGGGGCTACATGCATATTTGACTTAAATTGATACCGTCTGACGGTTTAATCCGCCAGATAGGGGTGACGCACCATGATGGTGTGATCGCGGTCTGGGCTGGTGGACACGATGTGAATGGGAACCCCCGTGACCTGTTCAATGCGCTGCAAATACAGGCGCGCGTTGGTTGGCAACTTGTCCAACTGGGTAACGCCCACCGTGCTGTCGCTCCAACCTTCGATGGTTTCGTAAATCGGCTTGCAGCGCTCGATGTCATCAGCGCCCATGGGCAGGATGTCAATCAGCTCACCATCCAGCTCGTAGCCAGTGCATAGCATGAGTTCTTTCAGACCGTCGAGCACATCAAGCTTGGTGATGCACAGACCGGTCAAGCCGTTCACCTGCGCCGAGCGCTTGAGCAGTGCAGCATCGAACCAGCCGCAGCGACGGCTGCGACCAGTGGTGACGCCTTTTTCAGCACCGATGGTACTCATGTGGTAGCCCGGTGTACCTTCAACTTCCCAGTCAAGCTCGGTCGGGAACGGACCACCACCCACACGGGTGCAATAGGCTTTGGTGATACCCAGGATGTAGTGCAGCATGCCAGGGCCGACGCCGGAACCGGCAGCCGCATTACCGGCCACACAATTGCTGGACGTGACATACGGATAGGTGCCGTGGTCCACATCGAGCAGCGTGCCTTGCGCGCCTTCAAACAACAGGTTGGCGCCTTTTAGATGAGCCTCGTTGAGTTCACGAGACACATCGGCCATCATGGGCTTGAGCAGTTCGGCATGGCGCATGGCTTCGTCAAAAACCGCCTGGAATTGAACTTTTCCATCGGCCATGTAAGGTGCCAGCGTTGGACCAAAATCAAACGTTGCGGAGTTGAGATAGGTGGTTAGCACATGGTTGTGCAAGTCCAGCAATTCACGCAATTTGTTGGCAAAACGCTCCGGGTACTTCAGATCCTGCACCCGCAATGCACGCCGGGCAATTTTGTCTTCGTAGGCCGGGCCAATGCCGCGACCCGTCGTACCAATTTTGGCATTTCCGCTCTTTTCGCGCGCTGCTTCGCGCGCCACATCCAAAGCCGCGTGAAACGGCAAAATAAGTGGGCAGGCTTCGCTGATGCGCAGGCGTGAGCGCAGTTCGATCCCTACTTTTTCCAGGCCGTCAATTTCCTCGAACAGTTTGGCGGCGGACAATACCACCCCATTGCCGATGTAACACTTGACGCCCGGGCGCATGATGCCGCTAGGAATCAAATGCAAAGCTGTTTTGACACCATTGATGACCAAGGTGTGGCCCGCATTGTGACCCCCCTGAAAACGCACGACGCCTTGAGCACTCTCGGTCAGCCAATCGACCAATTTTCCTTTGCCTTCATCCCCCCACTGGGTGCCAACGACGACGACATTACGACCTTTGGTTGCATTCATTTCAATTTTCTCAAACGGATTTCACGACCCACTGCCCCGCGACTTGAATCAGCTCGCGATCACAATGGAACTCATCAACTTCACTTTCATGGCCCGGCAAAACACAGACCACAGTTTCACCCTGAACACGCAAAGCCGCTATCGCTGAACGCAAATCAGCGGCCTCACGCCAAGGCGCACGGATGGCGGCGCGTAAAGGGCGCGCTGCCAGTACGCCCACCAGGGTTTTGATATCAAGACTGAAACCCGTGGCGGGCCGATTACGGCCAAACACGGCACCGACTTCGTCATAACGACCACCACGCACCAATGCATCACTGGCGCCCTGCGCATAAATCGAAAACCTTGTGCCGGTGTAATAGGCGTAGCCGCGCAAATCTGCCAAGTCAAAGGTCACACTGGCACCCTCAAGGTGGCTGGCAAGCCACTTCATATTTGATAGCGCTTCACGCACAGCAGGCAAGGCCGGAAGCACTTTTTCGGCCTCACTCAAAATATTTTCATCGCCATAGAGCTGTACCAGAGCCATCAGCCCCTGGCGAGATGCGGATGGAAAGTCTTTGGTGAGCGTCTTCAATTCACTGCTGTCTTTGCCTGCCAATGCCGCATGCACTTGCGCCAACAAGTCAGACTTAAGTGGCACACCATCAAGCAAAGCATTGACGATGCGTACATCGGCTATGTCCACACTAGGTGATTGCACGCGGGCAACCTTCAGGCAATCGAGTGCCAGCAACAAAGTTTCGAGATCTGCCTCCAAACCGGCATGACCATAAATTTCAGCGCCAAATTGCAATGGCTCGCGTGTCGCATGCGGGCCGCTTGGCCGCGTTTGCAACACCGGACCGCAGTAACACAAACGAGTAATGCCCTTGCGATTCAACAAGTGTGCATCGATACGGGCCACCTGAGGCGTGCTGTCAGCCCGCAAGCCCATCATGCGGCCTGATATCTGATCAACAAGTTTGAAAGTTTGCAAATCAAGCGCTTTGCCGGCGCCTGTGAGCAGGGATTCCAGATGCTCTAAAAGTGGTGGCATAACCAACTCGTAGCCATAGCAGCGTGCCATGTCCAACAAGTCGCGACGAAGTTCTTCGATGTGCCGTGCTTCAGACGGCAAGACATCGGCAATGTGATCCGGCAGGACCCAAGCAGACATGTGATTTTTGGGGGGCTGTTAAAACCGTGATTTTACCGGGCTTGAGCGCCGAAATTACTCACTGCAGAAACCAAATCAACACCAGACCAACAAGAATGCTGCACATTCCGAAAAAACGGAGCTGCCCATCGCTCAAATGCAAAATTTGCTCGAACATTTGGCGCCAGCCTTTCGGAGATAAAAACGGCGTCAAGCCCTCGATCACCAAGACGAGGGCCAAGGCTAGCCACAAAGTATCGCTGTTCAACTTATGTCTTCAGACTTTATTTCTTGCCGGCAACTGGCGCGGCAGAACCACGAAATACCTTGAAAAAATCGGAGGAAGATGGATCAACCACCATGACATCACTCTTTTTGTTAAAGCTGGCCTTGTAGGCATCCAGACTTCTATAAAACTGGGCAAATTGAGGATCACGCCCAAACGCCTCTGCATATATACGGGCAGCTTCAGCATCACCTTCACCCTTGATTTTCTGGGCCTCTCGATAGGCATTGGCTACGGTTACTTCCCTCTGGCGATCTGCATCGGCGCGAATTTTTTCACCTTCTGCCGCTCCCGTCGAACGTAATTCGTTGGCCACTCGTTTGCGCTCAGCTTCCATGCGTCGATAAACAGACTCCGTGATAGCTTCAACGTAATCTGCGCGGGTAATGCGCACATCGACAACATCAACACCCCAAGGCTTGTTGCCTTTAACTTTGCCAAGCACCTCTGCCTGAACCGCGGTTGTTATGACTTCGCGTTTGGTAGACAAAAGTTCCTTGACGGTGAACTTGTTGACTTCCTCTTGAAACGCATTACGCACCACGCGATTAAGCTGATTGGCACCTTCCGTCTCAGTTAAACCAACGTTGCGAATGTACTGCGATGGATCAGAAATACGCCAGCGCACATACCAATCGATAACGACACGCTGCTTTTCAGCCGTCAACATCGGTTCTGTATCACTCGTTTCCAGCGTCAGCAGTCGCTTGTCAATATACGACACATTCTGAAACGGAGGTGGTAATTTGAAGTTCAAACCGGGTTCGGTAATGACTTCTTTAATTTGTCCCAGAGCATAGACCACACCAAACTGCCGCTGATCAACCACAAACAGCATTGAACTGGCGAGCGCCAGAACCACCAAAAGTGAAGAAAAAATAAAACCTAGCCTGTTCATTCTGGGCTCCTAGCGTGTGTCACGATCACGAATACGGGAAGCATCCCGTGTACGTGCATCAGGGGTCAAGGTCGTCGGCGCTGTAGCAGGCTGTGCAACGGGCGCCGCTATCGTGGAAGCGTCAGTACCTGGCGCAGTCATTTGCATAATTTTGTCCAAGGGCAGATAAAGCAGGTTTGATCCTTGCTTGGAGTCCACCATCACCTTGGTAACGTTGCTATAAATCTGCTGCATTGAATCAAGATACATACGATCACGGGTAACTTGAGGTGCTTTTTGATACTCCACCAGCACTGACTTGAATCGCTGAGCATCACCTTGGGCCTGCGCCACAATCCTTGCTTTATAAGCATCGGATTCCTCCTTCAAGCGTGAAGCAGAGCCAACGGCTCGCGGTATCACATCGTTGGCATACGCTTGAGCTTCATTTTTTGCGCGCTCACGCTCTTGACCAGCTTTGAGTACATCATCAAAAGCGGCCTGCACTTGCTCTGGCGGACGCACGCCACCCTGTTGCAAATTGATGCCAACCACTTCGATACCCACTTTGTATCGGTCCAGGATCGTTTGCATCAAAGCACGAACCCGAGGGGCAATCTGGTCACGTTCTTCAGACAATGCACTGTCCATGCGCATCTTGCCAACCACTTCACGTACCGCTGTTTCAGCAGCTTTGACAACTGCTTCGCCTGGGTTTTTGCTCTCAAACAGAAAAGCTCTTGCGTCGCTGAGGCGGTACTGAACAGCAAACTTGATTTCGACGATATTTTCGTCTTCGGTCAACATGGCAGACTCACGCAAACCAGTGGCTTTGATGACCGTATCGAGGCCCACATCCACTGATCGAATCTGTGTCACAAAAATCAGCTCATGCCTCTGAATGGGATAAGGAAGACGCCAGTTAAAACCGGCTCCGACCGATGATTTATATTTCCCAAATTGAGTAATAACGGCCTGCTGTCCTTCTTGAACAATGAAAAATCCTGTTCCCAACCAGATCAAGAGCACAACACCGGCAATTAGACCGATCCCAATTCCAGCACTTTTCATATCAGGCTGAAATCCACCACCAGAACTATTATTTCCACCGCCAGAATTACCCCGTCCAACGTTTTTGACATTTCCAAACAAGCCACCCAATTTTCGGTTTAGATCACGCCACAACTCATCCAAATCGGGAGGACCTTGATTTGGGCCTCGACTCTGACCACGTTCGTTGTCACGCGCTGGAGGAGATGCAGGCGCCTTATCATCACTTGGCTCTGGATCTATTTTTTTACCATCTTTATCTTCACTGCGCCCCCAACGCGGGTCATTCAGATTAAAGATTCCCCTGATCCGCTCAGGCACAACAGCCCAGCGGAAAGTACGTAAATGAAGTTTCATTTCTTCTTCTCTAATGTATCGTTACCGAATTGTGCCCAATCAGGGGGCAGCCTCACGATGTTCAGGGAAATCATCCTCACCATTCCCGAGCAAGGCGCCTTTACCCACGACTTTTGCCAGTTGCTGCCTTAATGCCTGTAGACCATCACCATTTCTCGCACTCAGGAATAACCGTGACGTTTGAACCCCAGAGAGTTCAAATATATCTTCGAGTTGCAAGGGATGATGCTCAGCATCGAGTGCGTCGAGCTTGTTAAACACCAATATTTGAGGAATATCAGCTGCACCAATCTCTTTCAAGACGCGTTGCACTTCAGCTATCTGCTCCATGAAATTTGGACTAGCTGCATCAACAACATGCAGCAGCAAGTCAGCATCCACAGCTTCCTGAAGAGTTGCTTGAAATGCATCAATCAACCCATGTGGCAAATCTCGAATAAAACCAACCGTATCCGAAAGTGACACGGAACGACCAGCCTCACCCAGGTATAACTGACGAGTGGTTGTATCTAGCGTTGCAAATAACTGATCTGCGGCGTAGGCACGAGCCTTGACGAGAGCATTAAAAAGAGTCGTTTTTCCCGCATTGGTGTAACCGACTAATGAAATATTAAATGCATCGCGCCGCTCTCGCTGACGCCTTTGGGTCTGCCGCTGACGTTTGACTTTTATCAGTCGATCTTTGATTTTTTTGATGTTATCTCCAATCATCCGGCGATCAAGTTCAATCTGCGACTCACCTGGACCGCCCCGCATGCCAATCCCCCCACTCTGACGCTCAAGGTGAGACCAGCGACGGACCAACCGTGTGCTCAAGTATTGCAGGCGTGCAAGTTCAACCTGCAACTTGCCCTCATGGCTACGTGCTCTTTGACTGAAAATTTCCAAAATCAAAAGCGTACGATCATTGACGGGCAACTCAAGATGCCTCTCAAGATTTCGTTGCTGCGCAGGACTCAAGCTTTGATCAAAAAGCACCTCAACAGCACCCAATTGCGCTGCTAGTTGCTTAATTTCATCAGCTTTACCACTGCCAATAAACAAAGCGGCATCGGGGGCTCTGCGTTTGCAGGTCAACCGGGCGACTGGACTCAAGCCTGCTGTTTGCGCTAGCAGACCCAACTCTTCAAGTTCGGCATCAAAATTAGGGAATCCAAAATCAACCCCGACCAGAATGGTCGGAGCTGATTGGCGATCAGGCGGCTGCAGGTTCGTCACCGTCGCCGGTTGCAAAATTTACAGCACGCCCAGGAACGATAGTTGAAATGGCATGTTTGTAAACCATTTGTGTCACGGTATTGCGAAGCAACACGACGTACTGGTCAAAAGATTCAATCTGACCTTGCAACTTGATTCCGTTAACAAGATAGATAGAGACAGGAACATGTTCTCTGCGCAAAGCATTGAGAAAAGGGTCTTGTAGTAATTGGCCTTTATTGCTCACGATATTCTCCGTGTTCTGAAAAATTAAGAAGCGGTGACGATACCACAGCAAAGCACCTATTCGTACTGGGTAAATGTAAACCCATAATAAAGATGAAGCAGTTTGCGCTCTATTGCACTTAAGCAGCGGCTTTATCTGCGTACGGATTACTTGACGTTTTAAATTCGATGCGCATTGGGGTACCTACCAGATCAAACTCTTTACGGAATCGTCCTTCAAGAAAGCGCTTGTAGGCATCGGTCACATGTTCAAGCGAATTCCCGTGAATAATAATGACAGGTGGATTCATTCCACCTTGATGGGCATAGCGCAATTTAGGACGAAACATGCCAGAACGTTTGGGACTCTGAAATTGGACAGCTTCAAGCAACAAGCGCGTCAGAACCGGCGTAGACATTTTGCAGTTTGCTGCCTTATATGCTTGTGCGATTGAGGTCCAAAGCGGTCCCAGTCCTTGTCGTTTTGTTGCCGAAATCAAATGCATTGCGGCAAATTTCAAAAATGGCAAACGAGTTTCAATTGAACGTTTTACAAGTTCGCGCTGATACTCATCAACAGCATCCCATTTATTGATCGCCAAAACCACGGCACGCCCATTCTCAAGGATGTAGCCCGCGATATGAGCATCTTGATCGGTAACACCCTGCGTTGCATCTATTAAGAGCAACACGACATTCGATGACTCAATAGCCTGCAAAGTCTTGACAACTGAAAACTTTTCAATAGCCTCAAAAATTTTCCCCCTACGGCGCAGACCAGCCGTGTCAACCAACTCAAATTTTTGTCCATTACGCTCAAACGGTACTGAAATAGCATCCCGAGTCGTTCCAGGTAAATCAAATGCAACCAAACGTTCTTCACCCAGCCAGGTGTTAATCAGCGTTGACTTACCAACATTGGGTCGACCAGCAACTGCCAGTTTGATAATGCCGGGCTCTCGCTCCTCTTCATCATCATCGGGCTCTAGAAGGTGAAGTGGCTCAAGTGCCAACTCAACCAAAGTATGAATGCCTTGCCCATGAGCGGCTGAAACAGGATGGACAGCACCTAAGCCCAACTCAAAAAACTCAACTAACTGCGCACCAGCAAGCATTCCTTCCGACTTGTTAGCGGCCAATACACATGGCTTTCCCAATCGACGTAGATATTTGGCAATTTCGTGATCTTGGGCAGAGATACCTTCCCGAGCATCCACTACAAAAATAACGACATCGGCTTCTGCAACAGCCTGTCGAGTTTGTTTAGCCATTTCTTTAAAAATGCCATTAGTAGCATCTGGCTCGAATCCTCCCGTATCAATAACGATGTATTCGTGTTTACCTTGTTTGCCATTACCGTAATGGCGATCTCGTGTCAAACCAGCGAAATCTGCAACGATCGCATCGCGAGACTTGGTTAGCCGGTTAAAAAGTGTCGATTTACCCACATTAGGACGACCGACTAAGGCTAAAACAGGTTTCATTAATACTTACTCAGGCTTGAAGCCAAAAACGCCACCACTACGGGTAACAACAACCAGCGTTCCGCCAGCCAAAACAGGTGCAGCTATGACCGCCGAGCCATCAGTAGCGATTCGAGTGAGTGCAGATCCATCTTCACGCGACAAGAAATGAACAAGACCGGTGTCATCGCCCACTACAACAGAACGACCGATGACAAGTGGAGCCGTCAGATTACGGTAGCGTAAACGTTCAGACACCCAAATATGTTCTCCATCACCCCGTTTCCAGGAGATGATTTTCCCGTCGTTTTCAACACTAAAAACAGACTTTTCATCTCCATGAATACCTATAGAACCCATGGCAACTTTGCTCCATAGCAAATTACCACGTAAAGTATCTACACAGCCAACAGCAGCCTGGAATGCACGAGCACAAATGACACTACCCTCACGGCTCACCCCTCCTACCAAATCAACTAAACGTTCAATATCATTTGTTCCACGAGGCGAGGCAATTGGAGACTCCCACCGAATTGATCCATTTGTTGGATTAAGACCGACAAGACGTCCAGATAAACCGACTACCAATGTATCGTCTACTGCGAGCAACACACCTGCTTGACGAAGCACCAAGGACTCACCCGGTCGCTGCTGACTCCATATCTTGCGGCCTGACTGCGCATCGAAAGCTGAAACAGAACGATCAGCAGCGAGCACGAACACACGCCCACCAGCAACAAGGGGGGACGTAAAACTTTGTGCTGTCAATTTTTGACGCCATATTTCGCGCCCACCGTCAAGAGTAATCAACTCATTGTCTCGTGTCACAACTGATGAAAAGCGGCCATCACTACCTACCCCAGCTGCAAGCTGAGTTCCCAAATTTGTACGCCATAGCTCTGCGCCTGTACGTGCATTAAATGATCCCACGACTCCATCTGAACTTGCAACGACAACATTGGCACCGTTAACTCTAACGTCAAGTGGAAAAGCAATAGCTCCAATTTTCGATGACCAAGCCAAATGCACACCCAAGAGGCTCACATTAGGTGCTAGTTCTGCTGGTTTTGGTTTCTCTGGCCCGCTAGAACATGCCGCAATAAAGCCTACAACAGTAAAAACAAGGGCCACCTTGGTGGCCACTTTTATAAGAAAATTAGATTTCACTTTGTTCCTTCTCGCATCGAAACATTCGCACTTGATACAGAAACGCTATTTCTCAAATCAACGGATTCTTTTTGAGGATCCACACCCAAAGAATTTAATTTAACTTCTACCAATCGCCGATATTCAGTCCGATTTTCAAAATTTTTATAAGCATATTGATACTCAACAAGTGCTTCTGCTTTTTTCCCCTGCAATAAGTAAATGTCACCCTTGCGATCTGCAACTAACGCACTAAAGTTGGCAGGGAAGGCCCCGCTCAATTGATGTAACGCTTCATCAAAAGCCTTCGACTCGATTAAAACTCCAGCCAAACGCAATTTGGCGATTGACTGATATCCAGGGTCAGATGATTTCTCTGCCACCCATGTCAAAGCGGCCTTGGCTTCACCCAATTTTCCAATACTGTAGTATTGTTTTGCGACTAATAGCGCGGACTGTTGAGCATATGTCGTCGTCGCATATCGATCTTTCATATCAGCAAAAACACGATCAATCTTTGTGGAATCCTCAGACTTGACAGCGCGTTCAACTTCTTCATACATGGCAGCCGCCTGCGATGCCTGGTTGCGCTGGTAATACTGGTAAAAATTCCAGCTAGCGAAGACACCCAACACCAAAATTAGTGACCAGCTAATGAGGTCACCGAATTGTTTCCAAAAATGTTTGAGCTGATCGAGTTGCTCTTGTTCTTCTAGATCTAAATGATTTGCCATGCGAATAAATACTTGATTAAGACTGTGATTGTAGGGTGGAGGCCCACGCCACGATACAAGAGAGAGATTGCGTCAGTTGCACACCGCTTCCGTCACGCAATGATTTGACTGTGACTAAATTTTGAGCAATTTCATCCGCCCCAAATATAAGTGCATAACGAGCGCCACTGCCATCAGCTCGTTTAAATTGAGATTTCATACTCCCCATGCCTTCGCCTGAACTTGTGTGCATTTGCACACTGACACCCGCAGCTCTCAATATTTGAAGTGTTTGGAGTACTAAAGGTAATGTCTCTAAATCAGGTACGATCGCATAAGCATCCAAAGTTGGAGCAACAGCTCCCAAACCCTGTTCCTTGATTAACTCAAGAACCCTATCAACACCAAGAGCCCAGCCTACAGCAGGCGCAGGCTTGCCACCTAACTGCTCTACCAAATAATCGTATCTTCCGCCTGCGCAAACCGTCCCTTGTGAACCAAGCCGATCCGTTGTGAACTCAAATACAGTCAAGTTGTAATAATCCATCCCCCGCACGAGACGGGGATTAACTGTATAACTAACGTTATTAGCATCAAGAATTGCCTTCAAGGTCTCAAAATGCAATAGAGAGGCTGCCCCTAAATAGTCCAGTGGTCTTGGAGCCGCTTCAACCACGGCTTGCATCCCAGGATTTTTACTGTCCAAAATTCTCAAGGGATTACTGTACAAGCGGCGTTTGGCGTCTTCATCCAACACATTAGCATGAAGCTCAAAATGAGTAATCAAGGCTTGACGATGCTTCAATCGCTCCTGAGGCTGCCCCAGACTATTAATTTCAAGCCGAACATCGGTCAATCCCAAATCTTTCCACAGAGCGACAGCGAGCAAAATTAACTCAGCATCTACCTCAGCACCGCCAAAACCAAGCGCTTCGGCACCAATTTGATCAAACTGACGATAACGTCCACGTTGTGGTCGCTCGTGCCGAAACATTGGGCCCATGTAATACAGACGCTTGCCCCCGTCATACAACATTGAGTGCTCTACGACTGCACGAACAACCCCAGCAGTAGCTTCAGGACGTAGTGTTAATGAATCGCCATTCAAACGATCTTCAAAGCAGTACATTTCCTTTTCAACAATATCTGTGGCTTCACCCAACCCGCGCACAAAGAGCGGGGTACGCTCAACTATTGGCGTACGGATATTTCGGTATGCATACCGAGCCATTAAGCGGCGCACTTTATTCTCAAGCCACTCAACTGCTGCAGAATCTGGAGGAAGGACATCGTTCATGCCCTTGACTGCGGTCAGCTTATCTAATTTTTCAATAATTTCTTTTTCGTTCATGAATTCACTTCAATCGCATTTGCAATCACTTTGCTGCCAAAGCGGTTATCGATATAGGTTTCTACAATTTTTTGAAACTCTTGCGCAATCGAGTCACCACGCAAGGTCATCCTTTTTTCGCCATCTATAAAGACAGGAGCAGCAGGAGTCTCTCCCGTACCAGGAAGACTTATTCCAATATCAGCATGCTTGCTTTCACCTGGGCCATTCACAATGCAACCCATCACAGCAACCTTCAATTTTTCAACACCAGGATACTTTTCTCGCCAAACAGGCATCTGAGCTCTCAAAAAATCTTCAATTTGTTTCGTTAATTCTTGGAAAGTTGTGCTTGTCGTACGTCCACAACCAGGGCAGGCCGTGACACTTGGCACGAATGATCTGAGTTCCAGAGCTTGCAAAACTTCGCAGGCAATCACGACTTCTTGAGACCTACTTTCAGTGGGCTGTGGCGTAAGCGAAACACGAATGGTGTCTCCAATACCCTCCTGCAATAAAATTGAGAGCGCCGCTGTAGAAGCGACAGCTCCCTTGGTACCCATTCCTGCTTCAGTCAATCCTAAATGAAGTGGGTAATCGCAGCGTCTTGCAAGCTCTCTATAAACAGAAATTAAATCCTGAACACCACTTACTTTACAGGACAGAATGATTTGATTTTCATTCATACCCATTTCTGCAGCGCGATGTGCAGACTCTATGGCTGAAGTAATTAATGCTTCGTACATGACAGATTTGATCCCCCAGGGAATGAGGCGATGTCTGTTTTCATCCATCAAACTTGCCATCAGTTCTTGATCCAAACTACCCCAGTTCACACCTATTCGAACTGGTTTTTCCCAACGCATTGCAGCTTCAATCATCTGTCCAAACTGCTTATCGTGTTTATCGCCTTTACCTACATTACCTGGGTTGATCCGGTATTTGGATAAAGCCTGCGCACATGCAGGAAAATCAGATAACAAACGATGACCGTTGTAATGAAAATCACCAATCAGAGGAACATCGATTCCCATTCGATCAAGTTGCTCACGTACATACGGAACTGCCTGCGCAGCTTCCGACGTATTGACAGTCAAACGCACCAATTCAGATCCAGCAAGCGCTAACTCTTTGACCTGAATAGCAGTTCCGATGACATCCACAGTATCGGTATTTGTCATCGATTGAACACGGACTGGAGCATTTCCGCCGACTGTAACAGTTCGCCCCCCCCAAATAACATGCGATTGACGTGAGTGCCGCACTTTGGGAGCTTCAGATTCGACTGGTAATAATGATTGCATTACTTCACCTCAAAACGAGCCACATTGTCTTTTGCAATTGGTGTCAGATCAAATGATTTGCCGCGCACTTTCACTTCCGTAGTGTCAGCCTTTCCGACCACCACTGAAAGTGGCGTAACACCTGATGCTCCTACAATCTCGCCATTTGCCAATGTTTTGCGAATTTGAACAACTTTGTTGGCATCAATTACTTCAACCCAAGAAACTCCAGTAGCTTTAAAGACAATAATTCCATTCGTAGCTTCTGAACCAATCACTGTCACTGCTTGTACATTCTGTACCCCGATGGGTAAAGAAGAAGTCGTTGCTGTTACTGAATTGTTAATCACCGAAGTATCTAAGTTTGGAGTGGGGAAACTTTCAGACTTAATCGAATTTACGGGTTCGGAAGATGTCTTTTGTTGAGCTGAAACCTCTAAAGCCATATCTAATTTTGGAGCACTGGATAATCCAACTTTCTGAGTCATAGGTAAGAAGACAATTACTGCAACACCGACCAATAGAGCCAGTACAGCCCAAAATAAAGGCTTGAAAATTTGCTGCACAAATGACATCCCTAAACTATCACTGGATTCACGAAATGGCGTATTGATTCCAGACTCATCAAACTTCAAACTATTCGCTGTCGAATTTGGTAATTTCTCTAATACCAGTGTCGATTCAATTTTCAAAGTTCGACAAACACTTGCAGCAAGTGCACGAACAAACACAATATCGGGTAATAAATCAAATCTGTCTGCTTCAAGTGCCTCAAGCTTTTTAACTGGCACCTTTAGCAAAACTGCAAGTGCATCTATATGCAATCCCTCAGCCTCCCGCGCATTTCGAATCATCGTTCCAGCAGATATTGGTGAAATTGACTCATGGGAGTGAGTGAAATTCACAATCACTTCTTCACTCATCGAAAGCACCTCTTTGATATGCTCCAGCTTCACGGGACTGTGGAAAACGTTTTAACAATTGCGCAGCAAGTTGTAACATTGCGTCGCGATTTTCTATACGCCGCTCAACCTTAACGCCAAGCCAAAGCGACTCTGCATTAGCCAATTCGGTGTTGTTTAAACGACGTACATAGAACTGCGATCGAACTAAATCACCACGTTGTAAAAGTAAGAGTGACAAGTTATACGCTGTAACAGGATTACTAGGATCAAACTCATATGACTTAACAAGACTAATCTCAGCCTCTTCACGTAACCCCGCTCGAACCTGACACAGCCCTTGTGCTCTCAATGTTTTGGCTCGTTCTCCGTATTGAGGGTTTGCAAGCGCTTGAGAAAAGTACTGCTGCGCATCAGGATATTTTGCCTGTTGGCATAGCAACCAACCCAGGTTATGCATTACGTTCGAATCATGTGGATTGATATTCAATGCACGCCTAAAACTCTCTTCTGCATACCGAGAATCATTTAAACGCATGTAAATAAGACCACGCAAACTGTAAGCCTCACCATATGTTGGATCTGTAGCTATCGACTGCTTCAGTTCATCCAGAGCGATGGTTGTCTGCCCTTGCTCAAAATAACCAACGGCGAGTTCCAGACGAATACGAGCACGCTTACGGGCCTCAGGCTCATCTGAATCAGTCACCATCTCAACACCTGAGTGCCCTGATCCTGTCCCGCTTATTTTTGAAGCACAACCGGAAATTCCAGTAAATACAGATACAAGCATACATACATAAAACAACCGTCGCCTGATCTGAAACCATCCATTTGCGTTCATGTCCATATCCTATGTCTCCTTATTACCCTTGTTAAACGCTGCAATTGGCGTCAACATCACTGTACGTTGTCGGGCAATTCGATCACTAATACCGGTTCGATCCTTAATATCACCGGCCAACTGGCCGCACGCAGCATCAATATCATCACCACGAGTTTTGCGTATTGTCGTAACCACCCCGGCATCACTCAATATCTTGGCAAAGACTTTTACTTGCTCTGCCTTAGATCTAAGCAAGCCAGATGCAGGAAAGGGATTAAAAGGAATCAGATTGAACTTACACCGCACTCCCGAACCAGAATGCTGACGAATCAAATTCACCAGTTGATGTGCATGAACAGCTTGATCGTTCACGCCATCAAGCATGCAATACTCAAAAGTAATAAAGTCTCTTGGCGCATAAGCCAAGTATCGATTGCAAGCATCTAATAACTCAGCAATTGGATATTTTTTATTGAGCGGAACTAAGTTATCCCGCAAAGCGTCATTTGATGCATGTAAAGATACCGCCAGTGCGACCGGACAATCTTGAGCAAGACGATCCATCATGGGAACAACACCAGAGGTAGAAACAGTCACGCGTCGCCTTGACAATCCATATCCATGGTCATTTAGCATAACGCGCAATGCAGGCACCAATTCAGAATAATTCTGAAGCGGCTCTCCCATTCCCATCATGACCACATTGGAGATGACACGATCGTCACGCTTCAAATGTTTTCGCAAAAAGTGTTCAGCAAACCACAACTGAGCGATGATTTCACCAGTCTTCAAGTTACGGCTAAATCCTTGATGACCTGTAGAACAAAACCTGCACCCCACAGCGCAACCCGCTTGGGAAGAAATACAGAGCGTTCCTCTATCATCTTCTGGAATGAAAACGGTCTCAACCGCATCTCCTGATCCAACCCCAAACACCCATTTAATGGTGCCATCAGTTGACATATGCTCAGAGATAACATCAAGTGCCTTGACACAGGAAGCCACCTTAAGTTTCTCGCGAATTGACTTCGCAAGATCACTCATATCTTCAAAGTTCGACGCACCTTTTTGGTGAATCCAACGAAACAATTGAACGGCTCGGTAACGCTTCTCTCCGAGCCGATCACAAAAAACGGCCAAACCCTCGAGGTCGTAATCGAGCAGATTGACCGTCATCTCATGAACTATCGTGAATAGACGTTCATACCAGGAAAGAAGAAGCTTACTTCCACAGCAGCAGCATCAATAGCATCAGAGCCATGAACAGCATTAGCATCGATACTGTCAGCAAAATCAGCACGAATTGTTCCAGGAGCCGCTTTTTTAGGGTCCGTTGCACCCATCAGGTCACGATGTTTCAGAACTGCATTTTCGCCTTCAAGCGCCTGAATCATGACAGGTCCAGAAACCATGAAATCAACAAGATCTTTAAAAAAGGAGCGCTCTTTGTGGGCTGCATAAAAAGCCTCAGCCTCACCTCGCGACAACTGAACCATCTTGGCTGCGACAACCTTCAGGCCTGCTGCTTCAAAGCGAGCATAAATTTGACCAATCACGTTTTTAGCAACGGCATCGGGCTTGATTATGGAGAGAGTACGTTCGATAGTCATATATTTTTCCTGAACTTAAGATTTTATTTTTTACCCACAGGGCAAAACATTAGATTTTACCCTGGGCGAGACTGTCTTGAAATTAAAACAACCAGACATTGAAACATGCTAATAAATTAGCGGCCACGGCCACCTCTGCGTTGTGGCCCTTGATCTTGACGCTGTCGAGTGAAACTATCTGCCCCTATATAACCAAAAGCTGTTTTCATTGGATCTGGCTGACCGGCGCCACTGGCTTGCCGATCTACTGGTGGAGTTCTATTTTTGCGGCCTTGCCCAGAGCCAGCGGGGAAACCTTGAATATTTTTCACGCCAGCTGTAGATGCATTACGCTGCCCGCTACCTGAACTGCGTGGTCCGTTGCCGCGCCCCCCCCGACGCGGATTACGAGGACCGAGATTTTGATCGAGACCCTCGCGCCTCAATGAACCCCCTTCATCTGAGCCAATTCCATCACCAGTGGCTCGAGTACTCCGAGTTCCAGCAGCCTGCATTAGCGACGTAATGTCACCTTCATCCAACTCCATCCATGCACCGCGCTTAAGGCCTCGCGGCAATACCATTGCACCGTACCGAATTCGGATTAAGCGACTTACTGCATGGCCAACAGCCTCAAACATACGGCGAACTTCACGATTGCGCCCTTCGGAGATTGTGACGCGATACCAGCAGTTCGAGCCCTCCCCCCCGCCAGCCTCAATCGAACCAAACTGAGCTATGCCATCGTCCAACTTGACACCATCAAGCAACTTTTCTTTTTCTTCCTTGGTCAGAGCGCCAAGCACTCGTACAGCATACTCACGCTCCAACCCGAACCTTGGGTGCATTAAATTGTTAGCCAACTCACCTGAGTTGGTAAACAACAATAGACCTTCAGTATTGAGATCGAGGCGACCTACGGATTGCCATTTCCCTTGATATAGTTTTGGGAGACGGCGAAACACTGTTGGACGATTCTGCGGATCATCATGTGTCACGACTTCTCCAACAGGCTTGTGATAAGCAATGACCCTTGCTGGAGGTGCATCAATTCGAAACCGGATAGGTTTGCCATTGACCTTTACATGATCTCCAAATTGGACCCGTTGACCAATATGAGCAGGTTCATTATTGACTGTAATGCGACCTTCCATTATCAACTGCTCCATTTCCAGCCTAGACCCCATACCTGACTGAGCAAGAACTTTATGCAACTTGGGAGTTTCCGCCATCGGTGCTAGCACCCGTTTGACCGGGGCTATATCAGCGCGCTCTTCATCAGCATCAAACTGTCCAGATACCACGTCATCGAAGCGATTTCCGGGTTTGACTGGTACCTGTAGAGGTTCATTTTCAGGATGGTCAATATTATTTATGGTCATGGTCAAATCCCCATCAAGAAAGATAATTCATTGATTTTCAGCTTCGTCAGCTTAAACAATTTGCGTCAAAGTAACGCTTTCATTCACCACAGAATCCAGATTAAGTGACATATCCAACTCAGCCTGTGAAACATGCTCTATAGTGCTAATCACGCTCAAGGAGCCAGCTTGCAATTCGGCCGGATCCAGTAGAGGCAATTGATCAAGAGATCCAAGCCCTAAATCATCTAAAAAATTCTTTGTTGTAGCAAATAGTGCCGGTCTTCCAACGGTTTCACGGTGTCCAATAACCTCGATCCAGCCTCGATCTTCCAACTGTTTAAGAAGCAGCGAATTAACCGTTACTCCTCTAACATCCTCAATATCACCACGCGTTACAGGTTGTCGATAAGCAATGATAGCCAAGGTTTCCAAAGTTGCACGCGTATACCGCGGTGGTTTTTCCGGGTGCAGGCGATCAAGATATTCCCGCATTTCGGGGCGACTTTGAAAGCGCCAACCTGATGCAATGCTTATCAACTCAACACCTCGCTGAGCCCAATCCAACTGAAGCTCCTGCAAAATTAATTTAATAGTCTCGACACCCAACTTATCATCAAACAGCGCACGCATTTCACGCACCTGTAAAGGCTGCTGCGAGCAAATCAAAGCGGTTTCAAGGACGCGCTTGGCATCTGCCGTATTCATTTTGTTCAGATTCCGGGAAAAACACTCGCTGAGTGCAAAGTCAGTCAGATTCTTGAGGTGCAACCGGCAGATTAACGAATCCACAGCACCAACCCCGACTGCTTACTGGGGCGTTAGGTATATTGAGAAATATTAGTTGTTATTGTAGCGTAGGCCCCACAGGCTTGTCGCTTGATCCAAATCCTTGGGTAAGGCCGCCTGAAAAAGCATGGGTTTTAGGGTAATTGGATGGATAAATGCAAGTCGACAAGCATGAAGTGCTTGGCGCAACATTCCTGCATCTACAGTGCCTCCATAAAGTACATCCGCAACCAAAGGATGACCAATTGATGACATATGAACACGAATTTGATGCGTTCTTCCCGTATGCAATGTACACAAAACCAGACACCCGCGATCGCAAGTATCAAGAAGTTCAATATCTGTTCGAGCCAATTTACCTGAATTTTTACTCAAATCAACTACGGCCATACGCAGCCGATTTCGCGGATCCCGCCCTATTGGCGCAGTAATTTCACGAGCATTAATACCCACCCAGGGTCGATGGGCCAAAGCCATATATTGTCGACTGACTTCACGCGCAGCAATCAAACGAACCAACTCATCCATCACAGCGCGAGTACGAGCTACAACCATCAAACCACTGGTGTCTTTATCCAGACGATGAACAATTCCTGCACGCGGCAAATTCAGAGCTTGAACATCATAGGCCAACAATCCATTCAATAATGTGCCACTCCAGTTACCTGGTGCCGGATGAACTACAAGTCCAGCAGGCTTATTAAGCACCATTAGATGAGCATCCTCGTACACCACGTCCAACTCCATGGTTTCAGGCTTGAAAGCCTGACTTTGAGGTGTTGCCCGCAACTCAATGCTGCCAGCATCTCCGGCCTTAACGCGAATTGATGACTTACGAACCACAGTGCCACCAAGAGTCACTCCATCCAAATCAATCAACTGTTGCAAATAACTACGCGAAAATTCTGGCACCAGTTCAACCAGCGCGCGATCTAATCGTTGTCCATGCTGGGCTTCACCGAAAATCAAGTTGCGTATCTCAACGTCAGGTCCGGCATCAACCCGTTCGTCCATATCATCGCCCTCAAGCTCGGTCGATATAATCAATTCGGTATTTTTCAAGAAAGTTGTTCCTCATGCTTCTAGCCAAATTATCGGTTGTCTGCGCTTGGTCGCTAACTGGTACAGCGTTGATCCTTGCGGGTTGCTCTTCCGCCCCTGTGGACAAAACTGCGGATTGGAGCCCCAATAAAATTTATGCGGAAGCAAAAGATGAATTAAGTGCTGGCGCTTATGACAAGGCCGTAACACTGTTTGAAAAATTGGAAGGCCGCGCCGCTGGGACTCCATTGGCCCAACAAGCTCAAATCGACAAGGCCTATGCACATTACAAATCTGGTGAAACTGCATTAGCGATTGCCACACTTGATCGATTCTTGAAATTACATCCTGCCAGTCCGGCTATAGATTACGCCTTATATCTCAAGGGCATCATCAACTTCAATGATGATTTAGGCATGTTCTCTGGAATCACTCGCCAGGATTTGGCCGAACGAGATCAGAAGGCATCGAAAGAATCTTTTGAATCTTTCAAAGAGCTAGTTACCCGTTTTCCAGAATCCAAATATGCGCCTGATGCCAGCCTGCGCATGACCTACATAGTCAACTCGCTCGCTCAGTACGAAGTGCATGTAGCACGATATTACTTTGCGCGGGCAGCCTATGTAGCAGCTATCAATCGAGCTCAAATCGTCGTCTCTGACTATCAGGGTATGCCCGCACTGGAAGAAGCGTTGTACATCATTGTCAAGTCATATGACGCACTTGGCATGACGCAACTACGTGACGATACAAAAAGGGTACTTGAGAAAAACTATCCTCAGTCTGAATTCCTCTCGCATGGATTCAAGCCCAACTCAAATCCATGGTGGAAGGTCTGGTAGTGCTTAGAGCGCCTCAATAAATTTTTCTTCCGAATTGATTTGTTGCATTGGCGGCATGGCTTTCATTAAACGTCGACCATAGCCCATACTTCTTAACCGAGTATCGCAAATTACTAACATTCCCCGGTCAGATTCGCGTCGAATCAATCGGCCAGCACCTTGTTTAAGGGCTATAGCTGTACATGGACGCTCCCGTTTTGCCAAGCTTTCAATTCATGCTGACTCGAAGGTAAAGATTGCACCCGTACATTCGGACTTTTCATGTGACTTTGGGTCACTGTCCCTGATGGGATTCGCTGGTCGGCTCCTCGATTGCTTACGCGCACTCTAGGTGCAGCAGCTATAACGGGCTTTGCCAACCACGGTCTGACCTGTCTTGCCATCACTTCATGATCGCCTGAGCAATCGGTGGTTCTGTTCTCCCTGCTTCTGTGTTGTCGTTTGTTGTCGTTTACTTTATCAACCGCCCTGATTACGTGGCCGCCTTGGTGGACACGTAGTCAGGGCGGAACGCTCTGTCATGCGCGAGCAACGCCCACACAATGCGCGCGTTCTTGTTGGCCAGTGCGACAGCGGCCACATTCTTGTTTCGCCGCTTTAGCACACCACTGATCCAACTGCATGAATCGGGTTTTCGGCTCTCCCAGTGAATCACCGAGCGGGCGCCATAAATCAGCAAGGCGCGCAGATAGGTGTCACCGCGCTTGCTGATGCCCAGCAGGTTTTGCTTGCCACCGCTGGAGTGCTGTCTGGGCACCAGACCCAGCCAGGCTGCCACCTGCCTGCCGTTGTCAAAGTTCTTGGCATCCCCGATGGTGGCCACCAAGGCGCTGGCGGTAATGGGGCCAATACCGGGCACGCCTGCCAGTTTGGTGCTGAGTTCGCTCTGGCGGTGCCACCTCACGATCTGGGACTCCAGCTCCTTGACTTGGTCGTCAAGCTCTTTCAAATGGTCAAGCAAGCGTTGGATGAGTAGCCGAAAGGCGCCGGGCAACTCGTTGCTGGCGTCTTCAATGAGTTGAGGCGCCCGGTTTGCAATATGCCCAATGCCTTGAGGGATGATCAAACCGAACTCGGACAACAAGCCCCGTATCTGGTTGGCCTGGGCGGTGCGCGCTTTGACAAAGCCCTGGCGCACCGTGTGCAGTGCCAATACGCTTTGCTGCTCCACGTTTTTGATTGGCACAAAGCGCATGTTGGGCCGAGTGACTGCTTCGCAGATGGCCTCGGCATCGGCTGCATCGTTTTTATTGGTCTTGACGTAGGGCTTGACGAACTGGTGCGCCATCAGTTTGACGGTGTGGCCAAAGCCTTGGAGTTTGCGCGCCCAGTAGTGGGCGCTGCCACACGCTTCCATGCCGATCAGGCAAGCTGGCAGGTTCACGAAGTAGGCTGCCATCTGTTCGCGCTTCAATTGTTTCTGAGAGTGTCCTGAATTTTGTGTAAACGGCGGTTAAGTTAGACGCGCGGCATGCGCTCGTCAAACTGAATAGTAAAGCGATTCAGGGCAGCCTTCCAATCTTTAATCGGCATGGTCCATTTCTGGCTG
>Ga0209123_1000454_pt1 | contig 53129 bp, 40 predicted proteins | sample BarGraIncu00431A_FD_184500 | JGI IMG/M metagenome (GOLD analysis project Ga0209123, IMG submission 184500) | Arctic peat soil microbial communities from Barrow, Alaska, USA - Barrow Graham LP Incubations 004-31A (SPAdes) (version 2) | ecosystem: Environmental > Terrestrial > Soil > Wetlands >... | reverse complement strand
CTGACAATAAGCAATCAATCCTGTTTTTTCCACGTAATATTGAAATTATTCTAGCCATGATAATTATTTTTAAATTGTTTAATGAATGGTTGAATGGTTGGATGGTTAAATGGTTAAATGGTTGAATGGTTGAATGGTTGAATGGTTAAATGGTTCCGAATACTTGGGAAAGCAATCCTATTCTCAGTGTGACAATGCCCATTCAGCGCGTCATTGCCCACTCAGCCCGTCATTGCGAGGCACTGCCTGTCCCGATCCCTCGGGAAAGCAATCCTATCCTCATCGCGAAAAAGCCCATTCAGCGCGTCATTGCGAGGTACGAAGCAATCCCAGATTAAGAAGAAAACTAAATGATTATTACCATAAATTAACAGATTGCTTCGTATCTCGCAATGACGTTCCGATGATGATGGTCCGTAATCACAAGACACTGTCCCTTACTTATTGGGAAAGCAATTCGTTAAATTCTTCCGATAGCTATCGGGATCAATTCGTATAATTCGTATTTAACTAGAAGCTTCCGCCCCCTTTTTTCAAATTGGGGATAATTGCATTAATGATCGAACTCAGAAAATTGAGAATTGAATTATCCTTTACCGATGGCGTTAGCCTGGTTACAAGGTCAGCAAATCCAAGTAGTCCCATCAGCAGAGCGCCCCAGTTATTGCTGAAGAAATTGCCCGTTGCGACCGGTTCAGCATCACCAACCGTTGCTTCAATGCTGGAGCTTACCGAAGCCGATATGGTGGTTTCCGGCAAAGGGGTTGAAGCAAGATCAGGAGGAATGGCTGCTATTAGAGGAGGGTCCTGATCCCGAGCACTCGGGACAGGATGACCGGCTATTACCTGATTTCCTATTGCCAAAGTTACCAGCAAGCCGATCATTAAAATAGTAATTAAAAATATGTTTTTCATGATGTTTGTTTTTTGATTAAAAAATGAAAGTGAATGATTACTGATAAAAAACCGCCCTCCTGAGAGAGCGGTCTTTTTTAATTAAAGGTGCCTTTGCTACTAGGTAACAATAACACTACCTACATACTGACTGTTCGAAATAACAGACCCGTTGGCATTGGTAAAGGCAATGTAACACTGCACCTCATCGCCTGTGTAAGAGTTTGGAAGAGTGATGCTCTGGGCTCCAATGGCACGGGTGATGGCTCCAATGACTGATACGGCTGCATCCTTGGTAGGATTGTAGACGACCAGTACGGACAGGTCTTCAGCTGTTGCATCCGATTCCCAGGTATTGTCATCCCAGGTAAAATCAACTGCTCTGGCTATTCCGGCTATGCCTACAGGGTTTAAAGCCCCTGGGAAATTGCCCTGACTGACCAACACCTTGGTATAATCAATGTCGAAAACCGGATAAGTACCCGTGATGGCATGGCTGTAGTTGTAAGACATGGCTGCATTGAATGCCGACATTTTGATAGCCGCGCTTTTGAATCCAATCCGAAGAAAGGAAGTGAGAGGTTTCAAGAACTTAACGATGGCAGAAAACTTTGCCCTCTGCTCCAGCTGTGCCGGTGTTCTTGGATTTGAAACACTGGCTGCTATGGAGCGCATATAATCTATGCCTTTCCAGCTAGCGCCGATGACGGTTCCGACTTTGCCGGAAAATCCACCTAAAATACCAATTTTAAAAGTACCCATGATAATGTTATTTATAATTGTTTATGCTCCGACTCGATGGGACTTTACTCGAGGAAATCCTTTTGGTCTTTTGCTTGAATCAAAGGTAGATACCATCAATCCGGAATTCTAAACAATGGTGATTTTTGCGTCCAGATGCAGTTTTTTGCATAGTAGTCTCTGGAAAACTACTATAAATGGAGGATGCAAGGGGTTAATTTGCCTGGGATATTTGCAAAAGTGGAACAAAGGAGGGGTGGGGTTCCATTTTTGTAATGAATGGCTTGTCAAAGAGGAGAGGACCTCCATTTCCCCCATTTCCTCCATTTCCTCCGTCTCCCCGATTTCCACAATTTCCTCAAATTCTACTATTTTCTAGTTTGTAGTTTTAACCTTCGGAAGGGTAGAATTGGAATACAGTCAGACCCTTACACGAATAAAAAAAGAAGAAAGGGTTTCCACTAATTTCACTAATTAACACGAATTTAAAAAAGAAAAAAGGGTTCCACTAATTTCACCAATTAACAAGGATTAAAAAATAAGAATAAACTAATGTCGTGTCATGGCTGATATGTCGCACTACCTTGTTGCTATCGCTACTGGTGCGGAGCACCTTTAATATTTGTAGAAAGCCAGAATTGAATGAACAACGGCAGGTGCATCCCGAGTACTCGGGACGGAATATTTTCAATTAAATTCCGGTGCGCTGCACCTTGAGGTTGCGGTATTTTAGATGTTTCTACAAATATTAACCCCGAGTACTCGGGGTGCACCATTCGGATTGACTGGTAATTGGTGGAATTCTAAGAATTTCTAAGTATCGTGTCACCTGAATAAGATTGCTGCGACATATTAGCCTTGACACGACACTAGATTGTAGCTCACCTAACGATGGAAAACGGATAATAAAAAAAAGGAAGACTGATTAATATAAAAAAAAGGAACATTGATGACATCCCGAGTACTCAGGAATCTATACTGATCTTCTGATCCGTGATCCCGATTAATCGGGACGTGTAATTTGTATCATAAAAACCATAAATTATCTTTCCCGAAGTCGGGGATTTCATTGCCCTCAAAGTGGGGAAACATTTCAGCCACCATTTCAGGGTATTTGATGGTAACCGGTAGGTTTTGCTGACGGACCGATTTCCAGTACATCCGGCTAAACTGATAAACCTGTTCAATGAGCTCTTGAATGATTTCAGGATCTTTTTCGAGTTCCGCATGTGTACATTTAATGGTTAGCTTAATGGGAAAGGGGTAGCCATCATTTATATTGAAATAGGCTTTTGAATACCGTGTATTGTTGAACAGCAAATACCGGCTATGTCCAATATTTATAAATGTGCCGCTTTCCGGCATTAACTCACTCCACAAATCATCAAAGGCTACAATATCACGGGATTCTGTCTTGTTGATGGAAACAATAAATACCGGAATATTTAATCCCAAATTGAATAAGCTATCTTCAATAATATCCAATTCACGGGTATTCATCTGCTTATAGAAGTGAATAACCAATCGGGAAGGGGATTTTTGTACTGAAACATATTCTTTGACTGCATGAATAATTGAACCGGCCAATTCATCCACCTGGTTTTTCATGAAGCAATCGAACTTGTTAAATTTGCCATTGTTCGAAAAACTAAAGGCGCTGCCGATGTATTGGGTATCTGTGTCTGTATTTTTAAAAGCTCCTATCCCCACAACCAATTCATTTTTCACCTTCACATTAAGGCGCCATGGCACTCCGTTTAATTTGGCCAGAATGGCAATAGAGATATTATTCAGACTATAGGCAAAGTTCTTTTCATCTTTAATCTTTTGAACTTCGATGGCCTGAGAGGTGATATTGCGTTTGAGTAAAAGTTCTTTGACTTTGTAATACAATGATTTATGCTCTCTTGTAGAACCATTTTTACTATGAGGACTTACATAAATGGCAATGTACTGAACCTCGCTATTAAAAACACGATTTCGTATGGCTTCTTCAATTTCCGAAATAGGGTTATCCAAATCATGAAAAGCAATGCTAAATCTGGGTTCAGTATAAAAAGGCACCCGAATAAACCCATACATGCCTTTAAATGAATGCATGCCTTCTTTAAGAAAAGTGTCCAACAATTCAACTTTGGAACGGTGACTTATATGGAAAATGAAAAAGAACTGAATACGTTTTACTATCGGAAGTTCCAGTGGGCCAAAGGAGTCCATTCCTTTGTGAGGAACAATGTGTTGATGTTTATTACCAAATATAAGGATATTGGTATTTTCTGTTACTGTACCTATATGACTGTCAGTTACTTTTAAAAAGTTGTCACAACTAATGGGAATTACATGTTTAAACTCTTTTGTATTCAGATATTTACTGAAAAGAAATGCAATGCGGTTTTTATACTTTAAGTAGGGATTATTTCTGTCGGGCGCTTCTGTTGTTAAATGCAAAGCATCGCGTATAGCGAAACTTAGTACAGGAAATACTTTTTGGAAATTACTCCTTGCCTCCTCAGATAAATTATCATATTTTAAAAGATGGTTCTCATAAATGACCCAGTTAAAATATTCGGGAGCAATCACCGACATTAATTCTACAATACTCTTCTTAAATACTTTTGAATGACCTTCATAAGTCACCAGAATTTCAGGCGAGAATGAAACAATACCAAATTGAATTTTGAGGGTGTATTTATCAAATATATTGAATGAAGGATTCATTAATTCTGAAGGTAGCCAGATTTCAAGATCATCTATAAAATTAGGCTTGGTCATAACACCGATACCCTCAAAATAGCCATAAATTTGACTTATGTAGAAGCGTTTCATGATTGATTTTGAAAAGGCCGAATTGGCCACTTTAATCCATATTTCCTTCCCGTGTTCGTCCAGGCTTCGGTTTGCAGCTGGCCTACTTTGTTTTAATACGGCCAATGCTCCCTCTACTTTCTCCGCAAACGAAGTATAGTAATGGTCCTGTTCTCCAAATGCCACTATCACCTCATCCGGAACCAGGGACTTATAAACTCTATGAAGGTTTTCACTGTCCACCTTGTAAAAGTAGAAGGTATATTCTTCCGAAGGATGATCAAATGTCAGAATATTAAAGGTCAGTTTAGGAATCGTCATGGTAAAGGTTTTTTTAGTTCTACAAATCTACAAGCGTATCCGTTTTTGAAATAATTATTCTAAAGTAAACGATAATTATTTAATAAATGGCCACTATTATGAATTATTATTCAATTAGTATGAATTATTTTTAGGCTTGTAAAAAATTAAAAAAACCTCTCCCTTTTGAGTGATCCTTTATGATTGTTTTGTGCTTTCTTTATAAAGAACCGAGCTATTAATCAGCTCTTTCGCAAAAGAAGTTGATGAGGGTTTTGTTTTTAAGTTCGAGCTCGTTTCTTCAGCTTAATTCAACTAAACATCGATGCATTTCAATCGTTTCAAAGTTGATTTCCTCACCGGGATGTGAACTAAAATAGACTTTCCGGAGTGGCCATATCCATGTTTATACGAAAGGTGAGTTAATTAGTCTTTAATAAGCTCCTTGAGCTGGCATTGAGAACAATTGCCCCTGTTTTAATTCCAACGGCTTTGCCTTCTATCTTAATTTCGCCTATTGAATTGTCGGCTTGTAAAATCATCTGACACTTCCCATTGAATAAACTTCGTTGATAGGTTCCTCCGGAAGATTGGTCGGGTTCGTGGCTGTTAGGGTCGCCATTCCCCAAGCCTATGATTTTCGCATCGCCTTGTACCGAGAATTGTATCTCATTATTCGCATCTGGAACTTCTCTTCCTCCACTATCCAGTACCGATACATTTATGACTAAAGCATCGCTTCCGGCAAGTTCAATTTTCCTTTTTGCTGATTCAAGCACAATTTGTGCTGGAGCGCCAGTTGTTATAACTTTACATTTTAACTTTTTCCCATTTTTATTGGCTACTGCCTCTAATACGCCGGGTTGGTATTTAACCTCCCATTCCAAATGGCCGTTAAGCGGCATGTTTTTCTTGCCCAGACTTTTGCCATTAAGGAATAACTCAACATCCTGAGCATTTGTATTTACCCATACTTTTATGGGTTGACCTTCTTTTCCCTTCCAATTCCAATGCGGGGCGATATGCAGCACATCTTTACTGGTCCACCAACTTTGATAATAGTAGTATATATTCTTAGGGTACCCGCAAACATCCATTATTCCAAAATGGGAATTAATATTTGGCCAATGGAACGGAGTAGGCTCGCCACGGTAGTCAAAACCTGTCCAAACAAATCCTCCCATGAACCACGAACGTTCGGCTGCCAACTTCCACCATTGTTCGGCTGTAGAAGCCCATGGAGGGTAATTGAGATCGTAATCGCTTAGGTAACATGCCACTGAATCGGTTGAATATATACCTCTGGTGCTTACGGTACTGCCGACTTCTGTGCCCAGGATGGGTTGGTCGGGATGATCTTTACGATAGGCATCTAAACCTGTAAGGTTATAATTGAATCCTCTTACCGGGATAACTTCATTAATTCCAGTAAATACATTACCAAGATTTACAGCGATCGTACTAATTCGTGTAGGGTCAAGCAGCAATTGTTTTTGTATCAGGCTTTGCGCTACACGTTTGCCTATACTATTCGACTGAATAACTTCTTCTTCATTGCCCAGGCACCACATGAACACTGATGGATGGTTACGGTCGCGTAATATGAGGTGTTCCAATTGACCGGAGTATTCCTGACTGCTGTTCAATTGGCGCACTTCATCCAATACCAGCATTCCTAAACTGTCGCATGCATCGAGCAATTCTGGCGTAGGGGGGTTATGGCTCGCGCGGTAAGCGTTTGCACCCATCTCCTTGAGCAATCCAATGCGGTAATATTGCAAATAATCAGGTAAGGCAGATCCCACTCCTGCATGGTCCTGATGACAACATATGCCTTGAATTTTAATATTTTTTCCATTGAGAAAAAGTCCTTTATCCTTGTCAATAGAAACGGTTCGAACACCTAATCGTGTTTTTACCTGATCGACTACCTGACCGTTTGATTTTAAAACTGTTATAATTCGGTAAAGGTAAGGATCATTCAAATCCCATAATCTTGGATTTTTTAACGTTATGGCCAGCTTTGCCGTTTTTGTTTCATTCAGCGATAAAGACAAAGGCATTTCAATAGATTGAGCGATTTGATTGCCCTCGCGGTCGGTTAAGTATGCATAAACCGAACATGATAATCCACTTTGGTTTTGATTTTCTATTTTGGTTTCGATAGATATTAAGGCGCTATTATCTTTGACTTTAGAGTAAAGGAAAACGTCTTCTGGTACTATATGAAGATTCTCGTATTTGTTTAACCATGCATGCCGATAAATTCCTGCTCCTTCATAAAACCATCCTTCAAACTGAGAGGCATCAACCCGAACAACTATCACATTTCTTTTATTGAATTTTACATAGTCTGTTATATCCAATGAAGTCCCGCAGTAGCCACTCATATTGTTCCCCATATAAAAACCATTGACCCAGAACTTACTGTCGCGAAAAACACCATCGAACTGAATGGCGATACGCTTGCCAGAATCGACCATGCTTATTTCAAAATCTTTGCGGTACCAACCTATACTATTTTGAGGAAATAATCCCCCAATAGCTTTGTATCCATGAGCCATCACATCACTGTTTGGTGTATTGGCAAAGGGTAAGGTAACAGCCCAGTCATGAGGCAAAGTCACTTTCGCCCATAAGCTATTATCAAACTTTGGATCTATACATGTTCCATAAGCTTCTCCAGTCTTTCCAAACAACCTTGTAAGACCATAGTTGAAATCCTGAGTTGGATCAGTGGCATGTCCCAAATGAAATTTCCAGTCATTGTCAAAGTTGATCTTTTCGCGATGTATATTTTGCTGTGCAAATGAAGCCGATACAACAAAAAACAATAATTGAATAATTAAGACTATTTTGGTTTTTCGCATGATAAATAGAATTTAAGCAGTTTAAGTGATAATCTTATTGTGGCTCAGATTTATTTAAGTAAAATGAATTTAATAATGTCGCATTTTTCATTGACCTACAAACTTAACTCATCTCATCGCAACTGCTCACATTGGGGTGAGTGATTTATAAAATAGGTCACTAATCTGTTCCTTGTATTTACCTTTTATGGTTCGAATTATTTCCATTCAATAACCATGGTTTCCTCCGGCGCTATTTCAATGACATCACCCGATACGGTTCCAATTTTATTCGCATAAAGTATGGACGGATTTAGATTGAACCCTTCTTTGTGATTCAATACCACAGCGCGGTTATCCACTGATTTATTGATTATTATCGTGATGTAGGATTCGTTTGATTTTATCGTCTTTAGAAACATTCCTTTTTGAATTTCTTTAAAGCTAAAAGGTGAAGACTGAATACTTGAATAAACTTCCTTTTTCAGTAATTCAGAAAGCGAGGTATAGTCACATTTTATCCGTGAGCCTAATCCAATGAGTGATGGAATCCAAAGAACCTCGCCTTTACCAAATTTATTTCTTGATGCAATAATTTCATTTCCTGAAAATCCAATCGGTCTAACCGTTGTCGGTTTAATCGACCCCCGCCATAAGTTGGCAGGTAAAGTAATATCATCTATTTTTACATCAAATAAATTGCTGATCAATTTAAATTCACGAATGTTTCCCCCAAAAAGTTTTTCCAGTGGAAATCCGGTATTCAATATACATACAGCATTTTCATCGTAATAAGCTGTTAACCCGTCAACAATCAGTTTACCACCTTTACTTACAAAATCCTCCAACTTCTTCCAATATCTGGATGGGATGGCTATTTGATGTGCAAGAATGATACTTATTCCGGAATAATCGCTTTTTGAAAAATCAAATTCGTCAATTTCCTTTAAATTTGCCTGTAAGCCCATTTCACTCAAAGCTTCAAAATAACCAAGCGCCGATTTCATTACACCACCAGGGTCGCGTCCTTCATACTTATCTCCACTTGCCTTCAATTTTGATTCAACCCATAATGACTCACGGATGTATACGATGTTTATGCCCGATTCAACCTCCGTAGAGTTGGCAAATAAAGAGGCGTGATTTTGAATCACTCCGGCTACATCTGATGCCGCTGTCATCCGGTCTGACGGGTCATTTTGAAAATCAAGCATAGCCCATTCTCCCGCTTCCTTGCCTGATGACCGTGGATTTAAACACCAAAAAATTGCTCCTTTGCCGCCAGTTCCAATGGTGGTCCATAGCCATTGACTAATTTCCTCCTTGGTTGGACACATAGCAGCATTCCCACTATACGTATTGTTGCCTCCCTGCAATTCAGTCATCAACCAGGGGAGATTTCCAGCTCCCGAGCGAATGATTTCACTGTTGGCTGAAACAGCCATGGCATATTGATCTCTGGTGAAATATCCAAAATGCCAACTGGCATGTGCTGAGGCGCCTAAACTTGTCAGGAACTTACGCCATTGCGGAAAATCGTATTCGGCTACATTTTGAAAAATAGCATGATTGTTTACATGTATCGGACTATCTGGGTCATACTTGTGAATTTCATCGGTTAACCATTTTAAAAACCAGGTATTGTAATCTAATAGAAAACGTTCGTCAGAAAAATCCAAATGTTCATATCCTTTGCTGTTATATTCCGCAACAGGTTGTAGGGCCTTCCATTCGCTGAATTTATTCTGCGAGAATTTGTCTGAAGGGTAATGACCTGAACCCGGTTCATTGATGGGTACCCAGCCATAACACGATTTGAATTGCTTAAAGTGTGTCACCAGATTTTTGATGTATTCGGCTATTGATTCCAAGTGCTTTTCATCGCGTGGAAACTTGAAGCCTCCCACGTCGGTAAATGAAGTTGCAGGAAATAAATTAGCATAAATCTTAATCCCATATTTGTCGCCAGCTTTAAATGCCTGATCAAATAATGTATAGTCCCAGCTTCCATCTGCTTTATGCATGTAGGTTTCAAACATCCGGATGCGGGTTACAGTCATATGGCACTCCTTCAGTCTTTTAAACCAAGTGTCTATTTCTTGTGGAGTTTGTCCGGGTTCAATGAACACTTCGGCGCCAATTTCTGGCACCTCGTTATTTTGGGCGGATACGTTTTGCCAGAAAAAGTTCAATAATAGAATTAAGAAAATATTTTTAATCATGGTCATAGAAATTTACTTATCGAAACTTGCTGACAATTAATCTTTTCAGCCTACGGACTCTTTTATTGTTATTGTTTTTGATAAATCTTCACCCAGTCAACATACATTTTTACCGTGCCGGTCATACTTTTTTTAAAGGCATCCAACTGTATACACAAATGATGAGGGACATCTGGAATGGCACTCATATCGTATAACGACCAAACTAGAGAATCGTCACAATACATGTGCAATTCTTCAGCCTCCCATTCCATAGCGACAATATGCCATTGTGTTGCATCAGCACTATGAGCATAATGATACTGTGTACTGCCCGTTGTTCCATAATGGATAAACGTATGGAACTTGTCTCGTGCTGCGCCTGTTCCCGTTTCGTACATGTCGTTTTCACCATCCATTGGCCATTTTTCCGACTGAGGCCAGGTGAGTATAACTCCACTGGTTGCTTCACTTGGGTCTTGTTCTGACCTTACGCGAAACTCGAACTTCCCATATTTGTAGTTTGTTTTGTGGGCCATGCCTCCTGAAACCAAATTATCACCAACCATTTGCGCGGTAACTACTAAAAGCCCATCGGCCACAGAAAAAGCTTCTGGCCTTCTTAAGCCATTCCCTGCGTGACCAGGGCTGTTGTAGGGCGCCCAAATATCTGTATTTAAAGATGTTCCTGTGAAATTATCTTCAAAAACAAGATTCCAGTTTTCAACAGTAGGATCTTCTTTAACAATATCTTGCTTCTTGTTGCATGACAAATAAAGCAATGCAAGGCTCAATAGAACGATGGCGGGGAATATTCTCTTCATAATTATTGTTTGTTAAATACTATTTCATTTCTAACCTTCAACCATTTTGCAAGAAAAGGTTTGTAAAAGGTTAAGCTACATTAATTTGCAGCTCAACCTTTTATCTCTTTTATTACAAAGTAGCTACTAATAATAAACTGCCTTATCGCATCCTATGGTATAACCTCCTGAACTTGTATTCTTCGTGCCAAGAACATACATTTTTATTGTATGGTTTCTGTTTGTTAGTGTTCCTGTGTCATATACCAACTGCTGATATGAATTGACCGATCTGTATTGGTCAACAGTTTCTTTCCATATATTGTCCACATAAACATCAACTTTACCGCTCCATGGGCCGAAGTAGGAGTATATTTGAGCTTTAGTGCCTGTAAATGAATATATCACAGTCCCTCCGGCTGCGGCATTTTCCTTTTCTGCTCCCTGATAATGACCGGCATAAGTGGCTGTCGCCCAAGTGCCAATTGTATAATTAAATGCCGGGGTTGTATTATCTAAAGTAGTACCTGCACTTTCACTGATGCTATAAATCTTGACCCAGTCTACTTCCAGTTTTGAAGCTGCGCTCACATAGGTTCCGAAAGCATCGTATTGAATGCATAAGTGATGATTGCCATCAGGAATATGGCCAGTATTTGAATCTGTCCACATAAGTACACCATCATCATATATTTTTATAGTACTTGCTGTCCAGTCCATTGCTACTATATGCCATGCTTTGGCATCAACATTTGCATGATGGTAATAGTCCTGATCACTACCAACGGTACCATAATGGATATATGTATTCCATCCACTCGTTGAGGTGCGCTGTCCTGTACCTGTTTCATAGAAGTCATTCTCACCATCCTGTGGCCAAATTTCAGATTGCGGCCAGGTAAGCAAAACACCACTCATAATACCACTTGGATCGTTCTCACAACGAACCCGCACTTCATAGCTGCCATAAGTCCGATATTTGAAACAGTGAGAACAAAAAAACAAATGATGTAAATTATGGATGATAATATTTTTTTCGAATTCATGGTTTACTTATAATAATTCCAATTTTTATTCAATTCCTTAAATGAATAATATGCTGGCAGAAAGTCGGTTGTGATTGTATCTCCTACCATTTCTTTTTTGACCAACGAAAAATATGTTTTGCTCGCATTTACTTCATGAAATATATACCAGCAGATAGGCCGTGTATAATGCAAATTTTGAATCAGCAAGTGCATGGTTTGTTTAAGATAATCGGCTTTTATTTTTTCGCTGGTTACTATGCCGGGTGAACTGATGTTACCCGTATGAAAGCCTATTTCTGTAATCCAAATTGGCATATCATTTTTTGGTTTGGGCCACAGCGACATTTTATTTTTGAAGCTGGTCAACCGACTAATACATTGATTTGGAACTGGATTACTGTTGTTTGCATAAGGATGAAAAGCGACCTCATCAAAATAGTTATACGCATGTTCCACCGTGAGTCGATCCATAAAATCTTCCATTATCCATTCTGATATTCCTCCAAGAATAACAGTTGACCCTGAATCAACTTCCTTAATCGAATTATAAGCTAATTTTAACCATTGGGCAAAGCGGTGTACTCCGGCATTATATGGCGAATCAGGATCGTTTGTACCTCGGCCAACTTCCTTTCCCAGATTCCAGGAGCCGTCAAGGTTTGCCTCATTTTGAATTTCCCAATAATGAATTTCATTTTTATAGTGTTCCACAAATTCTTTTAAAATAGCCGCCTGTTCAGCCTGTTGTGTCTCGTTCCCCAGATCTCCTCTTGGATTTGCTTTATTATAACAGCAAATTATTTGAACGTTTTGTGCCTTGCACTGTTTCACCATTGCATCAGTTTGGGTAAAGTCTTTGCGTGCAGTAACCCATACCCTGGCCCATTTAATTCCACAATTAACTATTTGTTGTCCATCACTTGTTGTTCCTGTTGAATTCCAATTGCGATTGAATGGTTCCCAAACAATACCTTTCCAGTTATCAACAACAAGGTCAGTATATGGTGTTAATTTAATTTCCTGATTTGCTTTTTCCTGACCAAACGAAAAAATAAATGCAAAGATCAAAGGGAAGAGTAATTTTATTTTCATTGGTACTTCGATTATCGAATTATTACTTAACTGTATATTATATTTACTTGAGCATTTTAATTTAATATTACAACCAGCGATCTGAGAAAAGGAGGTAGTTTAATACTCCCGTTTTTTATCTTAACTTTTGTCCACTTATCTTTCCATGGATCATAGACTTTCGCCGAAGTATAATTTATTCTATTTGTGAGGGCTAACTGAAATGAAAGATCTTTTCTGATTTCAGGTCGGATACCCTGTTGTAGTTCTGTTTTCCAATTGTTCCTGGCATCGCGACACCAAATCATAGTTGTTTTATGGCCTTTTATTCCATAGCACCTAACAGAATCTTGAATAAATGTAAATGGGGCGAACTCTTCTTTAATGGGATCAATGCCATATATAACATTATTAAACCTCTTATAATGATACCATAGGTTTTGTTTCTCCACATAAGAATCCCAATGCCACATTGAACCGCACCCAGATGCCCCACAAAAAAATGGAGTAAAAATCATGTCATGGATGAAAACGCCCAGTGAATCTTTGGCATATAATTTATTTGGTCCTGCATGATTTGCCTCCACTGCACCATGTTCATTGGCTACAATAGGCTTAATTACACTTGGTCTGTAAACGAATTGAATTGCATCTGATATCAATAAATCGATCGGTCCATGGACTTTTTCATATTGCTCCCAATCAGTTCCAGGATCCAAATAACGATGAACCGTAATATATTCATCATTTTTAAGCAGCAGCAGTTTTTCATACCTTTGGTCAGCTTCAACAGAATGCATGCTACCTAATGTCTGAGCGACGATATGATTTGGGAATAATACTTTTACAGAATCCAACATTTCAGATGTAAAAGGGAACCAGTCTGTGTCGTCCACAGCATCCATTTCATTCCAAAGCTCCCAGCTAAAAATCTGCATACTATTTCTATATCTGTCAGATAGCGCTTTAACCCTGTTTAAATAAATCCTCTTCCCTTCGGGGGTGTTGATATAATCAAATATATTTTTAAAAGGCCCTCCATTTTCAATCGCCATAAATGACCTGTTGGACCAGGATGCTGCATTTTCACCGTCTGGCCTAATCGTTCTGATGTGTTGTAATGTAAATTTAATAAGGATACCATACTTTTTTGCAATATTCAGAACGCTATCAATCCTGTTGAATTTAACTTGATTATATTCTCCCACTTTTTTATCTTCTATTTCAAGAAAGGGAGAACTAATCCAGATTCTCATTGCATTACCACCATTATCTGAAAAGTTTTTAAAATACTGATTAACCTTTTTAAATACTTTTGCTTCTTCTCCGTCTGGCATAATAAAATTAATCATCACAGGAACCCATGGAAGACCATCTGTGGTCTCAAAGTATCTTGGGTTTTTTGGACTTACTACTACAAATTGGTTTCCATAATCAACTATTGCAGCCTTTTTTATATCTATACACGAAATTAAAACAGTTGACAATAAAAATGAAATTAACACTTTTCTTTTCATCGAGTTATTCTTTTAGCAGTTCTGGAAGTAATGTGAATTGTTTGCTGAGCATCAATCATAAATATTTTAGTCATTATAATTAAATGATCAATTATACGACTGAACACAGAGATATAAGAAAAGAGAAAAAGGAACTTTTATTTTTCGTATGATATAAAATCAGTGTTCATATTAAGGTGAGTGATAAATCAAAAATAGTATTTTGGTATGAACGTATTCCTTGGCTATGTCAGGAATACGCTCATCCCAGAATTTAACATCATTATCACGTCCGATTGACCGGATTCTTCTTATGGAACTTCAGTTATACTTATATTATCTATGGTTACGGTACCTATGTTTCCATCCCAACTTCCTGCCTTTATGATGAAATAGACAGTTCCGGTGGTCGTTGAAGTATAAATACCTTCATTCTCAATTCCCGGGCCTTTGCATGCTAAGTCAACCAAGTTCCCTGATTGTGGCGAATTAAAGCAACCAGCAGTCCATGTATCCAATGCAAGAAATAGATCATCTGCGTAATCACCCTCTGCAACAGGAGGTGTAGTTCCTATATGAACTTCATACCATGAATTAGTGGCTCCACTAGAAGTAACATCTGCAGAAAATTTATAATTTTTTCCTTCCGTAAGTTGTAATGGCTGATAAATAATATCATTGCTTATAACATTGCCTGATCCATTCTTCCATGTAAGTACTCCAGAAAAACTGATATCAGCACGAACTCCCGTTTCTCCGGAACTTTGAGGAATAATGGTCCAAAATTGTTTGCTTGAGGCTTCCATATCACTACCTTCAACGAGGTTTTGCACAGGAGGCGTTGGCATAAAAAATGTTCCGTCAACAATTACTGTCGTTTTGCTCAATGATTTGTTAAGTTCATATTTGGAAGGATCTGAAATGCCAATTACTATAACCAATTTATTTTTGTAATACTGCGGATAATTTTCAATCAGCTTTTTCCTGTCTATGGTTAAATAAAAGATAGCTTCACGTTCTCCGTTCGGTACAGTTATATCGGTAGGAATCGAATATAATTCAGAAGGTAATAAAATAGCTTTAGAAATAGTACCGGCAGAAATTATCTGATCGGTTGTATCAATATATGCTCCAATTTTTACCGAATAACTATTCAAAACTTCCAGACCCGACCGATACACTCCCAAGGGAATATCAATGGTGTTATTAACCGTGTCGAGGATATAATTGTTAATTCCATTGTTCAGTGGAACAGGGTAGTTTTTTGTATTGCCTCCATCCAATATGGATGCTTGCGGCATGTAAATTTTTGACATCCCCCATTCCTTTTCATTATCGCCTTCTTCGCATGATATATAAATTAAGGCGGTAAGAAGAATAATACTGTATATAATTCCTTTTTTAATACGTTTCATTTTTTTTAATTTTAGTAAGCTAATATGATGAATTAACTTTTAATATGTTACCACCCAGTATTTTGTGTCATTACCCCTTTTGATTTACCAATTTCAGTTTGCGGTATAGGATAATAATACATTTTTGGAGCAATAAATACCCGGTTTTCAACAATGAATTCAGAATAAGAAAATGTGTTGTCAATATTTTTTGTTGCCTTTATTCCCTTTAGTGGTTGGTTTAATACAGATTCGGCATCTTTCCATCTGATAAGATCCCAGTAACGATGATCTTCAAATGCAAGCTCTATTCTCCTTTCATGTTTGATCTTATCCCTCATCTCCTCTTTGGTTGTTGCAACGATATCAGTCATTAGTACGAGTGGCCTGTTTCTGATTGAATTTACCGCCTGCCTGGCGCTCATTCCCCAACTGTTATCATCGTCAGGGCCATAAGCTTCATTCATTGTTTCGGCATAATTCAGTAAAGTCTCCCCATACCTAAAAACAATCCAGTTTCGTAATTTGGATTGATCCTGTACCAAGTCGAGATTGTCATTCAGAAATTTCTTGAGATAATACCCCGTTCTGGAGGTGTTTGTATTGTTCCATGCATCCTGACCTCCTTCCCATGTTTGAATTGTACGACCATTCCACCAGTTGTTATTCATGACAATAGAAAAGCCCAGGCGGGGATCCCTGTTTTCAAACGGATCAGCAGGATTTGCTGTGCCGGTGTATTCATAAGCTGAAACCAGGTTCTGCGAAGGGGTTATACCGCTTGCACCGCCTGGAGTGCCAATAGGATAATTTTTCTTTTCCATGTCGTTGGTGGCTCCGAGCCGAATATCCCAGATTGTTTCAGCGCTTATTACTGTATTATCAATTAAGAAGAGGTCTTGGTAATTATCAGAAAGCGAATACTTGTTCATGGCAATAATATCATGAGACGCATAGGCAGCTTTTTGCCATTTTGTAACATCGCCTGATATATTGTGAAGCGGGCTTGCCGCATAAAGCAATGCCTTTGCTTTGATTGCCAGGGCAGCTCCTTTAGTAATCCGGCCAGCCTTTGAAACATCAAATGTTCTCCAATCAACTTGTAAACTGTCTTTTACAGCATCAATTTCTGAAACCACATAATTGATCACTTCATCAAAGCTCGCTCTTGGAAGATCTGTATTATCAGAAGACTGAAGTGTTTCGGTTACCAATGGAACACCTCCGTAGCGTTTTGCAAGTTCAAAATAATAATAGGCCCTCAAGACTCTGTTTTCCTGACGAAGCCACGCCACATCCTGAACATCCAATTTGTATTGTCGTTGATGATCAGAAATAGTATCACGGTTTAAAGCAAGAAAGTTCACAAAATCTTTTGAATAATCAAGAAAATAGTTTGCAGCCCTTATGGCACGATAATGATGACTATATACATCTTCAGGATTGTTGTAAGCGTTCCAGTTACCCAGGTTAAAATATTGTGCAGCCGAACTTGGCGCAGTTTGTTCGGCTTCGTCGCTTACAGCAGCGAACAAGTTGCCGTCAACGCTATTGAAACCATTCTGCAAAAAAGTATAAGGAGCATAACCAAAAGACCAGATTGTGTAATAATTTGTTGCTATATTCTTATCAGTCAATAAGGTGTCAATCTTTGTATTCAAAATGTCACATGAGTTGATTAAAAACCCGAATGTGATTATAAAGATCAGAGAATATATTTTTTTAATTTTCATAATTCAGTTTTTTTAAAAATTAACCGTAATACCATAATTATAAGATTTCACAGCCGGATAACCTGTCATGGTCTCAGGGTCAATATTGTAATCCTTCAGCAATGAACTCATTGTTAATAGGTTCACTCCACTTACATAGATGCGTACATTCGAAAGATGAAGACTGCTCATCAATGATTCGGGAAGGGTATATCCAATTTCAACATTACGAAGTCTCAAGAAATCACCATTCTTCATCCAGAATGTTGAATTAATGTAATTATTATTGTTTGATATATTCGTCAAACGAGGATATGTAGCTGTTGCCCGCGTATCGATGTTCTGATCGGGATAATACGCCCAACGGCCTTCAGCGATTGAATAAGCGGTACTGTTGTTTACCAAAGAGATAGTCTGAGGACCCACATTCAGTAAATTGACTGTCCGGCCTGCAGCGCCCTGAAACAAAACAAGTATATCGAGTCCCTTATAACCAACTCCTGCTTGAAGTGAATAATTAAATTTTGGAAAATAAGTCTTTCCAACCCTTACTAAATCGGCCTGATCAATTTTAAGATCCCCGTTTTCATCAATGTATTTTATATCACCTGGCTGAACCGCTCCAAAACTGGGCACTGGTAATGTCGCAATCAGGCTTCCATCAGTTTGAAAGTCAGTCATGTCATAAAATCCATTGGCCTCATATCCGAAAGTTGATCCGATTGGGTTGCCGGTCTGAGCCGCCTGAGGCGATACAGGTGGTACTTCAGCCATGTAATCGATTTTATTTGAATTAAAAGCTGCTATTCCACCCACATTGTATTTAAATTCCCCGACGTTGTTACTATAATTAAGACTTGCTTCCAACCCATTACTCGTAACTTTGCCAAGATTGGTATAAGCAGGGGTTGCACCAAATACCCCAAGTAAAGAATTATCCTGGGTTACAATACCCGAGTGCTTATCAAGGTAAGCATCTATAGTTATATCCAGCTTCCCGAAAAGATTGGCGTCAACTCCAATATTGTATTTCATGCTTTGTTCAGCGAAAATATTAGGATTAGGCTCATAAGATTGCTGTAAACCACTGTTCCATGTTGGTGTTCCATTACCTGTTGGAAAACCTCCTGTATTAGAATAATATTGCTGGTAAAGATAACGACCGTTAGTAAAGCCATCATAACCCGATTTGCCAACAGACGCCCTTAATTTTAAGAAATTAATATCCTTATTAGCTTGTAAAAAGGATTCATTGGAAATAACCCACCCGGCAGACAAGGCAGGATAAAAACCCCAGCGGTTGCCTTTTGCATAATTATCCGAACCACTGTATGCAAAACCAAGTTCAGCTGAATATCGGTCATGAATTGTATAATGAATCTTTCCTCCGATATTTTGATAGGCATAATTCATATTTATCCATGCAACGCCATTTTGATTGGCATCAACCAAATGCAAGTTCTGCATATAATTTACAGCTGCAGATAATCTGTTCTCGCCAATTTTTCTGTCATATCCTAATTGACCCTGGAATTCGTACCTGGTAGTTTGGTTTGTTCCATAGTCGTCCCAAATTGAATAGTTGGTATTTTTATTTGTTGTTTGGGTTTCAGTACCGATCACCCTCGCATAATCTTTAGTCGCACTATAGCTTCCCATTGTCCAGGTATTGAATGAAGCTCCCTCGCTTAGGTAAAGCCCTTTTGTAATAAAATCAAGTTTTTCCTTCAATTGGAAATTTGCCATTAAAGTACGGTCATGAGTAGAGGTGTATCCCAATTCACGGATAGAAGCCACAGGATTATCAGGGAAAGTGGTAGTTCCAGTCCATGTTCCATTGGCATTTTGAACAGGATAAATATTTGAAGGATACCTTGCTAAATTGGCCCAAAGCGCAGACCCGTCATAGTTCGGATAACTCCTGTCCTGGATACTACCGCCAATATCTATTTTCCCTTCAAATATCTTAAACATGTTAAAATCCAAATTAGCCCTCATGTTATAGTCTCTAAGGCTGGCATTGGAATGGGTGTCATCATGTTGGACATCATAAAACCCAAGGTCTTTCATATACCCGAGCAAAATAAAATACCGCGCGATAGAATCACCACCGCTAAAAGAAGCATCAGCTGTTGTTAAAGGACTACTTGTGCTTAATGCTTCATTGTACCAGTCAACATTGGTACCCGTCCCACTTTTATATTCCTGTAATTTGGAATCGCTATAAGCAGGTGACCAAACTCTACCGTTGTCATTACTTGCAGCTTCATTATATAAGCGCGCAAAATCATAGGATCCCAGGGGCTTGTTGATATTTAATGGTTGCTGGAAACCGGTTCGTGCCTGTAACTGAATTTTTGGTTTGCCTATTTTCCCCCTTTTAGTGGTGACCCACAATACTCCATTCGCACCTTTCATTCCAAAAGGGGCCAACGCTGCAGCATCTTTTAAAATTGAAACACTTTCAATTTCACTGGCCGACAGGTTTTGGAAATAATTATAATCTGATTGAAAACCATCCACATAGACAGTGTAGCTTTCGCTATTGTAAGTAGCGATTCCACGTATATTTAAAGTTGCGGCATCATAACCAGGCTGTCCTGAACCCTGGGATACATTTAACCCTGGTAATAGACCGTAAAGGGTGCTAGATAGGTTTGGAGTTGCTGTTTTGTAAAGTGCATCTCCCGAAACGGTTGAAACAGCAGACGTTGAAGTTATTTTTTCAACATTTATAAGTATACCGGGTTCCAATTGGCGTTCACTAACCCCAATCGTATCTTTTTGCGTTTTCATGTTTCTTTGCTGAGCCAAACAAGGATTTCCAGCAAAGAATATCCAAAGAAAAAATAGCAGCCATCCAGTTACTGAATTTCTTATATACATATTTATCATCTTTTTAATATTAAAATTGATTTATTACAGAACTGATACACCTTAATAGCCAGGATTTTGAATCAAATAGCCTTTGTTTATCTCTTGCTGAGGAAAGGGGGTAAGATATTGGTTTGACTTCCAAAAGCCTGTGTAAACAGTCTGTGTGATATACGAAATATAGTCGGTAGCTACCAACCCAAAATTACCATTAATATAAGTGAATATAAAAGATAACTTAGGACCGCCAATAATACCATTACCTATATCTGCCAGTTTCCAGTGTTTCACGTCGAAATACTGATGATTCTCTTCATAGAATTCTACAGCCCATTCACGTTGGATCATTTTGCGCAGATTAGCCTGATTAGATTCTGTTATATTGGGCAGTCCAGCCCTGTTTCTTATTACATTAAGATTGGTTTGCGTCATTGCCGGCTGTCCCAGTTCATTGTAAGCCTCGGCAAGGTTCAAATAAAATTCTGCGACGCGGTAAAGGGGGAATTCAAACCAATCTCTAGTACCGGCATGATACCAGAATTTTACTCTGCGTCCACATGCTTCAGTTCCACCTCTGCCTTCCCATGTCGAACGGTTTGACATCGCTGTGCTGTTCCATTCAGTATCATTTGGGTTGTTCCATGCATCAATACCAGCTGCACCTGCAGATGCTTTATATCGTGGTTCCATCTCCTGGATTCTTGTCGCATAATCGGCATACGGGGTGATTTCTGTTGGCCAGGTTTGTTCGGTTCCATCTGCCTTTAGATATTGTGACATTTGGTAAAAACTCATTCCATTGGAGCCTCCTCCTTCCGAACGCTGATCATAATATCCGCCAAATGCACTCTGTGATTTATAAGCCAGTAGCACTTCTACATTGCCTGGTGTAGCAACTGCTGTCCCGTAATCATCTAATGGCGACCCGGTAGTAATTATCCGGTAATTATTTGCATGGGTCCAATCTAGCACGGCTGTATTGGCATCCAACGCTTTCTGCCATCTGGCTGGATCAGCGTTTCCAAAACAAATCAGGTTATTATTGGCACCCAGATCCATATACGGGGTAGCCGAATTGAATAGCGGCCGGGCGGCATACATCAAAGCTTCTGCTTTTATTGCCAATGCTACACCTTTTGTAACTCGTCCCTTCCATTTCTCAGGATAAGTATCGGGAAGTACCAAAGCTGCTTCATCACAAAGCGTTAGAATAAAATCTAAGGTTTGTTCTAAGCTGGCCCTGGGTATTTTAATGGAATCTTTGGTATTAAGGCTTTTTTTAACTAAAGGAACACCGCCATAGCGTTTAAACATTTCTTCGTAGCGGTAAGCAATTAATGTTTTCATTTCTGCCTTCACTTGTTCTTTTTCAACTGCCGACATATCAACTACCTTGTCGATGTTTTCAATCACAAGATTATTTTGTCTTATAGATTTGAAATTAAAATTGAATCCATCATCGCTTAACGGTTTACCACTACCATCGTCTGCAGTCATACCGCTATGTTGGATCTTCCAGCTATCTCCCCAATTATATTTTAAATCATTTACCTCTCCTGAAATATTAGCCAGCGTACCACCACACAAGCCATAATCTCGATTGCCGTCCCATCCTGATAAAGTAATTCCGACTGCCAGACTTTGAGAATATGCAAGTGCAATTGCGCTTTGAGCCTTTAAACTGGTCGAAAATATCGAATCAACAGTTGTATCACTTCCCTGGGGTTTTTCAAGGAAATCTTTTTGGCAAGCCGACATAACGATCATTAAAATTAAGGTTATGGCTAAATTTTGACTTATTCTTTCTGTTTTCATAAGTATAGTTCTTTATAAATTTTTTATAACTGAATATTTACGCCAAAACTATAGGTACGCACCATTGGGTATAAATAGCCATCACTGGCACCACCGCTGTTCTGCTGTTCCGGATCTAAGCCATCCATCAGATTGGTCCAGGTATAAAGGTTATTTCCTGTACAGTATATCCGCAATGCATTTATCCCGGCCCGCTTTAAAAGTCCAGTATTTTTAAATGTATAGCTTACCTCAATATTCTTTAAGCGAATAAAATCTGAAGATTTTAACCAAAGATCATTAAATGTGCCATTTTGTGAGGAATAAGTTCTCATTGATGCGCGTGGAAAAGTAGGATCAATGCCTTGTGCTGCCTTTTCTGGAGTCCATCTGCCATAATACTGAAACTGTTCCGCAGTTCCAGCATTCATATAGAATGGGTTCAATAAATAAAGGGATGCGATTGGAAATGATCCCTGTGCAGTACCAATAAAAAGTGCAGATACATTAAAACCTTTATAGCCTATATTTAAAGTAGAGTTAAAGGAATATCTGGGCATATTAGAATAACCTATTGGAACTTTGTCTTTGGAATCAATTACTCCATCACCATTGATATCAGTATAACGTATATCACCAGGCTGGACATGATTGCCATCAATATTTGAGTACGGCCGATTGAGGGCTTCCTCATTTGTATTATAAAAACCATTCGCATCCAAACCTTTGAACTGACCAAGCGAAAAACCGGTCTCGTTCATCCAATCATATGGATATGCAGGTTCATCCATATATTCAATATTGTTTTTCGCATAAGCAACATTGGATTTTATACTATATGCAACTTTCCCGATCCTATCGTTCCATCCTAATTGAATTTCGTACCCTTTGTTGGTAACTTTACCAATATTTGCTTTAGGTAAGGAAGCGCCTACTATTGAAGGAACTGTTCCCAATGACCATAATATATTATCCCTCTTTTCCTGGAATATGTCTCCAACGAATGTAAGCCTGTTTTTGAAAAAATTTATTTCAAACCCAATATTTGCTTTTTTAGCTCTTTCCCAGGTTACAAAAGGATTACCTACCGTACTTTCATATGCACCTGAATAAAAGGGATCCTTACTTCCTCCATTTGTATTACCGAAAGAATATCCTCCATATGCATAATCTCCGCCATATCCCCAGGTGCTGGGAAGATAAAGAAAGCGGTTTCCACCAATCTGGTCATTTCCAACTTCTCCATATGATCCACGTACTTTCAACCAGGAAACTATATCGCTCTTGGGGAAAAGGGGTTCATTGGAAATAATCCAGCCAGCCGAAAAAGCCGGAAAAAAACCGAAGCGGCTGCCTTCAGGGAAATTTTCAGAACCATTATATCCCATATCAACTTCGGCAAGATAACGCTCATCGAAACTATAGGTTGCCCTTGAAGCCATTCCTATAAGACCCGATGGAACATTGTATAAGTAGGAAGGATCGTATTTTTTTTGCGCATTCACTAAAACAAGACCTGTTACCGCATGTTTCCCAAACTCGCGTTTGTAATTGGTGGCGAGCTCATAATACTCTTGTCTGCGTTTATAATTTTTGTAATTATCAGTAATCGAAGCAGCTCCAACAGAACCACCATAGAAAAGAATTTCAGATGGATTGTCAGGATTTCTGGTAACTGAATATGTTGGAATAGGTTGGGTACGATAAACACTTTTAATATAGGTGTCATTATACGAAACAGTTCCGGTAACAGACAATCCCTTGGTTAGATAGTCCAACGTATGTGTAACCTTTATGTTAGCGTTGAGGTTTGTGTTTATTGTTGTCAGGTAGGGTCTTAGCAGGAGATTGCCAACAGGAGAGGAACCCCAACCAGCTTTGGCTTCAAGAGGATTGGTGAAACTAACATATCCATTTACCAATTTACCATCTATTATTCCAGGACCAACGTAAGGCGGTCCATCCAATATTGCGACCATCATCGCTTTATGTCTGCTATATGATTGAGTAATATCACCATCTGCCGAACTGCCCAAAATACCACCATTTGTAGCAAACTGACCTGATAGACCAGCTGAAATTTTTAGATTTTTGGTTACATCAATATCATAATTTGAACGAAAGTTGTACCGCTTGTAAAACGAGTTAATATCGGCTCCGCCGTAACCTGAATCGTTAAAGAGACCGGCTTGTGAGAAATAGCCCAGGGAAGTAAAATACCGAACCCTGTCACCGCCACCTGAGATGTTCAGGTTATATTGTTGTTGTGGTGCTGTACCGCCATACTGCTCCTCAAAGTAATCGTGACTACCGTAATAGAGTGCTGGCTGAGCCAACAATGTTGCTTTCTGCGCTGGGGTAATATTCATCGACTCCACTTCGGTGGGTGTATAGTCACGGTTGTTTTGAAATTTCCATATCTCGTCATCAGTGAATAAGTAGTCATTTAAACTCGGGTCGTTGTCATAACGGATCGCTTCATTTTTATACTTCGCATATTCATAAGAGCCAAGCATCTTAAGTTTAGATGTTAACTCCGTAAAACCAAAATTAGATGAAAAGTTAATTTTAGGGCTTCCGGATTTTCCTCTTTTGGTAGTTAGTATAATAACACCATTCGCGCCACGTACACCATAAACCGCGGTTGCTGAAGCATCCTTTAAAACACTCACATTTTCAATTTCATTGGCATCTACTGCATTCAAAATGGAAAAACTGCTTTCAACTCCATCGATGATTACAAGTGGACTCTGGCCAGAAGAATTAAGGGTACTAACACCCCTTATCATGATTGTGGCTGCATCGTCGCCTGGTTCGCCGCTTGATTGAAGTGCTGTAAGCCCTACAATGCGTCCGACCAATGCATTGCTGATATTTGAAACAGGGGATTGAAGCAATTCTTTATTTCCAACAGAGGCGACAGAACCGGTTACCGTTTCCTTCTTTTGTGTTCCGTAGCCAACTACAACCAGTTCCCCAATACCGATGGTCATCTCTTCCAGAGAAACTGTAAAAGTTGTTTCTTCCCCCATTTGTATTTCCAAAGTTTTCATCCCTACGAACGAGAATGTCAATGTTTTGGCATCAAGTGGCACATTAAAGGTAAACTTTCCGTCAATATCACTAATGGTTCCAATAGTAGTACCTTTTATCAAAATGGTAGTTCCAGGAATAGATTCCCCTTTTGTATCAGTAACTTTACCATTAAGTGTTTTTGTTTTTGGTTGTTGTACTTCTTCCTGGAAGATTCGTTCAACCGGCTGGGTGATTGTTTTTGATAATTCTTGCGATTTACCAATAATGATCTGCCTGTCATTTATTTTATAGACATTGTCTGAACCTTCAAATAACTGATCGAGTATTTCGTTGACAGGTTTATCGACAATGATGATGTTTATATTTCGGTTTAAATCAACTTGTTGATCCTGATAGAAAAATATAAACTCACTTTGTTCTTCAATTGCCTTCAATACATGACTCACCGACACATTACGCAAATTCAGAGATAGTTTTGCATTCTGAGAGTAACCGTTAATGCTAAATGCAAACATGGAACTCACAAGGATGAAGAAGAGAGTTATTCGCATAACAAAAAAGACTTTAAGGAAACATTGAAAAATGTCCCTTTCTTTTAATTTTAATTTCATAAATTTGGACGTTTTGTTAGTAATTGACTTCGTGTCATTTAATTTTCTAAAAACCGGGGTAAGTTTCGACGCGCATCCCGGTTTTTTTTAAGCTAGTTAGATCTTCAATTCATTGGCATTATTTTTTTAAAATTAAATATGATCCGTTATTTTCCTTTACATTAACTGATGATGCAAACGCGACATTCTCAAGAACTTCCTTTAGATTATCACCTAAATTGAGTTTCCCCGAAAATGATATTTTGTCAATTCCTTCTTCAACTGAAATTTCCTGATTATAAAACCTTTTCAACTTCGTAAAGACTTCTTTGATCGGCATATTTTGGAAAATCAAATAGCCATTTACCCAAGAAGAATATAATTGGACTTCAACCTTATCTTTTGAAAGATTTGAATTGCTTTTATCGAATGTCAATCGTTCGCCTGGAACCATGCCAATTGTTCCGGCAAACAGTTTGTTTTTCCCTGCAGTAACTTTCCCTTTGATCAAAACTGTTTGAACCGTATTGTCTTCCGCGTAGGATGAAACATTAAAACGGGTTCCCAATATTTTGATTTTAATGTCTCTCGTTATTACATAAAATGGCTTTTCAGGATTGGCTTTTACATCAAAAAAGGCTTCTCCGGTAAGAAAAACTTCCCGTGAATCTGATTTAAATTTGGTAGGATAAGATAACTGGCTGCCTGAATTTAGCCAGATATGTGTCCCATCGGCCAAAGTAATTTCGGAACGTTTTCCGTAGGGGATAATTACCCGGATCAAAGTTGAGGTCGCTTGATCCGAATCAACTTTAATGGTATCCGAATTAATGGAGAGGTTTCCGGATGTAGTTTGGGTTATAGTTGTTTGTTTAGTATCAAACTCTTTGGTTGTTCCATTGGCTAAGATTATTTTCCCTTTCAAAATCATTTCACTGGCGACTTCAATAGGATACTGTTTTTTTGTATGAACATATAAATAAATTAAACTGCCAACAGAAATTAAAATAGCAATTGTGGCAGCATATTTCAGCCCAGCATTCCAGTTAAATTTCACCTTCTTCCCAGATGGTTTTACTTTTTTTAAGATTAAATCGAGTTTTTGTTGCGGCACTTCCTGCAAGATCGGTTGTAATGATTTAATAATCAAAACTGCATCTCTAATCTTGAATTCTTTTTCAGGATGTTCATTAATAAATGATTCCCAAAACGAATCAAGTTCTTTATTGGGATGTAAGACCCATGAGGTGAATTCTTTATTAAGAATAAAGTCTTCAGTTGTTTGATAATTAATGAATTTTTCTGCTTCCATTCTAATGATTAATCTTTATTTGATTACATTAGATAAAGGCAGCGAAATTCAAAACATCATCATTAAATTTACTTATATTTAATAATTTATTAAACTACCTTCTGTAAAAAGAATAAAAGGATGGAAGTATCTCCTTGAAGAGCATCTTTAAGCGATTTGATCGCCTTGCAAATAAGATTACGGCTGGCTTCAACGCTCATCTCCATGATTACAGCTATCTCCTTATATTCCAATTCTTCAGTAAATCTCAAATAAATAGACTCCTTCTGTCGAGGTGTTAATTGATTTATAGCCTGTTGCAAAGATTGCAATTTAAAATTAGCCTTTTCTTTTTGTATGATGTCATGTTCGATAGAATATATAATATCGAATACAAATTCTTCATCATTTTCTTTCAAATTGTAACGTTTCTCTTTCTGAAGTTGACGCACAAGTCTTCGTTTAAATGATTTTAATAAATAAAAAAGAATATTGTCGGTATCGCCAAGTTTTCTTCTATTCCTTACCAGATCTGTAAAAATATCCTGAATTGAATCCTCAACGATGTTATGATTTGGCGTTAGTTTTAAACCAAACAAATAGAGTTTTTTTGAATAATCAGCATAGATGAGGTTAAGTGCATCATTGTCACCTGCTTTAAATCTAACCCATATATCACGATCACTCATCAACTGTTCATTTAAGAAAGTTACCAAAAGTATATAATATTTGCTTTCAATCCTAAATGTAGTTTTTTAAAGGTGTATGACAAAATTCCTAATTAATATAAAAAGGCTAACCATTTTTAAATAAACTAAACTGCTTATCCCTTTTAATCAAGTAAAGTCGTTTTTGAATTAAATATGACATAGTACAAGTATATTTCATACAGAAATTGCAAAAAACCATAAATCAGTCGGCAATAATGCCTAAAAGGACTAATTTTAAGTTTCTTATTCAGGTCCTCTAAAGTTTTAACAATTTATTCTAATCGCACTTGACCGAAAGGGATAAGCAGTAAACTAAAATTACAAATAAGTATAACATGTAACACATAAGAGCAAGCCAACAAAGTTAATTGAATTATTTGCAGATTAAACAGAGTCACTGGAAAATTTATCATATAGCATCGATAAAGAATCATCGGGCTACCAATTTGAAGTCTCGTTAACTGATCTAATTCGGAATGTTGTCGTACACATCTTCGGGGACCCTTATCTAATCGATGTAACCTTCAGCAAAGGAAGTGCCATTCAAATTATGGCATCGATTACATTGATTGTATTACTGAGATCGTAAACCTGATCTGCTCAGAATATACGAAGCAAGTACCCATTATTATTCAATAGTCGCACAATATAGGTTCAAGTCCTCAGCTGGTGACTCCAAGTCACCTGCTGAGTAATCTACACCAACCCGTTTCCTACGTTTTCTACATTTCCCCTTTCCTCTATCACATTTTTGTATATAAATTGTGTTCATGATTCAAAAGTTTGGGTTTAAACTGTCCAACGTACTTTTCAGCTGTTCTGGGAAGTATTCCCAATTCCTCAGCTACCTTCAGATACACTTGACGGTCGAACTGCTGGGGCAGCTTTTCAAAAAATTTAAGCTTTATGCCTTTCAGATCATTGTTGGGTAAATTCTGAAATACAGCGATGGCATGTTTTTCGAGAGTCGTGGCTATGGTCATGGCAGTCTCGAAATCACGGTCTCTGCTTATGAACGTTTTGAAGTTATTGTATTCATGTGTTGCTAATTTGTTTTATAATTGCCACATAGTACTCGCCCATAATTATCCGTTTGTGTCCCGAGTACTCGGGATGTCTCGTTTCATGTGTTTATAATTTGTTTTTTAATTGCCACATGGTTCCGATAGCTATCGGAATCGCCAATCCCGAGGACTCGGGATCCGCTTGTTTGAGAAAGTTTCACACATGGCTCGTTTCATCTATTTGAACATCGATTGTTTCAATACATCAAGTTGTAAGCTTGTTACTTTACTTCTAAAACACTAAAATTCAACAACAACAACAAAAATAAGACGAAGAATATCAATGTATTATGCGTTTTGATAATCTTTTAAAGTGGTATAAATTTCTTTTTTATTTGCCGTATGAAACTTTCGATTAAAGTATTCTCATGGCTGAGTGGGTTTTTCTCCAAGCTCATTTATATAAGTTTAGGATTTATATTTAGAATTTCACATCAGAAATTCCATTCGCGACAACTTTTATCTTTTTCGTTTTATCGCCAATTGTCAGTTTTATATCGGATACTTTACCTTCCTTGTCATTTATCCTCAACATTAACTTATTATCCGAAAAATCCATCGATGTTATTTCAACGCCTTTACCATCAACTGATACCAGGCTTTTTTCAGTAGGTTGGTTAGCTGTGTTTGATATGGGATAAAATTCACGGACGTAAACTCCCTGTGTAAAACTTTTTGAAATGGCCGATGCATGGCTTTTCTGCCAACTTCCGCTAAAAGGGAAAAGCATCAGTTTATGGGAATAGGTGCCATTAAAAGGTTCTGAAAACCAAGCCGGCTCGTGGTTAACAGTTGTTTTATCGACAAATTCCAGCCCTACATTCCTGATGGGCCCTGAAGTGGTGGAAGCTCCCATATAAAGCCCTATCTCTCCATTCTCCGGATTGGTATAAAAAGCCTGTTCCCCTGAACCCGAGGCAATCATGAGTCCTCCACCATTGTCATACTGTAGAATACCTGTACTCAGAGCGCAGAAATAACTCATTCCTAAAGAGTTGAGAGAGGATATACCAAACGGAATATCGTAGAAAACTTTACCTGATTTGCCCGTTTTGATTTGAAAGGTCAAACCTTGTGGATCGAAAGTAAAACCGCCGTTAACTTTACCTATTTTTCGAACCAAAGTGGGATGTGGAAATACAAAATTAATTTCGCAAAGTACCCTGTCGGGAAGAAGCGTAAAAGTTTGCTGCATGTGAATCAACCAATCAATTTGCCTTTCAACTCGAAGTTGCGGATACAACGCTTTTCGGACCGAACCTCTTGTTTTTCCATATGGAACTGCATTGCGCCATTCATTGTCGCCCTTGCCATCAGTCATTTCTGCCAATGCTCTTATTTTGAACGAATCAAGCGAAAGTTCTGCCTCCACACCATTATTGCTGAAGATGACCTTATCTTCCATGGCTGTAATCTTTAATTTGCCATTTTCAACCCCAGTACCTTCTTTCCAGACATCGGCTCTAATTTCATCCGATTGTTTCATCCCGATTACTTTATATCCGTAGGAAGGCAAGATTGGATCAAATTCAATGTTGCATTTTCCCCCTGATGAGAGGACCGTGCTGTTCAGCTTTTCCCCAGTTCTGCAATCGAATACATCATAAGAACGATCCGTTTCGAGGGTAATTATCTTTTTTCGTTCCGGTTCTCCATTAAAGATAATAAAATACCGATCGTAACCATTAACCTTAATGTTTTTTGAAAGTACATCTAAACTTCGGTTAATAATTTCTTTTGACAAAGCAGAACTGTTTTCAAACGAATTGATCCTTTCCCTGCGTTTTTCATACAGTGGAAACCAGCCCTTGGCATCACTGTTAACTGCCCAAAGCAACAAATGTTCCGCTTTAGACAGGATAGTAACCTGTCCGTCCCTTGCCAAGAACCTTGGCTCAATATCCGGGTATAGATCAGCTTGTTCAATATTCCAGACCAATGGATCTTCCTTGAGCGTAATCTTTGAGCTACTGAAAGATTCATCCGGGTTCATATGATACAGGTAACGGCACAAAGAATTTAAGATCGTGGCCTCCCTGAAATCAGACATAGCGCTATTGGTATATTCCTGAACAATAATATCCAGTGGATCGGCTGTCCATCGCGAATAAGTGCCGTCCTGAATATTTTTTGCCTTTGTGGAATTATCCACATATCGTTCTTCTTTGACACCAAACTTGTCGAGATATTCTTTTACCGTGATCCACTCAACATTAATATCTTTGTTTTCTAAATTAAAAGAGCTGATTTTTTGATATGTAGAGATAAAACTTTGTGGTATCTCATAATCCTCTTCCATCAGGATAAGGCTGTTGGCGGGAGCTTCTTTAATCTTATCAAAAAGATTATTCCTCGAAATAATGGGAACACAGATCGACATTGAGCCATCCATTCCTTTTAGTTTAAACGGGAAATAGGAGGTATCCCCGGTAATCACCGGTACCCATGAAACGCCTGAATGGTTCAATATCCAGGGGAGCTGGGAATGATAAGCCCTTTCCTGAAGGTAAAACCCATCTGTTGAACGAATTGCATCAGCAATGATCGAAGTTCCCAATTTGGCACATCTGAAATTTGTTTCACCGTCCATATTGACGTTTACCGGTTCTGAATAAAACGTACCGGTAAAATTCAACTGCCCCCTTTTATGTATCGTCACTGCATGCTCAATGACCTGCGGGGCAACCTGTTGCAAAGTTTTAAATGTTTGACCAGAGAACTGCAACTGACCTTTAAAATCCTGATGTTCATCCAAAAAACCAAGAAGATTGTCGTATAAAACAGGGAAATCTCTCCAAATCGTTGATCTGACATACCGGTCATAATTCATGTTGCCATGAAGAATATAACTCATATAAACCTTTTTGGGAGCATTTTTCGCGTATCCTACATCAGTAATTGAAATCAGGGATACAAGACTCCAAATGAGGAGGATCATTTTAGTTAATTGGTTTTTCATTGTTGTTTAAGATTGTTAAAGTTAAAAAATTGCCCCATAAAATTTGAAGCCAAGTTCATATCTGCAAGAAATGTGTTAGCTAATCATAGGAAGAGTTTAAACCATTAACTTTAAACTTTGAACTTTAAACTTTTCCTTAAAATAGACTTAGAAGTAGACTCATCATTGTAAACTTCTTTGATTATTGCGTGACAAATCAAGTATTAATGTATTTTTTTCAGGTGTTATTCTGAAAATCATTTCTTTTTCGGGTTGAGTGAAGTTTCCTTTTATTGCAGTTACAGAATAAAGCATTTCCTTAAACTGGCAATCAACCTGGTGTAAAGTAATTGTTTTTAGGAAGGAGGCTTGATTGTCTTTGGCATCTAAATCAAGAAACCAGTTAACAGGTTCTTTACTCTCCAACTTCAGTTTTATTTGCCTTTCATCGATGTCAATAATTAAATTTCCTTTAACTGAAGTGAGCGACCATGTTATAGAAAGTTTACCCTTATTTGTATCGTCTATTACCGGATCTTTGCCTTCCAATACTATTTTTTTGCCAATAACAAGGGCTTTAAGTTGGAGACCGGCAATTTTATTAATTGTTGCGGTATATCCATCGATAAATGGAAGTGTATAAAAGAAGAATTGACTGGAGGTCTCCTTTTTTTTCTCGTAATCATTTGGGAAATTTTCGTCAAACAGATGGACATCAGTAAATCGCAAAGTGCCTTTTTCCCATAATAAGTTGGTGCGAAAAAAACGGCTGTCAAACCAAACTGTTTTGCAATCACTTCCCGGAAGATCTTCTTTTACAGTAACCGAGGTAGCAGGAGTTGTTTTGTAATGCTCACGAAACCATTTTCCGGTTTCAGCCAATGTCTCAACTTTCAGTTTCCCTTCACCCCGTAGTTTTGCTACCAGCGGCAGTTGAAGTTCCAGTCCTTTCGATATACCTGCACATGTAAACGAATTTTCCTGTCCAACCTGAACGTAATTAAACTCCATACATTCTCCTTCGGCAAACATTTTGAAGTAATATTTAACATGGGTAGAATCGCCTCCGGCAAAATACCAGGCAGGTTCCATCGTGAAATTACCCTGTCTTATCACTTTTTGCGATGCGTTGTATTGAGGTACAGGGTCGCTTCCCAACATTCGGAAAATTGGTACTGAAATCTGATTTGATTCGTTTTGCGCCGGCATATACGAATTTATTTTGCTGGGATAATAAGCCTGATTCCAATATCCTCCCCATAATTTATAACCGTCGGTGCCTATCTGGTCGCGACAATTGCATGAAGCAACAATACCGTATTTCTCATGCATGTAGTTTAACGTATGCGCATCAATAAACCATGATCCAACTGATTTGGGATAGTACCCGAATATTCGCTTAAAATCCTTCATATAAACATCGACTAATTTCTCCCGCTCTTCTGGAGAATAACCGGTTGAAAATCCGACATTGGCATGCCAGTCCCATGGATAACGTCCACGCCATTTGAGGCCTGCATTCTCTACCAGGGGTTGAGGAATCTCAAACCAACCACCTACTTCAAACGAACTGTCGGGAAGGCTTTTCAGCAGTTTCTGGTAACGGGGATCGAGTAAGGCATCATATTGGAGCAGAAAAGTACCTCCCAGTTTGTTTTTGTTCATTAGTTAAATCTGGTTAACAACCGTTTGATAAAGAATCTGCTCGGTGACTTTGTTTTCATATCTTGGTTCTAACAAACGAATGAAGTTGATAATGTTTACGATCCTGGGATGTTCATCCTGACTTTTTGCTTTTGTTGTATGTTTATCCTGAATGTTGAAAGAAGTAAGTGTAAATGCAATAACTCCTGCAAGAATAAAGTAATTGATATACTTTGAGTTGTTTAGTTTTTTGTTTTTGTTCATTTTAAGAATTTATAAATATATAATTCATAATACTAAATTTTAGCTTGATAACTCTAGGTTTCCATAGTTCAAAACAATATCATCAAAATGTCTTGTTTTATCGGCAACATAAATCTAATCGTTCTTCGTAAATAGCTGGTTATTAAGGTTTTAAACCAGTTGTTATTCTCAATAGTAATAGTTGCAAATTGGTTTTGAAATAATTTATCGATTTCCACAGAACAATAAAGACAAAATGACACTACCTTAAATCTTTTCATTTAAATCATCATCCTTTTAATTAAGGGTTTAATTTCATCCTATATTATTGAAAATGAATAATTATTGTGTAAAAATAAAATTTAAGTTGGAGAACTACATCATATAAAATGATATTTTTACTGCACAAATTGATATATCCATACAAAGCTATTTTTTTAAATGTTTTACGATTGACAAAGAAAAAAAGATGGAGTATGAGCAGAAGTACTGATTACTATTCAAAAATTAAAGAATTCCAATTAAAGAAGGTGGACTAATAGTTACCCCAATAAGGGGCTGAACACGAGCGTTAGTTGCAAGGATAGATATTCTTGCTTTCTTGATATTTGATATGGCTTAAATTCAAAATCTACATATGTCAAGAATTTTAAACTTTTTCAGGCAAAGCCAAATGTACAATACTACCTCCAAGGGAGCTATTTTTGACTTTTACAACAAACATGCCAGAAATCGAAGCATTAAGAATTTTATTACTAATTTGCTCTTGGTCTTATTGCATATCCATTTTTCTGAAAAAGCCTTCTCAGATCATTAACATTATTAATAGACCCGCTTATTTACTCACACTTAGCCAGAATCACATTATCTTAAAAATGCTTTTGCTATTTTAAAAGTTATCCCATTATCTAACTTAACACTTACGACTCCAAGAGACTTGGCATCATCAATATTTCGCCATTCATCATCGAAGAAAACGATCTGATCAAATGGACAATTTACCTTTTTCTGAATATTTTTTAGATGCTCAATTTTATTCCCGGGGTATATTTCTTTTATATCGAAATACTTGTCTATGTCGAAAATCTGAAGTAGTTGGTTTGCCCATGCAGGTTTCTCCGTTCGGGAGGCTATCGCGATGATTTTATGGCATTTTTTAAGTTCCAGTAAAATTTTAATCACATCAGGGTAAATCCAAATAAGCCTTCCTAAACGATCAAACAATCCATCGTTTTCCCAAAGAAAGGGTGGATTGGTTTCGCTGCAAAAAGTATCTCCTGCATTCCAGATGGTAAAATCGAGATCAAAAATAAATACCTGCATTACATTATTATTTCTGAAGCACAAAATACGGCAGGCGTGCCAATGGAACTTCTATAGCAACTGTCGTTCCACCCTTGTAGGTTTTCCCATCATCGGCTTGCCACTTGCCTTTTGGCAAAATCACTTTCCTTGATGTTTCCTTCTCATCCATTGGAGCGACTAAAATGGTTTCACCGAGCATAAATTGGTCTATAATGCTTTCAAAACCCTGATTCGGGAAATAATATTCAAGAGAACTGATGATAGGATCACCTGTTTGAGCCGATTTACGAGCCAGAACTAAAATTTCAGGAGTGAATTTTTCTCGAATTTTCACCGCTTTCTTCACGGCATCCAGATGTTCGGCATCCAGAATCCGCCATGGTGCGACCGAAAACTGCATCATGGGCATCAGCGCATGAACTTGTGCCGAGCGCACTACCAAATCCTGATCAAAAATTTTCAAATCCTTAAAACTTACCCAATCACCACCACCAATCATATCAGGACAGGAGAAAGTGTATCCGGCTAATCCTTCTATAATCATGTGAGGAATCAGTTTTTGTACATCTGCCCAAACGTGGTTTTTATCGTGAAGCCGCTGGGCAAGCGGTTGTCCGGCCAATTTCCAGCAGGCACGGTATTCGTTGAGCGGAAAACGAAGCCCAAATTGCGCATATAATTCGCATTGACGGTTGGGTGTTACCTGTTGCATGCTTAGTGCATCAGCCGGATAATAGTTCATATCGCCGGCATCGAGTTTGAAACCATCAACCCCAAAATCTTTTACCAGTCGGTCAAGTTCGCTGTTGAACCATTTCACAGCCTCCGGATTAGTAAAATCCAATATCGCCGAATATCCGTTCCACCACTTGATCATTGCAGGGTCGATTGCCTTTTCCCAGCTGGTGTTCGCTTCGGTTTTCTGCATAAGGAACCCTTTGAATTTCATGATTTTCTGTACAATCATAGTTTGGTCTGCACTTACAAAGGGACACATCCACACCATTACTTTGAACCCCATGCGATGTAGCTCATCTATCATCAGTTTCGGGCTAGGGAAGCGTCCCGGGTGAAAATCCCATTTGCCGTAATCTTCCTGCCAGGTGTCATCGATCATGATTACGCCGGGTTCAAAGCCGTTATCCAGAATTGCATGGGCATATTTCAATACATCGGCCTGGTTTTGATTATAAGTCAATTCAATCCAAGTATTATACTGCGGTTTAGAGAACAGCAGTTCGTCAGGCATTTTTCCTGATGCTGGGAAAAAGGTGGAAGAAGCATATTTTCTTGCATCAGCCAGTGTGCTTCCGGAATGGCCCGATTTTACTTCACCGTAGGTATTCGTGATGATGATTTTACCATTGCTAACTTCAAAGGCAAAAGGTTCTTCACTCCAAACCCACAACCCTTTGTTGCCTAGCAATAAAGGCTGAATTTGGTTTTCCTTGTTATTGGCATAAAAGTCGAACCGGCTTCCAATCGTGTATGGCATTTTCTGCCCATCTTTAATTACTCCCGACCAGATTTTTTCTCCGGGAAGTAATAAGATTTCCATTGACTTTTCTTGAGCAACACCAATATGATTGAGAAGAAAAACCAAACATAAAAAAATAAGTACTTTTAGATTCATTTTCATAGTATTTTGATTAAACATTTAACTCAATCCTTTGAATGATATGATCCTGGTACATCTCGTCGAGTTCTACAAAATAGCCGCTCCAGCCCCATACACGAACAATTAGGTTTTTGTGATCTTCCGGATGCTTTTTGGCTTCGATCAGTTGCTCTCGGTTCACGGCATTTATCTGGAGCTGCTGTCCTCCCATATCCATATACGATTTTACCAGCGATGAAACTTTTCGAAGGCTATCAGGATTACGGAAAACTGTATCGTGCAATTCGAGTGTTAATGGTCCGCCATTCATAATCTTTTTCATGTCAGGCTTCGAAAACGACCTGATGATCGAAACCGGGCCGTTCAGTTTGACATTCAATCCTGGCGAGAAATTGGCCGATATTGGCTCTCCCTTTTTCCGGCCATCGGCCGATGCCCCAATGTCGCGAACATGCAACAAATAATACATCGCCGAACCCGATCCCGGACGATAACAGCCCCCTTTTTCATTTACCAATCCGGCTGTCAATTCTGCAAAAATATCCAAAAGTTCAATCGCGATATTGTCGGCAATTTCGTCATCATTCCCCATTTTAGGAGCATCGTATTTTAGTTTAAGCCAAAGGTCGCGATAACCTTCAAAATTCCTGTCAACAGCAGCTATTAGCTCCTGTGCACCAATAGATTGCTCATCGAAAATGTATTTTTTAACTGCGGCAAGCGAATCAACTGCTGTTGATATTCCTGTTCCATGAATCCCGTAATTGTTATATCGGTTACCTAGCGAAATATCCTGTGCTTTTTCAATACAATCGTTCATCAGCAATGACTGGAAAGGCGCCGGTTCCATGTATATATTATTCAGACTGGTGGTTATTGACGATAATTCTTCTGAAATTTCCCATCTCACTTTTGCCATGAACGAACTGAAATCTTTACTATTTTCAAGGTGTTTAATGATGCTGGTATTAATCACTTTGGTAAACGACAAAGCTGTGATATTCGGTATGTCCATTCCATAGCCCGGAATTATGAATTCCCAACAGGCTGCAACCACATAATTCCTCGAATCCTCCAGACTATAACCTTTCGACAATAAGCCGGGAATGACAACATCGTCGTTAGAATACTGAGGAAATCCCAGCCCTACTTTGGTCAGTTCGGTACCCAAATCATATTTTTCGATGGCTGTATCTTTATTTACCCTCAAATTTATTTTCGGGTCAATCAATTTCAGTTCAAGACTGGCTTTCAGGCATAGTTCGGAAAGTAAATTGAACCCGTCGTACCCGTTCTCATCCACTCCTCCCAAAACCATACTTTGCCCGTTATCGCCTTGCTGCATGCCAGGATACAAGTCGCTGTCCTTATTGAACGACAGGAAGAATTCTTCGAGCAATTCGAGCGCAGAATCGTATTTCAAAATACCCAAATCCAAGTCTTTTTCGAGGTATTGTAGCATATACTGGTCGAACCGGCCAACGGTGTTGTGATAATTACCTGAGGCCCACAATGTAAAATGGAGTATCCTGAAGAATTGAAGAGCTTCATGAAAAGTTTTTGCCCCTTTTCTTGGAACTTTTTTAAGCATGAAATAAATATCCTCCCGCCCAATTTCAAGGGCTTTTTGAGCGTACCTGTCTGATAGGGTTTCAACGTCTTCAATCGACTGAAGAATCGATAATAGAAACTCAACTCCTTTTTTATTTTTTTTGGCAGAATGAAATTCAATTGCTTTCAAAACTTCTGTCTTTCTATATTCAAGTCCAACTTCGATGGTATAGCTGAAATTTGAACTTATATTGCATACCCTGCCCATTTCGTGGATATAGTGCTCATTCTTGATATTGCTCCATTCGCCTTCAGTGAAAATTTCAGGAATTTTCGAAATGGTTTTGGTAAAAACAATTCTTTCGTGAGGCAAGATAACCGGGATTTCGTTAGTCAAAACCCATGATAAACGTTTTTTTGCCCGTTGAACATCAGATAGCTTTTGTTCCTTCATATTTAATGTAAATTCGGATAACTCATCGATATTGATATTTTGTCTGAACAGGTGATGTTTTTTTTGAAGCACATTGCACAGCAAAATTTTGATTCTTTCGTTCATAATACGCAAACTTTTATATTATACTTTTTAAATACTTCGGTATGAAAATTTACCATTTTTTCAGTGTCAAAACCAGGGGTAAACTGTTTGCTCAGCATTTCATATTTTGCTGGTGCTGTCTGGTGATAAGGCAATAACTCAACTCTCAATAGATTTCTGGAATCCTTTAGTAAAACTGCTGTTTTTCCCATATTCATTAAGGTGTCGTTTACTCCCGGTATTAATGGAATCCGAATAATAAACGGAGTTTCTGACATAGACAGGAATTGTAAATTTTCAAGTATCTGATCATTATCAACTCCCGTAAACTTCTTGTGAATTTTAGGATCAGTATGTTTAACATCCATCAGTACAAGATCAATTTCTGAAACCATCCGTTGGAATATTTCTTTTTTTGCAAAACCTGAAGTTTCAATGGCAATATGTACTGGTTTTAAATGGCTGATCAAGTCGAATAGAAAAATGGGCTGTGCCAAAGGTTCTCCACCAGAAATGGTAATTCCACCTCCACTGCCGGTTAAAACCTCTTTTCCCTTCAGAAGAATTTTCGCCAATTCAGATGCTTCATATTGCTGTCCCACAATCCTGGGCAATCTCTGGGAGCAAACTTTTACACATCGCCCAAAACCTTGACATTCTTCGTGGAAACAAACTTCCCGGCACTTTTCGCAATGACTACATGACGCTTCGCTAACCATTAATTCCTTTTTAAATGACAATCCCTCAGGATTATGGCACCAGGAACAGCGCAAAGGACAGCCTTTAAAGAATACCAGTTTTCTTATACCTGGTCCATCATGAACGGCAAATTCTTCGATAGCAAAGATTATTCCTTTTGACACAATATTGAAATTTATTTATGGACCCCTAAAACAAGTCTTTCGATTTCTTCGAGCGATTTCCCCTTGGTTTCTATCAATGCATATTTGTAGAATACAAGACTCAAAATTGTGGCAATACAGAAAAACAGGAATGCATAACCACCACCAATTGATGATAAGGCTATGGGAAAAAGAAAAGTAATAATGACATTGAAAAACCAATGAGAGAAAGAGCCGATGGCCGAACCCATTGCACGGATGTCAGTCGGAAACATTTCGGACAGGATAACCCAAATAACGGTACCTTGTGAGGTTGCAAACAAAGCAATAAATCCAAGCAGAGAAGTCAAAATAATGTAAATATTGGTCTGATGAGTAATATCTGCCCACGCGAATAGCCCAAGAAAGAAAGGCATTCCAATTCCACCAATATAAAGAAGAAACTTCCTGCCAAATTTGTCGATGAGCGACATCCCAACAATAGTGAAAGCAAGATTTGTTAGTCCAATAAGTACAGTTAAGTAAAAAGACGTTTCACGACTTAAACCAGCAGCTTTGAATATTTCGGTGGAATAATAATTTACGATATTGATACCTGACATCTGGTTAAACATACCAACACCTATGCCGATTAATACCAACTTAAAATAGGGTTTACGAAACAAAACGGAAAATTTGACTTTTACCTCACTATCAAGCGAATCCTGAATTTCTTTAATCAATATATCCGGATCTGTTGTGTTATTAACCCGCAAAAGTGCTTGGTGTGCTTCTTCAATCATACCATTTTTTACAAGCCAACGCGGACTCCGTTGTATAAAAAATAAAAGGATAAAGAATACTACTGACGGGATTACTCCGAATAAAAACATCCACCTCCACTTTATATCTCCCGCACCCAAACTATCAATAATGTAATTGGAAAAAAAGGAAACAAGGATCCCAATTACAATTGCCAATTGAGCAGTTGCAACCAATCTTCCACGGATTTTTGGTGGAGCCACCTCTGAAATATAGGTTGGTGTTATCACCGATGCGCCCCCTACGGCAAGCCCTCCAATAAAGCGGCCCAATGCAAATACCCAAAACTCTGTGGCTAAGCCAGTCATCAACATTGACAAAAGAAAAAAGAGAGCCATGTATCTCAGCATATATCTGCGACCGTATAAATCAGCAGGTTTTCCAACAAATAATGCTCCTAATACACAACCTATCAATGCAATACTCACTGCAAATCCTTGCCATGCCGGGGTAAGATTAAAATATACAGCAACATCCGCAATCGCCCCGTTTATTACCCCTGTTTCAAAACCAAACAGTAGACTGCCCAGGGCAGCTACAAAAGTTACAAAATACAAATAGCTCTTCATTTTTTTTTGTGGAAATTAATAAGATAATTTTAACGATTATTCATATTAGGTAATTTTAAGTACTTTACTTTGGAAAATCCTTTTCATATTTATTAGAAACCTTGCATTCATTAACAACTCACTTGTAAAAACATTATTGTCAATCGAAAAAACTAAATACCATTTTTCCTTAGTTGATTTCAAGATGATTACACTACTTTTTTGTTAAGAGACTCTACAATTTAATATGAGAATTATGATCCAAAAAAAGTAGTTTCAGCTACGATTTCAAACTGTACCAAAACGGTATATACAAATGGAATAATACTCTTCATCAGGTTTTAAAATTGTTCCCGGAAAGTTTTCTTTGTTCGGACTATCCGGAAAATGCTGGGTTTCCAAACAAAATGCTGTTCGGTATTGGTAAGAAATTCTCGCTTTCCCTACATCTTTCCCGTTTAAAAAATTGCCACCGTAAAATTGAATTCCGGGTTCATTTGTGTAAACTTCCATCAGCCTTCCGGTGCCCGGCTCTGCTACTCTAGCTGCCAAATTGATGGCTTTATCAGAGACTTCGGCATCCAAAACCCAGTTGTGATCATATCCCTTGCCACTAATCAGTTGCTTATTATCCTCATTAACCCGCTCTCCAATTCGTGTGGGTTTCCTGAAGTCGAAAGGAGTACCTGCAACAGCTGCTATTTCTCCGGTCGGAATCATCCCTTCATCCACCGGAGTATAAAATCCAGCCGGAATTTGAAGAACATGATTGTTGATGGTCTCGTTAAGATTGCCAGTTAGGTTAAAGAATGAATGGTGTGTCAGATTTACAATCGTTAGCTGGTCTGTATTCGCAAAATACTCGATCTTCAGTTCATTATCGTCAGTTATGTGATAAACAACCCTCACAGTTAATTTTCCAGGAAAACCTTCTTCCATATCTTTGGACACGTATTTCAGTTCAAGTGTTTGTTCGTCAATCTGGACAACATTCCAAATAACATTATGAAACCCATGACCTCCCCCATGAAGACTATTCTCACCGTTATTTTTTTCCAGAAAGTAATTACGATCTCTAATTGAAAATTTTGCCTGTCCAATGCGGTTTCCGTATCTTCCAATAATTGCTCCGTAATATTTTTCATTGGATGTTAAATATTTTTCAAGGATGTCGTATCCCATAACAATATCGGCAAAATTTCCGTTTCTATCAGGGGTAAATAAATTGACAATCCTTCCTCCATAGTTGGTTATCCCAATTTTTATCCCATTTTTATTATTAATTGTATATAATCGCATATAATATATATAAATGCATCTTAGTATAATTTGAGTCTCCTCAAAAAGTCACAATACCTCGCAAATTCTTCTTCCAGATATTATTTTCAAATCGATAAATCGATTTTCCAAACACTAAAAGAATTTAAGGATGGTTAAATTGATGGCTAATCAAAGAATCCTCAAATATTTTCATTAAACATTCTTAAAACAAACAATCTGATATGCTATAAGAATATTTCTTCCAAGAATATTGCTTTTTATTTTCTAGATTCATTTTCATTCTATATTTTTGGAAATGAATAATAATTGCTTGCAAAGTTATTTTGTAGTTGAAAAAATTCAATATACAAAATGATATTACTACTGCATAAAATGACATTTATGGAAAAACGGTTTTTAAAATATATTACAGTTGGTGAAGAAGATAAACGATGGGGCATGTACCTGACAGGAGCAGGTCACATTATAATTGATAAAAATATCGAATATCCCCTGATAGTTGACCCTTCCCATCATTACTTTCGTTGGTCAATCGGGAGAAGGTTATCTGAGTACCAGATTTTATATATTACAAAAGGTGAAGGCATTTTTGAATCAGAAATTACTGGTTCGCGAAAAATACATGCCGGAGATTTGTTTATTCTTTTTCCTGACATCTGGCATCGCTTTAAACCTAACATTGGTACAGGATGGGATGAGTATTGGATTGAGTTTGATGGAGACCTGATCAACCACTTTCGAACCAATGAATTCCTAAATCCGGACAATCCGGTAATGTCTATTGGATTAGAAGTAGACATCATCGAAAATTATCAAAAAATTATCAAATTAATTAAAAATCAAAATCCAGGATTTCAATATATTGCAACAGGTATTCTGATTCAAATATTAGGGCAACTATTTGCCTCAAAAAAATATCAGATTTTTGAGGGAAAGATCATTGAAAATCAAATCAAGCAAGCAAAGATTATGATAATGGAAAATTTGTATACTTTCATTTCTCAAGAGGAAATAGCCAAAAATATTGGTATGGGTTATTCCTCATATAGGAAAAAGTTTAAAGAATATACCGGAGTTTCTCCGACCCAATATCAAATTCAGTTAAGGGTCAATGAAGCGAAAGTTCTATTGGTTACAACTCTACAACCGCTTAAAACAATAGCTTACGAACTGGGGTTCGATTCCCCGGATTATTTTCTTCGATTATTCAAGCAAAAAACAGGATATACTCCATCAGACTTCAGGGAGAAAAATAAACGATAAAATAAACTATCAAGATTAATCATGCACACAAAACAAAAACATTAATTTTTATGCACTTAATAAATATAGAGTGAATTATTCCAACTTTCGTAATCAATTCAAATTGCCATGTAATCAAAAACTATACAAAACATTTAATGTCAATCATTTCAATGATTGAATTTTTATTTATTTTCAACTATTTACTCTAATTCAAAGATTAATCAAGACAGAATTTCTATCCTATTTTTTCAATGAGTTGCAAACCTCCTGATTCACTTTTCTAATTTTTGATTCGTCTAGTTTCACTATTTTTCGGTCATAAGTCATCAATCCATTAATCTCCCCTTCAACATCTGTAGTTTGAGTATATACTGCCGCTGAATAGACCCTTGGAATTAATCCTTTTAACTTTTCAGCCAGATTGATATATGCTTTTGTAGCCTCGTCCGATGTTTTGTATTGAACATAGCCCCAGTTCTTATCTTTATCCCATATGTGATCTTCGAATACCAAACCAATTCCCCCGTATTCCCCCATAACACAACTCCGTTTTGAATTATAAAGTCTCATTTCAGGTTCAGGATAGTTGTGTATGTCAAGAATGTCACCAACATCATAATGGTTTCCGCCACTAGCCGGATTTACGAGCCGCGATGGATCATAGTTTTTTGTCCACTCTGCTATTTCCGGGGTTTTAAATTGCCCTCAACTTTCGTTGAACGGAACCCAAACGACCACGCATGGGTTTGATATTTCAAAATCCATAATTTCTTTCCATTCTTGATAGAAATTCTGCTCTGATTGGACGCTGCGATTCAATTCCTTCCCATTAAAATAATTATAAGTTTGCCATTCAGTCGATCCATCGCCGCTTGGCATATCCTGCCAAACAAGAATCCCTTCGTGGTCACAATGATAATACCAACGGGCAGGTTCTACTTTCACGTGTTTGCGGATCATATTGAACCCAAAATCTTTGGTTTTTTTGATATCAAACAATAAAGCTTGGTCTGTGGGGGCAGTATAAAGTCCATCTGGCCACCAGCCTTGGTCGAGTGGGCCAAATTGGAAGTAATCTTTATTATTAAGTTGAAGGCGAACAACCCCATTGGCATCTCTTTGAGTAGAAATTTTCCGCATCCCAAAATAACTTTTCAATTTATCGACAACAACTCCATTGCGCAGAATAGAGACTTCCATGTCATAAAGGAATGGTGATTCTGGACTCCAAAGTTTTGCTTTCGGAACTGCGACAAGTACTTCTTCCCCAACAATAGCTTTCCCTTTACCAATTATTTCACCTTTGTCAAAAACTTTTATCTCAATAATATCATTCGGTAGTGTTCCTTCTGTTACTGCCATTACCGAGACATTACCTCCATCGATATTAGGGATGGTTTTTAAGTGACTAACATAAGCATGTTCGACAGGCTCTAACCAAACAGTTTGCCAAATTCCGGTAACAGGTGTGTACCAAATACTCTGAGGATCTACAACCTGCTTACCCCGAGGTTGAAATCCTTTATCCGTCGGATCATAAACCTTTACCATCAGCTTTTGTTCTTTCGCATGTAAAAGCGAAGCCGAAATATCGAAGCTAAACGGGGTATATCCTCCCTGGTGTGTACCAACCTTGATATCATTTATCCATACATCGGTTTTCCAATCCACCGCACCGAAATGAAGTAAGATGCTTTTGTTTTTCCAATTGGCTGGAATTGTAAAAGTGCGATGATACCACAATTCGTTTTTATCTCCAACCCTTTTCTGAACTCCGGAAAGACTTGATTCCACTGCAAATGGCACAAGAATTTTTCCATCAAAAACGGATGGGGTGAAATTTCCTTTGGGTACAATGACGTAATCCCACAAACCATTCAGATTTTGCCATTGATCGCGAACCATCTGTGGACGGGGATACTCAGGCAAGGGGTTTGCCAGATCAACAAGTTCTGTCCATTGGGTTTTGATTTTGTCTCCTGCCGGTTGCCACTTCTGGGCGCTGACGCTACCGATCTCTAAAATTAAAAAGCACATTAACAAAACCCTTTTAACTCCTGAAAAATTGCACCCGGAGAATAGTTGATTCAAATAATGCAGACCAATAAGGGTATAGCATATTAATTTTAATGGGGTATCCGATCATTACCCGTGATTTTGATTGTAGGGTAAATTGGACACACAAAACCTGTAATATGATAGTTTGTCGCAAAATATGCAATCCAGTTCTGTTCTCGTTCTTATATTTCTCGCTTATAAAGACCATTTCATACTCAGATTAATATTAAGATATTCCTATGCAATATTACGGGAGATGATCGGATACCCCATTTAAATTTTTTCATACGACTTCTTTATTTTTATAATGTATTTTATTCATGTGAAAGTTTAGAATTAAAAAAAATCAAGATCATTTTCCATCAATCAGGATTGCATTTAGAAATTATTGATTCTAAAAATTAGGAATTTCAAAAGTATTAAAATTTAATGAAACAACAATCAGTAATGCTGTACCCTTATCAGATTCAATGTTACCTTCAGCAAAAGAAAGCGCTCATTCAAATTATGGCATCTATTACATTGATTGTGAAACGGGGATATTAAACCTTATCCGTTCAGATTATTTAAAGCAAGTACTCATTAATATTTAATAATTGCACAATATAGGTTCAAGTCCTCAGCTGGTGACTCCAAGTCACCTGCTGAGTAAACTCCAACCAACCCTTTTCCTACGTTTACTCCATTTCCCCTTTACGCTATCACACTACAGGGGAACGCGGGGGGCCCGCGATTTGTCCCGAGTACTTGGAGCGGTTGAATTCTATTAGTCGATTGAGTCATGCGATTTGCCCCAAGGACTTGGAGTGGTAAAATTATAATAGCCGAAAGGATGACGCAGTTTGCAACCAAGAAAGATAAAAAAAGGCGATTGCAAATCATTTTAACCAAAAAGGCGATTGCAAATCGCCTGACCCCATCGCCCCTCATTCTTTTGTATATAGGTTGTGCTCAAGATTCAGGGAAACCCGGGGGTCCCGCGATTTGTCCCGAGTGCTCGGGATGGTTGAATTTTAAAAAGGCGATTGCAATTTATTTTAAACTAAAAGCGATTGCAAATCGCCTGACCCCCCAGCCGCTATCCCACTTTTGTATATAAATTGTGTTCATGATTCAGTAGTTTGGGTTTAAATTGTCCAACGTACTTTTCTGCTGTTCTGGGCAGTATTCCCAATTCCTCAGCTACCTTCAGATACCCTTGACGGTCAAACTGCTGGGGCAGCTTTTCAAAGAATTTAAGCTTTATACCTTTCAGATCATTGTTGGGTAGATTCTGAAATACCGCGATGGCGTGCTTTTCGAGAGTCGTGGCAATGGTCATGGCAGTCTCGAAATCACGATCACTGCAAATCATTGGACTGGATAAATCTCCATCCTCCAGTATCCTAAGGCCTGAAATGATCATCGCGATGCGGAAAGTGATCAGTCCCAGGCGTTTGATATTGGCATCAAAATCGCGCCCCAGCAATAAATTGTTCTTCGTAAGCATGGTATTGAAAATATCAGTGAACTTGCTCCCTTGAGCGTCTGTCAACTGAAAAACAATCTTTTGAGGCAAACGCTGTAATTGCTGGTACAAATCAAAAATGACGGTAGCCTTATGGTTAAAAAAGTCAGTGTAGTTAATAGGACGATGCGAGACAAAAGGGTTCTTGAATTCACTGTTGTCTTCAAAGGCGTAATACAGGAAACGACTGAACAAGCCGTTTTCGACATCGGGAATCATGTTGTGTACCTGTTTGGGTGTTCCTGATAAGCCAATGGCTATATGAGGATCATGTATTTCAATGAATTCATTGTCTTTACGGCGAAACATACTCGTGCTTTCATGGTGAAACGCTTTGCGCAGCACATCGCTAAAATTGCCCCATTCCTGCTTAAATGTATCGGCCAGCGTGTCGGCTTCGGTTTCAAACAGCACTCCTCTGAAATTATTATCCGACAAAGCCTGGATAAAGGCAGAAGAACTACTGTTGGCTGGTATAAAGAACATTCTACGAGGTGGTTCTTCCGGTTTTTCTGTACCTTGTCTCTGCGGTCTGGTCAGATTATTATACTGCTCCATCTCCGATTCATACTTATTACGTGCAAGGCGTGACTGCGTTAACAAATGAGTGTGTATGGCCTGGCCGAAATACTTTGACCATTTCATTTTTCCTTTCCCTGAACCTGCCGGAGCGGTAATGAAAGTATAAAGATGTGCCGAATTGGGATCATCAAAATAGATGCCTTCAATATTGGGTAAACATCCGCTCAGCACTGCCAATGATCCAATAAGGAAAACATCCTTTTCAACTGAATCCAAAAACAGGTCGGCGCTTTCCTGTAAAATGACCGGCAGATTGTCATATACTTCGGACGGAAGCTGAGGGGTGTTAAAAAGAAGGTTTGTTTCTTCTTCAATTGGTTCATCAACGCTGTCAGGTCCTGCGGACGCTGACAGGATGGAGGCACCCGATGAAATACCGGCAGGAATGACTTGGTTGGTAACGTTTGTTTCCCTGCAACCAATATCAATACCGGACTGTTTGGCCAGGTGAAAGAACGTTTTCAGGGTTATTCCATGTCCCCGAGAACTCGGGGTGGCTTTAAGGCATTGGTCAAACTGCTTATTGCAATCCGTACTTGAATAGTTGGGATAGAACCTGCTGACACGATGGTAATAGTCGCGACCTGATTCACCAAACTCGTCTGCCAGGGCAAAGCCGATGTCGCGCCAATCGGAATAATTGGCGGTTATATCGGTGTGAGCGGCTTCGATCCGTGTGATGATTACCTCAACATCAGAGGAAACGTTTGACGGCTGAATGGTTGTATGGTTGGAAGGTTGATGACTAGACGGCTGAATGGTTGGATGGTTAGACGGTCCAGGGTTCTCTGGTTGAGGGTTCGATGGCTGGATGGTTGAAGCGCTATTTGGACCCTGGTTCTCAACATGGTTGGATGGTTGTGGTACGCTGCTTGGTCCGTTTGTTTGTAACCATTCCTTGGGATTAAATTTCTTTTTCATAAAAATACGAATTACACGAATTAAAACGAATTACACGAAAATACGAATTGCATAAAAATACGAATTACACGTATTAAAGCGAATTACACGAATTAAGCCGTAATTAGATGATATGTATTAATAAATTTGTTTTTTTAATAAGTGGATTTCACGGATTAAAGCGAATTCCACGGATTGCTATCCCGTAATGGAAGGTGCATCGCACCCTCATATTTGTAGAAAGATGCCACAAATCTCGCAATTGGGAAAGGTACATCGTACCCTAATATTTGTAGAAAGATGCCACATTTCCCGCAACGGAGGAGGTGCTTCGCACCGCCAATATTTGTAGAAAGATAATTCCCTTTTACCTCGCTAACGCGACATTTATAAATTTCTGTCTCCTTCATTCCTTCCGGAATATAAATCCGTGTAATCCGTTTATAGAAACCTTATCTTTGTTAACCAACCTTAGTAGTAAGGACAATTCCACAGCCCTCAGACCAACCTTATCAACCTTATCTTATTAATTGATAATCAATAAGGTTAATAAGGTTGAGGTCGGGGGGTCTTATCCATCCATCCATCCTACCAAGGTTAATAAATACCATAAGGTTTGAATCTTTCAATCGTTAATCGACCCGATCGCTTGGGATTTTCAATCGTTAATCAGCAATTGTTAATCGTTAATCGAACTTTCATTCCTTCAATCCTTTGCCATTCAACCTTCTGACAATTAAATAGTAGACAATTAAAATTATTAACGATTAACGATTAACGATTGAAGATTTAGGCCGCATCCAGGTAATCCGGATTGATATAGACCTCATGATCGTATGGTAGGAAACAAGCCCTGGAGATGTCTTTCCCGGATTTGTCTACCTCCAGGCAGTAAGTGGCCTTCAGGTAAGCTGCTACCGATGCGAACCACTGCTGATGCGTCGCCTCCATTAAATCAATGGGGATGATCCATTTAAGACCATCGCCCGAAGGCGAAACAAATAGTAGTGCTGTATTAAAGTACCGGTCGCTGATCAAGGTTTGCTTTAATTCTACCAGATTGGATACATGGTCAAAGTCCAGTGTTAAGAGACCTGAATGCTGAATCAAAGATGCATCACATCGCTTGGTAAATACACCTGAAAAGGTCACATAATCAAGGTATATTCTCTTATACTTGTTGGCTGTTTCAGATGCCCCAATATTTCTCAACTCTGCAGTCCTGGCCTTGTACCTGTTGCTTTTTATGACTTTATATGCATCCAGGAGCGATATTTCAGCATTGGGCTGGGTATTGGTCACTGGACAGCGGAAAAAACTGAACTTTGGCATTGTTTCTCGTAATAATTCCATTTCCTCAATCATAACTTTTGCTTTGTTTGTTTCTGATATAATTGCTTTCAAGTAATGCTTCCAAATCGGCAAACTTGTAGTAGCATTTGCCCTGTACCTTGGTGTAGGGGAGCTTCCCTGAAGTGCGTAAGGTCTGCAGTGAGCGGGGACCGATGTTGAGTGCAATCGACACATCTTGCCCATCGATCCACGATTCTTTCAATTGTTCAGCCTGGCTTTTCTTCAATCTTTGAAACTCAGCCTTTATTTCCTTCAAATCTTCTGCCATTTGAAGAGCAATTTTTTTGTTCTCTTGCATAATCAGTTCCTCCCGGGGTCAAGCGATTTGTCCCGAGTACTCGGGACTTTTTTTATCCCCATTTCCATTGCTAACAACCTCCCTGCTTCTTTCATTTCACGTTTGCTTACCCGACGTTTTGATACCATCCAGTCAACAAGTTCCTCTCTTTTTAAATACAGCTTGCCGTCATTGGGCTTGTAAGCCGGGACCTTGTTTTTACTGATCAAATAATAGAGGTGCGAGTGTGACAACTCTACAAAAACCGATGCTTCTTTGAAGCTTAATACTTCCTTTTTGAGCAGTGTTTGCTCTTGAATGAGCTTTTTCAGCTCTTCTAATTCTGATAAGACTTTTTTGTCCATCACATTAATTATTAAATGAAAAAAGGGCTTTTGCGCAAAAGTCATCACTGATTTTCAATGACGCTGTAAATTTATCTAAGTTGTTGGCGCTCAATAGCTGAAGTAGGCAAGGGTAGTGTGGAGTGTAGAGTGTAGTGTGGCAATAACCCAAATATAAAAGGCCATTGCCTGGTGACAAAACGGACATAAAAATTAAAAGTAGTTGATGGGTGTAGAGTGTAGAGTGATGTAAACTTAATAATGTTGCAGTCATGTAGAGTTATACTCGTCATCCGGAACTAGTTTCAGGATCATTTCAGGATGCTTCAAAGGAACCTTCCAAACCAGAAACTACAAAATGAGAGCGTCATTGCGAGAAGTAAGCTATTTTTCAAATAGCCACAATCCCGGAATGACAGAATGTGAGGCCTTTACACTCTTAATGTGGGATTGCTTTCCCGAGGGATCGGGACAGGCAGTGCCTACCAATGATAGATTTTGTAAGCTATTGAAAATGAATATAATGGCATAACCCATTTGGTAGCATCTCCCTCAGAGCGTCATTGCGAGGAACGAAGCAATCTCACATAATTAATATAATGGACAGATTGCTTTCCCGAGGGATCAGCGATTTTTTAGGCTCTATTCGTTTTAGTTCGTAAGTCAATGTTATATTGCTTTTTTATCATTTCCAATTATTTTAGTGGAGTTACACTGCATTCTATGTTGCGCCTTTTTGAATTTACAATACAAAGTCATTAATACACTAAAATAATATATGGCGGCATTATTTCTGTGTATATTCTATCATAATAGTGTATATTTACATAAATGCCTCTATTATTGCAATTAATGTTTATTTTTATTTTCTTATATCTAAAATTATATTTACCTTTACCGCCATATATAAATTTAGCTTTTCTTGTTCAACTAATAGTAAAAAGCAATGAAAATCTCAATCAAAGGCATCAAGGGAAAAGATTTTGTTATTGATGAAAATGATAGTTTAGGTATGAAACTAGCTATGTTATTCGAAGGTCGTTGTACCATTGGGGTTCAAGAATCAATAAAAAAATATGGGTATACCGAACAGCGGTACTACCAACTGTTAGTAAAATTTAATGAAGGTGGTGCCTCGGCACTATTAGACAGCAAGACTGGTTCAGACAAGCAACCTGTCAGAACAAAAGAGATAGTAAATCAAATCATCAGGCTCCGGTTTTTAGACCCTCTCTCCAGTGTTGATGTACTTGCTCAAAAGTTAAACCAGATTGGCTATAAGGTGAGTAAACGGAGTGTAGAACGCACAATTACGGAGTATGGGCTTCAAAAAAAACACATGTTTTGAACCCCAAAAAAGAGAAGCAAAAACAAGATATTGAAATACACAAAACAAAGCGGGATAAAGTAACGGTCAATGTTAACGATCAAGGGGCAGAGCGACTTTTCAGGGAAAGTCTTTCAAAAAAAATAAGCGGGACTTTAGTCGGTTTCTGGTTTCTGGCTGTTGAACACTTACGCCTGGGTAATTGGGACATGATCAAAGGGTACACCGGAGGTAATGACGCAGATATTGAGCCCCGTATCGCTATGCAGATAGTTAATGAGGCCGCATTGTGCAGTAACCGCGTAAGAAGTAGCAATTATATTACTCATCAGGGATTTGAGATACTAAATGGACTTGGGTTTCTGGTAACCGATGGTCAGGTGCACAATTTGCTTGACAAACACACGGTCAGTGAGGCCCAATCATTGCAGGAATCATTAGCTATGATACGGTTGAACAATGGACATTACAAAGGGAACATAATAGCTATAGACCCTCATCGTATTGTATCCACCTCTCAAAGAATAATGCCGCAAAAGAAAAAACACCCAGATGAACCTTCAAGGAAAATGATACAAACCTTTTTTGCCTTGGATACCCAAACCGGGCAACCGATAGGATGTGGCATCGGGTCTCCTGGCGCTAATACTACCCAGGCAACAATAGATCTGTTGAATATGGCAGGAATGGTAAACAAGAATGCTTTAATTATAGCCGATAAGGAACACTTCACCGAATATTTAATTCGAAGTATTGATCAGAACACTGATTTCGAATTCCTTGTCCCGGCAATATCATCAGAAAGAATCCGGAAAATAGAAAGGTCTCATATCTACCAACCCAAATGGGCCGGGTATGCAATAGCTGAAACGATGTTTAATTTTGCCGGACACAAAGAAACATACAGGCTGATTTCACAGCGTGAAGGAGAAACAACAAACAATTACGTATACAAATCATTCTTGACCTTATCCAGTAAACCCGCACTAGAACAACTAGAAACGTACAAGGAGAGATGGTCGATAGAAGACTTTTTCAATTTCGACGGTGCCATGGGGTTTGATCGTGCTTCAACATTTAACCTGAACATACGGTATGGCAAAATGTCCTTGGCTTTGTTGGCACAAGCTGCAACTTATGAACTAAGAAAGAAGTTGCCGGAACCATACAAACGATGGAATTCAACTCATTTGGCAGAGGCATTATTTACAAAAATGGATGGAGACATAAGGGTGAAAGACGATACTATTATTGTAACATGTTATAATGCTCCAAAAGAATTAAATCTACAAAATAATTATCAAAACTTACCGGCTAAATTGATCTCTGAAGGAATTAACCCAAAGATACCATGGCTCTATGATTACAAATTGGATTTTAGGTTCAAATAAGATTGACTAAAGTGAATACCCCTTAAAAAATCGCTGAGGGATCGGGACAGGCAGTGCCTACCAATGACAGATTTACGTAACTTGTTTATTACCAATGATTTCAATATTTAGCTCCTTTGCCAGTCTATTCAATGATTTCATTTTGTTTAGCAGTAATTGTTCTTCATAATGTATGATGCCTTT
>Ga0209123_1000453_pt1 | contig 53350 bp, 60 predicted proteins | sample BarGraIncu00431A_FD_184500 | JGI IMG/M metagenome (GOLD analysis project Ga0209123, IMG submission 184500) | Arctic peat soil microbial communities from Barrow, Alaska, USA - Barrow Graham LP Incubations 004-31A (SPAdes) (version 2) | ecosystem: Environmental > Terrestrial > Soil > Wetlands >... | reverse complement strand
AGGAAATGGTCATGCCAGGTGACAACGTGTCGATCACTGTTAAGCTGATCAATCCGATCGCCATGGAAGAAGGCCTGCGTTTTGCTATCCGTGAAGGTGGCAAGACCGTTGGTGCCGGTGTGGTTGCCAAAATCATCGCGTAATTCGCGAAATCAAAGGAATTACCATGGCTACCAAACAAAAAATTCGCATCCGCCTGAAGGCGTTTGACTACAAACTAATTGACCAATCGGCTGCTGAGATTGTGGATACGGCCAAGCGCACCGGTGCGATCGTCAAGGGTCCTGTGCCTTTGCCGACACGCATGAAGCGTTTCGACATTCTGCGTTCACCCCATGTGAACAAGACCAGTCGCGATCAGTTTGAAATTCGCACCCACCAGCGTTTGATGGACATTGTTGACCCAACAGATAAAACTGTTGACGCGTTGATGAAGCTTGATCTGCCCGCTGGTGTGGACGTTGAAATCAAACTTCAATAATTAGTCATTGGTGTCTCAATGAAAGTTGGGGCATCAAACTAGTTTGAGTATGAATAATAGGCTTGCACACGAAAGACGTTCAAGCTATACTCGCAGGCTTCACTGAAAGTGCCTAGCAATTTCAGTGAAGTTTTATTAACAGTCTCTCATGCAAAACGTTGTAGCCAATTGAAGTTGCAGCGGTGAGAGTTACGGAGAAAACAATGAGTCTGAGCAACTCCCTAGGGTTGCTGGGACGCAAGGTTGGCATGATGCGCCTGTTTACCGACGAAGGGGATGCAATCCCTGTGACGGTAGTCGACGTGTCAAACAACCGTGTGACCCAGGTCAAAACCCAAGAGAATGACGGCTATGTCGCCTTGCAGGTGACATTTGGTAAGCGTAAGGCTTCCCGCGTCACCAAGCCGGCGGCTGGACACCTTGCAAAAGCAGGTGTTGAAGCTGGTGAAATCATCCAGGAATTTCGTCTGACGGCCGATGTGGCTGCTCAGTACAAAGCGGGTGCAACAGTGCCTGTGTCCGCCGTGTTTGCTGTGGGTCAAAAAGTTGACGTGCAGGGTACAACCATTGGTAAGGGCTTTGCTGGCACGATCAAGCGTCACCACATGAGTTCGCAGCGTGCGTCACACGGTAATAGCCGTTCGCACAATGTTCCTGGCTCTATTGGTATGGCTCAAGATCCTGGTCGTGTCTTTCCTGGAAAGCGCATGACAGGTCACTTGGGTGATGACACGGTTACCACGCAAAATCTGGATGTCATTCGCATTGATGAAGCTCGTCAATTGTTGATGATTAAAGGTGCGGTTCCCGGTTCGGCAGGCGGTTTTGTGACTGTTCGTCCGGCTGTCAAGGTCAAAGCCAAGAATAATGAAACGAAAGGAGCGAACTGATGCAGCTCGAACTCCTGAATGATCAAGGCCAAGCGACTTCAAAATTTGAAGCGCAAGAAACCGTGTTCGGTCGTGCTTACAACGAAGATCTGGTTCACCAGATTGTGGTTGCTTTTCAGGCCAATGCCCGTCAAGGCACTCGCGCCCAAAAGGACCGTGAGCAAGTCAAGCATTCAACCAAGAAGCCTTTTAAACAAAAGGGTACGGGTCGCGCTCGTGCTGGTATGACTTCCTCGCCTTTGTGGCGTGGCGGTGGTCGGATTTTTCCGAACATGCCTGACGAAAACTTCACGCAAAAAATCAACAAGAAGATGTACCGCGCTGGTATGGCATCTATCTTGTCGCAGTTGGCTCGCGAAGGCCGCTTGGCTGTGGTGGATTCCATGAAAGTGGACTCTCCCAAAACTAAGCCGTTGGCAGCCAAGTTCAAGGCCATGAATCTGGAATCCGTATTGGTGATCGCTGACGAAGTCGATGAAAACCTGTACCTCGCTTCCCGGAATCTGGTGAATATTTTGGTTGTTGAGCCGCGTTACGCTGATCCAGTGTCCCTGGTTCACTATCGCAAAGTGCTTGTCACCAAGGCCGCGATGGAAAAACTCCAGGAGATGTTCGCATGAGCCATGGTCCAAATTTGACTACATTTGACGAAGGTCGTCTGATGCAAGTGCTTGTTGCTCCCATCGTGTCTGAAAAGGCCACCATGGTTGCAGAAAAGAGCAATGCAGTGACTTTCAAAGTACTGCAAGACGCTACCAAATATGAAATCAAGGCCGCTGTGGAATTGATGTTCAAGGTTGAGGTTAAAGGCGTGTCTGTGGTGAATACCAAAGGCAAAACCAAGCGTTTTGGCAAGTCCGTTGGCCGTCGCGATAACATTCGCAAGGCTTACGTGACGCTGAAGCCCGGTCAAGAGCTGAACCTCGGTGGGGAGGCTGCGTAATCATGGCTGTTATTAAAATGAAACCTACTTCCCCAGGCCGTCGTGGCGTGGTGAAGATTTCCCGTGATCATTTGTACAAAGGTGAACCCTTTGCGCCGCTGTTGGAACCCCAGTTTCAGCATGCAGGTCGTAACAACAATGGTCACATCACTACCCGTCATAAAGGTGGTGGTCACAAGCATCATTACCGTGTTGTTGACTTCAAACGGTCGAAAGATGGAATTCCAGCCAAGGTCGAGCGTATTGAATACGATCCGAACCGTTCTGCACACATCGCTTTGGTGTGTTACGCGGATGGTGAGCGTCGTTACATCATTGCGCCGCGTGGTCTTGAGGTTGGTGCAAGCATCATGAGCGGGGCTGAAGCTCCGATTCGTGTTGGTAACACTTTGCCAATCCGCAATATCCCAGTGGGTTCTATCGTGCATTGCATTGAGTTACAAATTGGTAAGGGCGCGCAAATTGTTCGCTCTGCCGGCACCTCGGCTACTTTGTTGGCTCGCGAAGGCATCTACGCTCAAGTTCGTATGCGCTCGGGTGAGGTTCGCAAGATCCACATCGAATGCCGTGCAACGCTGGGTCAAGTCGCCAACGAAGAACACAGCTTGCGCCGTTTGGGTAAAGCGGGTGCAAAACGCTGGAAGGGTATTCGCCCAACCGTTCGCGGTGTTGTCATGAACCCTGTGGATCACCCACATGGTGGTGGCGAAGGCAAGACCGGTGAAGGCCGTCATCCAGTCGATCCTTGGGGTAATCTGACCAAGGGTTACCGTACCCGTAACAACAAGCGCACGCAGGTCATGATCGTGTCGCGTCGCAAGAAGTAAGGGGTAGGTAAATGACTCGTTCTCTCAAAAAAGGTCCGTTTGTTGACCATCACTTGGTCGCAAAAGCCGATAAGGCCGTTGCCACCAAAGACAAAAAGCCGATTAAGACCTGGTCGCGTCGCTCAATGGTTTTGCCCGATTTCATCGGCTTGACCATCGCGGTGCACAACGGCAAACAGCACGTGCCGGTCTATATCACCGATCAAATGGTTGGCCACAAGTTGGGGGAGTTTGCTCTCACCCGTACTTTCAAGGGTCATCCTGCGGACAAAAAAGTCTCAAAGAAATAAGGAGGTGACCATGGAAACACGTGCAACCCTTCGTGGCGTTCGTTTGTCGGTCGATAAAGGCCGTTTGGTCGCGGATCTCATCCGCGGCAAGAAGGTGGATCAAGCCTTGAACATCTTGCAGTTCACGCAGAAAAAAGCTGCTGTGATCATCAAGAAGGTTCTGGAGTCTGCCATTGCCAACGCTGAGCATAATGACGGTGCCGATATCGACGAATTGAAGATTACTTCAATCTTTGTCGAGCAAGGTGCCTCGCTCAAGCGCTTCACGGCCCGCGCAAAAGGTCGTGGCAACCAAATCAGAAAACCCACGTGCCATGTGTACGTGACGGTTGGTAACTGAAAGAGGCCAGGAAGATATGGGACAAAAAATCCACCCAACCGGCTTTCGCTTGTCGATCAGCCGCAACTGGGCATCACGCTGGTACGCCAATGACCGTGATTTCGCGGGCATGCTGGCTGAAGACATCAAGGTGCGTGAGTACCTGAAGGCCAAGCTGAAAAACGCGTCTGTGTCGCGTGTGCTTATCGAGCGTCCAGCCAAGAATGCCCGCATCACGATTTTCTCGGCTCGTCCGGGTGTTGTGATCGGCAAAAAAGGCGAAGACATCGAGAACTTGAAGCGTGAACTGTCGCGTCAACTCGGCGTGCCGGTTGCAGTGAACATCGAAGAGGTGCGCAAGCCCGAAATTGATGCCAAGCTGATTGCCGACAGCATTACGCAGCAGTTGGAAAAACGCATCATGTTCCGCCGGGCCATGAAGCGCGCCATGCAAAACGCAATGCGTCTGGGTGCCCTGGGCATCAAGATCATGTCCTCAGGTCGCCTGAACGGTATTGAAATTGCGCGTTGTGAGTGGTACCGCGAAGGTCGCGTGCCGCTTCACACACTGCGTGCCGATATTGATTACGGTACTTCCGAAGCTAAAACAACCTACGGCATCATTGGTGTCAAGGTTTGGGTCTACAAGGGTGACACGTTGGGTCGTAATGATCTGCCTGCTGCTGTTGAACCCCGTGCAGATGAAGAGCGTCGTCCACGTGGCCCACGTCGTGATGCCCGCCCTGGTTCTGACCGTCCCGCACCTCGCGGCGCGCGTCGTCCTCCAATGGGTGGCAACACTGCGCCTGCCGATGGCAGCGACAAACCTGCTGAGGCTACTGGAGCCGACGCAACAAACCCCGCCGTTAAGCGCGTCCGCAAGGTAGCCGCGCCAGCTGCAGCAGCTGACGGCAAAGGAGAATAATTATGTTGCAACCCGCTCGTCGCAAATATCGCAAAGAGCAAAAGGGCCGTAACACCGGTATTGCGACTCGAGGCAGCTCGGTCGCGTTTGGTGATTTTGGTCTGAAGTGCATTGACCGTGGTCGTTTGACTGCCCGTCAGATTGAAGCCGCGCGCCGTGCGATTTCCCGTCACGTTAAACGGGGTGGTCGTATCTGGATTCGTGTGTTTCCTGACAAGCCGATTTCCCAAAAGCCTGCTGAAGTGCGCATGGGTAACGGTAAGGGCAATCCCGAGTACTACGTGGCTGAGATTCAGCCAGGTAAGATTGTTTTTGAAATCGTCGGTGTGACAGAAGAGTTGGCTCGTGAAGCGTTTCGTTTGGCAGCCGCCAAGCTGCCCTTGCGTACCACTTTTGTGGCTCGCATGATTGGCCAGTAATCAGGAGAACATGATATGAACACTACTGAACTACGCCAAAAAGACGTTGCTGGTTTGCAAGCTGAAGTTAAAGAGTTGCAAAAAGCTCACTTTGGTCTGCGTATGCAAAAAGCCACGCAACAACTCAATAACACCGCTACGCTGCGCTCTACGCGCCGTGACATTGCTCGCGCCAAGACTATTCTTGTCGAGAAGCAAAGCGCTGAAAAATCCGCCAAATAAGGAGCTATAAATGACGGAAGCTAAAAAATCCCTCAAGCGTACTCTGACTGGTAAGGTTGTCAGCGACAAGCGCGCCAAGACGGTTACCGTTTTGATTGAGCGTCGTGTCAAGCATGAGCTGTACGGCAAGATCGTTGGAAAATCCAGCAAGTACCACGCCCATGATGAAAAGGGTGAGTTCAAGTTGGGTGACATCATCGAAATCACCGAAAGCCGTCCGATCTCCAAAACCAAAAATTGGGTTGCTACCCGTTTGGTTCAAAAGGCCGCAGTGGTCTAAGGCCATGCAGTCCTGAGACTGCAGCTTACGTAAAAACGGCTCACAATGTGAGCCGTTTTCATTGGTAAGTACTTAACAACAATCTCAGGAGCATTAAATGATCAAAGTTGGTGACAATCTTCCTTCAACTACCTTAATGGAGTTTTCAGAAGTCGAAGGTGGAGGGTGTAGTCTTGGTCCTAATCCAGTGGAAGTGACTAAGGCCACTGCGGGTAAAACTATTGCCTTATTTGCATTGCCTGGCGCGTTCACACCGACCTGCTCTGCTAAACATGTACCCGGATACATGGGGAAATACGCTGAATTCAAAGCCGCTGGTGTTGACGAAATTTGGTGCGTTAGCGTTAATGATGCATTTGTCATGGGTGCATGGGCTCGGGATCAAAAATCAAATGGCAAGGTGCGCATGCTGGCCGATGGGGACGCCGTTTTTGCCCAGGCAACCGGGTTGACATTAGACCTAACCGGTAAAGGAATGGGCCTTCGCAGCAATCGTTATTCCATGCTGGTTAAAGATGGCAAAGTCGTTACTTTGAATATTGAAGCACCGGGAAAATTTGAAGTAAGCGATGCCGCTACTTTGCTTGCACAAACCGGCGCCAAGTAGAACTTAAGTTACGGGAGCCGCTATTTAGGCTGCTCCCGTCAGCTTCAACATCCATAGCACAAATGCAGTGCAACCCAATAACACGGCAAATGCCAGTGATCTTGCTCGGAAATCATCTCTAGAATTCTTTGCATTGATGGCAGATTGTTTGTTACCTTTGATCATGGGCTGCACAAGATTTTCCCGTTTCATGATCATATAAAAGAAAATTGCGCCAATGTGCAATATGACCAAGCTGATAAGGATCAGTTTGCCAATATCTTTGTGATAGAAAGTTGCAAGATTCACGAGGGTGACCGATGCAAATTGCGCCAAAGGACCTGAACTACCGATTTCATCATCGCTAATGAGTCCGCTAGCGACTTGGAACAAAAGGAAGCCCAAGAGCGCTAAAACTGATAAAGCTCCCAGGGGATTGTGTCCAATGTTGTGTTCAGGCACTTGATATCCTTTGATGTACTTAAGAATCCTGGATGGCGAATAGAGGAATGATGAGAATCGTGACCAATGCCCCCCAACGACGCCCCAAATAAGGCGAAATAACAGCAAAATAAAAACCGCGTAGCCAAGTCTAAAGTGCCATTCCATCGCATTCCCGCCAATTTGCGCGCTCATTACAGCGCCTACGACGCAACCAAGCAGAGCCCAATGGAAGATGCGTGTGGGCAAGTCCCACACTTTGATTAAAAAAGTCATATTTAGATTTCTAATTAATCGATGAATGGTAGGCAGCGATCAATACATTGGCTAAAAGACAGACCGAACAACGCCGTTGAAATGCGAATTCATGTTGGGTTACCGTGTGCCTGTAAAAAGTAAGAGTAGACAGTCAGCTTGACATACATGGTAACTACGACATCAGCTCCACAGTCAGAAAGAGTTAGTGCTTCTACTAAGGTATAAGCTAGGTTTCATCTAGAGGAGCGTTCATGGATCGGCGTGAGTTTAATTCCATTCCCTTGTTGGCTGCATTTATCTTACTGGCGCAGCAAAGGGCCCAGGCTTTTTCGATTGACGATTTGACCAATAAGGAGGCAGCGCAAGGATTGAAAACTGTCCTTGAAAAGGGGGCTATTGCTGCAATCAGCACGTTGGGGAAAACAGATGGATTCCTTGGGAACGAAAAGGTCCGAATTCCATTACCGGGTTACTTGGAAGACGTATCCAAACTACTCAGAACTTTTGGGCAAGGCTCGCGTATTGATGAGCTAGTCACAACCATGAACCGTGCAGCTGAAGCTGCAGTGCCCATGGCTAAAGATTTATTAGTTGGAGCAGTTAAGTCAATGAACGTGACTGATGCCAAAAGAATTCTGGCAGGCGGAGAAAATTCCGTAACCAGTTTCTTTGCTGAAAAAACACGATTACCTCTCAATCTCAAATTCTTGCCGGTAGTGACCAAGGCGACTGAGAAGGTTGGTTTGGCTGAAAAGTACAACCAAGTGGCGGGCAAAGCTGCTGAATTCGGATTGGTCAAAAAAGAGGATGCCAATATCCAGCAGTACATCACTGGCAAATCGCTAGATGGACTCTTTTTAATGATTGGCGAAGAAGAAAAGAAAATTCGTCAAGACCCAGTTGGAACAGGAAGTGCATTGCTGAAGAAAATATTTGGCGCGATGTAGCTGCTTGCCACATGCTTTGGCGGGCGAGCGTTTTCGGCTGACAACTTGTTGATTTTTAGGAGAATTTGTCGTTCAGTGGTGCATTGGTCTGGCCTGGAATGGTTTAAAACACCCGGACTGTCCGAAGCGTGGACTTTTCAAGGTGCGAAGGGCGTTTTTTAGTGCGTTCCATCGTCTCAGATGTCTATTTCCTGACTTCAAAAAGCCATAATGACCAAATATGAATAATGGCATCCTCATCATCGCCCATGCCCCCCTGGCCAGTGCGCTGCGCCAGTGTGTGCTGCATGTGTTTCCCGACGGCACGCCGGGGTTGGCGGTGTTTGACGTGCAGCCCAATGTGCCACCCGAAGAGACTCTGGCTGGTGCAGCACAGGCCATGGCGCTGCTAAATGCAGACCAGACGCTGGTGTTGACCGACGTTTTTGGCGCCACACCTTGTAACGTGGCCCAAAAACTGGTGGACGGGTCAAATTCGAAATTGATAGCGGGGGTAAATCTACCCATGCTGTTGCGCACTGTTACCTATCGTCGCGAGCCACTCGAATCGTTGGTTGCTCGGGCTTTGGCTGGCGGGACTCAAGGTGTTATGCAAGTGGCGGTGACGGCGCCACAAAATCAGGTAAAAAAGAAAAATGATCAAAACAACCACGACCATCAACAATAAATTGGGTCTGCATGCGCGGGCATCGGCCAAACTCACCAAGCTGGCGGGCAGCTTTCCATGCGAGGTCTGGATGGCCAAGGGTGAGCGGCGCGTCAATGCCAAAAGTATCATGGGCGTCATGATGTTGGCCGCCGGTATCGGCAGCACGGTTGATGTGGAAACATCAGGCGAACGCGAGCAGGAAGCTATGGTTGCTCTGTTGGCACTGATCGCTGACAAATTTGGAGAAGGTGAGTGACATTTTCGATTCACGGTCTGGCGGTTGCCCGGGGTATTGCCATTGGGCGAGCCGTGTTGGTGGCTTCCAGCCGGGTAGATGTCGCCCACTATTTCATTGAGGCCTCTCAGGTTACCGCCGAAATCGAGCGGGTTCGTGATGGGCGAGATGCCGTGGTGGACGAAATTCACCGTTTGCAAGCCAGCATCACGCACATGGGTCCCAAAGAAACGCCTCACGAATTGACTGCGTTGCTTGATGTTCACTTGATGCTGCTCAATGATGCGGACCTGGTCAGCGGCGTCAAACAGTGGATCACGGAACGGTTGTACAACGCCGAATGGGCGTTGACCTCTCAACTAGAAGTGATTGCCCGACAGTTTGACGAAATGGAGGACGAGTACTTGCGCGAACGCAAGGCCGACCTTGAGCAGATCACAGAAAAAGTGTTGCGCGCCATGAAAGGTGTGGCGTCGCCCATCGTGCAGCCACCCAACCGCTCCCAGCGCAAGAAGTCACAACAAGACCTGTTGCTAGATGACACCGTGGACGTACCGTTGATCTTGATTGCGCACGACCTGTCGCCCTCTGACATGCTGCAGTTCAAGCAAAGCGTGTTTGCCGGGTTTATAACCGATGTGGGCGGCAAAACATCGCACACCGCTATCGTCGCCCGCAGCCTGGACATTCCGGCGGTGGTCGGTGCGCGCCTCTCCAGTCAGCTGGTACGCCAGGATGACTGGGTCATCATTGACGGAGATGCGGGCGTGGTGGTGGTGGACCCGTCGCCCATCATCCTGGCCGAATATGGTTTCAAGCAGCGCCAGCACGAACTCGATCGCGGGCGCTTGATCCGCTTGTTGCACACCCCAGCCGTCACCCTGGATGGTCAGAAGATCGAATTGCTGGCCAATATCGAGATGCCGGAAGACGCGCAGGCCGCGATTCAGGCCGGTGCCGTTGGTGTGGGCTTGTTTCGCAGTGAATTCCTGTTTATGGGCCGCCAGGGCAAACTGCCCAATGAAGAAGAGCAATACCAAGCCTACAAGCGTGCCATTGAAGGCATGCAGGGTTTGCCGGTGACGATCCGCACCGTCGATGTAGGCGCAGACAAACCGCTGGACAAGGCGATGCAGGACGATGCGCACCTGAACCCGGCGCTGGGATTGCGTGCCATCCGCTGGAGTCTGGCCGACCCAGCCATGTTCCTGACCCAGTTGCGCGCCATCCTGCGTGCCGCTGCACATGGCCAGGCGAATCTGCTGATTCCCATGCTGGTTCACGCCAGTGAAATTCGCCAGACCATGGCCCTGATTGACCATGCCCGTGTTCAGCTGGACAACCGGGGCGAGGCTTACGGTCCGGTCAAGATTGGCGCCATGATCGAGATTCCGGCAGCGGCCCTGACGCTCAAGGTGTTCCTGAAATATTTTGATTTTCTGTCCATCGGCACCAATGATTTGATCCAGTACACCCTGGCGATTGACCGCGCTGACGAATCGGTGGCGCATCTGTATGACCCACTGCACCCGGCTGTGTTGCGCTTGGTGGCAGGCACCATTGCCGAAGGTCGCGCGCAGGGCAAGCATGTCAGCGTTTGCGGCGAAATGGCGGGCGACGTGACACTGACACGCCTGTTGCTCGGCATGGGCTTGCGCAGTTTTTCCATGCACCCGGCACAAATCCTCACGGTCAAGCAAGAGGTCTTGCGGGCCGATACGGGCAAACTGGCTGCTTGGGCCGAGACGGTATTGACCGACGAAGAGCCGGGCTTGCGCATCACCCGGCACTAAGACTCGCTCAGCCTCTAAAACAAGCGAAATACCAGCGGAATCAGCAGCGAGGCCAGCAGCACCTGCAATCCCAGCGCCAGCCCGGCGTAGGCGCCTGCATCGGCATTGACCTGCAAAGCACGCGCCGCACCGATACCGTGTGCGGCGGTGCCCAGCGCAAAGCCGCGTGCCATCAGGCCACCAGGGTCTCTTGGAATTTTGAGCGCATCAAACAGGTATTTGCCACTCAAGGCCCCCACCATGCCAGTCACCACGGCAAACACCGCGGCCAGTGCGGGGATACCGCCAATCTTGTCCGCAATGCCCATGGCGACTGGCGCCGTCACTGACTTGGGCGCGAGCGACAGCACCACATCCAGCGGCAAGCCAACGGCCTAGCCCATGGCCAGCGCCGAACCGCTGGCCGCCGCACCGCCTGCCAGTGCCGCCAGCAGCAACATCCGCCAGCGCTGGCGCAACTCGGCACGGCGTTGCCACAGCGGCCAGGCCAGCGCCACCACCGCCGGGCCCAGCAGAAAGTGAATGAATTGCGCGCCCGCAAAGTAGGTGGGGTAGCTCACGCCGGTGGCCAGCAGCACGCTGGCAATCGTGACCACCGTCCACAGCACCGGGTTGGCCCACGGTGCTTGATGCAGCCGCGCGTAAGCGGCCTGCGCCAGCACATACACCACCAGCGTGGCGGTCAGGCCAAACAGCGGCGTAGCTGAAAGATAAACCCACAGTTCAACAAAATTAGCCATGACGGTTGTTCCTGAGCAGATGCACGGTCAGCGCAGTGACGCCCAAACCGATCCAGGTGGACAGCACGATCACGAGCAGGATACGCACGCCATATTGGCTCACCAGCCCCAGGTGCGTCATCACCCCTACGCCGACCGGCACAAATAGCAAGGAGAGGTGCGACAGCAAAAAATTGGCGCAAGCCGCCACCGGCTCGCGTACCGCCGGCACCCGTAGCGCGAGCAGCAGCAAGAGCATGCCGACCACCGGACCGGGAAAGGGCAGGGCCAAGCCGCGTGCGAGCAGTTCCCCGACAGATTGCAGTGCCAGCAACCAGGCCAGGCCGCGTAATCCCATCATGACGCGCGCCTCCTAAAACCGGGGTAAATCCGGGTGCTTGATCTGCCCGGCGCGCACCAGCATCCGGCCGTATTCGGCGCAGCGGTGCAGTTCGGGAATGACTTTGCCGGGGTTGAGCAGGCCCTTGGCATCAAAGGCGCGTTTGATACCGAACATCTGCTCGTTCTCCAACGCTGAGAACTGCACGCACATCGAATTGAGCTTTTCCACGCCCACGCCGTGCTCACCGGTGATGGTGCCGCCCATGGCGACGCTGGTTTCCAGAATCTCCGCGCCAAACAGCTCGCAGCGGTGCAGCTGATCCGGGTCGTTGGCGTCAAACAGAATCAGCGGGTGCAGGTTGCCGTCGCCGGCGTGGAACACGTTGGCGCAGCGCAGCTGGTACTTTTTCTCCATTTGCTGGATCGCCAGCAGGATGTCGGCCAGGCGTTTGCGCGGAATAGTCGAGTCCATGCACATGTAGTCCGGGCTGATGCGCCCGCTGGCCGGAAAAGCATTTTTGCGCCCGCTCCAGAACCTCAAACGCTCGGCCTCATCCTTGCTCACGGCAATGGCGGTGGCGCCGTGCATGCGCAGCACTGCGCTCATGCGTTGGATTTCTTCTTCCACCTCTTCCGGCGTGCCGTCGCTCTCGCACAGCAGGATGGCTTCGGCGCTCAGGTCGTAGCCGGCGTGCACGTAGTCCTCCACCGCCGCCGTCATCGGCTTGTCCATCATCTCCAGCCCGGCCGGGATGATGCCTGCCGCAATCACCGCCGCCACCGCGTCGCCCGCTTTGCGGATGTCGTCAAAGCTGGCCATGATGCAGCGCGCCAGCAGCGGCTTGGGGATCAGCTTGACTGTCACTTCAGTCGTGACAGCCAGCATGCCCTCGGAGCCCATCAGGATGCTGAGCAGGTCAAAACCGGGCGCATCGAGTGCGTCGGAGCCGAACTCGACCGCCTCGCCTTCCATCGTGAAGCCTTTGACTTTGAGGATGTTGTGCAGCGTGAGCCCGTATTTCAGGCAGTGCACGCCGCCCGAGTTCTCTGCCACGTTGCCGCCGATGGTGCAGGCAATCTGGCTCGACGGGTCGGGCGCGTAGTACAGGCCATGGGCGGCCGCCGCCTCGCTGATTGCCAGGTTGCGCACGCCGCATTGCACGACGGCGGTGCGGGCGACGGGATCAATCTTGATAATTTTGTTGAATTTAGCCAGTGAGAGTGTGACCCCCAGCCGATGCGGCATGGCGCCGCCCGACAGCCCGGTGCCTGCGCCGCGCGCCACCACCGGCACGTTCAGATCGTGGCAGGTGCGCAGCACGGCCTGCACCTGCGCCAGCGTTTCGGGCAAGGCCACCGCCAGCGGGCGTTGCCGGTAAGCGGTCAGGCCATCACACTCGAAAGGCGTGGTGTCTTCGCTCTGCCAGAGCAGGGCATGTGCAGGCAAACAAGCCTGTAGCCCCCGTACTACCTGCGCAAGCAGCTCTGATTTTTGTAGCGAATCAGACGGCTCGGAAGTGATGAATGCATTCATGGCGGATGTCGTGTAGCAAGTTGGGCGGGGTTTGACTGTAGAGGCAAGCAGCAGGGGTGCGTGTGAGGATTTTTTCAAAGAATCGTGAAAATCAAATTGCTACTATTTTTATAGCTTCTCACGCAGGTAGTACGGGGGCTGGAGGGTGATTTGGCTTGTAATCAACCAACTTGCGCAATAACTAATCGAATGTGCAGCTAAGCAAGCTGATCCGTAAAACATAACGCGAACCTTTCGAGGGCGTGGGAAGGCCTGATGCATTGAAACATGCGCTATCGGATTTTTGGTTACGCCGCATAACAGACGAGCACCGTATGGTGTACCGCGTTGAAGGTGAAAGCCTGTTGATTGCTCAGTTGCGATTCCATTACTGAGACGCCCAACGTAAGGGGCGGCCTGCGCCTTGGCGCAAGACGTCCCCTTAACGGAGGGGCTGGCCGATGGCTCATATGTCGATTCTCAGGCATTCGAACTCAACCGTGCCGTCACATGGGACCTCACCGAGATCGATGTGAAACCCGAGAACTTCGACCACTCCCGCTGCGTGATCCACCACGCGACCGCAACCCCGATAGGCGTACTGACCAATGCGTTCCAGCCTTGCTTGCGACCTTTCTCGTTTGACGTCTTCGGGCCAGTCGGCAAGGTATGCCGCCTGAACATCTGGATCAAGGGCCGAGAGGTGGTTGTTTACTTTATCTCCCGGTTTGAGATGGCATGGGTAGCAGAAAGCAACAATCTCACCCAAGGCGCTCGAAAGGGTGACGGAGGCTGACTCGTCGCCTGGTGCGTATGGCTCGACTGCTTGGACGCGAAGTGTGCTCATAGGCCTAAAGATCAGCGTTCATCCGCCGCGCTGCGATGATCAAAGAAACCATAGACACCTCCCGCGGCTGATAAACCTTGTTGGACTGAACCGCCTGCGTGGGCGGTCGCGATGGGGGGTGAAAGCTTCGCCCCGTTGATGGGGTCAGATCATAGCGGGACACAAGCGCCAATTTGCCCGCAAATCTTCCAGTTCGCGCGCAAAGCGGTCACGCATGAACCCAAATCGTGAAAATTAAGTCGCTATAAATTCAATAGCTGTTCACGTAGTACCTGTAATGGCTAGAGGCCTATTTGTCATATAAGACTTAGGCCACGCTCTTCTTCAGCCAGTCGGCAAAGGCGGCGCATTCCCAGCGGTCCATCATGCCGGTGCGCCAGCACAGGTAGTGCGCGTGCGGGCTGGGCACGTTGCGTTCATACAGGCGCACCAGTGCGCCGCTTTCCAGCCAGGGCGCGCCCAGTTTCAGGCGCACGAGGGCGATGCCCATGCCGGCGGCGGCGGCGTCGCACAGCAGGCCGATGTCGTTGAACTGGGAGCCGTCCAGCGGCTCGGGCCAATCCTGGTTATTGGCGGCAAACCAGGTGCGCCAGGGCTCCAGCGGGCTGCGCAGCAGGCTCTCGCCTTCCAGGTCTTCCGGCACCAAAAACGGCCCGTGTTCACGCACATAGGCCGGGGATGCCAGCGGCGTCACCACATCCTTGAACAGGCAAACATGCTCCATGTCGGCATAGCGACCGGTGCCAAAACGGATGATCAGGTCCGCGTCTTCCGCCACCACGTCCAGCAAGGGGATGGACACCTGCAGCGTCACATCGATCTCGGGATAAGCCTCGGTGAACTGGCGCAGGCGTGGCAGCAGGATGGAGCGGGCAAACGTGGGCGTCACCGCCAGGCGCAACTTGCGCTTGCCGGGCGCGGCGGCCGAGCTGGGAAATTTTTCCAGCATGGCCAGCCCTTCACGCACATGGGCCAGGTACTCGATGCCTTCCACCGTGAGTGAAAAATCAGCGCGCCCAAACAGCTTGGTGCCAATGATTTGCTCCAGCTGTTTCACGCGGTGGCTCACGGCGCTGGGCGTCACGCACAGCTCTTCCGAGGTCTGCGTCACACTGCGCAGGCGGGCCAGGGCTTCAAAAGTCAACAGGCATTGAATGGGGGGGATGCGGGCAGCGGTCATGTTGGCATTGTTACACCGGGTGGGCTGTGAGGCGCTGAGTACAATCCCGCCACTCTTAACTCAGGTAGCCACTATGTCCGACCGTTTTGCCGTGCTGGCGCAATACTTGATTCCAAAACAGGCCATCACGTTGTTGGCGGGGCGTGTTGCCCGCGCCCAAGGCGGGGCCATGACCACGCGCCTCATCGATTGGTTTGTGCGCCGCTATGGCGTCAACATGAGCGAAGCCGCTCACGCTGACCTGGCCAGTTACGCCACCTTCAACGAATTTTTTACCCGCGCCCTGAAGCACGGCGCCCGCCCGCTGGCCCGTGCCGACCTGATTTGCCCGGTAGACGGCGAAATCAGTCAGTTCGGCGCGATCCAAAAAGACCAGATTTTTCAGGCCAAAGGCCACCACTTTTCCAGCACCGCGCTGGTCGGTGGCGATGCCGAGTTGGCCGCCCGTTTTGACGATGGCAGCTTTGCCACGCTGTACCTGAGCCCCAAGGACTACCACCGCATCCACATGCCCTGCGATGGGCGACTGAGCCGCATGATTTATGTACCGGGCGATCTGTTCTCGGTCAACCCGACCATGGCGCGCGGCGTGCCGGGGCTGTTTGCGCGCAACGAGCGGGTGGTCTGCGTGTTCGAGTCGAACCGGGGTCCGTTTGTGCTGGTGCTGGTGGGTGCCACCATCGTTGGCAGCATGGCCACTGTGTGGCATGGGGTGGTCAACGCCGAGCGCAGCGGCAAGATCCGCGAATGGCGCTATGACGACAAACCCGTCGGGCTGAAAAAGGGGCAGGAGATGGGGCGCTTCCTGCTGGGCTCCACGGTGGTGATGCTGTTCCCCAAAGGCCCGCTCAAGTTCAATCCGGCGTGGGCCCCCGACGTAGCCATCAAGTTTGGTGAGGCGATGGCCAGTTTGCGCGCTTAAGTCCTGCGTTAATTGGCCTGGGCGCGTGCGCGCTGGTTCGATGTCATGGGGTTGTCCCGTTTTGGCGTCGCGCCGCTCTGCAAGGCCGCCAACCACTCTGCCGTGCTCAGCACCGCACCGAAATTCGATTCAAACACCACGCTGAACACCCGGTGAATCTCTTCTGCACTGGCACGACCCGCCCGGTTGGCATAGGGCACGGCCCCGGATGCGTCGGACAGGAACTCGACGTTCAAGTTGCGGTGCCGGGCCTCATAAATGGTGGATGCATTGCAGTTCTGGGTCATGTAGCCAACGATGGTCAGTGTGTCGATCTTGTGCTCGGCCAGCCATGGCGCCAGGTCGGTGTCGGTAAACACGCTGGGCAAGGTTTTGTTGATATGGTGTTCGTGAGGCCGCTTGGCCACTTCTTCGTGCAGTTGCCAGCCGGGTTTCCCCACCCCAAACCCGTTGTGCTGGACCATCACCACCGGGATGCCTGCCGTGTGGGCTGCGTCCATGGCGCGGGTGATATTGGGCAAGGATTCAGCCACAGGAGGGTATTCAATCCGCAAATCTCCGGTGAAATATTCATTCTGGACATCAATGACCAGCAGTGCGCGGCGAGGTAGTTGAGACATGACAGTTTCCTTGTGATGGGGCGGCAACCGTGCCGTCCATGGCATGAATTGTTGGTTTTGCCCGGTATTTTGAAAAGTGGCCCGAATGACAATATTCGATAATATCGGGCCATGAATAATCCTTACCCACTGGACCCGAACACCATCGCCGTGCTGGCGTTTGAGGGCATCAGCCTGTTCCACCTTTCCGTTCCCTGTCTCGTTTTTGGCGAGGATCGAACGGAGGTCGGGGTTCCTCGGTTTAATTTGAAGGTGTGCGCCGCCGAAAACGGTCCGCTGCGCAGCACGGTGGGTGTGACGGTGGCGGCGCCCTTTGACCTGGATGGCCTGCACGAGGCTGGCACGGTGATCGTGCCGTCATGGCGCGACCCTGCCGAGCGCGCGCCGCAAGCCATGCTCACCGCATTACGCCAGGCCCATGCCCGCGGCGCTCGCATTGTCGGTTTGTGTCTGGGCGCGTTTGTGCTGGCCGATGCCGGCTTGCTCGATGGCAAGGCGGCAACAACCCATTGGAGTTCGGCCAGCCTGTTTGCCCAACGGTATCCACAAGTCGTCGTCAAACCGGAGGTGCTTTACGTCGATGAGGGCGATGTCGTGACCTCGGCCGGTACGGCGGCGGGCCTCGATTGCTGTCTGCATCTGCTGCGCCGGGACTGGGGCGCCGAAGTGGCCAACCGGGTGGCGCGCCGCATTGTTCTGGCGCCCCACCGGCAAGGCGGGCAGGCCCAGTACGTCGAGCAAACATTGCCGGTATCTGGCGCCGATCACCGGCTGTCCCGGGTGCTGGAGTGGGCGCAGCACCATTTGGACCAAGCGCACAGTTTGGACGCACTGGCCGAGCGGGCCGCGATGGGGCGACGCTCCTTCACCCGGCACTTCAGGCAGATCACCGGCGTGACGGTGGGGCAATGGCTGCTCAATCAGCGTCTGGCGCACGCCCAGCGTTTGCTGGAAACAACGGATCATTCCATGGACACCATTGCGCAGGTGACGGGGCTGGGAACCGCCGTATCCCTGCGCAAGCATTTCTCGACGGCATTGGGTACCTCGCCCACTATTTATCGCAAGCAATTTCTTCAGCGGTGAATGCGTTGGCGGACTGGCGGGTGCAATGTCACAGTAATTTCTGATGGTCCCATGATCGCCATCTCCCTGAATCGTCCCGAAACGCGCAGGGCATGAGCGTCATGCTGGAGTTGATGCAAGCTGCGCGCGCCATCATTGGCTGGTGAACCGATATTCATGCAACACGCTGGGCGCGTACATCTCGTTTCAATCCACGCCCGCCATTGCTGGCGGGCGAAGCATTCGGCAATACGCCGCTCTCGCTGGAGCTCTTTTGTTTCAATCCACGCCCGCCATTGCTGGCGGGCGAAGCGCTGCGCTTGATACAAACACAATCGAGGTGCATAGTTTCAATCCACGCCCGCCATTGCTGGCGGGCGAAGCACACTGGAATCTGCATCAAAGATCGGCTCGATGCGTTTCAATCCACGCCCGCCATTGCTGGCGGGCGAAGCGTCAGTGAGTTTGCGGCCTGCAGCCAGCGCTTCTGTTTCAATCCACGCCCGCCATTGCTGGCGGGCGAAGCGTCGTTCACGCTAACCCGAGGCATTCTGACCAACGTGTTTCAATCCACGCCCGCCATTGCTGGCGGGCGAAGCAACCCATTCCCGCGCAATCGACCCGTGTCGTTTTGTTTCAATCCACGCCCGCCATTGCTGGCGGGCGAAGCGCAAAGCCAAAATTGCGGACGGCACCTGGCGCAAGTTTCAATCCACGCCCGCCATTGCTGGCGGGCGAAGCAGCCGGATGCCGGTTGGGGCATCATTCACTCCTACAGGTTTCAATCCACGCCCGCCATTGCTGGCGGGCGAAGCGAGCAAGAGGCATCGGACATGAGTAACCAAAGAGTTTCAATCCACGCCCGCCATTGCTGGCGGGCGAAGCACCCTTCTGGCCGAATTCTTTGTCGTACTGACGGTTGTTTCAATCCACGCCCGCCATTGCTGGCGGGCGAAGCATCTTGAACATCATTACCAGAAACACTTAATACGGTGTTTCAATCCACGCCCGCCATTGCTGGCGGGCGAAGCCCTGCCATAGCGGGTAAATTAAGCGGGTTATATTTAGTTTCAATCCACGCCCGCCATTGCTGGCGGGCGAAGCTTTTCGCCGCGCATGCTCGCAGGTGGACGAATGCGTTTCAATCCACGCCCGCCATTGCTGGCGGGCGAAGCGCTGGCCGCTACGGACCCCGTGAAGTATCAAACTGTTTCAATCCACGCCCGCCATTGCTGGCGGGCGAAGCTTAGGCAGGCGACGGTCACCAGAAGCAACATAAGTTTCAATCCACGCCCGCCATTGCTGGCGGGCGAAGCCTGACATGTTCATCCCAAACCTGCTTGAGACGGGTTTCAATCCACGCCCGCCATTGCTGGCGGGCGAAGCCTGCGTGTCGTTGATCTTGACCATCTTTGGAGTTGTTTCAATCCACGCCCGCCATTGCTGGCGGGCGAAGCGCGCGGGGTGGGGTATGGGGGTGAAACCACCATGGTTTCAATCCACGCCCGCCATTGCTGGCGGGCGAAGCACCATCAAACACCCAAGTAACGCCAGCAGTTGGGTTTCAATCCACGCCCGCCATTGCTGGCGGGCGAAGCGCTGCGGCGAATTCCTCGGCCTCTTTACGCTGGCGTTTCAATCCACGCCCGCCATTGCTGGCGGGCGAAGCGCTCAAGTTATAGATCCTTCCACTGGTCAATCGAGTTTCAATCCACGCCCGCCATTGCTGGCGGGCGAAGCGCTACTCTTTCGGGGTCCGCTGGTGGCGATGGCAATGTTTCAATCCACGCCCGCCATTGCTGGCGGGCGAAGCCGAGCCAGTGAGTGGCACGAATGCTGTAGCGGCGGTTTCAATCCACGCCCGCCATTGCTGGCGGGCGAAGCAATATGGCTGCGGCCATTGTGTCATCGTTGAAGTGTTTCAATCCACGCCCGCCATTGCTGGCGGGCGAAGCGGCGCTCTCAGAGGTCCACTATTAGCTAATTCCAGTTTCAATCCACGCCCGCCATTGCTGGCGGGCGAAGCGCGTTACACGGGCGCTTGTCAGCTCGTTGTCCATGTTTCAATCCACGCCCGCCATTGCTGGCGGGCGAAGCTCCAACAAGTAAACAAGCCGCATCCATTTGTTGGTTTCAATCCACGCCCGCCATTGCTGGCGGGCGAAGCAATCATCGATGTCAAGCAACATGTTCAAGGTGTTGTTTCAATCCACGCCCGCCATTGCTGGCGGGCGAAGCGTGCATTAGGCGATGCATTCCTAAACTCACCGTAAAGGTTTCAATCCACGCCCGCCATTGCTGGCGGGCGAAGCTCAATACCCAGTCCACAGACCATGATGCCGATTGTTTCAATCCACGCCCGCCATTGCTGGCGGGCGAAGCCCCTACTACGGTCTTTCCAATATCCGATCTTGGCTGTTTCAATCCACGCCCGCCATTGCTGGCGGGCGAAGCGGTTTAGCGTGAGATTACCCATCACCGTATCGATGTTTCAATCCACGCCCGCCATTGCTGGCGGGCGAAGCCTGGGTTGCGTGGTAGCTCGCTCACGTACTTTGTGTTTCAATCCACGCCCGCCATTGCTGGCGGGCGAAGCTCGCGTTGCCAACGCCTGGGACAAAATCAATTTGTTTCAATCCACGCCCGCCATTGCTGGCGGGCGAAGCGGCTGTTGTATGCGATCTGGCTGCACTCGTTCAGGTTTCAATCCACGCCCGCCATTGCTGGCGGGCGAAGCAAGCAGATCGCAGGGAAACGCGATACTATTAACTTGTTTCAATCCACGCCCGCCATTGCTGGCGGGCGAAGCGGTCAGTGCCTGCACGCCCTTGAGCGCCTCAATGGTTTCAATCCACGCCCGCCATTGCTGGCGGGCGAAGCCGATGCAGCCAGCACCGGATTGAACCTGTTGGCAGCGTTTCAATCCACGCCCGCCATTGCTGGCGGGCGAAGCGTGGTGAAGCCGCATAACTCGTCCTCAAGCTCACGGTTTCAATCCACGCCCGCCATTGCTGGCGGGCGAAGCACCTGTTCGACGCTGCCAACAAGCGCGGCCATGATCTGTTTCAATCCACGCCCGCCATTGCTGGCGGGCGAAGCATTGAGCAGCGGTAGCAGTCAAACCAGCCAGATTAAGTTTCAATCCACGCCCGCCATTGCTGGCGGGCGAAGCCTGGGTGTCTGGTCTTCGCCAGACACCCAGCGTGTTTCAATCCACGCCCGCCATTGCTGGCGGGCGAAGCGCGGCGGTGGACGAACTTCTGAAACATGCGAAGTTTGTTTCAATCCACGCCCGCCATTGCTGGCGGGCGAAGCTTAAGAATCTGCCCTTGCCCCGCCCGTTGAAGTATGTTTCAATCCACGCCCGCCATTGCTGGCGGGCGAAGCCCAGCCAGCATGATATGAGTCGCCGGGCCGTTGAGTTTCAATCCACGCCCGCCATTGCTGGCGGGCGAAGCGGTCAAGCATCCCGCGAACAGGTAGATCAGGTCCAGTTTCAATCCACGCCCGCCATTGCTGGCGGGCGAAGCTACAGGTCGCGGGCTGCTTCCTCGTCTTGCTGTCGGTTTCAATCCACGCCCGCCATTGCTGGCGGGCGAAGCGCCGGGTCGCGTGGCAGTTCACTTCGAAACTTGCTGTTTCAATCCACGCCCGCCATTGCTGGCGGGCGAAGCCCTTCGCGCTCAAAGCCTTGCTGGCATTCAATTTTTTTGTGTATTTCCGCGAACCTGGCGATGGCGACATGTGTTTGCAAAAAATAAAACCTCGAAAAAATCAAAAAGTCATTCAAAACAAAGAGTTGCGAAGCGCGCGAACCTCTGAGTGAAAAAGCCATCACTTGAGGTTCGCGGCGGTAACCATACCACGGCAAAGCGGGCATAGTTATCCAAAAACAGTGTTTAAAGCACTAACGGACCATCAAAATCCACGGCCTTGAAGGCGCCGTGTTCAATCACCTCAAAGCCGCGTGTGCCGGGGATGCGGTACAGCCGCAGGCAGTCCATTTTGGGATCTATTTCAGCCAGCAGCTCGCGCTCCAGGGCTTCAAACTTGGCCACGTCCAGTTGGCATTCAAACACCGACTTTTGCACCCGCTGCCCGGTGCTTTCACACACCCTCGCCACGCGGCGCAAGCGGCGGCGGCCGGCCTTGGTTTCGGTGCTCACGTCGTAACAAACCAATACCAGCATGATGACGGCCCTTTACTTCGCCACAAACGGCACATAAGGCGCGCCGTCTTCGCGCAGGGCGCGTGCCATCAGCCTGGATTGCACCAGCGGCACCAAACCCAGCGGCACAGACTGCGCCAGCAGCGGGTGGTTGATCTCGTCCTTTTTGCGCTCTTGGTACGCCACCACCACGGCCTTGCGGGCATCGGGCTCCAGCGACACGCCACCGCCTTCGCGCAGCACAAAGTCGTCCGCATTCAACTGGCCCCGGTTGATGAGCGTCAGGGCCAGCCGGTCGGCCCAGGGGCGAAACTCTTCCATCAAATCCAGCGCCAGGGCGGCGCGGCCTGGGCGCAAAGCGTGCAAGAAGCCCACCTGGGGGTCGAGCCCGGCGGCTTCCAGTGCGCTGCGGCAGTCGTTCATCCACATGGCGTACAGGAACGACAGCATGGCGTTGAAGCGGTCTCGCGGTGGACGGCGGGTGCGCCCGTTCATGGCAAAGGCGCTGCGCTGATCGGGGCGCACCAACAGGTTTAAGCCGCTGAAGTATTGGCGGGCGGCTTCGCCTTCCACGCCGCGCAAGCTGTCCAGGTTGGTCACATTGGGCAAGGCCCGCAGGCTGGCGGCCAGGTCATCTGCCAAACGTGTCAAAACCTTGGCTTCATCTTCAGACTTGGCCTCGCGGGCTCCGCGCTGCAAGACTTGCCGGGTGTTTTTGATCTTGCCCGCCACGCTGGCGCGGGCCATGTCCAGCGTAAAGACGGGGTCGGCCACGCGCTGAAACTGGGCTTGGCGCAGCAGCACGTTGCCGCTGACAGCGCCTTCCAGCCGCGCTTTGAAGCGGCCGTTGTCGTCCAGCAGCACCAGCGCCACGCCGCTCTCGGCCAGCCGGTGCATGAGCGGCGCCGACAAACCGGTGTGGCCAAAACACACCACCGCGCTCAGGTGGTGCAGCGGCACGCGCAGGCGGGTTTCTCGGTCTACCTCCACGCGCAGGGTGTCGTTGTCCAGCCGCAGGTAGGTGTCGGGCGTGGTGACGTAGAGGGTGTTGAGGAGTTGCATGGGTGGCTTTTCAAACAGGGCTATGCGTCGGGGTCAAACAAGGCGGCGCGGGCAGAGAGCAAACCCGCATGGGTGGCTTGCGGCTGGCAGCGCTCTTGCAAAGAGCACGCCTTGCAGCGCCTGTCCGCTTGCTCACCGCTCAGGGGCGCAGGCAGTTGGCCGCTGGCCAGCATCTGGCGAATGGCCTGTGCGGTTTGCGCGACGTCATCCTTTAACAGTGTGGTGATGGGTACGACCCGGCGGCGTTTGGAGGTGGCGTAATACAGCGCGCCCTCGTTCACAGGTTGGCCGGTCATGGACTCCAGACACATAGCTTGCGCGGCCAGTTGGATGTCGTCACACGCTGCAATGTCGGCGGCTTTGTTGCGGCTACCGTGTTTGTATTCCACCGGGTAGGGCACACCACCGGCCAAAAACTCCACCACGTCCGACTTGCCGATCAGCCCCAGCGCGTCATGCCACAGCGGCAAGGCGCGCTCCACACGCACGCCCTTGGCGGTTTCCACACCGGGCTGATCCGCCTTGGCATGCACGGCCTGACCACGCAGGGTATGCACGTTGTCGTCAAACACCTGCTCCAGGTGAATCAGGCCGCACTGGCGTGGGCAATACGCCCAGTGTTGCAGTGCAGAGAGGGGGATTTGCTCGGGTGTTTCCATAGGTAATTTGGCTGCTAGGCCTCATGTGGCTTGCGTGAGTAGCTACTTTTTTTGTAGCTAATCTCGAGTCTTGGAAACCTTTGGGACGACCTTTTTTGCGGCGGCTGGCAAAAAGCTCTCGTCCGTGACCACAGACCTGCCCGTTTGGCTCTCCAGCTGATTGCGCGCTTGCTGGGCAATACGCCCACCCGCTTTCGCAGCAGTCTTGTTCTCTGCCATGCCGGTGGCTTCCACACTCTGCGCGATCTGGCGGGTGGACAGCTCGGCCAGCGCGGTAAAGATCAGCTCGGCTTCGCTCATATGGTCGCGCAAGTTGTGGCTGCTCAGACCCTTCATGCCCTTGTGCTCTGCCACGCTCACACCCGACCATTCCTGGTGAATGATGTTGGTCAGGATGGCAAATTCGCTGCCCTTTTTGATGTCGTGCTCGCTCCAGTAGTCGGTGAGCTTGTTGCGGGTTTCTTGCCCGGTCATGCGCTGCTGAATCCACTTGTCGCTGCGGCCATGCTGCTGCCAGGTCTGGCGGGCGCGGTCGAGCGACAGGGCCGGGTCGGCCAGCTCTTGCATGCGTTCGTACCCCACCTTGGCCAGCCAGAGTTTGATGGGCTCGGCCTTGGGGCTGGGGATGGATTGGACGAGGCGCAGCAGGGTTTCGGCGGTGGCAACGTCAGTCAGGTAATTCTTGCCATCAGCGGCGGGCAATTTCAGTCGGTGACAGTTTGTCACCGACTCACTGCCTTCCTTGCTCAGGCGCTCTCGGAGCTTGTTCCAGTATTTGCGCGCCGTCTGGTAATCGGACTGCTGGGTCAGCACTTGCACCACGTCAATCACCGAAAACCACCAGGTTTCCGTGTCTTCGTCGTACACGCGGCGGATGGATTTGCCGTCGAATTCGGTGGGCAGGATTTTCATGCTCGCCTCAATCAGCAGCGCCGGGTCAAGGTCACTCCTGACTCAGGCACCACCGAGTCATTGACTTCTAGCACTTTGTCGTCAAACGTAACTGAATATGCATCGAAGCTACGGGCCACGTCACCCTCTTTCTTGGGCGCAACTTTGAGGCGGTCAAACAAAGCGTGGGCCGGGGCGTTGCCCAAGTGGCTGTCGTGCCTGAACACGTAAAGCCCCTGCGCTGCCATTTGTCCACGCGCTGCGGAGTGATCATGCTCAAACATGTTTTTTATCGCATCCCAAAACAGTTCAAGGTCTTGGTCATCAAATTTCGTTTGGCCAGCCAAATGAGCAGAGATGTAGCCGTGGGCTCGATAGAGTCCATATGGGACCGTGAACTTGCGACCCATGGTCCGGTTGTCTCCACCTTGTTTTTCAGCTTCGGCTTCAGTGGCAACCGCGCAGCGCGTAATGGAGTGTTCTTGCGTAAAGATAGGATCAATGGATCGCGCAAATGTCATCTGCACTGGCCCACGTACTTGACCACAGTTGGGGGCGGTCTTTAGTGACAACACCGCACCAAAGGTACGGATGTCATAAAAGTCCTTGCACATTTGGACACGTCCCTGATCTGATTCGCCTTGCGTAGGCTTGCGCGCCTTAACGTTTTTGAGCGCCTTGCCAATGAAATCCTTTACGGATTTTTCTGGATTCACAGCTTTTAGCCATGCCTGTGCTTCCTTTTTATCCAACACAGCAGACAACCTGAGTACAGACCGCCCATCCTCATCAGTTTCTACTTCCATACCGTCCGGTAGAGATAATTCGTCAAACGCAGTGGTCAAGGTCTCAGGGATCAATTCAGTTGCATCCTGTCCCAAAGTGATTCCCAGTTTTTCGAATGCAACAAAATGGGCACGCCCTAATACCGCTTTTTCTTTCACATAAATATCGAAGCCATCCTCGTAAGCTCCATCCTCTTTGCGCTTGGTAATTCCAATGTAGTTCCTGATCTTGCGCTTGATGCATACATCTGTCACAAGCCCTTGCCCGGTTTGCGGATCAAGCCGGGGGAGATTCCCGGCATCAGGATCACCATTTGGGTTGCCGTCTTTTACGTCAAACAGCAGGACAAAGTCGAAACGGTTCTTAATGCTCATTGTTGGCTCCTTTTGAATCAGGGTTTGAAAAATTCTTGACGCTGTTGGTAATAACCAATGACAAATCGACCTTGATCGGGTAGCGATAGAACCGATGGGTAGCCAATCTTGCCGTCCACACCAGCATCATGGATTGCTTGAATTTGTTTGTCGCGGATGACATAGAGACCCGGCTTTTCTTTGCGTAGTTTTGTCATGTGGTTTTGACTGCGCCTCATCAATGTTGGTAAAACAGCAGCTGGTGTACTGGATGCAGAACCGAAATAGCTGTCCCGGATAGTTGTGTTGAGCCCAGGGCTTGCGTCTTCCTGAATTTTTTCCAATACAGCAAACAGGCTGCCGAGTCGGTAGCCAATATTGGTATTGTTGTCGTCAAATGACATGGTTATCTCCGTTTCCTGAGTTGGGTTGAACGTGCGAATTTTTCGGTTGAGACACGCCTTGATGAGCGCAGCGCGTGCATAGGTAACATGTTCCTTATGCTTACCAGTCTTTTTATCTTTCATTGCCTGTTCTGCATGGATGCGGCGTAACACGGCTGGCAACAGCGTCTGCGGATAGGCCGAGCCATCAAGAATGGTCTTCATGAAATCACCAGCCAAGTTTGGCGGTAGCTTGTCGAGGTCACCTAAGGGACTTATGGCAATCAGTAGTGCTTTGACGGACAAGAACGGCTTGGATACATACTGTGGTCGAACAACTCTCAAATCCTCAAAGTGTTGACGGATGTGACAAGCCAATGCGCCCACTGTGGCAACGTGCCAGAAGCGAACAGCGATGCGGGCAGCGTTTGGTGCGAGCCCCAGGACGTAAAAACGGGTGCCATCATCGTAAATCGCAGGAGTACCGGCCAACGGTGCCTCAAACAACTGTTTAACGGCATCCGTCCCTTGATCAGGGTTATTAAGCGGTGGTTCAGAGAAAAAATGCGAGAGCAGCGACTCCATTGGGCTGTCTGATGCTGCCCAAAAAACAGTGCTGGCATCGCCAACCTGAATTCGTTGCATTGAAGCCAATAGGTGATTGAGTGCCGTCGTATAGGCAAAAGCAGCACGCTTGCCAACCGGGGCATTCGCACCCTGTTCCCTGGAGAATGAACTGAAAGCGGGAAGATTAAACGACACAATATTGGCACCGCTGGTTTGAGCACCCCATACACCCCTGATTGGAGGATGTAAACGTTCGATGACATCGGTCTTGCCCGTTATCAAACAACTACCTAGCTCACCATTGACATCAGAGGCTTGCCCGGCCGCAGCAAGAACTTCCGGGGCGCTGCATATTGGCCGTTCATTCCCTGCCAGTTTGAAACTGACGTTAGCCCCCGTTGCGCTGACTTGTGGCCAAAGTGAATCAGTAAAAATTGGGCCGAAATTCTTACCCGCGAGAAACGCAAGGACTGCGGCAACTTCCGAATTCGATGGTTCAACTCTCGATAGCAGTTGGATTTCCTCCTCGAATTTGGTGTGCATGTCTTTGAGTCGTTCTAAATAATGCTTCTCCTTTCCTTTCTGTCGATGCTCTTCGAGTTTCTTTTGGTCTGGGTGTCCCAAAACATATTCGATGTTTCCCCACAGTAAGTTGGCCTCAACATTGACAGACTTCTTAACACCTTGAGGAACGAGAAAGGATTTCCCCCTCTTCTTTTTGCCTTCGTTTTGACGTGTGTCTTCAATGTGAAGAAATTCACCGTCCGGCGTTAACACAAACAAGAACGGAAGCTCCTTCCGCTCGATACCGCCACCAGGCAGGCTGTCTTGCTTGCGGTCATAGTACCCATACAGCGCTTGAAGAATCATCGCCGCACCTCCACACCTGCAATGTCGATAACGCCCATCTTCATTTCTGCTCTGAAAAAGCCGGGTTTCATATCGTCAGCAAAGTCAATGTCATGCAGCATCCAACCAAGATCAGTACTGACGGGGATTGGCGGCTCAATTTGCGCAGCAACTCTGGCATCTTCCACATATTCAAAGTCTGCAGAAAACTCTCTGCAGCCCAGATAAGGTTGAGAAAAGCACTGTCCCTTACGTGCGCGCCGCTGAAACATGCTCAGGTATTTGACTGGGTTTTCTGGCTGAGTCTCTTCGGGTTCCGCTGGCAAGCGATTTCGCAACTCAGGATACCGATGAACGTGTTTGGAGCCATCCACAACTTCAAATTCGGCATGAAGGCGATAGGCCACGTCTCTTAGCAATAACCCTGCACGTTGCTGTCGGTGTTCTTCAATGTAAAGGCCGCGATCACTTTTTCCGTCTGAACGATCCGCAGAAGCCAGTTTGCTAACCTCGTTGCGCCGCACCGATATCCACTGAATGGGCTTGAGAATTTCGATCTTGGTCACCCGCCATCGAATTTCGGGCTTCCACAGAATCGCCTCGAACAGCGCCCGTGCTGCTGACGGTGTTATCACGTCGTATGAAACGCGCTCAACCTTCATCTCGGGACGAGTGAAGCAGGCGAAATCGCCTTTGACTTTGATACAGAGAGACCTACCCATCTTCATCCTCCACTAAACACACAATTTTTCAGATGACAGTAGCACACTGTCAGCACAGCCAATAAAACCAAATACATCGTCGTAAAGCAAGTCATTGCTTTGAACGTAAATGCCAGGAAGTACCTCGTCCACATCACGTCGATCAATGAGGCGACCGAGGCAATCTTTATGCACATTGACGCTGTAGCGCTGTAGCTTGCGCATGAGCCAGCGATCAGTGCCTTTTGATTTGAGAACGGCTATCCATTTCTTTGCTTCGCCAAAAAGAACAATGATCGGTACGCCTTCATCCGGGATGAGTTGAAACTTCTCGGCGGCAGTACGAAAGCTGATTTCCAATCCATTGCCCGGCTTCAACAACGCAAGAATGCCTTCCTTGTCCAGGCTGTTGATGGAAGCAAACCACAACCGGAAATACTGCTCAAACAGAGCTGGCGACAGTATTGGGTTGGGATCAATTGCTAGCAATTCTTTAGTTGCTTGCTCGCCCTTTAACAGCAAGCCTGACGGCGCTGACTCCGGTGGAATGAAGACAAACACGTCTCCTTTTACTTGGGCCTCACCCTGTAAAAGCTGCCCCTCCCGATTACACCGCCCAGCCGCCTGCGCAACGGAGTCGATCCCGGCAAGCGCGCGATAAACCACCGGAAAATCGACATCAACTCCAGCCTCAATAAGCTGAGTGCTCACAACATGTAATGGATGAACCGGCAACCCGACTCTTGCCCGATTTCGGTTTGTGATTAAGCGGGCTCGAATTTCATTAAGCAGCACGGCTCGATGTTCGCCACACAAATTCGTAGAGAGGTAAATGGCACCGGGCAGACGTTTTGCCAATTCGCTGGCATGAAGCTTTCGGTTCACGATAACAAGTGCTTGCCTATGAGCAAGCACTTGTTCGCTCAACTCATCCCAACTCGTCGGCTGAAGGGTTTTCGGCCAATGCACCGTTGTTCGATCCAAGACGTTGTAAAGATCATCAGGAGTCTTGATGTAAGGGCCGTCGCGCATCAACTCACTGACATCAGGCAATCCACAAAAAGGGATTCCATTGATCACGCGAGGCTGAAATGCTGGTTGGGTGGCTGTGCACACTACAAAAGTCACGCCATACTGTTTACTCAATACTCTAATAGCCGCCAGGCAAGGCTCAAGAAACTCCGGCGGTAAAAGCTGCGCCTCGTCCAGAATGACAACCGAGTCAACCAGGTTGTGCAGCTTGCGGCAACGCGAAGTCTTTGCCGCAAAGAGGGACTCGAACAATTGGACATTGGTCGTGACGATCAGGGGCGCATCCCAATTTTCAGTAGCAAGACGACTGCGTGCAGTTTCTTTGTCTGGGTCAAGGTTGCTGTGATGTTCAACCACGTCATCACCAAATATTTTGCGGAACGTGTCAGCGGTTTGCTCAATGATGGACAGGTATGGAATGGCGTAGATCACCCGTCGCTTGCCATGCTTGGCTGCATGATGCAGCGCGAATGCCAGAGACGAAAGAGTCTTGCCCCCTCCAGTTGGTACGGTCAAAGAGTAAATGCCGCTGGTTGACTTTTCTCCAGCCCTTTCAACACATTGACGCAAAACGGCTGACCGAATTTGATTGACTGGTGTTGCAGGAGCCTTCTTTGAAAGGGCTGTCGTATGGGTGTCTAGCCGTGAAAGTAAACCATCAATTCGGGAGTAGGCACCGCGCGTGTCAGATTTCTCTGAGTTCATGTAGGCCTCGGTATCCAGAAAATCTGCATCTACCAAGCACGAAAACAACATGCGTATCCACAGGTGAAAGTCAGCGGGAACACCTTTGGGCCGACTTGTAGGCGGGGAACCCCGCAATATGGCCTCTGGCGGCTTTCGTGCAAGCGCCTCATCCAGAAAACCAGCTTCGCGTGCGGCTGTCAGTCTCTGGTGCAGACTGGAGTTGTCTCCATTCCAGTCAGGCAGACCTGCGTGATGACCTGCAATAAGATACGCCAACAGTCGGCCACCAGCATCACCTAACTCGTTAACAGCATGAACAGCACCTGCCGTGGAATGATCCACGCGCCCAGCGCTTTCACTTTCGATATGTGAGTTTTCAGCCTCGAATCCAGTTACTTTGCGGATGTATTGTTGAAATTTTGGGCGGTATTTTCCAATGTCGTGCCATTGACCCGCAAGTCTGGCCCAATCCTGCGCGTCAAAAGATCGGGCAAAGCAAGCGCTTAAACAAGCTACCGCAGCCAAGTGATCTTCAAGAAGGTGCGGTTCGCGCATCGTCAAATCATCCAGGCGGGCGGCATGCGCAATGTTTATCTCAGACATATTGGGAAGACAGGTTTGAAGTAATCGTTGTTGATTGTGCAGGCGTGAGAGGTCCACTAGATGACCCACTGCCTACCCCCTCAAAAATATTTCTCACTCATCTTCTTCACCTCATCCCCCACCACTCGCCGCAGCGACGGTGGCCCCAGCACTTCGCAGTGAGCACCGTGTTTCAGAATGTCCATGATCAGCTCGCGGTGGTCGGAGTAGGGCAGGCGCAGCAGGTAGTTGCCGTCGCTCTCTTGCTGGCCGATTTGCTCGGGGTGCCATTGCTCTTGCGCCACCCAGCGGGCACGCTCGGGGCTGAAGCGCAGGCGTGCCCAGCGAACGGCGCCGCTTGAAAAAATACCGTAGCCAGGGCCGAAAGTTGCATCGAGTTTTGCATCGCTGACGTCTTGCGCCGGGCGGTCCAATAGCTCGGCTTCGGCGATGGCATCAAGGGCAAAGTTGCGCAGACTTTTGCGCAGATGACACCATGCGTCCAGGTACCAGTTGCCGCGGTAGTGCACCAGGCGCAGGGGCGACACTTCGCGCGTGCTGGCCTGGCCAGTACCCCGTGCGTTGTAGGCGATTTGCAGCCGTTTGCGTTGCGCCAGGGCGGTGGCTACGCGCTCAAAGTGGTGTGGCGTCACGCTACGCTGTGCCAGGCCGATGATGCGCACGCGGTGGCGCAGTTGGGCGGCGTCTGCATTACCTTCGTGTCCCAACAATGCGTTGAGACGGTCCATGAACGGCGCGATGTGGGTGTTGAGCATGCCGCCGGTATCCAGTCCCGACAACAAATGTTGCACAGTCAGCAGGGCGTGAATTTCAGTGGACGAGAACCAAAGCCCTGGCAACTCATGAGGGCGGCTACTTTCGTCGTCTGGGTTTTCAAGGCTGTAGCCGCCGAGTTCGCGGTGGTAAGAGATGGGGTTGTTCAGCCGGGTGCTGAGGTAATTGAGGTCGCGTTTGAGCGTGGAACGCGAGACTTCAAGTGCGGCTTGCAGTGTGGCAAAGCTGGCAACTTTGTGACGGCGCAGTAGCTCTTTGATTTTGTAAAAGCGTTCGGTTCTATCCATCTCTTCTCCCTGATTGGCTGGATGGCATTATTGTCAAGTTGGTGCCAGTGAATGCGTTGGCGGCTTTGTGGAAGCAATGCCACAATATTCGGATGAACTACGAACACTTGCTGATCTCTGTCGATGGCCCTATCACCACCATCACCCTGAACCGTCCCGAGAAGCGCAACGCGCTGGCCATGGGGGTCATGCTGGAATTAACGCAAGCCTTGCGCGAGGTCGCGCAGAGCGAGGCGCTGGGCGTGATTCTGGCGGCCAAGGGCCCGGTTTTCAGCGCTGGCCATAACTTTGGCGACATGGCCGGGGCCACGATAGAGCAGGCGCGTGAGCTGTTCACGGTCTGCACCGAGATGATGAATACCATTCAGTCCATGCCGCAACCGGTGATTGCCAAGGTGCATGCGCTGGCCACCGCCGCGGGTTGCCAGCTGGTGGCGACTTGTGATCTGGCGATTGCCGCCGACACGGCGGGTTTTGCCATTCCAGGGGGCAAGGCGGGCCTGTTTTGTCACACGCCGCTGGTGGCCGTCAGCCGCAATGTGAGCCGCAAACGGGCGCTGGAAATGGCCTTCACCGGCGATGCGATTGATGCAGCTACCGCCGCCGACTGGGGTTTGATCAACAAGGCCGTGCCGGTTGATCAGTTGGATGCTGCCGTGCTGGATTTGATTACCCGTGCCACCCGGGGCAGCGCTTTGTCCAAGGCACTGGGCAAGCAGGGCTTTTATCAGCAGATCGGCTTGCCGCAAGAGCAGGCGTATCAGGTGGCCGTGGAGTTGATGGCCTCGGCGGCCATGACGCCTGATGCGCAGGAAGGCATTCAGGCTTTTCTGGAAAAGCGCCACGCGACCTTCACGCAGCGGCCATCCACGCCTTCGATTACTTGAAAATCACGGTCTTGTGACCGTTGATCAGCACGCGCCGCTCACTGTGCCATTTGACGGCGCGCGCCAGCACTTGGCTCTCGGTGTCGCGGCCCAGCGCGGTCAGGTCTTCCACCGTTTTGCTGTGGTCCACCCGCGCCACGTCCTGCTCAATGATCGGGCCTTCGTCCAGGTCCGCCGTCACGTAGTGGGCGGTGGCGCCAATCAGTTTGACACCCCGGTCGTGCGCCTGGTAGTAGGGTTTGGCACCTTTGAAGCTGGGCAGGAATGAGTGGTGGATGTTGATGGCGCTGCCGGAGAGTTTGCGGCACAGGTCATCGCTGAGCACCTGCATGTAGCGCGCCAGCACCACCAGCTCGGCCCCTTCGGCCTGGATGATTTCATATTGCTTGGCCTCGACCTGCGCCTTGGTCGCGGCGGTGACGGGCAAGTGGTGAAACGGCACGTTGTAGCTGGCCGCCAGCTGATAGAACTCGCGGTGGTTGGAAATGATGGCGCGAATGTCCAGCGCCAGCAAGCCGCTTTTCCAGCGAAACAGCAGATCGTTCAGGCAATGGCCTTCCTTGCTGACCATGATGACGGTGCCCATGGGCTGTGCTTTGGCGTGCAGGTTCCATTGCATTTCAAATGGCTGCGCAAAGGTGAGCAGCTGCGCTTTCAGTTCGTCATGCGAGAGTTGGGCGCAGGCAAACTGAACGCGCATGAAAAACAGGCCGGTGTCCTGGTCGTTGTACTGTGCGGCTTCTTCAATGTTGCCACCGCGCTCCAGCAAAAAGCCGGAGACTGCGTGAACCAGCCCCAAACGGTCCGGGCAAGACAGGGTCAAAATATAAGTAGGATTCATAGTCATTGGATTGTCGCAGGCTGCTGGCGGGCTCTTTGGGCGGTGAAATCGGCGCAATAGTCGACGACTGGTGCGGGCCTGGCAAACCAGAAGTGGTCGAATTCCGCTCTGTTTTTGATAGCTGCTGACGCAGGTTCTGCGGTGAGTAGAACGGATTTGGCCATAAAGTCAAGCGGCAGATGCAGCGGTACACCCAGGTGACGGTTGACATGGCCGCCACCGGCCAGCAGGAGCACGGTCTTTCCGGGGCGGGCTGCTTTGAGCAGGGTTTGGGCGATCGACACATCTCGGGCAATCTGGATGCGTGTCATTGGCGAAATCTGGCTTTCAGGCAACAAATCGCAGTGACCCTCGCGAATGTTTTGCTGCTGCTCTTTCAAGGCCGGTGCTGGCAAGCGCGCGTCAAGTTCGGCATCGGTCATGGCTTTTTTTAGCTGTGTGCGGGGCAAGTTGGCGCCCAGCACGGGCATGCCGGCACGCACGGCGGTCATCACGGCAGGGCTGTAAGCAGCCCAAGGCCAAGCTTCTACGTCCCACTGGAGGGCGGCGCGCACCTGGTCTTCGCTGGCATTGGGGGCGAGTCGCTCGGTGGACTGGCCTGCGTTGGCCATTTCCAGCACCAGGGCAGCCAGCTTGTTCTGGTGGGTCAGGGTCGCTGTGGTGAGCTGGTGAATGCGCTGGTGATCTGGCGCATCATGCTGCTCCCCGAGCAAGATCGCATCGGCGGGCAAGAGCGAATTGAGTTGGATTATTCTGATGGTGTCAGCGTTTTGCGTGTCAGGCGCGGCGCATCCGATCAGACCGATAAGGGCAGCCAGCACCCAGAAACGTATGACGATCATCAAAGACGGGGATTTTGTTGCAAGTGATTCGCGGCACGCCCGCGAAGGTGTCGAAGTGCTAGTGCACCACCACCGGGTTTTGCGCCAGCTCGGCGTACTGCTCCAGCGTGTCTTCCACTTCTTCCTGGGTGGGGGTATTTTCTTGCCAGGCAGAAATGTGCTGTTGAAACAACTCGGCCCAGCAGCCGTCCAGATACACCTCTTTGCCAGCGCGTTTGTCCACAATTTCAAAGCCATGCCGGGCCAAAGTGGGGGGCTGCTGCAGCGGCTCAGCCCCTGTGCGTTTCGCATCAGGCGCCACTGCGTTGGCCAGCATGTGGGTCACAGAGTAGGTGTCGGAGTCGTAAAGCGTGTGCATGGTCGAATTATCTCTTAATCGCCTATGTTTTGCAGGTGGTGCAGTGCACCTGCAATTTCAAGAGTCGATAGAGGGCTCAATTCTGCGGTTGGGTTGACAGCCATTTCTGGTCCAGCGTGTCACCGTTGGGTTCGGTAATTTTGATGCGGGCCGGCAGGTAGCCCAGGGCAGGGGCCAGCCACATTTCCAGCTTTTGGTCAAATTCCTTCCGTGGGGCCCGTACCAGTTTCAGGGCGGGCAGTTCGCCGCCAGGCAGGATCAGCGTCTCCATGCTGCCAACGGTAAAAATCCAGGTTTCGGCATCGCGTGGGCCAACCGCCTGAATGCTCAGGGTGGTTGCAGAGGGGTAATGACTGGGGTCGGCGGCCATCAAGGCGGCCAACTGCACCTGGATGCTCAAGTAGTCCTGAGCGCCGGCCAGCAAAATCACGTCTGGTGTGTTGGCGCTGAAGGTGACTTTGCCTTGCTCCCGGTTGAAGTGGGCTGCGACTTCACTGCGGTATTTATCCGAGAAACGAATGGGCGCGAGTCCCTCGGCGGTGACTTGGCCGCGACTGGTTTGAACGCGTGATTGTCCAAAAGCACCAAACTCCAACCGGGCATCGTAGGCTTCTCCGTTTTGATGCCATTGCAGCTCGGCATTGAGGTTGTAAGGAAATTTGTTGGCGCTTACCTGGTATTTGATGTGGACTGAGCCGGGAACGGTGTAGGCGCTGACCGGGGGCGGTGACTCGGAAGGCGGCGCATCGAGGGCCGGTCGCGCGGCGGTTGCAGGCTGCGGATCTTGCAGGGTCGCGTCCTCGGGGCGTGTGGAGACGGCCTCTATCTCACGGGCTGGGGCGGCGGGTTGCGGGACTGATTCGCTGACAGTTGCGAGGGCCGGATGTTCTTCGATGTGAGGTGGTGGTGCCTTTTTGGGGGGCGTTGGCGTGGCAGGTTTCTTGGGCTGGGCGACCGTTTGGGGCAGGGCTTCAATGGTGCGCGTGGTAAAGGTCTGAGGCTCAGGCAGGCTCAGCCCCAAGGTCATGGGGCTGGCCTGTAACAGCGCCAGGTGGACCAGCAACACGACGACCGTCAGGATGGCTAGTACCTTGAAGGACAAGGCGCGCGCCGTCCCGACGGGGGCGTCAGTCGACGGGGTGCCTGTGTTTGATTTTTCCATAGCCACTAAAATCTCGTTCCTTTTGCTTGGCAAAACCAGCCCTATGAAACTTGCCACCTATAAAGACGGTTCGCGTGACGGCCAATTGGTCGTCGTCTCCCGGGATCTGAATACCGCGCATTATGCGACTGGTATGGTGAACAAGTTGCAGCAGGTGCTTGATGACTGGAACTTCATTTCCCCCCAATTGCAGGATCTGTACGACGCCCTGTGCAGCGGGAAAGCACGTCATGCCTTTGCCTTCGACCCCAAGCAATGCATGGCACCCTTGCCGCGCGCCTACCAGCGCATGGGTGGCTGCGCCTATTTGAATCACGATGCATTGTTGCGCCAAGCGGGCGGCGTCGAGGTGCCAAAAAATGGTCGCGCCGATCCCTTGATGTACCAGGGCTGTGGCGATGAGCTTTGCGGCCCGTATGATGACGTGGCCTGCGCCAGCGAGGCTTACGGGATTGACTTTGAGGCTGGGTTGGCCGTCATCACTGGTGATGTGCGTGTGGGCGCCTCGCCGGCTCAGGCGCTTGACGGTATCCGGCTGCTGATGTTGAGCAATGAAGTGACTTTGCGCCAGCTAATGGCCACGGAGTTGGCAAAGGGTTTCGGATTGGTGCAGAGCAAACCGTCCGTTGCCTTCAGCCCGGTGGCTGTGACCCTGGACGAGTTGGCGGTCAATCGCGAGAGTGCCTGGGATAACGGCCGCGTGAATCTCGACCTGCAAAGCACCTGGAATGGCCGCAAAGTCGGCATGTGCGACGCCGGGGCGGAGATGACGTTTCATTTCGGTCAGTTGATTGCTCATGTTTGCAAGACACGCCATGTGCGTGCCGGTTCCATCATCGGTTCCGGCCCGGTCAGCAACAAGGACCGCAGCCATGGCTACAGCTGCATTGCTGAAAAACGCGCGATTGAAACGATTCAGGATGGCAAACCCTTGACCGAGTTCATGAAGTACGGTGACACGATCCGCATCGAGATGAAGGGCCGTGACGGCAAGAGCCTGTTTAGCGCCATTGAGCAGGAAATCGTGCCGGGCTAATCCTTAAACACTGGCAAGCTGTTTGGCAAAAATTTTGATGCCACGCAGCATCATCTCAATCGAGACGGCGACCAGTACCAGCCCCATCAGGCGCTCCAGCGCCACCACAAAACGGTCACCCGCCACGCGCTGAATGCGCTCGGCCAGCACCAGCACCACGGCACTCACCGTCATGGTGACGCACAGCGCGGCAACCCATTCCAGGCGACGGTCGGGGGCCTGCGATACCAGCAGCAACACGGTTGCCAGAGCCGAAGGTCCAGCCAGGGCAGGAATGGCCAGCGGCACAATCAGGGGTTCATTGCGCAGGTCTGGCGTTTCTTGCGCAACTGGCGGCGGAAAAATCATGCGCAACGCGATCAGGAACAAAATCACGCCGCCGCCAATTTGCAGTGATAACTCGCTCAGGTTCATGACCCGCAAGAACCCGTCGCCGACAAACATGAAGGTCAGCAGCAAAACGAAGGCAATCAGCACCTCCCGCAGGATCACCCACGGTCGGCGCTGCGGGGCTACGTATTTGAGCGCATTGGCAAAGATCGGAATGTTGCCGATCGGGTCGGTGATCAATATCAGCAGGATGGTGGCCGAGACAAACGTGTAATTCATGTCATCAGGATAGCAGGGCGAACCACAGTAGCTATGTGGATTTCTACTCGGTTTTTTCCTGGCAGGCGATGCAGCGCAATGCATCTGGCGCCGCATGAAGTCGGGCTGCAGGGATTTGGACGCCGCAGTCGATGCACTGGCCATAGGTGCCCGCCTCAATGCGGGCCAACGCTGCCTGCACACTTCTGAGCTCAGCGTTTTCCCGCTCATCGAGTGCAAATTCAAGGTCGCGCGCGCTGTTGACCTGTGCGTCGGAGTCTTGTGCCCGTTCAAAATGTTCGGCGGACGCTTGCGCGCGACCCACCTGGCCCCCGCGCAGGTTGCTCAGTTGTTCCTGCAAACTGGCGCGCTGGTCAAGCAATTGTTTCTTGAAAACGATGTTGATTGTTGTGTCCATGATGGCGTTCTCCGTCGATGTGAAATTTCATCATGCGCTGCCAAATACCAAGCGTGGTTGATGAAAGTCAAGGCTCGCAAGTGCCTGCAATTTGACGCCGTCGGGCATAATCGCCGCCATGCAAACCCTGCGCAACGCTCACCTTATCGCCCGTTTCGTGCTGGTGTGGTTTGCATTGTCCATCGGGGTCGCCATTGCCTCCCCCATCGTAAAACCGCAAGCCCTTGAGCTGATCTGTTCCAGCGTCGGCGGGATGAAACTGGTGCTTCAAAGCGATGATGCGGGTCAGGATGTTGGCAGTCTCGCCATGGATTGCCCGCTGTGCGTGATCAATGGCGCGCCGCCGCCACTGGCTTCAATCGTGACCGCTGAGCCGCGGCAGCCCCTGGCCTATGTGATGCAAAGCATCCCGGCAGCCCGCATGGCCTCACTCACCGCTGCACCTCTGCCAGCGCGTGGACCTCCAGTCTTTCTGTAAGCTATTGAATTCATAGCTGCTTGCGCATATGCTGCGTGGGCTGGATGCTAATTTGCTTCGTATGTTTCTTGACTGCCGCCTTGGCAGTTTGCAACGGCGCACTTGTTTCTGAACCCGGCTTAATTCGCCATTTTTGTTTCTCAAAGGAAAATCCATGAAGCTCAAAGCCATCACCGCCATCCTCGCCCTGGCTTGCAGCGCCTTGTCTGCGCAAACGGTTGAAGTTAAAGACGCCTGGGTTCGTTCCACCGTGCCGGGCCAAAGAGCCACAGGCGCATTTATGAAAATCACCGCCAAAGACGCTGCCAAACTTGTCAGTGCCACATCGCCTGCCGCCGGTTTGGCGCAGGTGCATGAAATGAAAATGGACGGCGATGTCATGAAGATGCGCGCCGTGCAAGGTGGCCTGGATTTGCCCGCTGGCAAGACGGTTGAACTCAAACCCGGTGGCTACCATGTGATGCTGATGGACCTGAAAGAGACCTTGCCCAAGGACAGCACCATTGCCTTGACCTTGGTATTTCAGGACGCCAAAGGCGCCCAGAGCAAGTTGGAGCTGAATGTCCCCGTGACGACCATGGCGCCGGGCGCCAAGGCCGGTGAGATGCCCGCCATGGATCACGGCAAGATGCCCATGGACCACAGCAGCATGCACAAGCCCTGAGTGAGTTGATTCAAATACTGCTCCCTGTCTCTGCGTATTGAATTGATGAGACCCCCACTGCACTTTGCCCTGCTGCGCCGCGCTTTCGCGGTGTGGCTGGCCGTGCTGATTGCAGTTTTTGGTGCGCTGGCGCCAACGTTGTCGCACGCACTGGCGTGGTCGCGCGGGGGTAACTTGGCGTGGACCGAAGTGTGCACCAGCACAGGTTCAAGCTGGGTGGCAACTCCAACCCCCATCAATTCAACGGATTCCCATGACGGGCAGGAATCCGCATTCTCTCTGGACGATTGCCCGTTTTGCCTGCTCTCCTCGGATCGAGTCGCCCCTGCGCCCGACGCATCGCTTCACCTCTTCGCCGTGTCAGGCGAACACGAGGTGCCCACGGTCCGGCAGGCTTTTTTCTTCGTCACTGCCTTTGCGCTGACGCCGCCACCGCGCGGGCCGCCTTCTCTGCGCTTGTGATCTGCGGGCCAGTCCTTCTGGCTCCTGGTTGCGCGGCTAACGACTCTTCTGCAAGCTGACTTCGCCGACTCTGCTCGGCCGCGCAGCGTTGGTGCGGATGCGTTTGGCCGTCATTTGTGATCGCACTGGTGCCGAGCCTGGCACCAGCCGGAAAAAATCTAAAAAGTCATTCACCATGTCCTCTCTGAAAATTCGCGTTCTCCCCTGGTCAATCGCCCTGGCGATGCCCACCCTTTCCCTGCTTTGTGGCCAGGTCCATGCCGCCGAAGGGCAAGTCAATACGCTGCCCGTCGTCACAGTCAGTGAACCCAAACCAGTTCAGCAGCCTGCGGGCGCCATCGTGGTCGACAAGGCCAACGTGTCACGCAAGCTCTCGGCCACCAGCGATAGTGCCAGTCTGCTGACAGACATCCCCGGTCTGAGCCTGAACGGCGCCGGTGGCGTGTCGAGTCTGCCAGCCATTCACGGCCTGGCCGATGACCGCTTGCGCATCAAGGTCGATGGCATGGACTTGATTGCCTCCTGCCCCAATCACATGAACCCGGCCTTGTCTTACATCGATCCGACCAACGTGGGCGTGCTCAAGGTGTATGCCGGCATCTCGCCGGTCAGCAGTGGCGGGGACAGCATCGGCGGCACCATCATGGCCGAGTCACGCGCGCCGCAATTTGCAGCGCCCGGACAAGCGGCCATCACCCGGGGCGAGGTGGGCACCTTTTACCGCAGCAACAACAAGGCCAGCGGTGCCAACCTGTCGGCCACCTACGTCACGGACAAATTCAATATCAGCTACAGCGGCGCCAACAGCAAAGCCGACAACACCATCGCGGGCGGCGACTTCAAAACGACTACCGCCACGGGCCGCACTGGCCACACCTTGCCTTTGAACGAAGTGGGCTCTACCACGTATGAAACGCGCAACCAAACGCTGGGACTGGCCTTCAAGAACGACAACCACCTGTTTGAAGCCAAATTCGGGCAGCAGAGCATGCCTTTTGAGCTCTACCCGAACCAGCGCATGGATATGCTAAAAAACGACCAGAGCACGGTCAACCTGCGTTACACCGGCCAGTTTGAATGGGGCTCGCTGGAGGCGCGGGCCTACCACGAGAACGTGGATCACACTATGGACTTCGGGGCAGATAAACAGCTGGTGTACGGGGGCTTGCCTGGCATGCCGATGAACACGGCTGGACGAACCACAGGAATTAGCGTCAAGGCCGATATTGCCCTCAACCCGCAGGATCTGCTGCGCGTGGGAGGGGAAGTTCAGCAGTACCAACTCAATGACTGGTGGCCAGCGGTGGTTGGCAGCATGGGGATGGGGCCCAACACGTTCCAGAACATTAGCAATGGCGAGCGAGACCGATCTGCCGTGTTTGGGGAATGGGAAAATCGTCTTAACCCGCAATGGCTGACTTTGCTAGGACTGCGCCTGGAGCAGGTGAGCACGAATGCAGACCCGGTTCACGGCTACAACCTGGCCACCGCCCCGACCGCCACGCCAGCCGCCACAGGCATGATGAACCAGACCAGAGATGCCACCAACTTCAACAATGCCCAGCGCAGCCAAACGGACAATAATTTTGACCTGACCGCGTTGGCGCGCTACACGGCCAATGTCAACTACGACATCGAGTTTGGCCTCGCCCACAAAGTGCGTTCGCCCAATCTGTATGAACGCTACACCTGGTCCACCGCCAACATGATGGCGGTCATGAACAACTTTGTCGGCGACGGCAACGGCTACATCGGCGATGTCAACCTCAAGCCGGAAAAGGCCAACACCCTGTCGGCCACTTTTGACTGGCATGCCGATGACAAGCGCTGGGGCATCAAGGCCACGCCGTATTACACCCAGGTGCAGGATTACATTGACGCCGTGCAGTGGAATGGCACCACCAACGCGCCTGCGACGACCTTGGCAGTCAACAAATTCAGCGCGCTCAAGTACGTCAACCAGTCGGCCCGATTGGCAGGCATTGATCTCTCCGGCCACATGCTGTTGGCAAAAAACAGCCTTGGCGACTTCGGGCTCAAGGGACTGCTGAACTACACCCGTGGCACCAACGAAACCACGGGCGATGACCTTTACAACGTGATGCCCCTGAACGCCAAGCTGGCTGTCACCCAACAAGTGGGAGGCTGGGACAACAGCGCCGAGCTGGTGATGGTGCAAGCCAAAGAGGACGTGTCAGACGTGCGTAACGAGATCAAAACCCCTGGCTACAGCCTGGTCAACCTGCGCGCTAGCTATGCCTGGAAGACGGTGCGCGTGGACTTTGGCGTCGAGAACCTGTTTGACAAGTTCTACAACCTGCCAACTGGCGGCGCCTACACCGGTCAAGGCACCACCATGAGCATCAACGGCATTGCCTACGGTGTGGCCGTCCCCGGCATGGGGCGCTCGATCTATGTCGGTGTGAATGTAAAGTTCTGATTCACTGAAATTGGCCCCGCTGACCAAACCGCCTGTGCGCCGCGGCAAGCGCATCACGCAAGATGGGGGGAAATCAGTGGGGCCGCTCCGCTGTGGTCGGGCTGCGCTACAGTTTGAGGTAACAATGAACACCATGGAAATTTCACTCGCTATCAAAAATGTAGCTACTCACGCAGATCCAACGGGGACTGGAGCCTGTTTTTGTTCTTGTCCTTGCGTGTCTTGCTGATGTTTCCAAAAGTCTCCCGCAACCTCGTCATCGTGGTCAGCGTCCTGCTGTTCCATGGCGTGGCGCTGTGGGTCTTGCAAACCGGCTTGCTCCGGCGCGTGGTTGAGGTCTTGGTGCCGGTGGAGCTGTTCAGCGAAATCATTGAGCCGCCCCAGCCCAAAATCGCCCCGGCGCCCCCGCCAGCGCAGCCACCCAAATCGGTGACGCAGCCGGTGATCGCCAAGGCGCCGACTTTGCCACCTCCGCCGATGCCGCTGGCTATTGCCGAGCCAACCCCGGCGCCCAACGCGCCGACGGGCGTGCTGGCCCAGGCGACGCCGCTGCCACCGATCACAGCGCCGGTGGCTGTTACGCCGGCACCGGTGGCGCTCAAAGTCGAGCTGCCCTCCAGCGATGCCGATTACCTGCAAAACCCCAAGCCCACTTATCCCTCGATAAGCAAGCGTTTGGGGGAGCAGGGCAAGGTCGTGGTGCGGGTGCTTATCGGGATTAATGGCACGGCTCAACTACCGGAAATCCGCCAGTCCAGCGGCTTTGACCGGCTGGACCAGGCCGCCCTGGCCACCGTGCTGCGCTGGCGCTATGTGCCGGGCAAGCGCGCCGGGGTGCCCGAGGCCATGTGGTTTAACGTGCCTATCAATTTTGTTCTGGAGTAGTTGTTTATGAATTCGCAAGCTGGACTGATGAGTCTGTGGTCGCAAGGCGATTGGGTCACCCGGAGTGTGGCGCTGCTGCTGCTGGGCATGTCCCTATCCTCCTGGATCGTCATCCTGATCAAAGCCCTGGGCCTGCGCCAAGCCGCCCGCCAGGCCCAGGCCACCGAGAGCTTCTGGCAGGCTGCGGATTTTGTCTCTGGAGTGAAGGCGCTTGGCGACGATGAGAGCAACCCGTTTTGCCAACTGGCCCTCAAAGGCCACGCTGCTGATGCGCATTTGCAACCGCAGGACGGCAAGCCCCACCTGACGGATTCACTGGACCGTAACGAGTGGGTGACGCGCTGCCTGCGCAGCTCGATTGACGAGTCCACGGCCCAGTTGCAGTCGGGGCTGGCGGTGCTGGCTTCGGTGGGTTCCACCGCGCCGTTTGTGGGCTTGTTCGGCACGGTGTGGGGCATTTACCATGCGCTCTTGGCGATTGGCCTGGCTGGTCAATCCACCATCGACAAGGTGGCCGGCCCGATTGGCGAGTCTCTCATCATGACGGCACTCGGCCTGGCGGTGGCCATTCCCGCCGTCTTGGGCTACAACGCGCTGGTGCGTGGTAACAAGAGCGTGATCGCCAAACTCAACCGCTTTGCCTACGACCTGCATGCGCTGTTTGTGACCGGCTCGCGGGTAGGATCCAGCAGTGCGTTCAACAACAGCAAGGCTTGAGCATCATGGCCTTTGGAACCCAGGACGACAGCGACGAGGTGATGAACGAGATCAACATGACGCCGCTGGTGGACGTGATGCTGGTGCTGCTCATCATCTTCATCATCACCGTGCCGGTGATGAAGCATGCGATCAATATCGATCTGCCCCGCGCCACCAACCAGCCCCAAATCACCAAGCCCGAAACCATCCGCCTGAGCGTGGACGCCGTTGGGCAGTATTACTGGAATGAGGCGCCGCTGAATGACGCCGACCTGGCGCCGCAGCTCCAGGTGGCCGCTGCCAAACAGCCGCAACCCGAGCTGCACATACGCGGCGACAAAGCGGTGCGCTACGAGCGTGTGGCGCAGCTGATGGCGGCGGCGCAGCTGGCTGGCTTGAAGAAAATCGGCTTTATCACCGAACCCAAATGATGCAAACAGGCATTACTCTCATGGCCGCATTGGGGTAAGCTGACGAACCTGCAATATTGACAACCCCTAGGAGCAAATATGAGTGATTCACAGAGCGCTGGTTTCGGAAAATTCATTCCGGGTTTCGACTTTCTTCAAAACCTGGCCAAGGGCGCCACCGAGTCTTCTTCGCCCATGCCCAATCTGGGCAGCTGGATTGCGCCTTCGCTCAATGTGGAAGAGCTGGACAAGCGCATCTCCGAGCTCAAGACCGTGCAATTCTGGCTGGAGCAAAACTCTAAAGCGCTTGGTGCCACTGTGCAGGCGCTGGAGGTGCAAAAAATGACCCTGGCCACGCTCAAGGGCATGAATGTCAATATCAGCGACATCGCCAATTCGATGTTCGCCAGCGCGCCAAAAACGCTTGAAAAGGCCACGCCACCGTCCAAGACCATTTCCGAAATGGCCGCCGAGGTGGAAGCCGCTGCCGCCCAAAAAGCCCGTGATGCAGCGCCACCACCCGAGGCTGCGCCCGAGGAGGCTGCCGCCGCTGAAGCCGCAGCTCCCGCTGCGCCCGCCATGGTGGACCCGATGCAGTTGTGGGGCGCGTTGACCCAGCAATTTCAGCAAATTGCGGCCACCGCCTTGAAGGAGGTCAATGCCAACGCGGCCATCGAAGCCACCAAAAACATGGCCAGCGAGTTCGTCAAGGAAGCCGCTGCGGTCACCAAAAAAGCGGCAGCCAGTGTCGTCAAACCCAGTGCGCCCGCCAAACCTGCGGCAAAACCCGCAGCCAAAGCAGCGGTGAAAACACCGGCTAAATCAGTTGCGAAACCGGTGGCCAAAAAAGCGGTCAAAAAGGTGGTTAAAAAAACCACCGCTCGAAGTAGCTGAACCCTGAGACCGCTTAACCAGCGAGATCTGCCATGAAATTATTCCCTTACGGCCATGCCACACATCCGCAGTGGCAAATGGCGGCTGGTTTGGTGCTGGCGCAAGTACGCGCCCAAATGGCGCTGCACGGTTACGCCTCCAGCCCGACGCTGGCGCTGCTCTACATCACGGACCACTATGTCGATGAGGCCCAGGACATCCTGGACTATTTGAGCGCAGAGTTGCCCGATGTGACCGACTGGTCGGGCACGGTGGGCGTGGGGGTGGCCGCCAACAACGTGGAGTACTTTGACGAACCTGCGCTGGTACTGATGTTGTGCGAGTTGCCCGCCGACCAGTACCGGGTGTTTTCCGGCGTGGCACCGTTGGGCTTGGGCTTTGAGGCCCACACCGCTCTGATCCACGCCGATGCCCAGACCCCTGATCTGGGTGAGCTGATCAACGAGATGGCGGCGCGAACCGCATCGGGCTACCTGTTTGGCGGCTTGTCATCCAGCCGCTCGCAGGCCGTGCAATTTGCCGTCGGCGGCAACGGCAATATCAGCGGTCACGGCGCGGCCGGCGGCGTGTTCAGCGGCGGTTTGAGCGGTGTGGCTTTTGGCGAGGGCGTGAGCCTGGTGTCGCGTGTTACGCAGGGGTGTTTGCCGGTGGCCAAGGCGCATGAGGTGACCGCAGCCCAAGGCAATGTGGTGACCCGGCTCGATGGCGAACCGGCGCTCGATGTGATGCTGCGCGAACTCAATGTGACGCTGGAGCAGCCCGAAATGGCCCTTATGGCGGTGCGTGCCACGCTGGCGGGCCTGATGCACCCGGCCAGCAGCGGCGGCTGTGCGGGCGACGGCGTGGCGGTGAGCCAGACCGGAAACTTTGGCAACGACGTGATCGTGCGCCACATCATTGGGCTGGACCCGGCGCGCCGGGGCGTGGCGGTCGCCGATCAGCTAGAAGAGGGCATGCAACTGGCTTTTTGCCAGCGCAACGCTAAGGCGGCCCGCGCGGATTTGACTCGGATTTGTGCCGAGATTCGCGAGGAGCTGGAGCCGCAGGAACTGCCCATCGAGGCTGCCATGGCCTTGGTGGCCTCCGATGCGGAATCGGCCCCGCATCCGGCGCGCGGCATTGCGGGGGCGATCTATGTCAGTTGCTCTGGGCGCGGCGGTCCGCACTTTGGCGGCCCCAGCGCCGAGCTTCAAATCGTGCGCCGCGCCTTGGGTGATGTGCCGCTGGTGGGCTTCTTTGCCGGTGGCGAGATCGCCCGCAACCATCTGTACGGTTATACCGGTGTCTTGACCGTATTCACAAGCAATTAGGGCTCTAGGCCCCGTACTACCTGTGTAAGAAGCTACTAAATTTGTAGCGACTTGGATCAGACCCCGCGCGCCCGGTCTGCCTTGAATTGCGTCACAAATGCGCCAAACTGACCGACGTCCAGCGCCTCGCGCACTTCGCGCATCAGGTTCAGGTAGTAGTGCAGGTTGTGAATGCTGGCCAGCATGGGGCCGAGCATTTCACCGCAGCGGTCCAGATGGTGCTGGTAGGCGCGGCTGAAGCCGTCGCGGCCACCTTGGTCATACGACACGCCGGACGCGCCAGCGCAGGCGTAGCAGGTGCAGGTGGTGTCCAATGGTTGCTCGTCCATCTTGTGGCGGGCGTTGCGGATCTTGAGGTCGCCAAAGCGCGTGAACATCGTGCCGTTGCGCGCGTTGCGGGTCGGCATCACGCAGTCGAACATGTCCACGCCCTGGCGCACGCCTTCCGCCAGGTCTTCGGGTGTGCCCACGCCCATCAGGTAGCGCGGTTTGTGCGCGGGCAACTGGTGCGGCGTGTGCGCCATGATGCGCAGCATTTCGTCTTTGGGCTCACCGACGCTGACGCCGCCGACGGCGTAGCCGGGGAAATCCATCTCCACCAGCTGCTCCAGCGACTCCTGGCGCAGGTGCTCGAACATGCCGCCTTGCACGATGCCAAACAGAGCGTTCGGGTTTTCCAGCCGCGCAAACTCGGCCTTGCAGCGCTTGGCCCAGCGCAGGCTCAGTTCCATGGAGTAGCGCGCTTCGGCCTCGGTGGTGAGCTGGCCCTTGGTCTTGGGCTCGACTGAAATGTAAGGTGTGCATTCGTCAAACTGCATGACGATGTCGCTGTTGAGCGTGGTCTGGATCTGCATCGAGATCTCGGGTGTCAAAAACAGCTTGTCGCCGTTCACGGGGCTGGAGAATTTGACGCCTTCTTCCGTGATCTTGCGCATCTCGCCCAAGGACCAGACCTGAAAGCCGCCGGAGTCGGTCAGGATCGGTTTGTTCCATTTTTCAAACTGGTGCAGACCGCCAAATTTTTCCATCACGTCCAGGCCGGGGCGCATCCACAAATGGAAGGTGTTGCCCAGGATGATTTGGGCGCCCATGTCTTCCAGGCTGGTCGGTGTCACACCTTTGACGGTGCCATAGGTGCCAACCGGCATGAAGATCGGGGTTTGCACCACGCCGTGGTTGAGCGTGAGTTGGCCACGGCGGGCGTGGCTGGTGGGGTCGTTTTGGAGCAGTTCAAATTTCAGCATGGGCGCTATTGTCTTTCATGCCCGCACCCGGGCTCAGCTGTCAAAGTGCTGGTGCACGCGGTCTTCCAGCAACTGGCGGGCTTGCGCCTCGGAGCTGTTGGCCAAGCGAGTGAAGATGTCGCTGGCGATTGGACGAAACACCGCCATGACGGCGGGGTCGAAATGGCTGCCGGTGTCTTTCTCCAGAATCGCCATGGCCGCTTCAAAGGTCATGGCTTCTTTGTAAGGGCGTTTGGAGCACAGGGCATCAAACACATCGGCTACGGCAAAAATGCGGGCCGACAGGGGAATGGCCGTGCCTGCGAGCTGGCGCGGGTAGCCGGTGCCATTCCATTTTTCGTGATGCGCGGCCACCACTGCGTTGGCACCATCGAGCCAGCCCATGCCGGTGACAATTTCTTCGCCCTGCGCGACGTGGGTGCGCATGATGATGAATTCGGCCTCGTCGAGCTTGCCGGGCTTGAGCAAAATGGCGTCGGGAATGCCGATTTTGCCCACATCGTGTAAAAAGCTGCCCGCAATCAGTGACTGCATGGCGGCGCCCGCCACGCCCATGCCTTCGGCAATGCTCGCTGCGATCCAGGCGACCCGGTAATTGTGGGCGCCGGTATCGGAGTCGCGTTTGGCAATGGCGCGCCCCAGCGCTTCCATCATTGAGATATGGGAGTCCAGCACCTCGCGCGTCTTGTGTTCGTTGTCCGCCGACAAACGCACCACGACCGGGTAGAGTGCCGCCCCGCACAGCAGGGAGGCCAGGCAGACCATCAGGGCCACCGTCAGCGAGTTGGCAACTATCTGATCCTGTTGCCAAGCCGGCATGACACGGATACCCTCGAAATAGCCGGTGATCGGCAGACTCAGATCGTGCTCATTCGTGCGCAGTGGCACAAAGACCCGCAAGGCCCACTGTCCTTCCTTGAGCTTGTAGCTTTTGTACGACCCTTCGGTGTAGGCGGGGGAGACGTGATGAGGAATCAAGGACTCAACCGACTGGCCTGCGCTGGTCATGGACTCGGCCAGCTTGGTGCCTTGGGTGTTGTAGATTTCGGCGATGTCAAACACCCCGCCTGTAATCGTTTGGGCGGCAATCCTTGCATGTTCGGCAGCGCTTGGCCCATTCATGTCCAGAGCGTCCAGGTGATTCAGCAAACGACCCGATTCTTCGATGGCCAGTGAAACGATGCCTTCTTCGGCGTGTTCACGCGCCACAAACCAAGCCGCCGGGCTGGACAATGAGGCCAGCAACAAACTGACCATTGCGATGCGAAAGGCCGTGCGTTTCTTGAAAGTGTTCATCGTCGCGTCTTTCTGTTGGCTTGTGCCTTACGCTTGCCGGGCCAGCACCATGGCGTCGCCATAACTGAAAAACCGGTATTGCTGGGCCATCGCGTGGCGGTACAAATCCATCACATGATCGTAGCCCGCAAACGCGCTCACCAGCATCATCAGGCTGGACTTGGGCAGGTGAAAGTTGGTCACCAGCACATCTACTTGTTTGAAGTCAAATCCCGGTGTAATAAAAATTTGGGTATCGCCGGAGGCTTGACCTGATTGGGCCCATGACTCCAAGGTGCGCACGGTGGTGGTGCCGACGGCGACGACGCGACCGCCGCGTGCGCGGCAAGCGGCAATGGCTTGCTGGGTGGCCACGGGCACTTCGTACCACTCGCTGTGCATGTGGTGATCGGCCAGGTTCTCGGTCTTGACCGGCTGGAAGGTACCGGCGCCGACGTGCAAGGTGACATGGGCGTGTTCGACCCCCAGGGCGGTGGTGGCTTCCAGCAGGGCCTTGTCGAAATGCAGCGCTGCGGTGGGTGCCGCCACTGCGCCGGGGTTTTTGGCAAACACGGTCTGGTAGCGCGTCGCATCTTCGGCCGAATCGGCGTGGGTGATGTAGGGCGGCAGCGGCACATGGCCGTGCTTTGCCATCAGGGTGTGCGGGTCATCGCCCGCGTCGTTGGACAGCACAAAGCGGAACATGGCGCCGTCGGCATCGGGCCAGCGGCCCAGTAACGTGGCGCGCAGGTTGTCGTGGGTGCCGGGCGCGCCGACCAGGGCCACCGTGGTGCCCACTTCCGGTTTTTTGCTCACCCGCATGTGGGCTGCGACCTGGTTGCCGGTCAGCACCCGCTCAATCAACAGTTCGAGCTTGCCGCCGGTGGGCTTTTCGCCAAAGAGACGGGCGTTGATAACCTTGGTGTCGTTGAACACCAGCAGGTCGCCGCGGCGCAGCACGGCAGGCAGCTCACGAAAAATACGGTCCATGGGCGTGACACCCGTACCGTCCAGCAGCCGGGAACTGCTGCGCTCGGGCGCTGGATACTGGGCGATCAGCGCTTCGGGCAGTTCAAAGTCGAAGTCGCTTAGGTGATAAGTGCGTGGGGTGCCGGGCAAAGAAGTGGTCATAGTGCTTGAGGGTCGAACAAACCCGTGCCAAGTAGAGTAAACCCCGGATTGTCGCAGCCTGCAAACGGGGTGAGTGGCGCATGGGTTGGCTGGGCCAGTGGTCATCGATGCGTTACGCCACAATCACGGCATGTCAGACGCACCGTCCCCCCCGTCCAAGCCCAAACCCCTTTCCGGCCCGCAAAAAGCCCTGCGCAAGCTGGGGCTGGAGCGGGCCATCGACCTGGCACTGCACCTGCCGCTGCGCTATGAGGACGAAACCCGCCTCGTCAAGCTGCGCGATGTGCGCGAGGGCGAGGTGGCGCAGATCGAGGGCGTGGTGACCCACTGCGAAGTCAAGGTGTCGGGCCACCGCCAGTTGCTGGTGACGTTGGACGATGGCTCGGACACCTGCCTGTTGCGCTTCTTCAGCTTCTACCCGGCGCAGCAAAAGGCGCTGGCAGTGGGCAACCGCATCCGGGCGCGGGGCGAGATTCGGGGCGGCTTTATGGGCTTGACCCTGATGCATCCCACGTTCAAGCCGGCGGGCGGCGAGCTGGCGGTGGCGCTTACGCCGGTGTACCCGACGGTGGCTGGTTTGCCGCAGGCCTATTTGCGCCGGGCGGTGCAGGGCGGCTTGGCGCGGGCCGAACTGTCGGATACCGTTCTGGCTGAAAATTTAAGAGAAATAGGTTTGCAGCCCTCGTGGAACCTGCGTGAGGCGCTATCGTTTTTGCATAAACCGACGCCCGATGTGGCGCTGGCAACGCTGGAAGACCACAGTCACCCGGCCTGGCAGCGACTGAAAGCCGAGGAGTTGCTGGCGCAGCAGTTGTCGCAATTACAGGCCAAGCGCGAACGCGACAAATTGCGGGCGCCGGTGTTGTCGGTCACGCACCTTGAGAGCCGACAACCCACGCCGTCCGCCTCGCCCCTGCGGCTGCACGAACAACTGCTCGCCGCGCTGCCGTTCCAGCTCACTGCCGCCCAGCGCCGCGTCAGTGGCGAAATTGCCCACGATCTGGCCCGGCCGGTGCCGATGCACCGCCTGCTGCAAGGTGATGTCGGTTCCGGCAAAACCGTGGTGGCGGCGCTGGCCGCCACCATTTGCATCGATGCGGGCTGGCAATGCGCCCTGATGGCGCCGACCGAGATTCTGGCGACCCAGCACTTTGCCAAATTGGTGAGCTGGCTGGAGCCGTTGGGCATCAAAACCGCTTGGCTCACCGGCAGCCAGAAAACCAAGGAGCGGCGCGAGATGCTGGCGTTGATCGCCAGCGGCGAGGCCGGGCTGGTGGTGGGCACGCACGCCATCATCCAGGACAAAGTGGTGTTCAAAAACCTGGCGCTGGCCATCATCGACGAGCAACACCGCTTTGGCGTGGCGCAGCGCCTTGCCCTGCGCAGCAAACTGGTGCAGGTCGAGCCGGTGGACGGTGTGCTGGCAGAGACATCCCTGCTGGAGCCGCACCTGCTGATGATGACCGCCACCCCGATTCCGCGCACGCTGGCCATGAGCTACTACGCTGATCTGGATGTCTCCACCATCGACGAGCTGCCGCCCGGACGCACGCCCATCATCACCAAGGTGATCAACGACGCCCGGCGCGACGAGGTGATTGAGCGCATCCGTTTTCAGCTCCAGGAGGGCCGCCAGATTTACTGGGTCTGCCCGCTGATTGAAGAGAGCGAGGCGCTGGATTTGACCAACGCCACCGAAACCCATGCGCAGCTGAGCGCCGCCTTGCCCGGCGTGATGGTCGGGCTGCTGCACTCGCGCATGGCGGTGGCCGAGAAAAAAGCGGTGATGGCCTTGTTCACCCGCGGTGCCATGGGTGTGCTGGTCAGCACCACGGTGATTGAAGTCGGGGTCGATGTGCCCAATGCCAGCTTGATGGTGATCGAGCACGCCGAGCGCTTTGGCCTGTCGCAGCTGCACCAGCTGCGCGGTCGGGTCGGGCGCGGCGCGGCGGCGTCAGCCTGTGTGCTGCTGTACTCTACCGGCGACGCGCCGCGTTTGGGGGAAACGGCTCGGGCGCGACTGAAGGCCATGGCCGAGACCAACGACGGCTTCGAGATCGCCCGGCGCGATCTGGAGATTCGCGGCCCCGGTGAGTTTTTGGGAGCGCGCCAGTCAGGCGCTGCGCTGCTGCGTTTTGCTGACCTGGCGCTGGACGCCGATTTGCTGGCCTGGGCGCGCCGTTTGGCGCCCATCATGCTGGACCAGCACCCGGCGCTGGCCGAAAAACATGTGCAGCGCTGGCTCGGCACCAAGGCCGAGTATTTGAAGGCGTAGTCGGTAACGGAATTAGCGGTAGTCGCCGCGAGGACTCCGGTCGCCCCGATCACCTCTGTCGCCACGGTCTCCCCGGTCACCCTCATGGTTGCGATTGGAGTGTTCTGAGCCGCCATCGCGGCCCCGGTCACCACGTTGTTCGTCGCGATCATGGGGCCATGCCGGGTACACGTAGCAACCCGATAAAAGACTGCTTACGGCGATCAACAAAAGGGCTAGGGTTTTCATAGGGGTTCCTCAATCAAGTGAAAGCCAGCCGCTCGCCCGGTTCACCCCTGGCATTTGGTTGGCAAGTGTTTCCTTTATAGCCTGAATCCGTTTTGCTGAAGGTGCGCTGCGGCACACCGTGGCTAGAAGGCCATGGCTTGAGGTCTTGACCAACCGGTTTACTCCTTCAATATTCGAGTCTGGTCCCAATAGCGCCACATCTGTGCAAAATTCCAAAGGTATTAAAATTTGACTACCTTACGAATTGGAGCAAGAAATGCACGTCACTGGCATCGCGAGTAAACCTACCAGTTTGAAGTTGCCCGCAGCGCTCAAAACGCAACTTGCGGATGATGCCCAGAAGGCGGGCTTAAGCCTGCACGCATACATGGTGCAGACTCTGGCCGACTCGGTGCGCCGCACACGTCTGCGTGAAGCATTTACGCAAGACTCTATGACTGCATTGAGCGACATGAAGACCAGCGGGACGGGCTACGAACTTGGTCATGTCCGTGCCTATTTTTCAGATTTGGCCAGTCACCGCAAAGGGTTACAAGCTAAGCCGCAAGATCTTGCACCAACGCGCATGGGCTGATTGTTATGTCTGGTGTATTTCTGAGTCAGGCAGCATTTGACGACCTACTTCGGCTGGAGGAGTTTCTTGTTGAATCAGATGATCCGATGGCTGGTGAGTTGCTCGATTTCATCCTGGACGCTTTGCAAGTTTTGACGCATCAGCCCGGCATCGGCCGGCCAGTTGAAGGTGGACTGCGAGAACTCATTATTTCGCGTAGGCGCAACGGTTATCTGGCCCGCTACGAATTCGACGAGGCCCGCGATCTGGTTCTTGTGGCACGCATCCGCCATCAACGGGAATCCGGGTACTCGGAGGGCGAGCTTTGACAAAAAGGAAAAAATCCACCTGCTCACGGTGAAAGCAGTTCCCTTGACTGGGTGGGTGCCTGCACCAAAGGCGCTACGCGCCCAAACACAAAATCCTTCAATAACAAAACAGCTGCTAGCCCAGGTGAGACGTGCGCAAGAAGCTATTAAATTTGTAGCGACTACTTGCGGCTACTCAACACTCAATACAGCGTACACACCGGACAAGTCTTTCGAATCGATCATCTTGAGCGCGTCATTTTCCTTGGTGACACCAACACATCGATCAGGCGATGAACCGTGTAATTTGTCATCCATCGTAACTACTCACCCCGATTTCAGGCAACACAACACGATTCAGCCGAAACAAGGCTGAGGCGTTGCACCCTTGAATACGGCTACAAGTGAGTCATAGACGTTAGCCCCTTGCTTGTGCATGGTGGCGC
>Ga0209123_1000452_pt1 | contig 53421 bp, 48 predicted proteins | sample BarGraIncu00431A_FD_184500 | JGI IMG/M metagenome (GOLD analysis project Ga0209123, IMG submission 184500) | Arctic peat soil microbial communities from Barrow, Alaska, USA - Barrow Graham LP Incubations 004-31A (SPAdes) (version 2) | ecosystem: Environmental > Terrestrial > Soil > Wetlands >... | reverse complement strand
ATATGTTAGAAACCTTTGTGGATCAAGGCTTATACAAGGGGACTTGCTATAGGGCTGCAAACTGGCTCTATGCCGGAGAAACCGGCGGATATGGAAAAGTTGGAATCACCTATCAATATCATGGCAAGCAAAAAAGGAAGTTCTTTTATGGCAAAACACGGCAGGAAGTAGCTGAAAAACTTAACCATGCGGTACACACTATCCAACAAGGTACATTCGTTAATTCAAACAAAATCAGAACTGAAGAATGGCTTGAAGAATGGCTCTACACCTACAAAAAATCGAGCGTTCGGCCTTCAACTTTCATGGATTATGAATATCTTATCAGGGTCCATATCAACCCTATTGTCGGCAAGCTATTAATAAAGGACCTGCGCCCTGAACACTTGCAAAGACTATATAACGAGAAGTCAGCTTGTGGACAGATTAACGGTTCCGGTGGTCTTTCCCCTTCTTCTGTCCGGCACATCCATATTGTTCTTCATCAAGCGTTGAGACAAGCTGTCAGAAATAATCTAATACCACGCGATGTTTCAGAGAGTCTAGAACTTCCACAAGTAAAGAAAGCTACAGTCAAAGTTTTCACTGTCGAAGCTCAAATGAAGTTTCTAGGGATCTTAGCTAAGGAACGCCTTCGAGCAGCTTTCATAACTGCCTTTGGGACTGGTGTCCGTGAAGGAGAACTGTTAGCCTTACGCTGGCAGGATGTTGACCTGATTGCAGGAATTATTCACATTGAACAAACGGTGCGACGTTGCCGTATTAATTTTGAGAACGACAGAGCTGCCAAAACGAAGCTGATTTTTGGTTCCCCTAAAACAGATGCTGGAAAAAGGAGTATTCCCTTGCCAGAAGGAGTCCACATAGAGTTAATAGCTCATAAAAAAAGACAGATAGTTGAAAAACTAGCCGCCGGAGAAATTTGGGAGATGTCCGGACTCGTATTTACGACTGAGCTTGGCAAAGTCATTGAACCAAGAAATTTTCTTAGAAAATATTATCAATTATTAAAAGATGCTGACCTTGAGCACTTGAAATTTCATGCGGCCAGCCGGCACACGTTCGCCACTAGACTCCTCGAAGCGAATGAGCATCCAAAGGTAGTACAGGAATTGCTTGGCCATGCGAGCATTGTTCTAACACTCGACACATACAGTCATGTACTGCCAGAGATTAAACAGGCCGCTGCTGCAAAATTAAACTTTTTATTTCAAGAAAAAAAGTCCTCCATTAAGGAAGGACTTTAAGAGAAAATACTGTATAACTTACCGTCAAAACTAGTACTTTTGGCGGTTGTTTTTATGCCCATTTTTTCAGTAGTAGTATGGTAGTAGTAAATCATGCTTTTTCAGTATACTACAAAACCCTGAAAGCCTTGCTATGATTGGTGCGCCACCCAGGGATCGAACCAGGGACCTGCCGATTAAGAGTCGGATGCTCTACCAGCTGAGCTAGTGGCGCACATTAGAGGACTCTTAGAAGTATACTTCTATATCATGGAATAGTCAAGCTTTCTAACGATTCTCCGGGTCGGCAGCTAGGTTCAAAATTGCTTGGGCGTATACTTTGGTCGTGACAAGAAGGTTTTCGATCGAGATGTATTCATCGGGACAATGAATCACTTCAGGTTCACCTGGAAAAACTGGTCCAAAGGCGACCCCTTGTGGAAGCGCTTTGGCATAAGTTCCGCCGCCAATGGCAAAAGCAAAGGGTTCAAGTCCGGTAACATCAGCATAGGCTTTGAGCAAAGATTGGACCAACGGACTGTTTTTTGGTACGTGATGCGCATCTTGATGGGTTAAAACCTTAATGGAAAGTTTTTCGCTCTTGGCTAGTTTCTCAATCGGGAGATAAACATCATCTCGCTTGAACGTAACTGGGTATCGGATATCGATGACGAAGCTTACTTTATCAGAAGAGAGCTCTAAAATACCGAGATTTAACGAAAGTTTACCAGAGGGTTCATCACTTAATGCAATTCCAAACCCTTCTCCATAATAACCAGTGCCAGGGTATTTCAAGATAAATTCGAGAATATGTTGTTCTTCTGCGTTCAGAGGTAACGTCTGAAGGAAACGCAAGGCATAGAGAACCGCATTTTTACCATTTTGAGGGAGACTCCCATGAGCACCCACACCTCGAATGGTAAGCTTCGTTTCTTGTTGGGTTGCCGAACTATCTAGCGTACCGCTAACGCCCTCTGGAAAAGAGAAGTCTTTTAATTGTTTTGAAATGATGTCAACTTCAATTCCCTTGACGGTCACTTCACAGAGATCAGGAACGATATTCGGTCGTTCTCCACCCTTTACACTGACAAGATGCGGTAATGCTGTTGCATGTTCTTTACTTAATTCCAGATGAAGGATTCCCTTTTCTGCGTGGATTACTGGAAATCCAGCGTCTGGAGCAAATCCGATTTGTGGCACTTCTTCTTTTTTAAGATAGTAATCCATGTCTGCCCAACCGGACTCTTCATCGGTACCTAGGATGAGGCGAACTCTCATGTTTAAGGGAATCTTTGCATCTTTAATGGCTTTCATCGCGAAGAGAGCCGTTAGCGACGGTCCTTTGTCATCTAAAGCACCACGACCATAAATTTTGCCGTCCTTAATCGTCCCACTATAGGGCGGGACTGACCAGCCATCGCCTTCTGGAACAACATCGATATGGCCTAAAATCCCTAAAAGGTCCCCCGTGCCCATTTCAATATGGCCGGCGTAACCCTCAACATTTTTAACCGTAAAACCAAATTTTTCACCTAATGCAAGCGTTGACTCTAAGCAGTCCTTAATTCCAGGACCAAAGGGGGCGCCAGGTGCAGCGTGTTCAACATCCTTGACACTCTTAATTTGGATACATGCTTGAATGGCGGCAATTAAGTCTTCTTTCATCGAGTCAATTTGTTGGTCAAGACGCATCGTTCATTCCTCCGATTATTTTATTTGTATACCCCTAGCATACCCAGATCAAGTGATAATTCTCCTATGCCGGATTTTCTGATCAAGACTATGGATTATCGGCATTCAACGGGGAAAATTTCACTTCAACGGCTGAACCTTTGACCACAACTTTTCCTGCCAGAGGTGCTTGTGAATTGACTAAGCCACTCCCATCAAAATTAAAGTGCAGTTCTGACTTCGCCAAAACATCTCCAACTTGGCGCATGGTCATTCCCGTAAGATCAGGAATAACAACTTCACCAGCGACGGGTGCACGTTCAGGAATGACCGGTTTGGGTGCGGGTCTAACAGCCGTATCGCTGGGGGAAATGGTCACGGTGCTTTCAGTCCCTTTGGCGACAGGAAAGCCATAATATTGTAGAGCTCCCTCAATGATGGCTTTCGCTCTAGGTCCACCTAAGGTTCCGCCTTGATGGCTTCCGCCCTCTTTCGGTGTATCGATAATGACGAGCACGGCTATTTTCGGATCCTCCGCAGGCGCGAATGCTGCGAAAGAGGCAATGAAGTCCGTGGTCGAATATTGCCCGGTCTTCGGATCGACTTTCTGAGCAGTTCCCGTTTTACCGGCAACATTAATGCCGGGGATTTCGGCGAGGTGCCCCGTGCCCTCCGAAACGACTTTCTTAAGGATTTCTGTCATTTGGGTGGCCGTCGCTTTCGTGATGACCTGTCGTACGGCGGTCGGCTTATTTTGTTGCACAAGTTGACCATCAGTCGTCGTTATTTTATCAACTATATACGGACGATATAGCGTCCCTCCATTCGCAACAGCAGAAATTGCAGACAATAATTGAATAGGAGTCACTGAATTAGACTGGCCGAAAGACATCGTTGCCAGATCGATCTCTCGAACTTTGTCCTTTGGAAGGAGCAAGCCACTTTCTTCTCCGGAAATATCGATCCCTGTTTTAGTACCGAAGCCGAAAGCCTTTAAGAAAGTATAAAAGGACTCTTTCCCCAACTTCAACCCAACCTGCGCCAGAACAACGTTAGAGGACAACTCCATCCCTTGTGTAAAAGTGGGGTTACCGTGTGAACCCCTTTGATCAGAGTCCCAGTTGGTAATTAACCGAGGTGGAATCCGTAAAAACCCTTCATCTTTAAACGTATCACTCGGGCTGATGACCCGCTCTTCTAGTGCAGCTGATCCGGTAATGATTTTAAAGGTTGAACCTGGTTCATAGGACATACCGATAGCCAAGTTGCGGCGTGCATCGGGTGTTGCTTTCGCATACTCGGTGGGATCAAATGTGGGACGGGATCCCATACCCAAAATACGTCCAGTCTTTGGGTCCATCGCCAGAATCGTAACACTATTGGCTTTGGTGGCTTGCTGTAATTCATTGAGTTGTTGTTCAACAAAATATTGAATCGTTGAATCCAGTGTTAAAGTTACGCCGTTTCCAGGTCTTGTAGGATCAATCTGATGGAGCGCATCGAGGATAGAACGTGCTTTGGTATCTTGTTCCTGAGATTTAAAGCCAGGATTTCCAAAGAGTGCTTTATCGTAATAGGCTTCAACACCCTCCACGCCATGACCTTCTTGATTCACGATCCCGAGTGCAGAGGCGGCAAAATTCCCCATAGGGTAGAAGCGTTTTTCTTCGTCATTAAGACCGATTCCTGGGATTTTGAGCGCCATAATTTCATCTGCTTTTTTTATATCTACTTGATGAACTAAGCTAACCCAGGATAGATTATTTTTATTGAGTTTATCAAGAATGTCTTGTGGGTTTATGGCTAAGATGCTTGCGAGTTGATTGGCCACATCTTGTTTTGTACTTTTAAATTTATTATTGGTTATTAAGTCTTGCAATGTTTTGGGATCTGCGTAAATTTCCTTCACTGGAATACTCTGAGCTAAGACATTGCCTTGAGAGTCATAGATGGCGCCTCTTTCCGGTCGAAGGCTTTTATCACTCGTCCTGCGCTCAATCCCTTTAGCCTTGAGATCGGCAGCTTGAACGATTTGTAGCGTTACTAGCCGTCCTAACACTAAGGTGATCGCCAAAAGTAGGATCCAGTGGACCCACCGATCACGCGAAAAATAACGAACGGAATGTTTACGTCTCTTTTTCAAAGGCATCCCCTCTTTTCTCCTTTTACATTATAGCATTGAATGGGGCGCTACCCAAGCTAGAAATGCCTTCTGACTAAGTCAATTCTAACGCAAATTTTTACGCAAATATCAGATAAATAGAGCTCACGCTTTCTTAACTAACGATGCCCATTGTAAAATGGTCACCTTGCTAAGAAATCGCAAGCTCTTGACTGTATTTTGTCCTTAGAGGGGGAAAGATTATGCTGGGAAAAAGAGGTATTATAATAACCCATTTGCCGCATTATTTTAACTTTTTTTTGCTAAAAGAGCGCAAGCTATCGTACCTGTAATCAGTCCGCCTAGATGCGCATAGTTATCAATTCCTGGTTGGACTAGGCCAAATCCGAAATTGACAAGAATCACCACCACTAGATTCATGCCCAAGCCTGACTTCCAAAGAGCAGGGCTTTTGTAGCTATAATATAGTAGTGCTCCTAAAAGTCCGAAGATCGCCCCAGAGGCACCGGCTGAAAGGGCAGGTGAAAAAATGAAGCTGGCCGTTGAACCTCCGAGGCCGCTCAAAATATAAACCGCAAGAAACCGTCGATGCCCTAGGCTTTGCTCGGTTAAAGGACCTAATGCCCACAACGCATAGAGGTTAAAGGCGAGGTGGACGATACCAATATGAATAATAGTACTTGTGAATAAACGCCAGACTTCACCGGCCTGAATCAAGGTGTTCACTTTGGCTCCAAAGTCGACAAGAACACGTTGATCGATCGTTACCGTCGCAGCCGTTGGAAACAAATGTAGTCCCGCATAGACCATCAGCAGAAAATAAATCAAGTTTATGCCGATCAAGCCATAGGTTAAAAACGGTTTAGAAGATAATTCAGTGCTTGATTCTTCCCCAAGAAGAACCGGCTTTCCGCTGGCGAGTTGCTTTAACCAATGGGGAATTGTCTGATCGTTGGTGGGAGGAAACGGAAACAAGTTACCCTGTTGCATATCCCAGTACCACAGTTGAACACCCGTAAAACGGTGTTGCTTTAAGTGGGAAGAATCAATCCCTTTGGGGCAGAAAACTAGAACGTCCCACTGCGAGATATTACCATAAGATCCAGTCCACGGCCTAAAATCACTGGGGAGTTCACTCAAATTACCGAAGATAAGTCCACGCTTCAACGACTCATGCGTTGCACTAACCCAGTTATCTTCTAAGGTCACCAGCGTCCATCCAGATTGACTGAGTCCATTCATAATTTGTTCGAACATATAATCACCTCTGCTTTAAATCTCGCCTAGAACACCACGTAACAAACTTGGTATGCCGTAATCATTGTTTCCGGCTCCATATCCCACATCGTTCAAAGTCATCTCGGGAAACGTTGATTGTTGGGCGAGGGCACGGATGAGTGCCGCGCCAGTGGGGGTAATAAGTTCGCCAGTGATGCCTGAATCATGGAATTTAAAGCCGCGCAAAAGCATGACTGTCGCTGGTGCCGGTAAGGGCAATATTCCATGGGCACAGTGTACAAAGCCACGTGACCAAGGGAGCGATGAGACTCGAATCAAGTCAATGTCTAGCTGATCTAAAGCGATACAGGTTCCGACAATGTCCACAAGGGAATCAACGGCCCCTACTTCGTGAAAATGAACCTGATCAAGCGTTGTCCCGTGCACATGAGCCTCTGCCTCTGCTAAAACATGAAAGACTTGAAGCGCTCGCTTTTGAGTTCGTTCTGACAAATTACCACTGAGGATCATCTTTTCGATATCGGGGAGACGTCGATGATGTTCTGTTTTTTGTACCTGACCATGAGTATGCTCGTGGTGCTCATGTTGCTCATGATGAACCTCGTGACCTTCATGGTCCTGCACAGGAATGACAACATCAATATCGGTTGCTTGAATTCCATGGACTTGGCGCGAACGGACATCAAGGACAAATTCTGTTAGTCCGATGGAATGAAGTTGATCGACAATTATTTCCGGATCAGCACCTAGCGCAATCAATGAACCGATCGCCATGTCGCCGCTAATGCCGGCAAACGTATCCCAATATAAAACTCTCAAGCCAATATTCCTCCTATTTTTCCCTAGAAATACGTCGTACGATCGCCGAGGCTAAAGAAGCTGCCCCAAAGCCGTTATCAATATTCACGACGCCCACGCCAGAAGCGCAACTGTTTAACATGCTCAGTAAGGCGGCCAGTCCCTGAAAATGAGCACCATAACCCACACTAGTTGGTACAGCGATCACCGGTTGTTCCACTAAACCTCCGACAACGCTGGCTAAGGCACCTTCCATTCCAGCGACAACAATCAGGACTTCTGCTCGTTCCATCAATTTCGCCTGACCAAGTAGACGGTGGATACCCGCGACACCTACGTCAAACAGTGTATCGACGTCGTGCCCCATATAGCGAGCCGTCAGATAGGCTTCCTGCGCCACCGGAAGATCGGCCGTCCCTGCTGTCATAATGAGGATCTTGCCAGGAATCGTGGGATCCTCTAAGGGATGAAGCAGGAGACATCGCGCCTGAGCATCATATTGAGCCGTTGGAAAATGGGATAAAATTATTTCTGCATCGCTAGGATTTAGGCGGGTGGCCAGCACGTTTCTGGCCTTGGCACCCAAGTGGGTTAAAATCGTTATAATTTGGTCAGGTTGCTTTCCTTGACAGAAAATGACTTCTGCTTGTCCGGTGCGTAACGCTCTGTGATGATCTAACCGTGCAAACCCCAAATCTTCGTAAGGAAGATCTTTTAATTGGAGTAACGCATCGGCAGGCGAACAGGCCCCTTGCTGGACAGATTCAAGTAGGGCCTTTATGGTCTCTTCATTCATACAATATCCTCCTGTAAAACGGGGTTAAGGCTCCCCGAGCGTAGACCCATTAGATCTAAGGTAACAAATTTAAAGCCCAGCGCAAGTATTGAAGCCGTGATAATCGATCGATGTTGAAGAAATCTAGAGAACTGATCGATCGGAATCTCAAGTCGAGCGATATCATGATGAACCCTAACTCGGCTTTCTGCGAACCCTTCCTGGTGAAGAATTGTTTCGGCATCGGCGATTCGTTGCAGTAGTTCTGCCGTGATTGTGTCACCAAAAGGAACCCTAGAAGCCAGACACGCCATGGAAGGTTTATTCCAAGTCGGTAAATGTCTGCGTTTCGATAATAACCGGATTTCTTCCTTTGTCAGACCGACTTCAAGCAGTGGACTAAGAATACCTAACTCTTGGAGCGCTCTCCGCCCAGGCCGATAGTCTTGGGTGTCGGAAGCATTTGTACCTTCCATAACTGAAGTGTAACCAGATTGTTCGCTATAATCCATAAACGTCTCAAAGAGTTTCTTCTTGCAATAATAACACCGATCTGTTGAATTTTCTCGAAACTCTTTCAAAGCCAAAACGTCTAAGTCAATGACTTTTACTGGTAAATCAAAATGTTGGATCATCGCCAATGCATCCTTTTCTTCTTGAAAAGAAATCATGGGCCCGCGCGCAAAGACGGCTTTACAATTTTCCGCTAAAGCTTCCTTGGCAACAGCTAGTAGATAGGTTGAGTCTACTCCTCCAGAAAACGCGACTAAAACCTTGTTGAAAGATTTTAAGCGTTTGATCAGTTGTGCTTCTTTGTTATTCGCTACTTCAAGATTTATTTGTTCATCCATGTTTCAAAAATCCCTTCCTCACTCCCTATTCTACCTACTAGATAAATGTCTGTCAAAGTACTTTGCCCATAAGCCTCATTTTAGAGTATATAGGAAACTTGGCTGGCGCCAAGCCTTAGCGATGGCGGCCGCCTTAGTAGCTCTTTTACACTGTCAGAAAGTATATAACAAAAAGTTATACTTTCTGACAGTGTAAAAGAGCAAGAGCAGAGGCGGCTGTTAAGCCCTCCCTGCTCTTGCTCTTAATATCTCACCTATCAATTAATCGTGAGATCGATCAACCATTCTTCCACGAAACTCCAAATCCACCTCTAGGGTATTTCCAGTCAATGTTTCCGAAAGGACAACCAATCAGGCATGTCCCGCATTCTAGACACCCTTCGTACCCAACAGAGATGCGTTTTTCTTCTTCATCCCAATCATAAACATGAGCTGGGCAAAAACGAGTACAAGGTTTGTCTTCACACTTCTTCAAGCATACATTAGGATCTGTGATTTTAATGTGATTTAACTTGTCGGTATTAAACCGTACTAAGAAAAGTTTATCATCTAATTTCATAACAGTGCCCTCCATGCCCCATAGACATCCTTTATAAGACCTGGTATTGAGCGATGTTTTAAAGCCATCTTAATAATTTCTTTCTGACGTGCCTTCTTCGGTGTCCCATCAGCGGTCAAATACATCTTAGCTGCTTGAGCAAGTAGCTTTGGATAAGTTTTTAAGAGATGTTCATTTTTCTCAAAGAACATACCCATATGACGATAATGTTGAAGGTCTTTGAGCACGAACGAATCCCGTAAACGAGTTTCGTAAACCGTCATGGCTTGGTCACTGACATCCCCACTCTTAATGGATTGAGCCGCGACTTCACCCGCAATTTTACCCGAAATCATGGCAAGGTTTGAACCTTCTCGATTTAACGCATTCATGAGCATGGCCGTGTCACCCACAACCATGACGCCTTGACGATGAAGTTTCGGTACATGAGTATATCCACCTTCAGGGATGAGATGCGCCAAATATTCCTTCGTTTCTCCACCTTGAAGAAGACGTTTGACATAAGGCTTTGATTTTAAGTTTTCTAGTAGATCATTCGGTGTCCATTTATTACGAATCATAGGTTCCAGAGTTGTACCAACACCGATTGAAATTGATTCTTTGTTGGTATAAATAAAGCCAACACCCATCAATCCAGCGGTGGAGTCCCCATATAGTTCGATGGTAGCGCCTTGTCCTTCTTCAAGACAAAAACGATCCTCGATCTTTTCTTTCGGCAAAGCGATGATTTCTTTAGCCGTCACTGCCACTAATTCGGGCTTTAAGGGTTTCGCAAGTCCTGCTTTGACAGCTAAGAAGTTATTAACCCCTTCTGCTATGATAACAACCTTTGCGCCTAAATCTCCTTCAGCTCGTCCAGTACGGATGCCGACGACGTTTCCGTCGTGATAAAGTAAATCTTCTACCAAGGTTTCAGTGAGAATCATAACGCCAGCTTTTTCAGCTTGTTTTGCTAGCCAACCGTCGAACTTTACGCGCATAATTGAATGCGCATTAAACGGTTCAACGCCCCATTCAGGATCACGATAACCCGCCATTATGGACTCATCGCCACTTAACATAGCAATACGTTGTTCCACGATGGGTCGTTCTAACGGTGCTTCTTTCCAGAAATCCGGAACAACCATACTGGTTGCCTTTGTATAGAGAATGCCTCCCATGACATTTTTGGTTCCAGGATAATCCCCGCGTTCAACGACTAAAGTTTTCATGCCCGCCTGTGCAGCACTGATCGCGGCAGACAGGCCAGCAGGTCCGCCTCCAACTACGATTACATCAAAGTTTTCCATGTTTGCCCCTCCTTAATTTGCCACGCCAAGCTGAAGGCGTTTTTTAAACTCTGCCGTTAATGCAGGTACGATTTGAAAAAGGTCTCCAACGATACCGTAATTTGCTACTTTTAAGATTGAAGCCTCTGGATCATTGTTAATAGCAATGATAAAGTCTGATGTTTGCATCCCCACTAAATGTTGAATTGCACCAGAAATTCCGATCGCAATATATACTTTCGGCCGAATGGTTGTCCCAGATTGTCCCACTTGTTGATCATGTGTCAACCAGCCTGCTTCGACTGCGCCTCGTGAACCGGCAATCGTAGCCCCTAGGACATCAGCCAATTCTTCCGCAAGAGCCATATTTCTTTTCGCACCAAGACCCAAGCCCACTGAAACAATGATTTCAGCTTTATCTAAGAAGGCACTCTTGGCGTCGGCTGTAATAAACTCTATGACTTTCGTTCGGAAATCGTCTTCATTTAAGCTGAATTCCTCACGAATGAGCTCTCCTTGACGTCCTTCAACACGTTCTGGCATTTCCATCACTCTTGGACGTACCGTCGACATTTGCGGACGTCTGGTCTTACAAAGAATGGTCGCCATAATATTACCACCGAAGGCAGGACGGGTTTGTTGTAATAGCTTTGTCTCTGGATCAATGCCAAGTACTGTGCAGTCAGCGGTCAAACCGGTTTGTAATTTCGTGGCAACCGCCGGGAAAACGTCTCTGCCCATTGAGGTTGCGCCCATTAAAATAATCTCCGGTTGATATTTTACAACTAAACTGGTAATCGCATCAGCATAAGGTTCTGTGCGGTAATCTTTCAGTACGGGGTGATCGATGACATAAACTTTCTCAGCCCCATAAGCAAACGCTTCTGGGATGACACTATCGACAGAGTTCCCCACGACGACTGCACTAAGCCCACACCCGATTACGTTCGCCAGTTTGCGGCCTTCTCCTAACAATTCCCACCCTACAGGAGCGACTTTGCCATCGCTAAATTCAACAATAACCCAGACACCACTCCAAACATCTCCACCAGCAACTGGTGCGACTTGTGAGCGAATTGTCTTTTTCTCATTGCCTGCGGCATAATCCTTGACGGACTCTGGCAAAGGGTCTTTTAAATCAAACTTAGAACCCGCGGCAGGATCACGTTTTTCGTCTGCTTTCGCTGCTTGTCCTGGTAAGGAAAGGGTATCAGTCGGGCAAATTGTAATGCATTTTCCACAATCAATACATTTCGCTGCATCGACAACGATAACTCCGTCCTCAAGGTCTAGCGCTTCTACTGCGCATTCCATGACACACGCACCGCATCCAATACACTTTGGTTTATCTATAATGACTGTCATTAACGTTTTCCTCCCTTCGCGTCGGGACTAACCATGATGATATTTTCTTGGAATATTTTTGTGACGACGGATTTGGCGGTTCCAGAAGGATCTTTCATTCCATCCATTATTTCTCCGCCGCTACGGCTAGGTGGTGCAAAAATTCTTGAGACACTGGTAGGTGAGCCCTTAAGGCCCATTTTCGTTAGATCATACGGCAGTGTCTTAAAATTCCACATCTCTGGTTCATAAGCGGCAGCTTTCATCATATTAGGAAGAGAGGCGTAACTCAAATCGTTCAGCTCTTTCTCCACTGTGAGTAATGCCGGTAACTGAGCTTCAACAACCTGACGGCCACTCTCTGTCTTGCGTACGACTGTCACAGTCCTGTCATTGATGTCTTTCACCTTAATAACGTAAGTCAATTGAGGAAATCCAAGACGTTGGGCAATGCCGGGGCCCGTTTGGGCGGTATCACCGTCAATGGCTTCTTTTCCTGTAAAGACTAGGTCAATGGGTTCGGTTTCATGGATTTTTTGTAGTGCAGATGAGATAATATACGCTGTCGCTAAAGAGTCTGAACCACCAAATGCGCGGTCACTTAGGAGAATTGCGCGATCGGCCCCATAAGACATAGCTTTCTTCAAAGCATCTTTGGCCTGAGGGGGTCCCATACTTACGATGGTTACTTTTCCACCCACTTTAGCTTTTAGGCGCATGGCTTCTTCTAACGCATGGGCATCATATGGATTTATAATGGAAGGTACACCCTCTCGCATGAGGGTATTCGTTTCAGGATCTATTCGAACTTCGGACGTGTCTGGAACTTGCTTTAAGCAGACCACGAAATGCACAAAGATTCCCTCCTCTATTGTAATCGATGATGTTATCGTTTGCTTTTCATAGTATATCATAGTTCTAGATCATTAAAAGGCAAGTTAATGACTTATTTTTAGAATTTTCCGAACTTCAAAGACTATTTCCGCGCTCTTTCTGATGTTAAATACTCTATAATTCATCAAATTCGAGGCTATATTAATAGTCTATTCGTTTTAATGCCCTGATTTAAGGCACTCTGTTCTCAACACGTTCAATTTTGGAACAAAACTGCGCTTATCACATCTTTAAAATAAAACATCATAATTATCAAAAAGAATACAATATTTTATTTAAAAATAGTTGAACTATCGCATATTATCCTCTAAATAATTCGAATTATACGTTCTCTGAAAGAAACTTCTCGACTTCAACTGCGGCCAAAGCACCATCTCCAACTGCCGTGGCGACTTGTCGTAACGGAGTATTTCGGATATCTCCCACAGCATATACGCCTTCAACATTCGTCTTCAAAACGGAATTCGTCAGAATGTAACCATGATCGTCCGCCTCTATTTCATGGTTAATAAATTGAGCGTTGGGATCGGTTCCAACATAGATGAAAACGCCATCTGCAGGGATTTCTCGTATCTCTCCGGTAAGTACCTCCAGGATGCGAACGCCTTCTACTCGATCAGTCCCCCTGATTTCCTGGATAGTGGCATTCATTTCAAAGCGTATTTTGGGGTTATCTTTTGCACGGTTCATGGCGATTTGGGAGGCTCGGAAACCCGCCCTCCTATGGACGATGATTACCTCTTCCGCAAACTTAGTAAGGTATATTCCCTCTTCAATGGCTGCATCTCCCCCGCCCACGACAACCACTTTCTTACCTCTAAAGAAGGCTCCGTCACAAGTTGCGCAATAAGACACTCCCCGTCCTTTAAGACTCTCTTCGCCCGGTACGCCCAATAAACGTGGCTTAGAACCTGCAGCAATGATGATTGCACGTGCTTCAAGAACTTGACTATCCAGATGGATTTTCTTAACGATTCCCTTCAGTTCGAGCTTGTGAACTTCCTCAAAAATGAATTCAACGCCAAAGGTTAAAGCTTGTTGATGAAATGAATTCATGAGCTCATAGCCGTTAATACCTTGTGGAAATCCGGGATAATTTTCAATATTTTCTGTTGAAGCAGCCTGACCTCCCGGCATTGCCAACTCTACGATCAATGTTTTGAGACCACCTCTCGCAGCATATATTCCAGCTGTTAGGCCTGCAGGGCCTGCACCAATAATTACAACGTCATACATGTTATCAAACTCCTCTTTAAATGTTATATCGCTATACCCCATATGGGTATTTTTTAATAGTATATCATAAGTTCTATCGATTTTAAATGAAACCATGTAAAAACTAAAAATTGATGAAGGAATTTTCATTTATTGGGCAGAATATAGTACTATAAGTAATTTAGTTATTATTCGATCCGTTCAAAGCAAAATCTTCTCAATTTAAAGGAGGAATCATCGTTGTCCCGTTTACTTAAAATTTTTATTGGTTTCATTATACTCGTGTTATTACTGTCCGCGTCGAGTGGCTTATTCGAAGATTGGTTGTGGTTTAAAGATCTCGGTTATGCACAATTATTTTGGACACCACTGCTTAGTAAGCTACTTTTTCAAGCCGTGAACGGCACCATTCTTTTTATCTTTATCGCTGGAACCTTACTCTCTATCCGTCATGCCATTATTACCTTTGTCAATGAACGTTTGAAGCTGCGTTTGCGTTTAGTTCAGGACAGGAACCGACCTATTTTAAGTCTCAGTCAGCGGAAAGTGACGGTATGGTTACTCGTCATTTCTGCGATTGTGAGTTTTGGCGTCAGCTTTGTTGCTGGTTTCACAGGCTGGTTGGATGTACTATCGTTTACACATGCCACCACGTTTGGACAACTCGATCCTATTTTCGGTAAGGATCTGGCTTTTTACTTCTTTCAATTACCCTTTTTGAGAACTGTTTTTAATGCATTTTTCGGTCCCTTGTTTTTACTGACCTTATTCACTGCCATTTTTTATATCGTCACCGGCGTCATACGATTCCGCACGAAGAAACTATGGCAAATTGGTGCAGTGACGTTAGGCTCCGCCCGGAAGCACCTAGCCTTTTTGATTGGAATTCTTTTTGCCTTAAAAGCCTTCGGCTATTATCTTGATATATACCAGTTACTTTACTCTGTACACGGACATGTCGTGGGTGCCGGATATACAGACTTAACGGTCACGCTACCCGCCCTCAAAGTATTAATTGTCATGAGTATTTTAGGCTCAATCTTAGCGTTTATTTCACTCGTGTCGAATGAATCGCGCTTGTTAACGTTGCCAGTCTCAAGTATCTTTGTAGTGGGATTACTCATTAATGGAATTTTCCCCACGCTCGTTCAATCGTTTGTCGTCATCCCCAACGAGCTCACCAAAGAGCAGCCGTATATTCAACATGAGATTGAATTGACGCGATTTGGGTATGGCTTAAACAAGATGACCGTCATAGACTATCCGGGTAACACGCCCATCACGATAAGCGCTTTGAAGACAGATCAGTCGACACTGAATAACATTCGGCTAAACGATGCCCGGCCAATGTTACAAACCTATAATCAGAAACAAGGCATTCGTCTATATTATAAATTTAATGACATCGATATCGACCGATATACGATTAACGGGGAATATCGTCAACTCATGGTTGGCCCTCGAGAAATTTCAACCCCTGATTTAGATGAAAAAGCGAAAACCTTCGTCAATCAATATTTCAAATATACCCATGGGTTTGGAGTGTCCGCTTCGTTTGCCAATGCCGTCACCTCTGAAGGCCTTCCCTCCTTTGCAATTAAAGACGTCCCTCCCGTCAGTGAATTTTCAGAACTCAAGCTGTCCGAGCCCAGGATATATTACGGTGAATTGACCAATGACTGGGTCGTCGCAAATACTTCAGTGAAGGAATTTGATTACCCTCAGGGTAACGAGAACGCTGAAAATTCTTATCAAGGTAAAACGGGAATCCCGTTTACCCCTCTTAATAAGCTGATGCTTTCCCTTCGCCATGCAACCCCGCGTTTTTATCTCGCCTCTCAAGTCACCGCTGAGAGCAAGTTACTAGTCTACCGCAATATAAAAGAGCGGGTTAAAAAATTAGCGCCGTTCTTGACCTATGATGCAGACCCTTATATCGTCATTGAAAGTGGACGTCTCAAATGGATTATCGATGCTTACACAACATCAGATGCCCTCCCCTATTCTAATATGGATGCTAATCAAGATTTTAACTATATTCGAAACTCTGTCAAAGTCGTCATCGATGCCAATGACGGAACAGTTGATTTTTATGCCATAGATCCCAAAGATCCGATTTTAGCCACCTATATGAAGATATTTCCAGGCGTATTTAAAGACATCGCTAGCCTGTCGCCGGGGCTAAAGAGCCATCTCCGATATCCTGAAACCTTGTTTAGTGTTCAAAGCAATATGCTGAAAACATTTCATATGACAAATTCCTCTGTTTTTTATAATAAGGAGGATTCCTGGGATATTGCCAAAGAACTCTTTGACTCCAAACCCCAAAACGTCGCACCCTACTACACCATCATGAAAATCCCTGGAGAGGATAAACCTGAGTTTGTGCTCATGCTACCGTTCACGCCGGCCTCCAGTGCCACCAATTCTCGAAACAATATGGTTTCTTGGATGGCAGCTCGTATGGACGGAGCACATTATGGTGAGCTATTACTTTATAAACTACCCAAGAATATTGAAATTGACGGTCCGTTGCAAATTGAATCCAGAATAGACCAAGACCCAGAGATCTCGAAACAGCTTTCCTTGTGGGATCAAAAAGGTTCCAGCGTTCTTCGTGGAAATCTCTTAGCCCTTCCAATTGGCGGAAACTTCCTCTATGTTGAACCCATCTATCTACAATCGGATAAAGGCGGTAGTATCCCAGAAATGAAACGCGTCGTGCTCGCCTATCAAGATAAGTTGGTCATGACCGATAACTTAGGTTCAGCTCTAACACAACTCTTTGGAGACGGTGCACCGCAACCGACAACGCCTGGACAAAGTACCCCAGTTCCAACTCCGGCCGCGAAACCGCAAGCAGCCGCTGGGCAAACAGCTGCGAACGTGACCTCGATTGTTGATCAAATGAATCAAATACGCGCCTTGCTCGACAGTCTAGAAACCCAGCTCAAGGGATTACCCAGTGATGCAAGCAAACCTGCTCAATAAAATTTAACAATATAAAACAGGCGCTTATTGATAAGCGCCTGTTTTATATTGAGCGTCATGAGTTATGCGCCATTATTTATTCGACAAGCCAAGTGTTGGATTGATTTCAATCCGGTAGGTAAGATTAGCAGCTTTGTCGATCATGTTGGCAACACTACAATATTTCTCCATTGAAAGTTGTGCTGCGCGCTGTAGCTGATCTTCAGAAAGGGATGTGCCCCAGAACTTAAACACGACTTCAATATCCTTAAATACCCGAGGATGATCGCTAGCCCGCTCTCCTTCTACCGTTGTCTCGAAGCGTTGAACTTTGACTTTCATCTTTTCAAGAATTGAGACAATATCCATTCCGCTACAGCCTGCAATCGCGATTAATAACAGTTCCATGGGATTGGTTCCGTGCCCCGTTCCCCCGGCCGTCACGCTAGCATCAATATTTGTCTTAACTTTAGAACTTCCTTCGCCTTGAAAGTGCATCCCTTTGATATGTTTGACCAATACTTTCATGAATAAGACTCCTTTTTGTACGCTCGGTTCGTTCTATAACAGTCTAGGTTCGTTTTACAGTTTTACTCGACGCTATCAGGTACCCATGAGCCTTTAAGAACGTCTTGCGCAACGCCACGTATCGATTTACGCGTTGTCATGGCCTGCTTGCGTAGAGCACCATATGCAGCCTGCTCAGTGAATCCTAGTTGCTGAATCAACAACAGCATGGCCTGAAAAATAACCTTACGCGTTTTAAGTTCTTCCTCTAAGCGATGAATTTGCTCAATATTTTCTGATTCACGGGTATAACGGTGCTCAGCAAGCTGAATTGCAACCACCATTTCCGGCAGTCGCCAAGGATAAAGTATTACGTGGTGGGCGTCTTCGTTGATCACTTCTGATAAAACGTGCTGTTCTTCTTGAGTCAGTACGACGATGATGGGACAAAGATGCTGAACGATCAGATTTTGAAGAACCTCCGACGAACTAAGACCCCGTAAATCCCATCCCATGATGATTAAATCGGGCTCGAATCGATGAATCAAGCGTAAAGCTTCCATCCCATTATCTGTCGCAGCCAGGACCTGGTAATCTGCCAGTGGTAGCATAGATTTAATTTCTTGATTTAATGAGGCTGTTCCTGATACTAATATAGCCCTCTTCAATCTAAATCACTCATTTCTAAAGCTTCAATCACCCATTACCACGTCCTGGGAGCGGATATCTAAGGTTCCCACGACGCTCACCACCATGGGATTTGAATTCTTGTTAAAGAACAGAAGCGCTCCGCTTGAGCGCTTCTGTTCAATTTAGAGTATTAAGTGATTCTTTAATGTATTAAGTTACTTTGCAACAGCTACTATTTCTTCCTCTGGACCATATTCCTGTCCCTCTTTCATAAAAGGTTGAGCAGGCATCGGGGCGACCAATTTCATGGGGAAAATCAGGACCAATAAAGCCAGACCTCCGATGGCGAGGGCTAGATATTGTAAGGACAAAACAAGAAAAACAAGCGTGGCAAGTTTAAAGGGTGTGCCAATCGCATAGTTAAACGGCTGAACCGTTTTCTGATTGGCATTCAGTAATTGACTCCAGCTTGACTTGGATTCGGTTGCTTCACTTTTGTTGGATCTAATCCATATGAGTTTACCTTCCGAATCAATCGAATTGATCAGTTGACGCCCGGTTTTGTAAAAGGAATCTAAAGAAGATATATAGATAAAACCCTTGATCGTATATATTCGATCTAGTTCCACAGGGGCGCCAGTTATGGCCGCCTTAGAATAGGTCCGTTCAATTCTTAGTACATCATCAGGGCTAACATTGATGGGCCCGTTCTCGGTAACAACCGTATATAAGCTTCGGTCTACTAATTCGATATTAGAAACTTTGACATCTAAAAGTCGAATACTAACAACTGACAGTATAATAACCACAATACAAATAAATATGACTGCTCCTGAAATGCATTCTCGATCTATCCGTCTTCCTCTAATAACCAAAGCACTACACGTCCTTCACATCTACCATTATCTCATGAACTCACTGCCCTTGAGTGAGTTCCATTAACTATGCAACTAGTTTAACCTCAAATGCCATTGTACTATAAATAATTTGACGAAACAATATATTTCACCTTTCTAACCAGAAAAAAGAAGGCGTTTTGCCTTCTTTTAGTCAATATATTGCATGAGTAAAACCATATTTTGGAGATGTTTAGAGATGTTTACTTAGTTTAAACCCGAACTTCTTCCAAACTTGTTCAGCAAATTTAGAAGATCATTTGGAGAATAGGGCAGCGCCTTATTCAGTGGATCATTCGTGGGAGTATTCATGGTCGTCTCAGGTTGCGAAAGCGGCTTTGCGCCTGTAGATTCTGGTGGGACTACCGAGCGGACAAAAATTGTACCAAGCAATCCAAGGATCAGAAGTGGTAGCGCTCCTCTTATGCCGGGAAAAACAAATATCGGAATAAAAAGTGTAACGCTCGGCGTGTATATTTTATTTGAATAGAAGGCCGTGAAGTAGATTGCAATGGTGAGGGGGGCTTCGGGGAGCTCGTTCGTTATAAAGCCTGTGGTATCAGCTCCAGCAGCGCCTTCAGACTGATTTGAACTTATATTTGGAGACGCACCGATGCCGTTTGTCATCCACCGCAAGAAGTCTTGAAGCTCAGTCAGCGACATTTGCACGGTTTGTCCATTACTCGCATCAAGTACAGGGATACTTTTAATGTTTAAATAGTGGTTTGCAATGAAGAGGAAGAGTTCTGTGCCGATTAAAACAGCCGTTGATGCAAAAACACTACCGGTTAAGATGGGTTGCGCAAATAAAAGCGAGGAACTCCCCGCCACTGAACTAATCGGTGCAAATAGGGAGAGCCCCATGTTGAGAGGTTCTCCGCGAAGCTTTCCTGGCTGATTACCGGACATCACAAGCGCCCCCCTTCCTTACAATATATTGAAGAGAGGCGCTTCGTGTACCTAATATTATCTAGATATCTTCATAAACCTCGTACTACTAAGTAAGTTGTGGGCGATTCTTGCGGCGTGTCGCTAAATATTCCAGCACTCGTTCAGCGGAAGTATTCAGAATTTGCTGCTCCGGAAGCCCTACCTCACGAACTAATTCCAAGGCGTGGCTAAAATTGCCAACCCGATCCCAGAAATGGGCATCACTACCTAAGATAACGGGCCCTTTATACTTCTCCATGTAACGGCCTAATCGACGACAATTGTCCCAGGCTCCCTTTTTCTCCTTCGCCAATGAACTATTGTTTAACTCGACAGGGATATTTAATTGTGCGGACATATGCGCGATGCGTTCTAAATCCATCTCGAAATACGGTCGCCCAGGATGAACCATCATATCAGTATAAGGATTTTCCATGGCTTTGATATAAGCGTTGGTATTTTGTTCAGACGTCCCTCCAGGGTAAGCAATCTCATGAAGTCCCACGAGAACGATCTTCATCTTAGCCAAATACTGTATAGGAAGATCTAAGGCGCCTTCATGGTTGATGATATTGGCTTCTACACCGGCTAATATGCGGACCCCGTAAAGTTCCTCTGGGAGAATTGCCAGGTTACCGAAATGATAAAGATGGGGTGCGCCTGGCATACTAGGGCCATGATCCGTCATCCCCAGCAAGGTAATCCCCTTGCGCGAAGCTGCCAGCGCATTTTCGGAAAGGGTACTATAGGCATGTCCACTTGAAATGGTATGTGTATGCAAATCTACTTGAATCTCCATATAATCTTCACCTCACTAAGGACTATTATAGCCCTAATGTCGGTAAAACAAAAATAAGTGCTATTATCAGCACTTATTTTTCATGATTATGTTATTGTTTTTTGACCGTAGTAGGCGCTTTAACGGTTGTATCAACCGTAAATCGAAAACTAGCCTCTGTCGGTTGTTCTACGTTGCCTGCAACATTGGGTTTAATGCTTAGAGTCATTAAATGTTGTCCAGCTGTCGCGCTTTTGCCTAAGGCGTCGCCTAATATTTTAATCTGACGAAAAGCTACGCGAGCAGTCTCACCGGGTTCTAAAGATTTTACCGTGCCAGGTGAGGTTACTTTTTTCGTATCATCGCCAACGAGTGTCACCTGCAATTCAACAGGAATGTTCGTCATTTTCTTCGCTGTTGTGTTTTGTACCGTTGCGATCAGGTCAAACGTTTTCGTGGTAATGACTTGTGCTCCTTTTAAGGTGACACTTCCATAGGTTAGATCCTTGACAACGGAAGCAGGTTCAACGGTAATACTAAGCATTTTTATTTCTGGGGCATCGTTAACTTTGCTGGCGCTCACATTTGTGTTTTGCCACAATGAAAATCCACCAAAACCCAATAAACAAACCACCACAACACTGGCAACCATGGAGAAGTATTTCCGATTAATCGCAATAATTTTAGCCAAGTTGAACACCTCCTATATAATTTGAGATTTTATCTCTTTAAAAAACCTATGCATGTCCTTAAGCGGACATGCATAGGTTTAGAAAATATTTTTAATTTTATTATTTTCATCTCGTTAATCCATTTGACACAACCCTGCTTAAAGAAAACTTGGCTAGCGCCAAGCCTCAGCGAAAGCGGTTGCCTTAGTTGCACTGATGCGCTGTCCATGGATGGACGAGTGTCCCTGTAGCCAAGGATGGCGTGAAGGGACCTGCAGAAAGTATATAACAAAAAGTTATACTTTCTGACAGTGCAAAATCATCTTCTAACTAAGACTGTGCAGCTACAAGTAGAAATTGTCATATTTATTTGAGGTTGTTTTTGGCACAATATTTTTAGGCTTGGTTACTTTCCTGTCTTGACGAGATTGAAAATAAGCGTCTTCTGCCTCGATTTCAGCGCGTGTACGAAGTCCCTTCTTCTCCCATTCTCGAAGAATCGAATCCAGATAGCGAAAGTTTCGAATACCAGCACTCACACCTCTTCTTAAGGCTTCAATAATTAGCTCTTCAGAAAAGTGAGAGGAAAGCCACCGATCTATATTTTCACACTCTAAGTGAGTGAGTAAGCGCCCTAATTCTTGCTCAAAGGTATGGACTAAGTTTTCCATCGACGGATTGCTTGGGGTGGAAACCACTTTCGGGGTCGATTGGCTTTGTTTCAGGGTTCGTTCTTCATCTAATTGTTGTGACCTCTTAATGGCCCAGAGTTCTGCGAGTTCATCAATTAGTTTTACAAAGCTATAGGTATTACCCCACTTTTGGTCAATGGGGTTCCAATACCGTTCAATGGATAGTAATTTTCGTTCTACCAAACGGCCCACAACTTCCTCTATGTCTTCAGAGGAGGCGGTCATGCGACCTGCTAAGGTAATGATTGAAGGATATGGGTTTGATTCAGCTTCACACAGAATCTGAATCAACACCATCATCTCACGATCGGTGAGTCCTAATTCTTTATAATGCGTTAAGAGATATTTGGGAATTGATACGACCCCGGAAAAGAAAAGAGCCTGTGTAAAGCTCCCATAAACATTAACTTTATTCATTCCACTCACTCCCTATGTTCCCAACCAGACGATTCACCAAAGTAAATTCTCTCTTTTTAGCTGATTATCCTCTTAAAAAAATGGTAACAAAGGATATTTAGACCGAAAGCTGCATCGTTTAACATAATATTATAAGAATAGGTCGATATGTTTTCCATATTTTAGCAGGAGAATATGTGTCTTTTGGAGTATATAGTTTTCAAATGAACTAAGGAGGTAAAGATATGGACATTCGTCAAGAACTTATAAATATCGTAAATAAATCAGGTGCTCACCCGGCTTGGGGGGTTAACCATTGCTTTCGGGTCTACCATCTAGCGACAGAATTATCTCATGGGTTAGATCTAGATGATGAAATTCTTTATACAGCCGCCATGCTACATGACACAGGAAAATACCCTAAGTATGTGCTCAAAAACATTGATCACACCTTGCGTTCCAAAGGAGTGTCCTCAAACATCCTACAACAATTGAAGTTTTCTCCCGACAAGTTGCCGACCGTATTAGATGCAATAGAAAACCACATGTATTACTCTGAACCAGGCCGTAGCGATGAGGCGATCTATTTACGTGATTCTGACATATTGGATAATTTCGGCAATATCGGGTTAATGCGTTTATTTAGTTTGGTCGGCCAAGATGAATTAGTCATGACCACTGAAAATGCCGTCGATCGAGCCCGGCTCTTTGCTGATGCCTTACCGAGCAAAGTTTCGACGAAAGCTGGAAAACGTGTGGCGGTTAAACGTCGCGAAGAGACACTTCGTTTTCTGGCCGGGATCAAACGCCAAACTGCCGAATACGCGTGGCTTTAATTCGGTATATTACTGCTTCGGTTGCGTGCCCCGTTGTGGTGCTTCAATCCAGTCTATCATACTGTCTATTACATTCAAGACCTTATCGAAATTTTGAACCTTTTGACCTTTATTAATCATCTGCTCAATATTGTGGCGCAATCGCGCATATTCTCGATTGACTTGAGCCCGTGTTGGGTGTGATTCAGAGTTTTTCGATTGTTTACGTGTCGGTTTCACCGTTTGATCCGTTGCAGTGATCACCGGTTTATCGAAGGGGTTTTCCTTTTCTTCACTAGCGTCATTCGATACTACCTGAGGTAACCATTCTTTGTCGGGTGAATGCCGCACGATTTGATCGGGCAGGAATTCAATCATCTCACCCAGTTGAGGCACTATCGGTGTTTTACCAAAGGTTTCTTGTATTTTAGCAGAGAAAATACTTTGAGCTTCCAATTCACCATGAACAAGAATAAGTTGCTCCGCCGTTTTCCCTATGAGAGAAAGCCAATGTAGCAATTCCGCCTGATCAGCATGAGCAGATAAGCCGTCCATGTGGCTGATTCGAGCGTTCACTGCCACCTTCTCTCCGTGTATCGTGACAGTCTTAACACCATCAGAAAGAATGCGGCCAAGGGTGCCCTGGGCCTGATATCCTACAAAAAGAACCGTGGCCTTATCCCGCCAAAGATTGTGCTTAAGGTGATGTTTTATTCGGCCGGCATCCGCCATGCCACTTGCGGCAATAATAATGGCTCCGCCTTCAATCTCATTCAGGGCCATTGAATCCGCAGCTGTGACACTGAAATGGACGTTTGGCATGTTCAGTGGATTACTCCCTTGTTGAATCATTTCACGAGCTTCTGTATCAAAATGCTCGGTATTTTCTCGAAATATTTTCGTCGCCGCAATGGCTAAAGGACTGTCAATATACACCGGTAAGGTCGGGATGCGATGTTCATTTTGTAATTTTAAAAGATAGTAAAGAATATCTTGGGTCCGCCCAATGGCAAAGGCGGGGATGATTAAATTCCCTCCCGCTTCATACGTTGTACGAATCGTTTCTGCAAGTTGTTCAGCGCGCTGATCTATTTTTGACACATTTGTGTTTTGATCCGCATGGAGACGATTTCCATAAGTCGTTTCCATAACGACAACGTCCGCTTCACTTAGAATACTGGGGTCTTCAAGATAGGGTTGATGAACATTGCCGATATCACCAGAAAACACAATGGTTTTACGAAAGCCTGGTTCATTGACGTGGAGCACAACATGTGCCGACCCTAAAATGTGGCCAGCGTCGCGGAGTTCAAAAGATACCGTGGGAACCAGGTTAATTATTTCTTGATAGGGCGTTGCATGTAAGTATGGAAGGGTATCCAGCGCATCCTGGACAGTATAAATTGGCGTTAAAGGCTGAAGTCCGCTTCTCGCCCGCTTTCGGTTCTTACGCTCCACTTCCATTTCTTGAATATGACCACTATCCGGAAGCATGATTGAGCATAACTTCGTCGTTTCAGGCGTCGCCCAAATAGTCCCCTTAAAGCCTGCCTTAATTAATTTAGGGAGCATGCCTGAGTGGTCAATATGAGCATGGGTTAAAATAACGGCATCAAGACTGGCTGGATTATAGGGGAACTTGCTGTAATTTAATTCTTTCAGCGCTTTAGAACCCTGAAACATTCCGCAATCAATGAGAATTCGTGATTCGCCAGATTCCACCAGAAACGATGATCCCGTGACAACTTGTGCTGCTCCAAAAAAGCTAATTTTCATCAAGTATCCTCCAAACGACGATTCTCTTTGCTAATTCACAATAGTGTTCTTATTTTATCCGTTTAATTGAGGTTTAGCAATATTATCTGAAAGACAAATAAATCAACGTTTAATCAAGATTAATAAATTTAAGTTTTACTGCTTTTAGAGCTGCTTGCGTACGGTCCTCAACGGCTAATTTACGATAAATACTCGACAGATGATTTTTAACGGTCTTTTCACTGATAAATAAGGACGTTCCAATTTCGCGATTAGAAGATCCCTTCACGACATATTGAAGAATTTCCATTTCGCGATCACTCAGACCACAAGTATTTTTCAAGGGGCTTGGATTGGCTAATTGACTCAGTAATTTACCGGTAACAGACGGTGATAAGATAGGTTCACCATCATACACCTTGCGAATGGATTGAATCAACGTTGTCGAGTCAACATCCTTCAGTAAATAGCCCGCCACCCCGATTTGAAGCACCTGGAAGACCTTTTCATCGGAATCATCCACCGTCAACACGAGAATACCTATTTCGGGGTATTCACGCCGAATGACACGGCCAGCTTCTAAGCCATTAACCCCCGGCATATTAAGATCCATAAGTAATATATCAAACGTCATGTTACGTGCGGCATTAATAGCGCCTTGACCATCCCCAACTTCTGCAACGACTTCTATTCCATCTTCAAATTCCAAAATGCGACGGAGTCCCTCTCTTAGCAGTGGGTGATCATCGGCAATCACAATTCGAATCATGTTGTCGTCCCTTCCTCATGCCCTGATGGAATTGATAGTTCGATCGTTGTACCCTTCCCTAGAATGGATTGAATCGAAAAATGCCCGGAGAACATTTCTACTCGCTCACGCATTCCAATGAGCCCGAAATGTTCCCCAGGAGTAGATAAAGCGAAATTTACTTCAAAACCTTTGCCATAATCTTGAATACGAGCGATCGTCCAATCCTCTTGATAGATTAACGAAATGTCCACCTTGGCCGAATGAGCATGCTTAGCAACATTCGTCATTCCCTCTTGGACTAAACGAAATAGAGCGACCTCTAAGGCTGGCATCAGCCTTTTTTCACGTCCTTCGATTAATAGCTCGCATTGAATACCATAGTTTTCTTGAAAGTTATCGAGATATTTTGAAATAGCAGGCACAATTCCCAAATCGTCCAGCGCCATTGGACGAAGATCGAAGATAATCCTGCGAATATCTTGTAGATTAGATCTTACGAGATTTTTAAGATCCATGAGCTCACCTTTAACCCGGGTAGGATCGTATTCGAGCAACCTTTCGGCTATTTCCAAGCGTAAGACAATATTGGCAAGTGTTTGAGCCGGACCGTCATGTATTTCCCTCGCCACTCTCCTGCGTTCTTCCTCTTGTGCTCGGATCACTCGTAAGCCCATTTCTATTTTTTGTTCGTGGTTGTTAGAATGAACTGAATCTGCAATCCCACCTTGTAGTAAGCTAATCGCCATACTAACATGGGTCATTAGATTTTGGGCTCGATCAATCGTGGCTTGCATCTGGCGCAAAGATCGTTCCAGATCATCTCGCCGTTTGCGTATTTGGATCTCTTTTGCTTGCAACAGTTGTAACTGAACCTGAGCATCTTTTGCTTGTGAGTAAGCTTCGATCATCTCTTCTTGGGTATTTTTTTGATGCGCTCGATTGACTTCCATCAGTCTCTGGCGCATTCGTCGTTCAAACTTATCTTGATGATCAACTTGTAAAATAATCTCCGCAATATCTGATTTAAGTTGAGCGAGTTCAAGGCTCATCCTAAGCGTCTCCGTCCGGGATGTTTCTGCAATAAAAAAGATTTCTTCTTTACCTGATTCAATCGCAGACAAGGTATTTTTCATGATTTCTCCCAACTGGTCGGACACAACTATTCCTCATTTCGATGTCTAGGGTAAATTTGATGTTTCCCTCTTTCAGTTATTCGACAAAGAAATAATATATCCTACTACAATTGTAGAAATTTAACATAATATTACCCTTTTTTGCACAGTTTTCCTAAACGTTGGATTTGTCGGATACCTCTGTCTAATCTGCGAGGGAACAAAAGATCTTCAGCACTACAAGTGTAGACCTTCCAGCCTTCCTTATTCAGCTTTTCCACAGGACAAGGCTGCTTTGGATTTTGCAGACAAATCAGGATATCCTCTACTTGAGCCAGGAATGTATGACCCATTAAGTTCAGATTCCAAGAAATCGTCACGTTTGGAAAGATGTTCTCTAGAACGTGCTTAAGACGATTTGCCTGGTCAGGAATTTGCGTCTTACGAATAATCCCGTAGGGCTTAGATGGGATAGGTGCTTCAATGTCTAAGGAACGAACTTTTGAGGTAGCCATAAGTTCTTCTAATTCTGGTATTTGTAACTCAACTCCGGGTTCCCAGAAATTTTCGGTTGTGCTATTCACGGATGCCATAGCCGTCATGACACGCTCGAACTCATTCTCTAATTCATCTACAGATCTTCCCATAGTTTCATCATAATGTGCCATATCATTTTCTCTAGCATCTTCTTCTGGGCTCTTCTGTGTATTCTGTTTAATAGAAGGCAGAATTTCCGGGTTCTCATTGTTTTGATGATTCATCGCCTTCGTCATGCCTTCATGTAACATTTTGTTCATGGTTGCTTGGAAGGAAGGAAAGTTATTGATGACTCGTGAGTCAGGAAGTTGTTGTTCGAGGAGTTGTTTAAGTCCATCCTCTAAGTATTCTGGTGGAAATATTGAAATCCCTTGTAATACCTGCGTGAGTTTCTCGACAATTTCACGACCTTTTTGAAACTCAACCTCTGAATCAGCGCCAGTTAATAAACACACTGTAAAAATATTCTCGGTGATTTGATTAACCCACTGTTCTATTCGAGGATCACTATGAAAATATGCCTCCATGTTACCCACCTCCAGATTTTGTGTCTGTTGATAGCTATGCTTGTATCCTAGAAGGTATGAATATCTCCAGAAAATAACGACTAGGGACTATAAAAAAAGTCAACGAAAAGCTCCTCGGTTAGACCGAGGAGCTTTTCGTTCATTGTTCTCAATGGCGAATACCGTTAGGTACTAGCGTGCACGGAAAACTTTGAGATAAGAATCTGCATAAATGCTTTGGTTGAGTAAGATTTCGCAGGTAGCAGCACAATCAACAAGCGCATCATCATTAGCATCCATGATTGCAGCATCAAGCCCTGACGCAATAGCCATAGCCATAAACGTACGGTTGATTAAATTGCGATCTGGTGATTTTTGCGATACATTTGATAAGCCAAGAACCGTACGAGGTGCTGGGTTAGCCAACATCTTGATTTGACGTAAGGACTCTAAAACTTCTGGGCAATGATCTTGAGCAACGTTTACTGGGAGAATAAGAGGGTCAAGGAAGAGGTCTTCCATTGGTAGACCATATTCATCGGCAGCTGCTACTAATTCCATAGCAAACGCAACTCTGTTTTCAGCGTTCTTAGGAATTCCCTTTTTGTCCATGGTTAAGCCGATAACGCCAGCGTTATATTGCATAGCCATAGGGAATACACGTTCAATTTTTGATTGTTCAGCTGGGCAGGAGTTAATGATCGCAGGGCGCTTACAAAGTTTCAATCCTGCTTCAATCGCATCATAATTTGTTGAGTCTAAAACAAGCGGTAATTCGGAAACTTCTTGAACGACCTTGACCATCCATTCATAAGCGGCAGCACGTTCTTCTTTCGGAATAGCAGGCCCGGAATTTAGGTCGAGGTAGTGAGCTCCGCCTTCTTCTTGTTTCACAGCCCAATATTGTAACGGCTTAGGATCTTTATTACGAAGGCCATCTCCAATGTCAGTAAACATCCCATTAATACGTTCGCCAAATATAAGCATTCGGTCACAACCTTTCAAATTTATGAACAATTAGGCTTCATCAAATGATCCGTTGGGTGTCTTATTTGGTCATGATATCGGCAATGTGCTTTTGAACTAACTTTACTGAGCTTGGGTTACGCATGACAAGAATACTCGCTCCGACTTCGAGCACACCGGAAGCAGTGACAGCTTCCCAGAGTACGCTACGGTCTTCGAGATCTCCCCAGCCAGGAAACTCTTCAGCAGAAGCATGGGCTTCTTTGCAGCGATTTGCTTCGTAGCCAACCGTACAAATCATCGGCATGGAGAGCATTCTGTCACCAGCCAACGCGCCAAGGCGTGCTCGCTCCATAATAGAATAAACATACTCGATACCGAATCCAAGGCCTGCAACTGTTGGGTCAATCACAATTTTGTTTAATGGTAATCCCATTTCATTGATGAGAATATTGAGTTGTTTACAAATGTTAATATCCAACGGTGAGCGTGCGATCAAAGTATGTTTATGAACCATCGCAGCAGCAGCCATAGACTTGTAGTTATTTTGTTCTGCAACACCGATCAGGAGGTTTTCTCCAGCAGCAGCTTCAGCAATTGCCGTGATAACTTCATTGTTTTTATCAGGATCGTCACACCCTTCAACGATGAGCGGAACGCCGACAGCAGCTAAGACTTCTTTCACGATGCGAGCACAATCTTCAGGTGAACGGTTTTCGCCTTCAGGATCTGCGCCATCAAACTTCAAGTAAATGAGGTCTGCGCCAAACTCTTCAACGCATTTTTTAGCCCAAGCCACAGGGTTATTGATGACATCGCCAATTTGCTTCGTGATCATCTCACTCCACTCGGGAACAACGTCTGTTACCTCCATGGCGATGACTGCACGATTGGTGATTTCATTTTCGAAGTGGAGATAAGGTAAGCCATTATCTCCTCCAACGGTAATTGTGCTGGTTCTTGTTCCTCCTTGTTCAGGAGTTGCTCCGAGAACGACCTCTCCGACTTTACTGGAATATCTTTCTTTTACTAATACTACGGACATGAACTTCGCTCCTTTCTAGTTAAAGATTCCGACATGGTTCAAAATGCTTTCTACAGCCTTGACCGACACGGAATCATCAGGCAAATCGAATAATGGTTTACCTGCCAAGTCATATTCTACAACCATAGGATCTAAGGGAATATCTCCAATCAACGTCAACCCGGTTCGTTCAATTTCTTCTTTCAAAGACTCCATACTACCCTCAGTCGATTTGGTCACGATCAAGTATATGGACTCCACGGGGGACTTGAGTCCGCGAATGAGATCGTGTACCCGGCCTGCTGATCGGATGCCTCGAGCAGAAGAATCACTGATGACGAACATACAATCGATGTGTGGAATGGTACGTCGGCTGATGTGTTCCAAGCCAGCTTCAGAATCTACTGCTACATAGTCATAGTTTTCGCCAATGTTCTCAAGATATTTGCGCAAAAGATCATTGGGATAGCAGTAACATCCTGCCCCTTGTGGCCCGCCCATGACGAGAAGATCGATATCTTTCGTCTCTACAAGCGATTGCTGAAGTTTATATTCAATAAAGATATTCTTTGGCATTCCAGCGGGAATCGCCTTGGGATCTTTCGATTGTTCTAGCAACTCTGAAATAGTTGCTGTCACTTCTAACCCCAAAGCTTCTCCGAGATTCGCGTTCGGGTCAGCGTCGACCGCCAGAACTGCAAGCCCTTTCTTCTGGTGAACCATTTGCCTTAGTAATAAAGCTGTGAACGTGGTTTTTCCTACTCCACCTTTACCAGCAACTGCTATATATTTTGCCTTAGCCATAAGAATGACCTCCATTATAACGTTATTGACAAGATGGAAATAGGGATAGGTCTGTGTGGGGCAAAAACAGTGCGGAAACGTACTCGTCCATGAATGTCGCTCCGACTGATAGCTCAACATAGGTTATTTTCCGTCCCAGCTCTTCAGCTTCTCGCCATGCATTTTGTGAAAGTAAGGCAAGTCGCGCGCCCTTAACGGAAGCATTACCAACAAATTCGAAACGTTCCAGTTCAAGGTCTGGCAGAAGCCCGATTTTCACAGAATCATCGACATTGAGGTAATTACCAAATCCCCCAGCAATGACGATTTTACTAATCATATCGATATCCACTGCCACCATATTCAGTAACGTTCGAATACCCGCGTAGACTGATCCTTTCGCCCGAATAATGCTTTTCACATCATTTTCAGTGATGACCAAGTCTTTATCTCCACCGGCTTGATGAGCCCAGGCCAAGACGAACTCTTTGTCATCGACCGAAGTTCTGAGGCGATCAGAGCCTGCGTGATGTCCCAATTGAAAATTACCAGCACGATCTATGATTTTTGCTTCGAGCATCTTGGCTACACAATCCACAAGACCTGAACCGCATATTCCAACGGGCAAGCTGCTACTGATGACCTTGAGAGATACATCTAAGGTATCTGGCTCAATGATGACTCGTTCAATCGCTCCTGGCATCGCTCGCATACCAAACGTTATCCCGCCGCCTTCAAAACTTGGTCCGGCGGAACAGGCACATGAAACGAGCCAGTCCTGATTTCCAAGCACTATTTCTCCATTCGTTCCGATGTCAATGAAGAGGACAATATCTTCCCCATTGGCTAGATCAGTCACCAGTGTTCCAGCGACAATATCTCCTCCAACATAACTTGCTACCGAGGGATAACAATGTACCAATGCCTCAGGTATCATATGCAGGCCAGTCTCCTTAGCAGGGACAGAGGGAATACTTGTCATGGTCGGAATATAGGGTTCTAATCGGATATAACGCGGATCGACACCCAGGAACAGTTGAGTCATTGTCGTATTACCAGCGACCATTGCACACGATATATTGTCACTCGTCATCGATTGGCGGGCTAATATCTTGTCAATCAGTTCATTGATCGTTTCAATGACCGTGTCCTGAATTTTCTTCAAATGCTGCGCGTCTTCGACTGCATACACAATCCGTGAAATAACATCGTCACCGAATTTCGCTTGTTTATTGTAAGACCCTTGCTGATCTTCAATCTCCCCAGTCAAGAGATTGATAAGGTAAGCGACGACTGTCGTCGTACCAATATCAATGGCAAGTCCGTAGGAGGGTTGGTCATTTCCAGGTTCCACGTGAGTGACCGTCAAGCCTGCGTCGGTATCAGATAAGGTAACAGACACATCCCATTTAGCTTTACGAAGTGACTCCGGTAAGTTTTTCAGTACGGACAAGGGAATATGAATGGGCTTATCTCCAGCTTTGAGTACACGCCGAAGTTCCAATTGTAGCCGTGACCAATCACTTATATTAGACGTCAAAGTCGGTGCAGCAAGAGAAATTCTGTGCTTCGTTGCTAGTGGGTGATGCCCGAACTTTTCAAGTAAATCATGTCCACTTTCTTTGACGATTCCTTTATGGACATCCCCCATTAACACTTGATGTTCTTGTAGTCGAGACTCTGGAGGCACCTCAATCGTGCAATCCCCTGTAACCGTGGTTTGGCAGGCTAGCCGTACGCCAGACGAAATCTGCTCAGCTGTTAAGCTGCCAGTTCCTGTCACTAAGGGATCTCCACTTATGACTACAACTTTACAAGCACCGCATGTTCCCTTACCCCCGCACCCTGATTTAATATATATTTCCGCCTTAGCAGCCGCATTAAGCAGCGAGGTGCCGGAATCAGCTTCAATAATACGGTCATCGGGCATAAATTTAACTTTAAATGGGGGCATAGTTTCACTCCTCACTACCAAAAAAGTTGACGGTACCACTAATGAGTTATTTATCGAGGGACTTGGAGAAGGAAACAATCCCACTGGCGTCGCGTGGTCCGACAATTGTCTTCCAGCTAGATAGCTCCGCTAGTTTGCCCGAGATGACAGCAACATAGCCAGGAACAATGACGTTGCGATGTTTTACTTTATCAGCAATTCCACAAGCAACCATTGCTTCTGCAACTTTTTCAGGTTCGAATTTACCGGCGGCATAAGCTGTGAGCAACGATAGTCCGTCGGTATCAATCGCTAGAATGTAGCTAGGAATTTTAGAAGTTTCTACTTCGCCTTCAACACTGTAGTAGGTTAAGGAGAAGTTCGTCGTAATGTACAACGGAGAATTCTCAGTCACCTTACCAACTGCATTCAACTTAGGCTCAACTTGAATTGGTTTTTGAGGGTCAGTATAGATATTTTGTCGTAAAGTCATGAGAGGAAGAACATGAGATTTCACACTCGTTTTGAAAACAACGGCACTGGCGTATTTGGCAACATAGACAGTTGCTTCCATGATTTCTTCCAGTGGCTCAGTGTTACTTGTAAAGGCAATCACTGGGTAACCAAACGGTCTGAATTTCTTCTTCAGAGCCAGACGACGGATATGGGTCAAGTTTGCTAATGTTCCAGCGGTTGATCTAGCACCTGGATCAAGAACGAATTCTTTATAACCCAAGGCTTGAGCTTTAACAACGAGATCGTTGAGCGCATCAAGACCTTCTGCTTTAATGATGACAGGAACTGAGTTTTCTTTCGCAAGGTTCACCATTGCTTCATAGTTAGCTTCTGTTGCTGAACCAATGAGTGGTTTACGAGCGACCAAGGGTGTCAGTGCCGCTTTAACAGCAGCAGGATCTTCGCTTAGTAAAACTAAGGATATATCCGTACTTCCAGCGACAGTGGCGGCAACTTTCGCAAAGGTGGCAGCATCTTTTGAATCATTGACAATTGCTACCCCATCGATGTTGTATTGGAGGCCGACACGTTCAAACTCTAAGCCTTTAATCTCTTGGAGTTTTGCGTTCAATTCATCGTCACTTAAGGTATCAGAGACATATATAAGTAACGTTGTAGGGTGATAAAACGTCTTATCATGACGGAAAAGGACCGTTTCATCTCCGAGAACAGAATCTTTACCAAATTTGATCGCTTTGATTGGAGGCGCAGAAGCTGAAGCCAACGCTTCACGAGCATCGTCTGTGACATGAGGGCATGTGTCCAAGGCAGCTTTACCAGAAGACAACGCCATTGCAAAAGCTAAACATGTAGGTACACCGCATTCTCCGCAGTTTTTCTTAGGTAATTGTTTATAGATTTCTAAACCTGTTAGAGCCATTTTGAAACCCCTTCCAACTCGATTTTATTGTAAACAATAAACCAAGGTCCCTGAAGTACGTTAGAACCCTTGGTTTATTGCTAACACGCAGTCATTACATCAGTGGTTCAAGATCAAAGCAAGGATGTCCATTTTCCTCAAGGAATGACGTGATTTCCTCTGTTGTCGTTCCAACTGTTTCATCCGCGATTTTATCGATGAAATCAGCGCCTAAACCGGCCTCAATGGAGCGTTCAACAAAGTCTTCACGTAAGTGTTCCTTCAATTCCTTCGGCATCCAGACGATACGGGCCATTCCACCATCAGCAGGAATGAACTTCTTACTGAGGATGTAGGTTCTTCCAATTCCCATAAAGCCAGGTGTTTGCATTCCGCCACCGCAAGTACCGGCGAGCGTGGAGAAGTTCATACCACAAGGTGTCATACCTGAATGTTCACGAGTGGTAATCATGAGACCATTAATCTCTGGAACGATGGCCATGATGGCCTCGAAACAACCGCATGAAGTCATCGGTCGATCCATTAACGTATAGAGATTAACTTCTTCCAAGGTATTATTGGAAGCTTTATACAAGAAATCATTCGTACTTTGCCACATACCTTTTAACTCATCAATGGCAGGACCTTTTGGTATTGGTTGGTTTGGTCCGTTCGGTGTGATCTCATAAGATGCTCTAGCGTCCAACCAGCTAACAGCACCGCACAAGCCAACCCGTTCAGGTGTGACAATGCAGACATGATTTGGTGCAAACGACTGACAAAGTAAGCAAGAGTAAAAAGTCTCTACCGTTTCATCCGTCAAGCTCTTCATCCGATCGTCGCGAGTCTTATATCTTGCTCTAGCAAGTACGAGATTTTCTTCAACAGCCTTTTGTTCTGTATAAATGGTCACTTGAACACGGTCAACGATCGCTGGGAATTCTTCTTTCAGCTTCGCTAACAGTAGTTCGCCTAAGTGTTTGATTAAGAAGCCATTCGCTCTTGCTTCTTTGGAAACCCGTACCCAGCACAGATCCCGTTGGGCCACATGCCAAATACCTTCTCCATAGTTCGCAAAGTAATGGATTCGACGCTCTAACACGCCTTCAAAATCCGATTGCATCTTACGTCCGAAAATGTCAATCTTAATACCCAAGGGAAGCTTGGAGCCCTCTTCAACGGTATCAATTTCTGGCCCGATCACTGTGACCTGACCGTCAACGATTTCCTCAGGACCGACCATTTGAACGAGCTCGAAAGCCGTCGTTCGTCCGCCACCGAATTCTACATAGGTTTCTTTTTTGCGGATGGTTTCTCCCTCAAAAGCTGGTCCAAAGTTGATTGGAATCGGAATTTCAACGTTGGTCAATTTAATTCCGCGTATTTCCATCGCCAAAGGAACGATTTTCTCATAATCTGGCTCAGAAATATACCAATCTGGAATTTGATCGTCTTCAGCCAGTGGTTGATCCGTCAACACTGGGAAGCCCATGAAGATGGCGCCCATTGAGGCAGCAACTTTGACATCATCGCGCTCACCTAGATGAAGCACGAAGGCACGAATCCGTCGACGCTGGTAATCACGATGGTTTTCACGTTCTCCAGCAGGAATCCCGCCGAAAGCAAGGCCTGCACGGAAAGCATAGTTCACAGCATGAATGACCGACGTAAAGTTCCCTAAGGGGAACGCAATATAGTCTACGCCAATTTTGACGTTTTCTTCAAGTAACTGCTCAATGACCTCATCGCAAAGGAAGATCATGAACCCTTTACCCATTAAGTTATCAACCAGTTTCTTAGCGGCTTTAGAGTCTTTGGCTCGCCCGAGAATAACAGCAACACCAGGAATGGTCCAGTCAACCATTTTAATCCCATGTTTCCGTACAATAGGGTCACCCAAGAATCCAGTCCAAGGTTTTACTTTTGGATCATCTCCGCGGAGATACTTAATTGTTTCGATGATCTCAGCGGCATACAAGGTTGATTCTCCCCAAAGTCTGCCGTTTTCAAAGGTGAGTTCTGTGCGAACTTGCGTACGCATCCGGTTCAAAATAGGAACCAGTTCACCCAATTTGGTCACCTTTTCACCAGAAAGACACGTGATTACTGGAAGCGCGTAAGCGGTGTCAGGATAACTAACGAGTTGTTCAGTACCATAGTCTTTAATCGCACGATTTAAAAGAATTTCCGCATAAGTCATGGCAATGATCGTACCATCATAGGCTTTGCGCAATAATTTTTTTGGTTGTTGGGTAGGATCCTTAATTGAACCTTCATAAATTTGTTCCATAGACATAATTACAGTTCCTCCTTTCTTACCAACCTTGAGCTAAGGATGTATCATTCTTTTCTGCCGTCATTTTATGGATACCGAGTTTCCAAGTACGATACTCGAGGGCATCCAACAGTTTTGTAGCGCCAATCTTAGGATCAACTTCAAAAATGAAGTTTCCGCCAAAGACGTCATGAGCAATTTGGGTCGTTATTCCATAGACAAGGTCACTACCTTCTACAGGTGGCAACGATCCGACATGGACAGGAAGGCCCATGGTGACAGCCCAAGCACCGATTGAAATGGCTTTTTCATGCATTGCTTCAGGAGCAGATGCAACAAACGGAACTTTAGGAACATCGACGCCGAGTTCTTCAGCCATAGCAATGGCTAAATCCATACCACGACTGTTATCCACGCAGGCTCCCATATGGAACACTAAGGGTAGTCCAGTGGCTAATTGAGGATTCGCGACTTCAAGCGTCTTAAGGAAGGCTTTAAGTCCTTCGCCAGCATAAGCATCAACCGCTAAAGGTGACATAAGACCAAACTTAGCATAAGCGCCTGCAGAACAACCCGTTGCAATGACGAAGACGTCATTTTTAACAAGTTCTTTTAACACTTCAATATGGGATTCATCTTGTAAACGTTTCAGATTGTTACATCCAGCCATCAGTGCAACACCTTTGAGTTGTCCACTCTGGATTGCATCAGTTAGCACAGAAATCGGACGCTCAGGACAAACCTTAGCGAAAACTTCCGTTAAAGCTTCGATGCTGAAACCAGCAACGACGTGATGACGTTCAGTCGGAATGGAAATTTTCTTAGGATCACGATGCTTGTACGCTTCGATTGCGATCGCGATAAGCTTTTTAGCATCGTTCATGGCTGTTGCTGTATTGAACGCGATGTGTTGAGCTCCAGGGATCTTCATCATAAACTCTGTCGTTACAACTTTCGTATGGAAGCATTCTGCGACAGTTTGTACTGATGGGTAAATACATTGAATATCGACAACCATTGCATCGAGTGCACCGGTCATGATGGCCATTTCTTGGGAGGCCGAAGAGGTTGCTAGATAAACGCCTTCGCGCATGAGCAACTCATTACCTGTACAGCAGATACCCACAATATTGATACCTTCTGCTCCAACTTTTACGGCGTCTGCTTTCATAGCCCGTGCCGCAGCAACGACCATTTCACTCAAAACTGGATTGTGTCCGTGGACGGCAATGTTGACCATTTTCGGGTTAATCACGCCCAGATTTGCTTCTGAGACGATTGGTTCTGGAATTCCAAACAAGATATCACTAATGTTTGTTCCAATATATGAACCAGCTAAGTCAGTCAGTGCTGTCTTAAGTCCACCAAAGATGATATTGACCGGATCACTGTCAACGCCCATAGCGGTTTGAGCAATGATTTCGGTGACGGCACCATCAATGGCTCTTGGCATAATATTGCAATCTCTGAATTTTTTCCGACGTCCTTCGGTAATAAAGCTGTCTAGGAAGGCAATTGGACGTTCTTGATAACGGCCAAAATCTGCATAACCTAACTCCACGACGTCTTTGAGTATCTCCAGATTATCGCGGTTTAATGTAGCGATTCCTAATTTCTCAGCTAATTTCAGAAGCTTAGCTGGTGATTTGATTTCATAATCTGGTGCTTTTCCTTCAACTAAGGCATGAGCAGTATGCAAGATATGGCGTGCATGCTCTGAGTGCGATGCAGCTCCACCGGCGATGTACCGGACCAGGTTGCGGGAAACGATTGTGTAAGCAGAAGCTCCACAGATGCCCCGACTAGCAGGACCTTCTTCTTTTTTAATTCGGCAGGGACCCGCTATACATATTTTACAACATATCCCGTTATACCCGAATGTACATTGCGGTTGTTGAGCGACTACGCGATCATAAACTGTTTCGATGTTACTGTCTTCAACCATTTTAAGCATTTGCAAGGCGCCAGGATCTGTTGTACGAACACGATTCTTTGGCTCAACGACTCGCGGTGCATCGGAAGGACGGGCAGTATGCGTTAAATCACGATATCTAGGCATGTGACAACCTCCTCTTTTTTAACATCTCTACTGATCATTTCGACTCTGACTAAGGTTACCCCTGTCATCTCCCTTCAACAACAATTCTTTCATAAATTGTATCTAGTTGAGCTCCCAGAGACCCTCCAGGCAATTCGTCATTGCCTGTGTTTATAGACATTTCCAACAGTTCATCGCTGTAAGGGATGATGCCAATCAGCTGTTCTGTAGAAAAATGGTCTCTAAGAAAATTTTCATCTTTGAGATTTCGCACTTTATTACCAACAACGACAACACGCGGTATACCTAACTCAAGTGCAAGCTTCTGGATCACTTTGACCGTTTGTACGCTAACTTTTGTCGGCTCAGTTACAATGACCAAGACATCGACGCCAAGGGCAGTACCTCGCGTAAGCTGTTCTATACCTGCCCCCATATCTAAAATGACGGTATCGTGTTCCCCAAGGATCAGAGAATTAACCAAAGCTTGGAGAAAGCTGTTTTCCTTACAATAACAAGAAGTTCCTCCTCCTTTGATGTTCCCCATACGGAAAAACCGAAGAGGTCCTAAGGCGATGCAATAGTCATCTAAAATGTCATCCACATGCGGGTTCAGCGGGAAATAAGTGCCACTGCCACCCATTCGTTCTTCGATGAGTTCTTTCATATCAACAATTGGTTTAAGATCTGCAAGTACCTCATCAGGGATCCCTAGGACTGTTCCTAGGCTGGCATCCGGGTCCGCGTCTACCGCCAAAACGGTGGTACCCTTTTCAGATAACCAACGGGATAGATTTGCAGCAAAGGTAGTTTTTCCGACGCCGCCCTTGCCAGAGATTGCAATTTTCAATGGGCCTCAACTCCTTCTATGTGTTGTATCGTTTGTTTATTGACCGATATTCTTATGCAATTTAATCACATAATAGGTTATATTCGTTTTAAGTTTCAGTAATCCTGCAAAAGTTACTAGATTTTTTTGCCTTATTCAGTTTTTTTTGAATTGACTCAATAATCTAAAAGATTGTGTCAAGTTACACAAAAGGGAAATATTGTGAAATAATTCACTACTTACTATACGTCATAACCTTAAGCCTTATATCCCTTTAGATTATACGTTCGTCATTAAAGTTAATTTTCCTTTAATTAAAATGCATTCTACTGAAGAGTGTCTTTTGCGTTTAATTTAAAATATTCAGTTTTATGTGAAAGGCCACGGATGAAAGGTCAGCCCAAACGCTCCAGGTCCCACATGAGTCGCAATAACGGCGCCTGCTTCAAACAAGCGTACTTCATGTTCTGGATAACGAGCCTTCAGTTCGTTGAGTAGAAGGGCGCCTTCTTCCGGTATATTGACGTGCATAACACAAATGCGGTAACGTTTTCCCGTCGCTAAAGCACGATTTAATTCCTCTAGCACCCGTTGCCAAGCCCTGGATCGAGATCGGACTTTATCAAAAACATCAATTTGAGCCTTTTGATTAAAGTAAAGAATCGGTTTTATTTGCAGTAATGTTCCAACGAGTGCCGCTGCTCCACCAATCCGTCCGCCTTTTCGTAAGTTCTCAAGCGTATTGACGATGAAATAAAGCTCTGTTTGTTGTTTTAAGTCGTGAAGCTGTGCCATTATTCGCAAAGCACTTAAGCCTTGGTTCGCCCATTCCGCTGCAGCCCAAGCTAGAACACCAAGGCCCAGTGCAGAGGAACTTGAATCAAAGACGTGGATATTGGGGCTGGAGGCTAAGTATTTGGCCATCTGTGCTGAGTGATAGGTCCCACTGATCGCCGAGGAGATATGAAGGCTCACAATATCTTCGACACCTTCCGAAAACATGGCTTCATAGGTTTCTAAAAATGCGCCAATGGACGGTTGAGAAGTTGTGGATAAACCAGAGATATGACTTAACTTTTCAAAATAGACAACATTGGAAAGCTCGTTTTCATAAAACGTTTCATTTCCAATAGTGACAGTCAGCGGTACCACCCGAATCTGAAATTGCTCGAGAATATCCTTCGGTAGATATCCGGTTGAATCCATGACAATCCCAATTTTCCTCAATTACGTTCCATCCTCTTCTATCTAAACGGCTTATTTCATTTGCTAAGTTTGTGTAAATACAGTCTGCCGTCATTGTATAATATAATCCAATAATAGGCAACGATTGCAGTGTCTCAACAAACCGACCTCCGTTAAAATCAAATTGAAGGAAGCTTGCTGCTCCCCTCTCTTTGATTTCGACGTTTTATCGAAGTCCTAATACCATCTTCTGTAAGGATACGCAGCATACGGATAAGGATATGGGTAGGGATACGGATACGGGTAATATCGTGGTGTCGCCACAGCCCCTAAGCCTAAACCTAGCGCAAAGGGAAGAAACCCAAAACCAAACATGAGAACAACTCCTTCCATTATAAGAACTATTACATAAACAATGAATCGAAGTTTATATCCCATAATATGGGATATAAAGTATGTCTCGTGCATGCTGCGCCAAGTAAGCGCATAAAACTGAGAATTTGAGGTTGACATGAGCGCACCGATTTGTTAATATAATAAACGTTCTTACTAACGGGGCGTGGCGCAGTTTGGTAGCGTGCTTGGTTCGGGACCAAGAGGCCGAGTGTTCGAATCACTTCGCCCCGACCACTTTCATTCCTGCAAGGGATACAGAGTTTTAAGAACAGATATTCATTAAGTCGTCGCAGATAAACCTTATTGGATGATACTAGAAGACCTCTTCCTTAAGACAAGATTAAGGAAGAGGTCTTCTTTTTGTTGTGCAAAGTTATATAAATCAAGGACACGAATCGGATGAAATATTCTTAAACTATTAGAATATAGTGTAAAACCATCGATTCCATTGGATAAAATCCATCAGAATAAATCCAGATAATCTTAGGGTTGGTCGGAGAAACAACTTACGGGATAAAAAGGGGGTGGAAATGTGCAAAAACCACGTTTTTCAGCAAGTTTCAGAGCCTCAGTTTTGGTAATTTTACTTATCCTCGGTTTTATTGTTGCCAAGCAGCTTGCCAAACCTAAATCCTTTGGCGAATTCGGCTTCTATCGGGGTGATAATGTCGCTGAATGGATCGCCCTGGATCAAAACTATGCGCCTCCAGGAAACATATCCTGCCTCAAATGTCATGATAAGATCGGCCAATTAACAGCCCTAGCTGAACATGGACAATTAGATTGCCAAGCCTGTCATGGCCCACTTCTGGCACATTCACTTAAGCCTGGTGATTCACATCCCAAAGTAGCCGGAAACGCGGAGTTGTGTGGAACCTGCCATAATCAAATATTAGGAAGAACCAAAGAGCAGATTACGACCGTTAAGGTAAGTGAACATAGCGGTGGTCTTGATTGCGTCAGATGTCATGATCCACACCAACCCTTGTCGATGAATGGAGGAAGAACACCGTGAAGCTAAAATTTACTCGCCGGGAATTCGTGATCTCTGCTGCCAAGGTTATGGCAGTGGGCCTTCTGGCTCCAACAGGCGCTTTAGCTGTAACAAAACTTGCTTCCGCAGCGGATTCATCGGCTCAGAATTCAATCCTTCAACAATGGGCAGGAAAAGAGTGGAACTTTGTGGTCGATACCGCAAAATGTATTGGCTGTGCCAGTTGTGTTAAAGCCTGCAAAAAGGAAAATAACCTGCCACTGGACCAAGAGGTCTACAGAACCTGGGTTGAACGCTATCTCGTGGATACCAACGAAGAGGTAAGAATTGATTCGCCGAGAGGAGGACTGGATTTTCAGCAAAAAGTCCTACAGGTGAATAAACAGTTTTTTGTTCCCAAGCTTTGTAATCAGTGTAAACATGCTCCATGTATCCAAGTATGTCCGGTGGGCGCAACCTACAGGACTGGAGACGGTGTTGTATTAGTCGATCGAGAAAGGTGTGTGGGCTGCAGCTACTGTATCCAGGCTTGTCCATACAGCGCGCGCTTTCTACATCCTGTCTTAAAAGTCGCTGACAAATGTAATTGGTGCTACCCTCGAATCTCCAAAGGTCTCCTCCCTGCCTGCGTTCAGGTATGTCCTACGGGAGCAAGGAAATTTGGTAACATTAAAGATCCTGCGAGTGAGATCGTCGCCTTAAAGAAAAAATCACGGTTGAGGGTCGTAAAACAAGATATGGGTACAGGACCCACAGTCTTCTACATTGATCTTGACGAGGTGGTGAAGTAAATGTCTGGATATGTGTTTCCAAATGATCTAGAAGTCCACTGGAGATTGTTTATTGTACTCTACCCCTATATTACTGGAATAGTTGCAGGCGCGTTTATCGTCTCTTCCCTTTATCACGTCTTTGGTAAATCGGAGTTAAAACCACTCGCCAGACTCTCCTTACTCACCTCACTTGCCTTTTTGTTTTGTGCCTCTTTCCCTCTACTGTCCCATCTAGGGCAACCACTCAGAGCGCTCAATATTATGATGACGCCTCATCTAACCTCTGCCATGGCCGGCTTTGGCTTTATCTACACTTTTTTCTTGATTTTATGTTTATTAGAAACCTGGTTTCTTTTTCGTGAAGATATCGTGAAGTTTGCTGACTCAAGTAAAGGTTCTGTTAAGTTGTTTTACTCAATTCTAACCTTGGGCGCCAAGGATGTCTCACCTGAGGCTTTAGACAAAGACCATAGAATCGTGAAAGTTCTAGCAACCATTGGCATCCCAGCTGCTTTCTTTTTGACCGGTTATGTCGGCTTCATTTTTGGCTCTATTAAGGCGAATGTCTGGAATAGTACCCCTCTCATGCCCATCATCTTTATCTTGTCTGCCACAGTTTCCGGTGTCGCCCTTCTAATCGTTTTATATCGGGTCGTCAACTGGATTCGGAGGGTAAAGATCGACATGCCTTGTCTCATGTCTCTCAACTCCTATTTGTGGATCTTCCTGCTAACTGCAACGATTCTTGAGGTCCTTGAAGTCTTGCAGATGGGCTATGAAGGCAGAGCAGAGTGGCCCATGATCTATGGTTTGATAACACAGCATATCAGCCTAAGTTATTTGGTGATCCAAATGGGCATCGGCGTTCTAGTACCGCTAATACTTCTACCTCTTGGTCGTTCCAAGCGATTTTCAATGAGGATCAAGCAAACACTCACGACGCTTTCTGGTGCTCTCGTCCTCATCGGTGTACTCGCGATGCGCTTTAATGTGGTGATTGGTGGACAGTTGATTTCTAAGAGTATGGCTGGATATATCTCCTATGATTGGACTCTATTTCGTCATGAGGGCATTATACCGGATATGGTTCTCCTGCTTTTACCTTTACTGATTCTGGCAGTCTTAGTACGGGTGTTGCCGCCTTGGTTCGGGGAACTGAAAGGACCTAAAAAACAAGCAGACGATGTTTCTCCTTTAAAATAAGCAATATCTTACAAGGAGGTGGTAGTGTGCAAAAGCACTGGATAAAGGGGCTTGCTGTTCTAGGTGTTTTATTATTGATCGCGTCTGTCGTGACAGCTCTCTATTATTTTAACGTTGCGAAGAAGGCTCAGCCGACGGTTACGCAAACGAATGTCACTCAAGCCTTAAGTGATTTGAACGAATGTGGCCAATGTCACGAAATGAAACCCGAAGTGCTGACCTGGCAAATTAGCGCCCATGAAAAATTCGCCTGCACGGTCTGTCACGTCAACAGAAAAGCCTCTGATTATGCCGGGAAACACCAAAGCCAAGCGTATACTTTTCCGATAAAATCCAATGAAGCGATCCCTAATTCTGTCTGTGTCCAGTGTCACTCCTCGAATCGCGTGACGTCTCCGACCGGTGACTTAAAGATCCCTCATGATAAGCACCTTGCTGTGGGCCTTTTGTGTGTTACTTGCCATTTCGGTGTGGTACACGCGAAAATTGCTGAACGAGATTTATCGGGGGTTGTGGACGTTAATAACTTTGATGCGTGGAATCTAGACATCGCCAAGAAAGTTGCTACTCCAGCCTATATCATGCCTAGTATGTGGACGTGTATCGATTGCCATAAGAAAGCGAATGTTACTCGGCAATGTAGCGCATGTCATACAACCATACCGTCCTTACCCTCACACGACAAACCCAACTTTAAATCTGACCATGGCCAGGTTGCTAGACAAGATATCGGAGTTTGCATTAATTGCCATGCCACACCGGATCAACCAAATTTTGTCTCGCCAAGCACTGGGGACAAAGCCACGGATTTTGCACGTGCTCAGGTATTTTGCTATACGTGCCATCTCCAAAGGCCGCCACTGCATGAAAAGTCTATGATCCCAATTCATCCGAAACTAATTACGAAACGAGGCGGCACCTCGAGTTGCCTAACCTGTCATGATACGAAGGAACCCCGTCCTGAAGAAAAGGTTCCTAAATTTTATTGTAACGAGTGTCACTGGTATGAGATTGGGGACATGCCGAAACCGTAAGAGTAAAGACTATGCTAATAGTCATTGAATAATAAGATGGAGGTGGGCTTATTATGGCAGCTGTTCTAGCAATTCTATGGGTACTACTGTCGATCGTTGCGATCGTTGGAGGATTTAGTCTCATTATTTGGTTATCTAACAGGGTCTCAGCGTTCATCCACCGTACACCCTGTCCGAAATGCGGTTGCAAAGAAAAAGTTATAGTATCAACAAGCAAAGATGATGATACTCAAAAATGCAAGAATTGTGGGCATATTTTTTAAGCTACGCCCCGACCACAGAAAATAAAGGGTTTCCATAATTGGAAGCCCTTTATTTTTGTTCATTAAGTTCTTATTTGTGGTCTGCATAGACACGACCCTCATCCAGGAAATTAAGGATCATTTTTCGGAACGAGAAATCGTAATCTAGCAATGCCTCCGCGCAGGTTAATTATTGGGCGAGAGTACTTGCCGCTTTAGGGGTTCCACTGGCAGGCTTTTCGGAGAATTGTGAGATATCAAGCTAGCCGTATCTATCTCATATTTAAACCTTTGGCAATCACCGATTGCACTACGGAAGCACATCAGCCACCCGCAGGATTCTTTGTTATGCATTCACACCCTGTATTTGCTCCAGTGTGTCTTTTAATATCATCTAAATTTGAACAACACTGTGCCTCAGCGACGTGGTAAAGAATTTCTTCTTTCGTAACGTTTGCACAATAACAAATAGGAATAGGGGAAGAAATATTTTCCTTAAACCAGATCTTGTTTTTTAATTGTTCTTGACCAATTACCTTTACGTCCTCAGAATAATAACCAACTTCACATTCTGGGGTTCGACACAAAAAGAACTCTTCTCCATAGGGTGTTATATTATCCTTCACCTGATGCTCTACAGTAATCTTCTTTACCTTTTGGCCCAGATTTCCACATACAGGGCATGGATTATTTACTTTTGGCTTTATATTAAGCTCTAACAATGTTCATCATCCTCCGCAAGAATAGTTTATATCTCATAGCTCTCCCGCGAAGTAAGGGGAAAAATGTCTCGTAGCTAAAAGGCCCTTACCGTTTACCGATGAGAGCGAAGAAGACCTTCCACAGTTCTTCTTTACTAAGCTGGTACACCCTTCCCCAATCCGGGAATGAGCGGGCGTCTTATATAAAAAATGTCGTGCTTTGGGTCTTATCATTCCAACTTCATCTTCTTATTGTAATCTTTAGAATTTTATTTTATTGAGCATTGTTAATGCATTATTCAATGCAGCTCAAGGTCGGGGGGCATCGTAGAGCTCAACAGCTCCGTAGTGAAAAACGTTTAATCAATAACGTAACGGAATATGCGATTTATAAATTGATATCTTCTCTACTTCATAGTTCAAGGTATCCAATATACTCCTAAGTCCGTTTTCAGCAATTTCCAAATTATTTTTTGGTCCAATTGTTATGCTTTTTAAAGGTAAACGCCTGCATTTGCTATCGCCAGGATTAAATTTGACCTCGATATACGGTATAAAAACCCCGTTGCAAACTCTAAATTTAATCATGTCTTTAATGTCTGTTTCGCTATGTGTCATGAATGCTATTCTATACTCTTGTTCTTGTTGAAAACTTGGGTTTTTTATAAACACTGAATATATTGAGAGTTGAGCGGCAAGTGTTTCAATAATGTGATTATCAATAAATTCAATCAGGGCTTCGTCTTTTGCATCAAAATATTGGCAACAAACATCTCTAAGAATGCTAAGGTATTTATGCACAATAGCCTTTTGTTTTTCTGAATTATATATTACTTGATTACAGAAGATACTAAAATCTTTTCTACCATCAATTAAGTCACCTTTTTGTGTTACCAAACGAAAGTTATCAGTATATACTAAATAATTTCCATCATCTAATTTTTTGAGTGTAAGGTTCTGAAGAATCGAATTAACCATTGATTTTTCCAAGCCTATGTTGTATCCTTCGTCAGATGAGTAATTAGACCATAACATTAATGAATCCGCATTATCTGAAGTCGATAATAAGAAGACTTTTTCCAATTTACCCAAAAGAGTCTTGATTAATAAATTGACTTTTTCTATGTAAAATTCATATTTCTTAACTGCATCATAACCCTTTACAAAATATTTGTCATCGTTGAACACTAATGTTTCATGGCTAACCGCATTAATTACATCAATAACATAACTTAAATCGGTGTTATCATTCATAAATTTTCCATTAGAGAACCATAGTGCTTCATTTTCCAAAATACTTTTTAACGCAGAAGCACTAGTATAATGATAGTGAATCTCAGGTTCATTTAATTGATTACCATCATTTAGGATACTCACAATCTCATCGTACATTTCGAACAAAATTTCATGAATGTTATTCAATTTATCCATTGATACACCTCCTAAGTTTATTAAAATGCCGTACCAGCACATGAGACGCAAAATTATGCTCATGCAGGTGTGGAACATATCATAATACATGTTCCACCTGAAAAGCCCATTAAGACAATAACATTCAACATTTTTCCTGAACATTCCTCCTCATCTAACAAACATTCATGCTTAAATTAAACTCCAGAACGTTGTAATACGTTCTGGATGTAATAACCTGTTGGCCATTCGATCATTCGTAATCGCAGGTTCGACTTGTGCGGTTATGTCGAGCATTTCTTCCTGTCTCTTGATCTGCAAACTTATTAAGTGACTCATGTATTTCCCCTCGGCTACTTACAAACTCAACCCACCCAGAAAGGCACTTAACTGCTTCAGAGCTTCTTTACTAAGCTGTTACACCCTTCCCTTATCTTGGAAGCTCCTTGAATTTTGTAAAATGAAAGACTCTCAATAGATTATACTATAATATCTTATGATTGTAGCCAAAGGTAAAATTACACGAAAATAGAATGAAGTCTCAGACTGAGGCTTAACCTTAGTTCTGAGACTTCTGGATAAAATACACAACTACGTTAGAAACAGCAATGAAACTAAATGCCAAATTCGTCACCCACAGCACCCTTATCACGCTCAACTGACTCTTTAAATTCCTCTTTGCTATATGAATTAGGTAGATGCAAACTATGCCAACTCCGACTATCTTGAAGTGGGTGAGGTCCGGAATGGTCGGAACGTTCTGAAACAGCTGGGGACAGGGAAGATCAGAATTACTTTTTCCAATATGATTTAGCTTCTTTTTCAAGTTTGGTTAACCTCGTGTAATAATCGGGAAACTCATTTAAATGGGCTAAAGTTATTTTGGCGGTAGTGATCGAATCATCGTCCGTAACATTAGTTGTGCGATCTCTTCTACCGTGTTCCAATTCTACATCCAGACCAATTCTGAATTGTTCTACATCAAATGGGCTTTTCCTCCAATCTATTCCAAGTTGTTCACCTATTTGTCTCGCTTCAGTAGTAGCGAAAATGCAACGGTGTATATGGTAGCATGATACCTATTTTCCTCGTATTGGGAGCAATTATATCCGGCAAGATACTAGGCTCTTTTTTATTCAAAATCAAAATAGGTCTTTTATGACTTCCAAAGGTCTCACCCTGAATACTTTTAATAATTGCAGTCTGTTTTTCTATCTCTTCTCTTTGTATTTCAACCCTCAATTCACTGGCTATTATCTCTGTATTGTGAAGTTTTATATGTTCTCGTAAGCTTTTTTCGTCGATATGACTATCATGGTTTACCACTAAAGTAAATTGTTCAATTCCTCTTATTTTATGTTCGTTACATAGCTCTTTTAACGCATAAGAAATTTTGTTTAATAAAAAGGTATCATGCATGTTTAATCCCCCTTAAAGTATGATAAATAAAGTCACTTACTTCTTCACATATATTTGAAAACTTCTCTGTTAATATGTCACTTAACTCTAAACTAAAGTGTATTTCCTTCACCTCGATACCTATAATAAATCCCTTAACTGATTTCTTATAGGTCTTTAATAAGGTAATTAAACTAGGTTGGTGTTGGGAATAAACTTGCTGATGCTGTATCATAGCCTCTTCAATAGGCGTAAATGTTATTGTGCCAGGAACTATATTAAAATAAGTTGAGTCAAATATAAACAGCAAATCTCCATCATCTATTTTACTTAAAGCATAATCAAGATCTGTCTCTCCAAATACAACCTCTATGTTTTCCTTTTTCAATTGTGTCGAAAGCTTCTCTAGAACCTTAATACCTATGCTCTCATCGCCCATAATTATATTTCCTATAGCAATACATTTAACTTTCATATTAAACAATCCTAATCTCAAAAGGAGAGTACCCATCACCAAATACATGGGTAGCACAAGAGACACATGGATCAAAAGACCTAACTATTCTCCCAATTTCCACTGGGTTCTTTATATCTTCTATCCTTGTCCCTATCAATGCTTTTTCAACGACTCCTTTTAGTCCTCTAGAGTCGCCCGGTGAAAGATTCCATGTGCTAGGCGTGATAATTCCATAATTTTGTATCCCTTGATTTTCAATAGCCACCCAATGACCTAAGCTTCCTCTTGATGTATCTATTAATCCTTTACCGTATGCCTTTTGGGGGAATTCAAACCTTCCTTGAGGTGTAGGTTGTAAGCTCACTCTCTCAAGTAGACTTTCCATGATTTCAATAATTTTTTTCACCTCTAGAACTCTAGCAATCGTTCTATCCATTGTGGAAAATCCTCTGGTATATTCACCACTTAAATACATTCTTGCTAAAGGCCCAACTTCCATAGGATACCCTTCATATCTTGGAGCTTTAATCCAGCTATAGGCTTCTTCTTTATATACGTTCTCATCGATCGTTGGGTCAATCGGTCTTTGTTCTACCTTGTTTGCTTCATACCACGCTCGATAGATATTTTCTGTTATTTTATCAGGATTTAATTCTTGCTTCTGACCATTAATCAATACCTGCGGAGCAATATAAAAGAGGCTTTGATCTGAATAGGCATCAAATACTCCATAGGACATTAAATCTCTGTATCCTTCCCCATTTCCAAAGTAGTCTTGATAGTGCTCTGAAATAATAAAAACATCAGGTATCATTCTATTAATCACAAATTCTTTTATAGAGTTTAAAATGGATTTCATTTTAATTAATTTTGAGCTATCTATATTAACAGATACTCCTCCAACGAATATTCCATGGTTATGGGGAGCTTTCCCTCCGAGAACAGCTAACATTTGATGGGCTGAGCGACTATATTCAATGGATTCAATGTAATGCTTAGATAGCTCGTTATTCAAATTTAGAGATAGTCTATAATCACTGTGGGTTGTTGAATATAAGGGCTGAATTTCAGGTCCTCGTACATAGTCGGGCAAGGTGTATAGATAAAAGTGTCTTAAATGATTCTGGATAAATTCACATCCATGCATAAAGTCTCTAATCATTTTGTCATTTCCATGAGGAGTAATATTTAATATATCTTCTAAAGCCAAGGTCGATGCCATGGAGTGTGCAGTAGAGCAAATCCCACAGATTCTTTGTGTAAAGTATATGGCATCCATAGGCGGTCTACCCTTGAGCATTTTTTCAAATCCTCTAAAGAGCATCCCACTACTTTTAGCATCAATAATCTGATTTTTTTCCACTTCTACTTGTATTTCAAGAAATCCACTGATACGAGTAAGAGGGTTAATTGTGATTTTTTGTCCCATAATTCCTCCAAAAATTAATTTAATATCTTACAAACGGTTCCATCCCATCTGGAAACCTTTCTTGAGCGCATCCAATGCATGGTGTATTATCTCCTATAGGCCAATTTACATATCCATTCCACTGCCTTATTGGACAATCAGTGCTTGTCACAGGCCCTCTACAACCTAGCTTGAACATACACTCTCGGTCTCCTAGCTTAGTAGAAAAAATGCCTTTATCAAAAAAAGACCTTCTGGGACATCTATCATGAATTGTTATACCATAAAAAATAATAGGCCTGTTTTTTGCATCTAGTATAGGCTTGCCAAAGGCAACAATGCTAGCGATCGTTCCAAGGGCCCAATCGGGATGACTAGGACATCCAGGCACCCTAATGACTTCTTTACCTAAAAACTGACCGACACTTACACTTCCTGAGGGATTTGGTTTAGCAGCAGAAATGCCACCATACGACGCACAGGTTCCTACCGCCACTATGTATTTAGCTCTTTCTCCAGCCATTTGTACTGCTTCCATGGCTGTAATTCGTTTTCCATTGTAATTAGCAATGATATTATAAAGTCCATTATTCTTAGTTGCTATCGCTCCCTCAACCACTAGTATAAAATCAGTTTCTAGAGTATCCAAAAACTGTTGAAAGGCTGCCTCTCCCTCTGCAGCCATGAGACTATTATTGTATTTTAATGTCACTATCTCTTTTAACAAGTAAATTACATCTGGGTTTTCTGCATTTAAGAGAGATAAAATATTACCAGAGCATCCAGTAGCTTCTAACCAGATTAAATTTGTTTTGTTGTGGGGCGAATTTTTTACTTCTTTTATCGTTATATCAATCATCTTTTTTGCTGTCATATCCTTAGAAGCAAGGACTGGACAGTTTGTAGATCTTTTATTCATATGATCACCTCCACAAACTATTCCTCCAGGTTACCTACTTGAGGTAAATTTCTTAAAACATCTAGCCTACCACCATGACATTTAGTAAATTGAGCCGTCAAGCTTTTTCCAGCATATAAACTAAAATGGGTGCCCCCTCCCCAAGTTGCATCTATACTCACATCATAAATGATGCCATTTACTGCAACATAGGCAGGTTTGCCATTAGAACCGTCATACTGGACTAATTCCTCAATTGAAAATAACCTTTGATCAGCTAAAACTTCTAGACTTGGTTGGGCTCTTTGTTTTAACTGATTCTCTCGATTACTTGGCTGGAAATAATAGTTTCTCCAGTAATTAAGACGCATTCTTTCAATATAAAGTAGATTTTCAAAAGACATCCTTTGATCTGGATTACTACTACTTAATGCAATCATTTGTCTATAATATTCTATATTTCTATTGTTGGCGCTGAATTAAATTGCCCAAAAGCTGACGGTCTTGCCTGTCCGTAGGTTGACGAATATAATGACCATGACGTTATCTTTGAAGAAAGGAGAAAGACGCCTCTTTTTAGATGTGGTACTGCTACAACAGTAACACTAGAGACGTCTTCCATCACGACATGATCATTGTATCAAATTATTCGCTGGTTGAGAAGAAAGATATGGCTGGCGTTTTTTGTTAGGAGTGCGGAGACTGTACCTTGCCCTTGTTGTGGAAACCTTTTAATCGTCATAGGCAGTCGACAGCGAGTATGGTATAAAAGTTCTGGAGAAAGATCGAAGCTTGTCATTCGCCGACTACGCTGCGTGTCATGTTTGAGGATTCACCATGAATTGCCAGACCTACTCGTTCCATACAAACGTTATGATGCGGAAAGCATCGAAGGCGTTGTAGCCGAGCCTGCTCGTAAAGACATTGCAGCGGATGAATCAACCCTCTCAAGGTGGAGAACCTGGTTCATCGCATGGGCCGTGTACGCTCAAGGCTGCTTAAATTCCATCTCCATTCGGTTTTACCTTCCTGTGGAAAACTCGTCCGGTCGTCCACAGTCCGCACTCCATACCCTAGGATGCTTTGTCGGAACTACCATCGGATGGCTGAAAAGAACTGTCCGATCCATCGTAAATTCTCATCTTTGGTGACATACCCGTTCTGCATTCATGTCCGCCCTCTTCTGAGATAGAATCATGCTAATCCTAAAAAATGGAGGCGTTAGCAATGAAAGATCAGAAGAAAGCAGAAGATATTGCCGCAGGACGGGTACAGCTCCTGTCACCGCTACTGGCAGACGGACTGGACCCAGCCAAAGCCCGTCAAATTAAAGCTGCCCTTTGTGAGCAAACCGGTTTGTCCGAGCGTACGTTACGGCGGTATATGGCGCAGTATCGAGCAGAAGGATTCCGTGGACTCCTCCCCAAAACAAAAGGTAGACAACAAGTTGACGCTATTCCCAAACATCTCTTAGAACAAGCCATTCTGTTGCGGCGTGAAGTGCCGAGCCGCAGTGTTAGCCAAATCATTCAGATTCTAGAATGGGAAGAAAAAGCACAACCGAAACAACTTAAGCGAAGTACCTTACAAGAAAAGCTCATGGAAAGCGGATACAGCTCCAGACAAATGCGGATGTATACGAGCTCTGGAATTTCGGCTCGAAGGTTCCAGAAGAGGCATCGCAATCAATTATGGCAGTCCGACATAAAATTCGGTCCTTTCTTGCCTATCGGGCCGAACGGTACCCTTAAACAAGTGTATCTTGTCTTGTTTATTGATGATGCAACGCGATATGTCTTGCATGGTGAGTTCTACCCGACGCTCGATCAGATCATTGTTGAGGACTGCTTTCGCAAAGCCATTCAGCAGCATGCCCTTCCGGAAGCCGTCTACTTCGACAACGGTAAGCAGTACCGCACAAAATGGATGGGTAGGACCTGCTCTAAACTAGGTATCCGTTTGTTGTTCGCCAAGCCATACTCCCCAGAATCTAAAGGCAAGGTAGAACGGATGAACCGTGATGTTCAAACCTTCCTCAATGAAGTGAAACTGGAGACCCCAAAAACGCTAGATCGGCTCAACACCTGGTTTCAAGCATGGCTTAGTGAGTGTCATCAAAATAAGCCTCACTCAGCACTGGGCGAGACGATCAGCCCCGAAACTGCATATCGAAGCGATTCGTCAGCACTGC
>Ga0209123_1000451_pt1 | contig 53477 bp, 33 predicted proteins | sample BarGraIncu00431A_FD_184500 | JGI IMG/M metagenome (GOLD analysis project Ga0209123, IMG submission 184500) | Arctic peat soil microbial communities from Barrow, Alaska, USA - Barrow Graham LP Incubations 004-31A (SPAdes) (version 2) | ecosystem: Environmental > Terrestrial > Soil > Wetlands >... | reverse complement strand
TGGGGCGGGGGCGTTGGGGGCGGGCGCGGTAGGTGCGGCGAGCGCGACTGCCGGCAGCAGCAGTGCAGTTAGCAGTAGTGCCTTCAGCAGAAAGAGCCATTCGGACTGGGTGTTTTCCCTGCGGTTTCTCATCAGAACACCTGATTAGCTCCCGACCCAGCTTGGGGCGACGTTTAGTCGAAGAGGAAGTTGTTTTCCCCCTCCCTGACCCTCCCCCTCCGGGAGAGGGGACTTTCGGACAGGACTTCTCTGAAGCACCGGGTACTTATCAGCTCAGAAAAAGAGCCCCAGGCTCACCATCCCGCTGTCGTACGACCCGGATTTCCTGCTCAGCTGCTCGTTGAAAAATACCCCGTGCCGGTAGCTCAGGGAGAACTCGGCCATGTCGCGGTAGTTCTCGTAGCACGTTTTATTGAAGAAATATTTGAGCGAGACCCCCGCCCCTCCCTCGAGGTAATTCGCCCCCGAGCTGAACGGGGACTGCCAGCGGGCATCCAGGGCCAGATAGGGAGCCAGCAGGTAATCGGTGTAAAGTGAGAAGGCACGACCTTTGCGAAGTTCCCCATAGAGGGCGACGGTGTCGCTGGGGAAATACCCGTCGACTTCGCCGTAGATGAGGTAGTAATCCTGACTGTGAGCCAGGGAAGGCGGCTCGAGCCCCGCTCCCCGCGAGTATAAAAGGCGCAGCAGCCAGTCGTGCTGCGCATCCTTGCCGATCTTGATCAGCTTCTCGGCGCTGAGCCAGAGGTTCTCCTCCCGCAGGAATTTGTACCTGACGCCGATGCCTGCCTGGGTCGAGTCCTCGTTGTAACGCAGGGAACCGGAGTCCAGATTGCCGAATACCCTGCCGAAAATCTCCAGGATCCGGTCGTTGATCAGCCCAACCACCGGCGGGCGGTACGCCCCCTCCACCCCGAGTTGGCCGTTCAAGCCTCCGCTGATCTGCTCCCCGTTCGCCAGAAACGAGCTCGGGGCCCTGCCGCTTCGATAGGAGGCATACAAGGCGCCGCTGAAGGTCCTGGTCAGCTTGGCGATCTCGCCGCGCACGCGATGGGCGTCCTCCTCCCAGCGCTCGCGCTCTCCGGAATCGGCCGGCGGCAGCTCCGGGAAGGCGTCCAGAGCCTGCTGGAAGAGCCGCGCTGCCTGCTCGTTGCGACCGAGCTTGCCGTAGAGATACCCCAGTTCTTCGCGAACCTTGACGTCTTCGGGGTTACGCTCCGCCACTCCCTCGAAGGCCTTGATGGCGTCCTCCAGGCGTCCGTCGGAAGCGCAGGCGTAGCCGAGCGCCGAGGCGTAATCGTCTTGCTGCGGCTCCTTTAGTGAGGCGGCCCGGAAGTACCCGATGGCATCCTGGCGCCGCCCGGCCTCCTGGCTCAGCACTCCCATCTCATAGCTTCGGGATGCCGAGGGCTGCAGTTTCTGGGTTTGCTCCATCAAGGCGAGCGCGTCGCCCACCCGCCCTTCCTTCTGCCAGAGTTGGGCCTGCAGGTCGTTGTACTGCACCGTTTCCGCCAGGGAGAGCTTGTCCGGATCCACCTGGTTCAGGGCCTGCCGGGACTGGTCCGCCCTCCCCGCGAGCTGGTACACCGTGGCAAGCTTGAGGCTCACCGTGTTGTCGGGAGAACCGGCGAGCGACCGGCTAAAGGCTTGCGCCGACTTGTCATAGGCGAACTCGTCAGCGTAGAGATAGCCAAGCGTATCGTTTATCTGCTTGAGCTGCCCGGCCGTGGTGCCTCCAGGCTCCTGCAACGCTAGTTGCAGGTAATGCACTGCCGCTCCCGGGCGGCCGAGATCCTTGTGGCAAAGGGCAATTCCCAGCAGTGCGGCAGAATCACTTTGCTGCGCCTGGGCCAGGGAAAACTGTTCCAGGGCGAGTGCCGGCTCCTGGGCGCGGTAATGGGTGAGTCCCAGGTAATAGTGGCGCTGCCAGCTCTCTCCGCATTTCTTTAAAGCCGCCGAGAAATGGGAGGCCGCCTCCCGGTTGCGTCCCAGCTTGAAATAGCTCATGCCAAGCCCGTCCGCGGCGCTGCAGGAGTCGCTCTTGCTGGCCGCCGGGTGCTTGGCGACCAGTTCCAGGTAGCCGATGGCCTTTTCCGGTTTTTCGCAAGCCTGATAAAGGTTTGCCAAATAGAGATAGCTTCCCGGCGAGTGGTCGCCCAGGGCCACTGCTTTCTCGTACTCCAGTGCCGCGGCTTCCGGTTTCCCCCCCTGCTCCAGCAACTCCCCTTTTTCCCGCAGGGCGACGAGCCTCAGCTCTTTTGTCAGGGAGCTGTCCGCGAGCGCCTGGTCCAGATAGCTCAGGGCTTCCGCCGGGCGGCCCGCCTTTTTCAAAAGTACCCCGAGGCTCAGGCAGTCCCGGGGCTCTTTTCGGGCACCGGGCTGGAAGGATTCTTCCAGCTCACTGGCAGCCGCCGCGCTCTCCCCTGCCTTTTGGTAGGTGAAGCTCTTTTCCCGGTGCACCAAACGCTTGAGATCATCGTTTACCTCCGGCAACGCCAGCGCCCGGTCGAGATAGCGCATTGCCTCGGGTCTCTTGCCGGCGCGGTTCAATAATCGCGCGATCTGGACCAAATGCTCTCCAGTCCCCCCCTGCTGCCCGGGGAGGCTCTCCAGCTCCCGCACCGCTTTCTCAAAGCTGCCGGCCTTCTCATAGACCAGGGCGAGCTCCCTGTGGGCCTGCGCCTTCTCTGCCTCCGAAAGCCCCGAAGTCGAGGCCTTTTTCAGCAGCGGCCCGGCCTCCTTCAACCTCCCCATCCTGACCAGCAGGCTTCCGTAGCGCAGTTGCGCCTCCCCGTTTGCCGGGGAGCGCCGCAACAGCGCCTGGTAAGTGGCAGAGCTCTCCTGGAGTCTCCCCGCCGCATCATAGGCCTGAGCCAGCGCAAGCCAGCTGTCGGCGCTGGCCTGCGTCCCCTGCTGCTGCAGCAAGGCCTTCAATTCCGGGATCGCGGCGGCGTAATCGTTTTGCTTTAGATACAGGTTTGCCAGAAACTTCCGGTCCGCGGGCTTGCCACCGTCCAGCTTCATCAGGAGTTTCATCCATTTTTCCGCGTCCTGGTACCGGCCGCCCTGGTAAGCGAGGTCGGCCAGCCCGCGCAAAGCCGCCTGATTGCCGGGGTCGCTCTCGAAGGCTGTCGCGTAGGCCTGTGTTGCCCGCGGCGCCAGGTTCAGTTTTCTGGCGACCTCGGCCAGCGCCAGGGAGGCGGCGACCTTTTCCCCGGGGAGGATCGCCAGCTCCTGAGCCGCAGCGTAAGCATCCAGAGCCTCCTTCGGGTGATCCGACTTCTCCAGCACGACCCCGAGCTCCTGGTACCAGGAAGCCTTTTTCTCGAGGGCCGTCAGCACCGCGAGCAACTGGCCGGCCTCAGCGTAGCGCTGCCGGGAGATGGCAAGATCGGCCGCCGTGGAGAGGGCAAAGACGCGATCCTTTTTCAGAAGATCCTTTCCCTGCGCCGCCTGGGCGAAGACGGCAAAGGCCCGGTCGGTCTGACCCAGTTTCCGCAGGGCAAGCCCCTGGTAGAAGGAGGCCGGGACAAAACCGGGCACGCGGATTAAGATAAGATCAGCTTGGGTGACCACCTCGGCCGGCAGGGAGAGCGCATCCAGCAGCACAAGGTAGGACATGCGCGCGCGGACGTCATCAGGAACCAGGGCGAGATAGTCTTCGAATTCCCGGCGCGCCTCGGGCAGGCGACCTTCCCGCTGCAACCGGTAGGCAAGGTCCAGCCGGGGGTAGGAGCGATATTTACGCACCACTTCCTGAAGGTAGCCCTTCGGCTTTGCGGCGGCTATCCTGTTCAGGTAGTACTCCGCATTAGGCTGATAGGCCGGGGCCTTCTGAGCGGCATTTGCAGGGTGCCCGGAGGCGAGCAAAAGCGCGGCGCACAGCAAAAGTAGCGACAACGATGTATGGGTAGAGTTAAACGCCAAGGGGTACCTCATCTTCTGCCGGATGTTCCGTGTTCTCCATCTCGCGGAGAATGGCATCCATAATTCCAGGAGTGACCAGCTGCATCTGGGTCATGACACTCCCCAGGCTGCGAAAGCGCATCTGCTGCAGGTTCATGGCCTGGTCCAGCTGCACGCTGGTAATATACCCCCGCCGCACCAGAAAAGCGCCCAAAAGTTCCTCCGGGGCGGCGGCGTGCTCTTCGAAGGCCTGCTTCAAAATCTCCCAGGAGATCGCGGATTCGTCGAGCAGGATGTCCCCCAGGCGTGCATAGCTTTGACGCTGCAGTCTGAGCGCCTCATTGAGCTGATCCTGGTTCACCAGATTGCGGTCCAAAAGCATTTGACCAAGTTTCGCCTTGTAGCTTTGCTCCGGTTTCCGGAGCCTGTCGTAGCCGCGCTGGATGGAGAAGGAGAGGCTACTTTTAGTGGTGAGGCAGAGCTCGATCGGCAAACTGGCCGCGGCCTCCAGCCAGCTTAAATCCTCGCGGGCCGGGAGCGTGGCCGCGGCAACGATCAGCTTGCCCAGTTTCCGTTCCACGGGGTACACCGAATACCGGACGGCAAGGGCGCGGGGGAGCAGCCGGAGCAGCTCCAAAGGGGTGTCGTAGGGATCGATCTCCCGGGTGGAAATGCGCAGCTGCATGCCGAGAGTCTGCACCAGTTCGTCCTCGCTCACCACCCCCCGCTTCAGGAGGGTGTCGCCCAAAAGCCGTCCCGTGGCGCGCTGTTCCCGGATGGCACCCTCCAGCTGCGCGAAGCTGATGATCCTTTTTTCCACCAGCATGTCGCCGATACGCCGCCGAAAGGCCATCAGCTCCTCCTGGTTGGGAGGGGCATGGGTGGTGTGGTCCCATTTCATCCACTTCCCCGTCACGAGGTAGCGGGAGAACATGTACAGCGCCCGGTTGGTGGCGAAGAAATTGATGAAGTTCGCCCAAACGAAGTTGGGGAGCGAGAGGAAGGCCCGCTTCAGGTCGTAATATTTGTAGACGCAGTACATGCGCACCGCCAGCCGAAGCACCAGGAAAGCGGTCGTGATCTGGATCATCCGGTAAAGGAGCGTCCCGGGCTCCACCAGCGGCGGGTAGTGGTAGGCGTCGGGGTAGAGCAGGATCGCTCCGTAGTAGGCGATCACGAACAGGATGACCAGGTAGCCTAACATGTTCACCTGGCTGGTCAGAAGCGCCTTACGATCCTTGAAAAGGACGTATTTGGTCAGCAGATCGCCCTTCCAGCCGAGGTTCTCCCACCCCTGCAGGGCGATCCCCGCGATCCAGCGCGCCTTCTGCCGCACCGACAGGGTGAACCTGCCGGGGAAGACGTTGCGGATCGAGACCAGCTCCTTCTTGACGACCCGCTCGTCGCGTCCGGTGAAAATGGATTTCCGGGTGACGGAGCGCTCGATGGGCAGCTTGACGAAGATCGCCTTGTCGACGCCGATGGCGCGCAGCCGCATCCCCATCTCGTAGTCCTCGGTCAGGGAGCCGAGCTTGAAGACCAGGTGCAGGTCGTTGTCGCTGGCAAGAAGCTCCAGGGCATGCCTGCTGAAACCGCACCCCACCCCAGCGCAGGGGATGCCGCGGCCGAAGACCTCGCGAATCACCATGTTCTTGTGGTGGTTTTCGGCGAACTCATCCATGTAGTGGGCGCGGGTGAGTTCAAACCAGTGCCGCGGCTCGAACGGGACGACTGGAAGCTGCACCATATTCTTGCGGGGGATGAGGTAATTAAAGAGCTTGATGGCAAGAGGGTGCACGATGTCCTCGGCGTCCTCCATGACGAAGATGGGGAACTGGAACCCGTGCTTTCTCTCGAAGTCGAGTACCCCCCAGTAGATCCAGTTCAGGCAGTCGGCCTTGCTGGTGGGGCCGGGGTCGCGGCAGACGATGCAGTGGATGTTGTCGTGTAATTCGCGCAGCCGCTCCACTTCCCGCTCGGTGTCGAGGTCGTTGGGGTAGGTGCCGATAAAGATGTGATAGTTGGAGTAGTTGAGGGTGGCGATGGTATTTTCGACCATCGGGAAGATGATCGCCGACTCGTCCCAGGCCGGGATCATGATGGCGACTGGCTGCTCCGGGATGGCGAGGAGTTCCTCCTCGGTGATCGGCTTGTGGCGCCTGCGGATGAAGAGAGCCCGGTAGATGCTGCGGAAGAAGTAGATGACGTCGACCACGAGGTCATCCACGCCGCTGACGACGAAAACGAGCGCCACGGCAAAGAGCAGCGCCTTGAAGGCCAGCATCACGAAGGCAAAGTAATCGACAAAGGTAAAACCCATTGCGGTTAGGACTCCTCGACAGCTATCAGATTCTCAGCCCGGCGAAATTGTTGGCGCCGTCGGGCCAGAATGTTGTTACGACAGGTTTTCCTGAATGCAGCGATCAGGCTCCTCAAAGGTATAGAGGTAGAGACGCATTGCATGCGTCTCATTCACCTGGTCAGGCTAGATCAACTAGCGTAGAGACGCATTGCATGCGTCTCATTCACCTGGTCAGGCTAGATCAACTAGAGTAGAGACGCATTGCATGCGTCTCATTCACCCGGTCAGGCTAGACCAACTAGAGGGCGGCAGCGCTGAGACGCATGCAATGCGTCTCTACCCGGCTTACCGGGGAAGCCGGGAAAGCCCGCAGAGGATGGGCGAACACAAGGTTCGCCCCTACGCTTCATGGTGCCTGGTAGGGCGAACCTTGTGTTCGCCCGTTTTCGCGGCTAACCTTGCCGATGCCGCTCGGTCCCGCCGCGCTGATCCCCGTCGTTCCACCTGTTCGCCGGCATTTGCCCCGCTACCTTACCACTACCAGCGCCGGCGCCGCGAAGAGTGCGCTCAGATCATCGGCGAGCGCCGTCGCGCTGTCGCCGGTGGCGTGGAAATCCAGCACCTGGAAATCACCCGCCGTGACACTTGCTCCGCCGGGGACAGTGCAGACCAGGCTGGCGAACTCTCCCGGGCCGAAGGCGACCGGTCCGACGAAGCTTATGGTCACCGAGCTTCTCCCCGTGCTGCTCGCCGAGTAGTTGCCAAAGAGCGGCCGCGGGAAAAGCTGGGAAGTGAGATTGGTAAAGGGAGCGACGCCGGAATAGCGCGTGATGCCGTTGGCAGTCTGCCTGGTGCCGGCGACCGTTTGCAGCGTGACACCGGCGGGGAGCAGCAGCGAGATCGCCACACCCTTAATCTGCGGGTTGCCCCCCGTTTGGGCAACCGTGCTCAGTTTCACGGTAACGGTCGAAGGCAGGGGTGCGACTCCCCCGCCTCCCCCGCCCGTCCCCGCGCCGCCACAGCCAGTCAGCGCCGCGGCCAGCAGGGCCCCCACGAGAAACCCCGGAAATATCTTCTTCATGCCATGTGCTCCCAATTTACTTGCACCTTACCAGAGGCCGACGACCCTTTCCAGCGCGGCAAGGGCGTCCTGGAGGTTCACCTTGGTGCGCCCTGCCTGCGGCTGGGGCTTTCCGGTCGCCCGGTTGATCGGCGCGATGATGATCTGGGCCAGGTTCAAATTGGGCTGCGCATCCAGCCCCACGGCGACCCTCAGGTATTTCAGGGCTGCGGCGATATCGACTTTCTTGTTGTTGTTGATGTCCCCGTAGGAATCCGTGGTAAAGCCCAGGTTTTTTGCCGCCGTCATGGCGTGGCCGTAGATATCGGTTACCCCAGAAACGGTGACGCTGTATCCGGAACCGCTGGCAAGCGGCAGGGCCGGCGTGAAGGTCGCCGTCATGCTGTTCGCGTCGTAGCTGATGCTGCCGGACAGTACCTTGTTGTCGGCGTCTCTCACGATAAAAGTCGCGGCTGTCAGTGAGGCCGGGTCTATCGGATTAGTGAAGGTCACGCTGATCGGCGCATTGAGTGAAATGTCGGTCGCGCCGTCCAGGGTAGAGTTGGAAGCGTTCAGGGCATGAACTACAGCTATCTGTACCGTGTGCTTTCCTTTGGGAAGAAACACGCGGTACTGACCGTAGAACGGGTACACGGTCGCGTTGTACGTCGCGCCATCCACCTTGATACTGAAGGGTTCGCTCTCCAGTTTGTCGAATGCCTCCACGGTCAGCACGGCTTTCTGGTGCGGGGAGTTGTAGCTGGCAGTAATGCCGCCCGGGATGATTCCGGCGTCCAGCAGGGAGCAGCTTATCCCGGAAAGTTTGTTACCGGTATATACCTGATCGGTGCGGTAGGCGAGCTGATGGCTCCCCACCGGAAGCAGTACCGAGCCGTCGACAGCCGTCCAGGCCGGCCAGATTTTGCCGTCAAGGTTGATGCTGTAATAGGTTGGGTTCACTTCCAGCTTGGTGGTCCTCTTGATGGTGAAGGAGGCCGTGCTCTCCCCGGTCCGGTTGAAAACCGAATCACCCGCCAAGGCCCACTTAAGCCGCCCCGAGTCGACCGCTTCCACGCTGTTCTCGGAGAAAAGGGCCAGGCGCTGGTTGTCGGTAATCATGTTCTTCAGCAGCAGCGCGAACTCCTGCCCGGTTTGGAATCCCGCAGGGAAATTGTAAAGAGGCTGGGGCCCGAGCAAAGGATTATGTGCGTTGTTGACGATGTTCACGTCGAACATGATGGTGCTGTCGTCAGCCAGAAACTGGGGAAAGAGCGACTGGTAGGTTTTTTTAAAATCCTGGTAGCGAAACGGGTTGGAACTCCACAAAGGCCAGGGGTCCTCGACCTGCAGCAGGTAATCCATGGTGCTAAGGCGCTGCAAAATGGCCGGCAGATCGACGCCGGTATTGAAAAAGCCTTCAAACCCGGGGGGAAAATTCACGTCCGGATAGTCATAGTGGAGACTGTCGACGGCAGTCAGCATGATTTCCCGCCCGCTACTATTGGGGTTTTGGGAGATCCTGCTCATAAAGGTCTGGTGCAGATCGGTGACCAGGTCGGTGCGGTACTGCAGCAGCCGGGCCCAGGATGCGGTATCAGCCAGGTAATAGTGCGGAGAAGTGGGATCGAAGCAGGCAATCGGGTCAAAACCGCCTGCCGTGGCGGCAAAGCCGTTACGGAAATCGATATTCATCGGGGTGAAGAACTCGGTCGACTTCTCGTAGTCGTAATAAATTTCCGCCAGGTTGACGCCGTCCCAGTCGTAGCTATTCAGGACATCGTCGACAAAGGAAAGCACCGAGGTGCGGCAGGCCTGGTTCTGCAGGTTCACGTTAAGGCGCCAGAAAGCATAGGTCTCGCCGGCCCCGGCAGTCTGCTCCCGGCACTCGGGCTTGGTGTACCAGAACTTCTGGCTGACATGGGGAATGGCGAACCACGGATAGACCTTGATCCCCCAGAGGTGGCAGACATCGATGAAGTGCTGGTAACCGAAAGTCCATTCCACCCCGGTCTGCTCGTTGATCCAGTAATGCCACGCCGCGGCATACACGGTGGTAATGCCCCGGTCGGCCCAGGAACGGACGATGTCCTCGATGTAGACCTTGCTCAGGTCGTAATTGCCCGGATCGAAGTAGGCATCGATCGAAGCCGCCGAGAGCTGCGGCCTGAGACGGAAGGCGTCCATGAAGTGGTACAGCAGGTAGGGGTGCCCCTTGGTCCCGTAGACGGAGAAATGATCGTAATAGCCGGTGCCGACATACAGCAGGCGACCCTTGCCGCAGTTGCGCCCGATAACCAGCGGCTGCAGCGTCACCCGGTCGGCGGTCAGTACGCTGTCCGAGGCCTGTGCCGCGAAGGGTTCGACGGTCTCGCCGGCGCTCCAGGTAAGGGGCATCTGAGGGTTCAGGTAGTCGACGAACTGGGTCACTACGGTGGGTGCTCCGGAGTAGGAGATGCCGAGCGCCTCGCTCAGGGGGCTCCGGCCGAAGAGCAGTAGCGATCCTCCCGCGTTGACGTAGGCGACCACCTGCTGCACGGTCGCCGGGCTCAGGCTTTGGGCCAGGTAGGACGGCACCACCAGTATCCCGCCGACGCTTCCCGCCGCAAAGGCGGCCGCGAGGTCCTCGACCGGTGCCACGGCCAGACCGTACACGCCGAGCATGCTGGCAAGGCTCTTCTGGTCGTTGTCCTGGCTCGGGTTCGCGGGCGTTTTGGACGACAGCAGGGTAACCTTGGGGGTGCTGCTTTGCAGGTTCACCGCCGTGGCCTGCGCGACGTCGATCGTGATTTGCTGGGTGCCGGGGGCCGCCGGGTCATCGGCGCAGCCAAAGCCCACCGTGTAACTGCCGGCAGTACCGAAATCCGGCAGCCAGGTAAAGAGCCCTGTCGGGCTGTCGAAGCTGGCATTCTTGGGGAGGCCGGAGGAGGTGAAACTGGCACAGGGGACGGCCGGATTGAGACTTGCGGCGTAGTAGTGAACGAGGTCTTTCTCAGCGATAGAGAAGGAGGTTGAATTTCCCGCGGCATCCGCATGAGTAGTCCAAAGAGCTACTGACAGTAAACCGCCGGCAATGATAGCTGCTGCAAGAAATAGTTTTGCCACTGTCATCCTGCAGCCCTCGCGATCGGTGCTAACTGTAGACCTCCGACCTGTCCCAAAGTGCTGAAGTTATGTGGGAATGGAATCAGGCAGAACAACCGTCTCAATTAAAATATTCTTAATACTGAACACAACAGTATACGTTAAAATACGCTCAGTCGTTTACCAAGTCAACCGGTTATCGATATAGGTAAGTCTAGCAGAGTTGAGAGAGGGGGGCTGAAATAGATTCGACAAGTCCTTCCCCTTGCGGAGGGCACTGCCGTTAATTTTAGGGCTTGGTGCTGTTTTGTCCCCCCTATGGAATAGGGGGGAAGCCGAACGTTAGAGAGGCAGGGGGGTTTTTCGCCTGGGCTGAAGACCCCCCTGTCTCGCTACGCGAGCCTTCCCCCCTGTTCCACAGGGGGGATACTGCCGGAGCCCTTCAGGGGGAGGGACGGGATCGGTCTTACCGGCTGTGAAATGCTATACAGCCGCGCACTCCGCCTCCTGACGACTGTTCATTTTGGAGCGTATCACGACGCTCTCTCTCTCGGGCCGTTCCAGATGCACGATCAGCTCATCGGCCGGCATCGGCAGCGCCAGGTAAAAACCCTGAACCTCATCGCAGTTGCGCCGGCCCAGGAAGTCCAACTGCGCGCCGTTCTCCACACCTTCGGCAATGACGTTCAAATTGAGACTGTGGGCCATGTAAATGATCGCTTCGGTTATCGCCGCGTCGTCATTGCTTGAGCTGACCTCGGAAATGAAAGAGCGGTCTATCTTGATGGTATCGATCGGGAAATGCTTCAGATAGTTGAGCGACGAATAACCCGTCCCGAAATCGTCGATACTCAACTGGACGCCCATTTCCTTCAGCGCCCGCAGGGTGCCGATGTTTTTGTCCGCCTTTTCCATGATGACGCTTTCGGTGAACTCGAGTTCCAGGGCTCCCGGATCCACCCCCGTTTCCTCAATGATGCTCCTGACGGTCTGCAAAAAGTCCGGCTGGCTGAACTGCTTGCCGGAGATGTTCACCGCGACCTTCAGATCGGCGTACCCCTGGGTGGCCCAGGTTTTGGCCTGCCGAAAGGCGGTGCGCAGCACCAACTCGCCCAGCTCGAAGATGATCCCCGAGGTTTCGGCAAGCGGGATGAACTCACTCGGCGGGACGCAGCCGAACTCCGGGCTTTCCCAGCGCAAAAGCGCCTCGACTCCCTTCATGCGGGCGGTCTTCAGATCCCACTGCGGTTGATAGTGCAGGAAGAATTCCCCGCGCGCGATCCCCTGGCGCATGCTGTTCTCCAGCGCGACGCGCCGCATGATCCTGTCGTTCATCTCGCTGGAGAAAAACTGGTAGTTGGACTTCCCCTCGCTTTTCGCGTGGTACATGGCGGCGTCCGCGCACTTCAGGAGGCTCTCCACATCGCCTCCGTCATTGGGGTAAAGTGCGATCCCGATGCTCGCGGAGCTGTAGAAATGCTGCCCCTCGATGAGAAACGGCGCGTAAAACAGGGACTGGACCCGCTGCGCCGCGAAGGAGGCCCCTTCCTGGTTCTTGATGGAGGTGAGCACGATGACGAACTCGTCCCCGCCCAGGCGCACCAGGGTATCCGATTGGCGCATGCAGCTCACCAGGCGGGTCGCGACCTCCTTGAGGAATTTGTCACCGAAATCGTGCCCTTGGGTGTCGTTCACGTCCTTGAAGTTGTCCAGATCGAGGAAGAGCAGGGCAATCTGGCGTTCCTCGCGCCGGGCCAGGGCCAGGGCGCGCGGGAGCTGGTCCAGGAGTGTCACCCGGTTGGGAAGTCCCGTCAAGGGGTCGTAATAGGCGAGGTATTCGATCCGCTTCTCGGAGTCCTTGCGGCTGGTGAGGTCCTCGCAGGCGGTGACGACCCCGATGCAGCGGCCCCGGGCATTGCGCACGGCTATGGAGGAAAGCTCCACCGGGAACACCTCGCCGTTTTTCCGTATGTTCAGGCTTTCCCGCTGCCACAACCTTTTCCTCAGTTTCCAGGCCGGAAACGGCTTCTCCAGGCTCTGGGGCGCCAGGATCCTGGCATCCTGGCCGAGCAGCTCGCCGGGGACATAGCCGTGCATCTCGGCTTCCACCGCATTCGAGTAGATGATCTTGCCGTGAATGTCGCTGATAGTGATGCCGGTACCGATGGGAAGGCAGTCGATCGCCTCCGTGAGCATATGGAGCCGGTCCTCGGCCTGCTGCATCTCGGTCAGATCCTGGAGGGTGCCGGTCACCAGCGGGTGCTCGGAGAGGTCGGTCTCGTCCTGGAAGGCCTGCAAGCGCACCAGGCGCATGCTTGAGTCCGGCCGCCGCAGCCGGAATTCAAAGGAGCAGGTGGCGCCCTCCTTGCGGACCTTGGTCAGCCCGGTCTTCACCAGCTCCCGGTCGCGCGGTTCGATGGCAAGGAGCAGATCACGCAGCAGCAGGCGCGACGGGCGCCCCTCCAGCCCCATGATTTTGAGGGTTTCCGCAGAGCCCGTGAAGCCGTCCGATTCCGGATCCCAGTCCCAATTCCCCAGCTGTGCGGTCCGCTGCGCAGTCGCCAGTCGTGCCGTGCTCTGCTCGAGCTTGCGCAGGTCGGCGAAACTGCGCAAAAGGTAGCGCACCCGGTGCACCAAAAGCTCGGCTTTGATGGGTTTGGTGATGAAGTCCGTGGCGCCGGCCTCGAAGGCCCGGTTGATCATTTCCGTGTCGCCCGTTCCGGTAATCATCAAAACAGGAATACTGTGACAGCCCGGGAGAGTGCGCAGTTCCAGGCAGGTGTCGAAACCGTCCTTGCCCGGCATGATCAAATCGAGCAGCACAAGGTCCTGGGGGGTTTTTTTGAGGCAGGAAAGGGCAGCTTCACCGTCGCCCACCGCAGTGACGAGGTATCCCGCGTTTTCCAGGGCATCCTGGAAGATGGTCCGCACCAACTTGTCATCATCGACAATCAAAATCAGCGGTTTTTTTTGATTATTCATCGTGGCTGGCATGCTGGACGAGCCCCTGAGTAAGTCGCGGTTAAGTATCTGGTTCAATCATGCAGAGCAAAGAAATAAATCCAAAGGCAGTCTCGGCGATTGCTTCAGTCACTATTCAAGCCGCGCAGCGAGAAAGTTTATTCCAGCGAAAAACAGTCACAACTGCGCCATGCTGCCAAACACTCCAATTTCAGGGTGGAACACTAAACAACAATCCTGGCAATGTCAATACAATACCCACATTAGGCTCTTCTCCAACTAAACAGTCCATTCAACGGCATCTCTCAGTGATAATAAGGGTAATTTTAGCCGACCCAACCAACTGATAGCAGGCTCCCGTCAGGGCTCACGTAAGATACGCCCCCCTCCCCTGCGACCTTCCGCTTTAAAGGGCACTGCAATTACTTCAAGAGGACACTGCAGGATGCGAGCGCTTTGGTAGGGGCACCCCTAGCGGGTGCCCACATCAGTGAATGGGCCCGCCCTTTACCGCTGTGCACCCCGCACACATAAGCTGGCAACAATGTGACCCTGCCAATGGCATCCGGCCAACACTTAGCCTAAGGAAGGTGATAATACCAGCCAGTTGTATTTTTTAAATTCAGGCACCGTTTGTGGAATTAGCGGGGGATGGTTGATTGTGACAGAGTGAGAGAGTAAGGGGAAGATCAACCTTCGTAGGCCATGCTAGCGATACCAGTACCCTTGCGTTGTACATCGACGATGTCATCGAGTCCGACCAGGGCTAGTATAATTCCTGCTGCCCGATAACCGCCGGCAAGCGCTTGGGCACCTTGATCCGCAGCTGTTTATTGACATTCATGCGCCCGAACACCACCTGGATGTCGCTGATCGACACGCCAAATTCATCAGCGAGAAATCGCACCATGTGATCGGTTGCCCGCCCCGCTCGCGGGACTGCCGTGACACTCACACAGAGCTGATGCCCCCTGACCTTGCCTATGGCGTCCCGTTTAGCATTGGGGGTGCCCAGTATATCAAGCACCAACGTGTCCCCTTCCCAGGTATAAAACGGTTTCTTCATCATACCTCTGTGCCATACTTTGTTGTTTTAGCCCGCCGACGAGAAAGGTCGTGACCTGCTTCCAACCAGGAATGCCATTTCACTCCAACGCTCTCAGAAGGCCCTTCCGGGACGGGTCAGACAGCCGGCATGATCGCGAAGAGCCGCCGACAGAATTCACAGACGAAAATCTCAGCGTCCCCGCTGACAACATCCACCGGCGCCGTTCCCGGCTCTTCCAATTCGAAGGAAATTATCCCCGCGTCTTTGGCCGGCCCTTTACAGGAAGGGCAGCTGATTGGAAGCAGGTCGGCAAAGACAAGGTCACGGAATTCAGCGATGGAATAATACCCGATGAAGTCGAGAGAAGAGAATAGTTTTTCCGCATGGTCGAACTGCCCCACGGTCGGGAACTCGAAAATGTGCCTGTCGATGTTGTAGAGACAGAGCATCCCCTTTTTCAAGCGGGCCTGCAGGGCTTCGGGAACGCTCGCCAGCTTGAAACACGGGTAAGGTTGTTGACTTAGCACATCCTCGAAAAGGGGCATGGTTTCCTCCCTTAAGTTCACCCAGTGGCGGCTGCAAGTTTCCACCATCAAAGACAACCAGCAACTGTCACCTTGCCGCCCAGTGAGTGCGACTAAGCGGCTTGCTCTTGCTTTAGTCAGCCTTGATGCCGTGTCGGGCGGTCATAGACGGGGATAACCTTCGAGGCCGCCCATCTGCGCTTGAATCAATTCGAGATCATAGTGGGGTCGCCGCTTTTCCACAAATAGCGTAACCCTTAGAGGGTAGTTTATCAATTATTTCCCAGGGCGGGAAATCGGGTCTTAACGGAACTATTCCCAAAAAAGGCGTGTTGTCTCAAGAGTTTATTTGATCTTGTCCAGCATTCTCAAGAGTCCGTCGAGGATGGTCGCCGGATGCGGCGGGCAGCCGGGGATGTAGAGGTCGACCGGGAGCAGGTCCTGCACGCCGTCGTGCACCTCGGGGGAACCGATGAAGGGGCCGCCGTTGATGGCGCAGGCTCCGCAGGCGACTACCAGCTTGGGCGCGGGTATCGCCTCGTAGGTCAAAAGGAGCGCTTCGCGCATGTGCTCGGTCACGGGGCCGGTCACCCAGAGGGCGTCGGCATGGCGCGGGCTCGCCACGAACTGAATCCCGAAGCGCCCGAGGTCCCAGCCGATGGTGGAAAGGACGTTGGTGTCGGCCTCGCAGCCGTTGCAGCCGCCGGCGACGACGGAGCGGAATTTGAGGGAGCGCCCGAACAGCTTGAGCATCTTGGCTTGCAGGGCCTGGGCCAGGCGCTGCTCGTCTCCGGCGCCCACCAGGAGATCCTCGCGACGGTTCACCGCCAGACGGTGGTCGGTGCTGTAGCTGATGCCGCCGTGCGGGCAGGCCTCCACGCAGTCCGGGCAGAAGAGGCATTTCCCCAGGTCGACGGAGAGCTTGGGAGCGCAGCTGATGGCGCCCACCGGGCAGGCGTCGGCGCAGAGACGGCAGTCCGGGGGACAGGCGCCGGCTTCCAGCAGCGGGTAGCCGCGGAAGCGCTCGGGGAGGATTATCGGCCCATCCGGGTAGCGCATGGTGCGGTGTCCCTGCTTGACGCGGGCGAGTATGGCCTTGAACATGGTGCGACTCCTGTAAGGATTATTCTCTTCTAAAAAGTGCTGCCCCCAAGTCGGACAAGTCACGGTTCTACAGATCGACCCCACAGTAAGAAAGGTTGAAGCTCTTGTTGTTAAGCGGGAAGTCGGAGATCTGCGCGCCGCGCAAGGCCATGGCGAGCCCGGTCCAGTTGTGAAAGGACGGATCGCAGATCTTGTAGTGGGCAAAGCGCCCCCGCTCGTCGCTGAGCGCCACGTGGCAGATTTCCCCGCGCCACCCCTCGGTGAGCGCGATGGCTATCCGGTCGGGGCCAAGCGGGCCGATCGGATACTGAATCGCCACGCCGGGAAGCTGCGCCAGCTGCTCCTGGAGGAAATCGAGCGACTTCTCTATTTCGAGCCAGCGCACCAGGCTTCTGGCGTAGACATCCCCCGACTTGGCGGTCACGACCGGGATCTGGCTCATGCTGTAGATGCCGTAGGGGTGGTCGCGACGAGTGTCACGGTCCAGCCCGCTCGCCCGCGCAGCGGGGCCCACCAGGCCGATCTCGGCGGCGGTCTGCTCGCTCACCTCCCCGGTTCCCTCCAGTCGCGCCATGACGGACGGGGTGTCCCAGAGCAGTTGAACGGCGTTGGCCAGCTCCTCGCGGGCGACCAGGAGCCGCTGGCCGATCTTGGCTGCCAATTCGCCAGACACGTCGAAGTTGACGCCGCCCGGGACCAGCAGGCCGCGCCCGAACCGGCTGCCGCAAAGCTCGGCGGTCAGGTTCAGGAACTCGCCACGGATCCTGCCGCAAAAGGATGCGGTCGGCAGGTAACCGACGTCCCCCGAGATGGCACCGAGGTCTCCGGTGTGGTTCGCCAGCCGCTCCAGCTCGCTCGCGATGCCGCGGATGGCGTGGGCCCGGGCGGGAACCCGCGCACCCGCCAGCGCCTCGACATTCATGGCGTAGCAGAGGCCGTGCCCGACCGTGGTGTCGCCGGCAACGGTCTCCATCTGCTTCAAGGTGACCGGGTGGGGACCGCCGCGCAGCATCTGCTCGATGCCGCGGTGCTGGTAGCCGAGCGAGATCTCCAGGTGCAGCACTTCCTCGCCAAAGCACTGGAAGCGGAAATGACCCGGCTCGATGATTCCAGCGTGGACCGGCCCGACCGCCACCTCGTGGACCTCGCTCCCCTCCACCCGGTAAAAATCCATGATGCCGACCCTTTCGGGGAGCTCGGGCTTGCGGCCGGGAGGTGTTGCGACCGGGTTTTGGAAGCGGACCGGCTTGGGCCAGGGATGCCCCTCGAAGACCACCCCGAACTGCTCGGCGATCTCGCGCTCGAAGAGATGCAGTTGGGGGGCGAACGCCACCAGGGAAGGAAAGATCCGGGTGGTGACGACGGTGCTCATGACGCCGAGCGTCGCGTCCCCCCTGGAGGAGAGCAGGCAGTAAAGCTTCAGGAACACCCCTTCCGGCACCCCGAAATAGGAGACGGCGCGCCAGCCCTGCTCAAGGGCGGAAAGGAGTTCGTCCAGGAACTCGTCGCGGGAAAGGGCCGGGACCGCGGCGCGGGGAACGCTGGTGCCGTTTTGCAGCAGGCAGAGTTTGCGGTTCATTTGCCACCCCCAAGGAGTCCCGCGGCCTCACGCAGCAGGTCCTGCAGCGGCGCCGGGATCCAGAGCCCGAGCATCAGGACAAGCCCCATCAGAAAAAGGGGCGGCAGCACGGTGTGCGCGGTATCACGGTAAGGGGTGTTCTCGAGGCTCTTGGGGAGCTTCCCCATGACGCAGGGAAGCACGGTCGACGCCATCCCGATGAAGATGAGCGCCAGGAACACCAGGAAGAGCGCGCCGGTCCAGTAGTTTTGCTGGACGAAGGCGGTACTCACGATGAGGAACTCGCTCACGAAGGGGCCGAAGGGTGGCGAACCGGTGATGGCGAGGAAGGCCGCCAGGAAGAGCGCGCCGGACCAGGGGGTGCGCTTGAGCGCCCCGCGCACGAACTGGGTGCTCTTCGAGTTGTAGGCGCGGTGCATGTTGCCGGAGGAGAGAAAGAGCACCCCCTTGGTGAGGGCGTTGTTGATCATGTGCAAAAGCGCGCCGAAGAGGGCCGCGCGCCCAAGCCCCAGGGCGATCGCGATGATCCCGACGTGCTCGACGCTCGAGTAGGCGAGCATCCTCTTGAAATCGCTCTGCCTTGCCATGAAGACGGCGGCAAAGGCCATGGAAACGAGCCCCATGCCAAGCAGCACCTCCTGGAAGAGCGCCCCCTCGCTAGAGGCCATGGCGATCTGGTAGACCCGCAGTAGCGACAGCAGGGCGCAGTTGACCAGGCCGCCTGCCAAGAGCGCCCCGACCAGCCCGGGAGCCTCGCCGTAGGCGTCGGGCTTCCAGGTGTGCAGAGGTGCGAGCCCCATCTTGGAGCCGAAGCCGACCAAGAGGAAGATAAAGGCGGCGTGGCGCCAGCCGGCGTGCAGGCGGGAGGCGTCCGAGATGAGCGAGCCCAGGAGAAGCGAGACGTCCTGCTTGGCGACGATCGTCGAGTAGGCGAGGAAGAAGAGCCCCAGAAGTGCTATGGCGATCCCTACCGAGCAGATCAAGAGGTACTTCCAGGTGGCCTCGATGGAGCGCGCGTTGTGGTTGAAATAGATGAGCGGCGCCATGGTGATGGTGGTCATCTCCAGGGCGATCCAGAGTAGCCCCAGGTGCTGGGAAACCGTCACCAGGGTCATGGCGGAGAGGCAGATCAAAAGCGCCGTGCAGAGCACCCGGTTGTTGCGCTTGCGGCGGTAGTTCAGGTAGCCGACCGCGTAGGCGGCGCAGACCGCGAAGAGGATGGAATTACTCAAGAGCGTCAGCTTTCCCAGCGCGTCGAGAAAGATCCAGCCGCCCGGGGACGGAGGCGGAGTCCTGATCAAAAGCCAGGTCGTCATGGCAAGGTGCACCAGGGCAAAGAGCGGCAGCACGAAGGAGCGCCGCCGGTTGTCGGGGGTTAGCCAGGCTGTCAGGGCGCCCAGAAGAGGCAGAAGTACGAAGGCCCACATCATGTACATTATTCCTCTCGCAATGCGCTCAGCCGGGAAGTGTCGAGTGTCGAGAACTCGCGGCTGATGTGGTTGATGACGATCCCCATGACGAAGACTCCGACCAGAAGGTCGAGGAGCGCTCCGGCCTCCACCATGACCGGCATGGCGTCGGCCAGCAGCAGACCGAAGATGAAGATGCCGTTTTCCATCAGGAGGTAACCGATGACCTGGGAAATCGCCTTACGCCGCCCCATCAGCACCAGGAAGCCGCACATGAGGGTCGCGATGGAGGCGGGGACGAAGAGGAGTCCCTCGTGCTCGGGCGCGAGCGGCAGACGGGCCGCGAAGATGAAGGCGAGCGAGGTGAAGAGCGCTCCCAGCACGAGCGACGGGATGTAGCCTATGAACGGCTCGAATTCGCGCTGGATCTCGGCCTTCCTGATGGCGCGCATGATGAGGATCGGGATCAGGGCGCCCTTGGCCAGCATGATGGAGACCACGATCAGCACCAGGTGCCAGGAAAAGGGGTGGATGAGCGCCGGGAGCACCCCGAGGATGACGCCCTGCAGCGCCACGGCGCGCACCGAGAAGGCGAGCCGGCTGGTGCCGAGCACGGTGAAGTTCAGCAAAAGGCAAAGGACCAGGAGCTGGTCGGCCAGGGAATTCATGCGCTTACCTCACTACCAGTACGAGGGAAAAGGCCGTCAGTATCATGGCCGCGATCAGGAGTTGCGGCACCCGCAAGAGCCTCAGGCGCGCCATGACCGACTCGACGACACCGATGGCGACGGCCAGGGCCAGCAGGCAAAGAGCGAAGACCGCCCAGTCGAGGTACCCGTTGCCGCTGGAAAAAGGGACCGCGATATCCAGAAAGAACGCCCCCAGGAGGAAAAGCTTCAGGGAGGCGCCGTACATGATACAGCCGAAATAGGGGCCCGAGTGGTCCAGCACCATCACCTCGTGGATCATGGTGAGTTCCAGGTGGGTGTTGGGGTCGTCGAAGGGGATGCGGCAGTTCTCCGCCAGGAGCACCACGAAGAGCCCGGCCAGCATGAGAAGGAGCGCCGCACCGGTCCCGAGCCAGACCGGGAAGGTGATGTGCCCCAGCATCGGGGTGAGCGACATGGTGCCGGAGAGCCGGGTCAGGGTGATCAGGGCGAAGAAGAGGGTCGGCTCCGCGAGGCAGGAGAAGGTCACCTCGCGGGCGGCGCCCATCCCTTCGAAGGCGCTTCCGGTGTCGAGGGCCGCGCTCGTGGTGAAGAAGCGCCCCAGGGCAAAGAGGTAGGCGAAGAGGATCATGTCCCCCTCGAAGGAGATCGGAGCCGGGTGCTTGCCGAGCGGGATCAGCAGTCCCGCGAAGAGGGTCGCCGCCAGCGTGATCGCGGGACCGGCGCGAAAGATCCAGGTCGTGGTGTCCGAGAGGACCACACCCTTGCGCATCAGGCGGGCCAGGTCGTAGTAGGGCTGCAGGAAGGGAGCCCCCACCCGGCCGGCGAAAGCCGCCTTGGTCTTGCCGATCACCCCCAATAGAAGCGGCGGCATGGCCAGGGCGAGCAGTATGTGGATTAAGGTATCGATCATGTCCGTCTCCGGCTATAAAGATGAATCTGGGTCAAAAAGGCGCAAAGCATGTCAGGTCGCGTGACGCTAACCAACGCGACATTGAAAGCGCGCTCAAAAGGAACTAAATCTGGACCTAAAGCTCCAACGCAAAGGCGCTAAGACGCAAAGGTAAAGACAAAAACAGTGAAAACCTTTCCTGATTGGTGCTAATCATCCTCAGTGACCCCACCCATCCTTCAAGGGCCGGGCCGAGAGCCCGCTTGGTTGCACTTGCTCCAACTCTCCTCCTCCCGGAGGGGGGAGGTCGGGAGGGGGGAAGGCTCGTGCGGGGTTCCCCCTCCCTGTCCCTCCCCCTCCGGGAGAGGGGACCGCAGTATCGGTATCCCGCAAAAACAGGAAGATTTCCTGTGCCAACCTGAATCCCCCCCTCCCCTTCACGGGGAGGGCTTGGCCGCCGTAGCCTTGGCGCAGGCGGGTCGGGGTGGGGATGGGGTCAATGCACCCAAAGCATCAGCAGAAAAAGGGTGACGAAGATGTACGCGATATAAATCTGCACCTCGCCGTGCTGCAGGCGCCGCAGGAAGGAGAAGCCGACCCCCACGATCCCCGCCAGCGGCAGGATCATCCGGTCAAGGATGGTCTCCTCCGCCGAGTATTCCAGCCGCACCGGCGCCGGTGCAACCCCGACGATGGCGCCGACCTTGATCCGGGTGCGCACGACTCCCGCAGAGAAGGAGCCGAACAGGTTGCCGAATGAGGTCCCGGTGTACTGCACCCGGGCGGACGACGCCAGGTAGCCGCAACCCCAGGTGGGACCGCTGACCTTCGGGAGCCGACTCTGCCTGCGCCTCAAGAACCAGGAAACACTGATCGCAAGAATCAGGATGCTTCCGCCGGAAATCGCGAACCAGATTGGGCGCACCGGAAGTCCGCCAAAACCTGAGGCTACCGGCACGATCCCCGCCAGCACGGGACTCGCCAGCGCAAGGTAGAGCTGGGGAAAGAGCCCGCCCAAAAGGCAGAGTCCCGCCAGCAGGATCATCGGGGCCAGCATGGTCGCGGGCGCCTCGTGCCCATGGGCGGCCTCGGGGGTGCGGGGGGAACCGAGGAAGGTGATGCCGAAGAGTTTCACAAAGCTGATCAGTGCGATGCCGCCCACCAGCGCCAGCACCGGAACGCCCAGTGCCACGTAGGGCTCCGGCGCCCGCGCCTCGCCGAAGAATCCGAGGTAGAGCAGGAATTCGCTGGCAAAGCCGTTAAAGGGAGGCAACCCGCAAATGGCGACAGCGCCCGCCAGCGCAAGGGCCGCGCTTACGGGCATGCGCTTGGCGAGTCCGCCCATGCGGTCCATGTCGCGGGTCCCGGTGGCGTGCATGACACTTCCCGCGCAGAAAAAGAGCTGCGGCTTAAAGAGGCTGTGGTTCAGGACATGGAGCAGCGCCCCGGCGAGCCCCAGGTAGGCAAGCCGCGGGTTACCGGTGCTCTGCCCCACCAGGGCGACCCCGATGCCGGCCATGATGAGCCCGAGGTTCTCGATGCTGCTGTAGGCAAGGAGCCGCTTGATATCCTTTTGCGCTGAGGCGATGGAGATCCCCAGGAGCGCCGAGGCGAGTCCGGCAACGGCCAAAAGCCCCCCCCACCAAAGCGGCCGCTCGCTGAAAAAGGAGACCACCCGCAGCACCCCGTAGACCCCCATCTTCAGCATGACGCCGGACAGCAGGGCCGAGACGTGGCTCGGGGCGTTGGCGTGCGCCGAGGGAAGCCAGATATGCAGCGGCATAAGGCCAGCCTTGGAGCCGAAGCCGACCAGCGCCATGAGGAAAATGAGCGTCGCCGTTCCGGCCACGAGCGCCAGCGATCCGGTTGCCGGAAAGAGGAAGCTGCCCGTCGCGAAGCGCAACTGGGAAAAGAGCACCAAAAGCGCCGCGGCGCCGATATGGCTTGCCACCAGGTAGACGGTCCCGGCGCGGCGCACCTCGGCGTCCTCGTGTTCGGCGACCAGGAGGAAATACCCGGAGAGCGCCATCAGTTCCCAGGCGATCATGAAGAGACCGCCGTTACGCGCTACGACAACCAGGGCCATGGCAGCTGCGAGGAGTCCGTAGAAGAAGGTGACGGAGGACTCGCTGGAGCGGCGCGCAGCCGCCGGCCAGTAGCCGAGCGCGTAGCAGGAGCCGGCCGGAAACACCAGGAAGATCGGGATCAGGAAGAAGAGCGAGAGCGGGTCGAGGGCGACCTCGCAGGCGCCGAAGGGAAGGGTCCACTCGATGAGGTAACGCGCCCCCTCCCCCGCCGCCAGCAGGTAGCAGATCGCGGGGAGCGCCAGAAGCGCGCAGGCCAGGGCGCAGAGCGTCGCAAAGCGCTGTCCCGCGGCCCCCCGTCTCAGCAAGAGCCCGGGAACCCCGGAAAACGCGGCAAGGACCATGGCGAAAAGTACGAGAGCTGAAGGGTCTCGCAAGAAGCTTGGCAACATCAAAAACCTTTCTACCGATAAGAGCGGATGTGTGGCGCCGGTCCCGATCCCCGCATTGGGCATTAGGACTGGGCTTAGATGAGATCGGGAGGGTGCGGCTTTTTCCTGCCCGGCAGTGCGCTTGGGCTGCGCACCAGTTGTAGCACATATTGGTGAGTTTTAAAATATCCAATGAGGATGCACGGCATTATTACTGAGAAACCTCGGGAGATGACACGCAGAGGTCCTCGGCGTATTGCCTTGTCCCAACTGTGAAATGGTGCTGTTAGGCTTGTTGTTTTTTTCTATCTATCACTTTCTCAGCTCCCCCTCGCCCTTCGGGAGAGGGTCGGGGTGAGGGAGTCGCAGACTGTTTCCAACTGCCCCCTGCCGAAGGAAGCTCAAAGGATCGAAACTCAATTGAGGGACAGCGCTTCGTGGCCAATCCCTCACCCCTGCCCCTCTCCCGGAGGGCGAGGGGATCCAGGTACCAAGACTTACAGCTGAGAAACAATGACTCGTTCTGACAGCGGCCATGGAACAGGGGAAGTTGCGTACCTCACTGCGAGGTAATTGCCAGCAGCACCACCAGCGTTACGAAGGTGTAGAAAATATAGATGTTGAGTTTGCCGTGCTGCAGGTGCCGAACGGCCGCGGTTTTACGGTAGAGATATTCCAGGAAGGGGAGATAGATCCGCTCCAGCGCGGTCTCGGGAAGATGGCTTGCGAAGCTCCCCGGCTCGGGAAAGATGCCTGTCACCTCTTTTCGATGCACTTCGGGACGGAGTACCGCCCGAAACCAGGAAACCAGGGTGTCAGCGAAAGACGACGCGCTGTACTGCATGCGCGCATCGGGCCGCAGATAGCCGCAGCTCCAGGTGCGGGATACGGCCAGCGGCTCCCGGCGCGCCCGGCCGGCCAAAAGGAGCGAGATCAGGGCGGCAGCGGCCAGGAGTCCCACCCCGAGGAGGGATATCCAGCCAAAGGGAACTTGCTCGGCGAGCATCGGGGCCTTCAGTAGTGCGTGGTAGCCGACCACGACGTTTTCCAGCGGAGCCGCGATCAGCCCGGGAGCCACCCCGATCAGCACGCAGACCAGGGAAAGCAGTGCCATGGGGACCAGCATGCTGGCAGGCGCCTCGTGACCGCCGGCGTGCTCGGAGGAGCGCGGCAGCCCGAGGAAGGCGACGCCGTAGACCTTGACGAAGCAGGCGAGCGCCAGCCCTCCGGTCAGGGCCAGGACCGGTGCCGCCAGGGCGGGAAGCGCCCCCACGATGCTGTGGTAGGAGCGGATCGCGCTGAAGCATCCGAGATAGACCATCAGTTCGCTGACAAAGCCGTTCAGCGGGGGGAGCCCGCTGATGGCGACCGCACCCAGCAGGAAAAATCCGGAGCTCCAGGGGAGACGCCGGCTGACACCGCCCATGAGCTCGATTTCCCGGGTTCCGGTGGCGTGGATGACGGATCCGGCGGCCAGAAAGAGCAGCGCCTTGAAGGTGGCGTGGTTCAGGACGTGCAGCAGCGCGCCTCCGAGTCCCAGCAGGATCAGGGCCGGGTTATTCTGGCTGCGGCCGATCAGTGCCACGCCAAGCCCCATCGTGATGATCCCGATGTTCTCGATGGAGTGGTAGGCAAGGAGCCGCTTCAGGTCGTGCTGGCCGATGGCGAAGGCGACCCCCAGCACTCCGGAGAGGCACCCCAAAAGGAGCACGGTGCAGCCCCACCAGGCGGGGATATCGAAGAAACAGAAAAAGACCCGCACCATGCCGTAGATCCCGGTCTTGAGCACGACCCCGCTCAGAACTGCTGAGATGTGGCTCGGGGCATTGGCGTGCGCCGAGGGGAGCCAGACGTGCAGCGGCATGACCCCCGCCTTGAGGCCGAAACCAAAAAGCGCCGTCAGGAAGATCGCGGCGGCGATTCCCCCCTGCGCCGAGAGCGTCCCCGGCGCCGGGAACAGGTAGGCGCCGGTCGCCCCCTTCAAGAGCGAGAACATGGCGAAAAGCGCCAGGGCGCCGAGGTGGGTGGTGATCAGGTAGAGGATGCCGGCTTCGCACACCTGCGGCTTCTCGTCCTCGGTAGTGAGGGCGAAATAGGCGGCCAGGGCCATGATCTCCCAGACCACCAGAAAAAGCACGGTGTTACGAACCAGGAAGAGGACTGTCAGCGACGCGGAGAGCAGACCGAGGAAAAAACTGAGCTTGCTGGCGTTTCCGGGATGCTTTGGCGCCGGCCAGTAACCGACGCCGTAAAGGGCGCTGCATCCGGTGACCAGCAGCGCCGGGATCAGGAAAAGCGCGGAGAGCGGGTCGAGGCTCAGTGCGCCGGCTCCGAAGGGGAGCCCGGAAATGAGGGCGAGACTCCGGGGGGCGGGTGCCAAAAGGGCCGAGACGGCAGCGGCGCCGCCGAGCAGCGAGCCCGCCAGCATCAGGGCCGCGCCCAGGCGCTGGGCTGCGGCGGATCCCCTGCGCAGCAATAGCGGCAGCCCGGAGGCTCCCTGGCAGGCGACGGCGAGCCAGAGCAGGGTGAAACAATCGATCACCTGAGCGTCTGGGTGCATGGATGGTCCTCATAAAGTCTTGATTTGAGCCGATCATCTGCGCCAGTCCGAAAGGCCCCACACGCTTCCCTGTCCGCTAGTACCCAGCTCCGTAGAGACGCATTGCATGCGTCTCCTTCACCCGATTCACGCTTTGATCAACTAGATAGCGGCAGCGCTGAGACGCATGCAATGCGTCTCTACCCGAGGACCGTGGTAATCGGCAGGAATACACCTGACGCCTTCACAACAATCCACCCTAGGAAACCATTTCATGGGGGCAGAACCATTCCCGCCGCCTATTTCTTCATCTCCCGCTCGAAATTCCGGGCCGCCTCGAGAATCCCCACCGGGTCGCAGGCAAGCGTGAGGGTAGCCCGAAACTGCGGGTCGTGCAGCGCATAGGCAAGCCGGGAAAGGAGGTGCAGGTGCACCTTGACGGTCGGGCTGGTCAGCATGAAGAGTATCCGCACCGGCTCGCCGTCCAGGGCTCCGAAATCGATCGGATTGGCCAGGAAGCAGAGCGTTATGGCCGGTTCGGGCTTGTTTTGCAGCAGGATCGGGTTACGCACGTGCGGGATGGCGATGCCGCCGCCGATCGCGGTCGTACCGAGCGCCTCGCGCGCGAGCAGCACCTGCAACAGGAACTCCGGGTCCATCTGGGGCGGCAGTTTCAAAAGGTTGACAACGCTGCGCAGCACGCTCAACTTATCTTTCCCGGCAACGCCGCAGTGCACGCCGCCTGCCTCCAGAGCCTCGCTCAGGGTGGGATAATGAATATCGGCCTCGACGGCGGAAAAGAGGTCGGGCGGCACCACGATGGAGTGGTCTGTCGCCCATTCCAGCAGATCGACCCGGTTGATCCGGTAGCTTCCGTTGACCAGGGTCGCCGGCAATTTATCCTTCTTGATCCACTTAAGGACCGTACTCTCTTCATTTTTAAGCAGTGTGGCAACTTCTGATACTTTCATCAACATCGGTGGGACTCCTGTGGCTGAATGAGAAAGCGCACCTCCCCCCTGAGACACAGAAAGACTACGCTTTGCACATAATACATTAATTACAGCTGGTTACAAGTCAGTTCTCGATTTTCATTCCGGGATTTGACAGTGCCTCACTGCTTTTGTCCGCATTCAGAGGCCTGGGGAGGGACATTTTTCTGTTAAGCACCCCGTGCCAGGGGGTCGACCTGACGAGCCCCGACCCGGCCTCGGGCGGTTTTTTGTCAGCGACAAAGTACGGGTTCCGGCTGGCAAGGGCGACCGCCGGTCGCCCTGGACTTTCTGAGAAACTCTGGAGGGATGCTACGAAGTGAGGTAACTCACACAACTCTTAGGGCCGACCTGACCGCCACAACCGTCTGCCGGGTAAGACGCCCCAACTCCGGCAGCATCCCCCGGGCTGAATCGAGGTCGCCTGCAGCGCCGGCTCTTTCTATTTTCAAGGCGATTTCCCGCAAGGCAGGTGTGCAGAGATACGCGGCCATTCCTTTTATGGCGTGCGACTGCTGGCAGATCTCCTGGAAATCTCCTCCCGCACAGGACTGCTGCAGCTCGACGACACTTTTCGGGATTTCTCGTAAGGCATCATCCAATAGGCTCTCCACGAATTCCTCGTCTCCATCAAGGTTATTCAGCAATTCTGCCTTATCAAATAAAGTCGTGTCTGTCGCAAGAGCCCCGCCATCCCCGGGCTCCTCCCGGGTGTCATTGGTGCGAGGCTGCACTGCCCCGGGTTTCAGCCATCGTTCGAAAATCGCGGCAAGATGCTCTTTTTTTACCGGCTTGGAAAGGTAATCGTTCATCCCCGAGTTCAAACATTTCTCGCGATCCCCCGCCATGGCGTTGGCAGTCATGGCAATGATGGTGACCGCACGGTTCAGAACTTTCGAGTCCGGGTCCCGAATGGCGGCGGTCGCGTCAAAACCGTCCATCTCCGGCATCTGGCAGTCCATCAGCACCAGGTCATAATCTACCAGTTCCAGCGCCCGGACGGCCTCGCGCCCGTTGGCGACGACGTCGGCCTGGTAGCCGTGCCTGCTGAGCATGCTCTGGGCGACCCTCTGATTAATAACGTTGTCCTCGGCCAGCAGTAGCCGCACGTTGCCAGGCGGCGCCTCTTCCTGGTGCGCTTCCCAGTCGCGCTCCGAAACGCTCGCGGGTGCGCTCACGGGCACCAGGCCCAGCATGAGGTCGACGCAGGCGTCCAGCTTCGTATTCCCGGCAGGACGCGGAGATGGCTCGGTGCAACCGGATTGCCGGATCACGCCGGGCTCCTCCCCCCGGGTGGCGAAGCTCGCGGTAAACCAGAAGGTGGCCCCACTCCCCTCCTCGCTCTCCAGGCCGATCTCGCCCCCCATCAGTTCGGTCAATTGCTGGCAGATCGCGAGGCCCAGCCCGGTGCCGCCGTACTTTCGGGTGGTCGAGTCGTCCACCTGGGTGAAGGGGCTGAAGATGGCGGCTTGCCGCTCCCGGGGTATGCCGATGCCGGTATCGCGGACCTCGAAACGGACCAGGACGGCAGTGTCGCTGGCGGATTCGAGCAGTGCCCCGATGACGACTTCACCCTTACGGGTGAACTTGATGGCATTGCCGGCGAGGTTGATGATGATCTGCCGCAGCCGCCCCGGGTCGCCGTTAACGCACGAAGGTATGGCAGGGTCGATCCGGCAGAACAGCCGCAACCCAGCGTCCTCGGCGCGACTTGCCAGCAACTGGACGATATCTTCCAGCGTTGACTTAAGATTGAACTCGAGTTCCTCCATATCAAGCTTGCCGGCTTCAATCTTGGAGAAATCGAGGATGTCGTTGATGAGCCCCAGCAGGTTCTCGCCGCTTTTATGTGCCATTTCAGCGAACTGACGCTGTTCCAGGTTCAGGTTGGTGTCGAGCAGCAGCCCGGTCATGCCGATCACGCCGTTCATCGGGGTGCGGATTTCATGGCTCATGGTGGCGAGGAACTGGCTCTTGGCCATGGTGGCCGCCTCGGAGGCGATCAGCGCCGCCTCCAGCTCGGCGTTTTGCTGTTCCATCAGGGTGGAAAAAGCGAGGAGCTTGTCCTCGGCGGTCTTGCGGTCGGTTATGTCCTGGACAATCGAATACAAAAGGACCCGGTCCCGGTCGCCGATCGGCGTCGAGTGCACCTCGACGGTCCTGAGCGACCCGTCGGCCAGGCGATGGGGGAAAATGAACTTATCTTCCACCCCCAAGACGGCCAATTCAAGGTTGGACTCGAGCTGGGCGCGGGAGAGCTGGTTGATATCCGAAATGTTCATGCCCCGCAGCTGATCGATGGCATAGCCGTAAAACGCGGCAGCGGCACCATTGGCATCCACAATCCCGCCGGAGTGCGGCTCGATCATCATCATGATGGCGCTGTGTTCCTCGAACATCTCCCGGAAGCGCGCTTCATTGGCGCGCAGCCTCAGTTCGGAGCGCTGCACCTCGTCCAGCTTGGAGTTGAAGGCGCTCGCCAGCTGACCCAACTCGTCGGCCCGGCTGTCGTCGAGCCGCAGCCGCTTGTCCGAATCGGGTTGCGCCAGGAGGTGGATGTTGTCGGTGAAGCTGATGAGCGGTCTGGTGACCCCGACACTGAATCTCCAGGCCAGAGCTGAGGAGATCAACAGCGCCAGAAGCATCCCGAGTAGGTAGAAGTCTCTAAAACGGGTTATCGGCAGATACGATTCCACCACGGGATAATTGGCAGCCAGTATCCAGCCGGTACTCTGCAGCCGCTTGAATGATGCCAGAAAAAGCTGCCCCTTGGAGTTGACGGTCTCCCCGGAGCCTTCAAACCCCCGCAGCGCGCGGTCGAAGAGCAGGTTCATGCCCGGCTTGATATCCTGGGTCATGATGCGCGAAACATCCGGGTGCATGATCATGGTGCGATCGGGGGCGAAGAGGTACAGGTATCCCGTGGTCCCGCAGCGGGTGTTTCTCATCGGGGCGAAGAGACCGTCCGACTGCAGCAGGTCAATGGCGCCACAAAGGAGTCCCGCGACCGAACCGTCCTTGGCCCGGAGCAGGGCAGTCATTATGATAACGGGGTGATCATTGGCCGATGTAACCAGGGGGAGGGAGATATAAGGCTTTCCTGTCGCCAGGGTTTTTTTGAAATAGTCGCGGTGCGCGAACGACTTCCCGTACTTGTCCGGCCTGGCCGGAAAGGAGGAGACCAGTGTGCCGGCCGCGTCCAGGATGATGATGCTGTGGTTAAAGTAGGTGCGGATACCGGCGCTGTGCAGCAGCCAATCCTGCGCGGTATCAGGGTTGCTGACACATTCGGGAGGGGAAACGCCCGCGACGTTGACCAGAGCCTTGTGGGCGGTGGTGAGGGAGTAATCAAGATCGCTCGCCATCCCGGTGATCATGGCGAGTTGCTGATCCAGTATCAATTTTTGCGCCGTATGCCGGAAATAGCTATAGGTCCCACCGGCAATTGTGACAAGCAAAATTGCGATGAAGAGTATGGTCGTTAAGACGAACCGATGGCTTATACTCCTGAATTTCATTGCTGGGACCCGTGACTAAACGCTGGATTTGACCGAGGCTGGATCCCGAACCGGCAGCTGCTGCCAGCCTCGTCGGGAAGTCAACCGATCAGTCCCAGATCCTGCAACTCCTGAAGCAACTGCTTCTTGCCGATCGGCTTCACGATGTAGACCGTCGCCCCACCCTGGAACATCGCTTCCACGACATCCCTCGGACCTTCCTTGGCGGAGGTCATGAACACCTTAACCCCCTGCGCTTCAGCTACGCCGCGCTCCTTCTCGAGGGCGCGCACCAGCTTCAGGGCATCATGCCCATTCATGTGCGGCATCATGATGTCCATGCAGATAAGATCATAAGGTACCCCTTCATCCAGGGCCAGCTTGAAGGCGAGGAAAGCCTCCTCTCCGTTGATCGCGATGTCGCAAGCGCCATAGGGTGAAAGCATCTGTGCCAGGATCCGGCGGGAAATGAAGTCGTCTTCAACGATCAAGGTTTTCATGTCAGGCATTTTCCTTTTGGTGGGTAGCATTCGGGATCAACCCCGGCAGTGTGAAATTCGTGGCGCGGTCGGATTACGTTCCGGCGTCTGGTGGGCGATGAGGCTGCGCAGCAGGAGCCTGGTGCTCACATCCAGATTCACAAACCTCACGCTCGCCATGTCGTAGCCGAAATGCACGACCCTGGTGGTGAACTGAAGGGTCCCGCTACTTCCGCTGCGGTAGAGCGCGAGGGAGCAGCGCTCGCCGCGGGACATGGGCGGGCAGTCATACTCCCGCAGGGAGACCAGCGCTCCGGCAAGCGAGATGTTGTCCAACCGGGCGCAATACATCCCCTCTCGGTAGGTCAGGATTCCGCTTAAGGTGAGGTCCACCCGCGGGAATTTCCTCTTCTCCAAGACTAACAAAGGCATAATAATCTCCGATCAGTCAAAGGATCCAGCGAGCTTACTAGCTGCGCAGCGCGGGGATCACCTGGGCCAGGCAACGGTGCGTGCAACCCAGGCATGATTATTAATCGGACGGTATAAGGACAATCTTTAGTGAAAGTTTTGGCCCCCAGCAACCTCAGTCGATTTTGGGAACTGCCATGACAGCTAAAAAAATAAAACCCTAATATAGTACACCATTTTGTGATATTTTCTTAACTAATCTGTGCGCATGGTACAATCTCTTACAGAGATGCCAGCATCACCCTCAAAAGAAAACCAAGCTGGGGAGTTGTCATCCTGGGTAAAATTATGAGTGTGGGACGGACAAGGGATGCCCCTTGTCGAACAGGAGGGAAGGCACCGTGACCTGAATCCCCTCGCCCTGCGGGAGAGAGGGTAGCTTGGAAGGTTGGTGCTAGATGGCATATTCCCCCAAATGGGCACCCGCAAGGGGTGCCCCTACGAAACCGTACCAACAGGCGGAGTTGGTCTTATCACCACGCAAAAAGCCCCCGGAAAGGTTCCGGGGGCTTTGATGCTGCGAAGCTACAATTATAACCAGTTACGTCCTGACAGCCTTACTTCTTGGCGTGGGACTCACCGCCGGGGACGTCCTGCCCGCCTGCCGCATGGCAGTCGGAGCAGTTGGTCTTGAACAGCTCGTCGCCGATGTCAACCGGGTGCACGAAGTTGGCAGGCTTGGTCCCCTCGGGGATGTTTTCCTGCTTCTGGCTCAAAACGGTGTGGCACATGTTGCAGTCCTTGGAAATGATCTTTCCTTCGGCAGACTTGTGCTTGCCGTCGTGGCAGCGGAAGCAACCCGGGGTGTAGAAGTGCCCGATGTAGTTGGGGTAGGTGTTCCAGGAAACCTTCATCGCCGGGAAGAAGTTCCTGCCGTAGATGTCCTGCACCTCGGTGACGGCCGTGGCAATCTGCTTCGCCTTGGCGCTCGCCACCGCCGGGTAGTTCTTGGCGTAGTAGGCCGGCAGATCCTTGGCGATGGCCGCCAGTGCCTCTTCCTTGGTCTTATACGGCCTGGTCAGGATCTCCACCGCGACCTTCTTCATGTACGGCAGGGACGAGTCGATCTTTCCAGAGACGAAGTTCTCGTCCATCTCGACCCCCGGCGCGCGGTAGATGTGGGTCGGGCGGTTGTGGCAGTCGGTGCAGTCCATCTCACGCTTGACACCCTTGTCGATCTCGGCCTTGGTCAGCGGTTTTTCGGTATCGACGAACTCGGTGATCTTGCCGTCCTTACCCTCGACCCTGATGTAGGGGATGTTGATCCGCTTCTTGTCGGTGGCGATGTAGCTAACCTTGGAGCTGATGTGCCAGTGGATCCCCATGGAATTCGAGCTCTTGGGCGTGCCGCCGATCTTGATCAGCATGTCGATCTCGCGCGGCGAGTTGGCCTCATTCGGCGCATAGTGATAGAAGATTTTCTGGCGACCGGCGTAAAACTTCTCCGGCCAGTGGCAATGCTCGCAGGTGTCGCGTGCCGGGCGCAGGTTGTCGATCGGCGTCTCGATGGTCTCGGGATAGGTGTGAAACAGCACCGCGTAGAGCTGCCTCATGCCGGAGAGCTTGGCCTTCACGTACCAGGCGGCGCCGGGGCCGACGTGGCACTCGACGCACTTAACCTTGGCGTGGGGAGAGTTAGCCCAGGCGGTGTGCTCCGGCTCCATGACCACGTGGCAAAGCTCGCCGCAGAAGGTCGTCGATTCGGTGAACTCGAACCCCTTCAACGAGGCGACCGACACGATCAGCACGAAGCCGATGCTCGCCACCACGAAGAAGATGAACAGGTGGCGCTTGTGCGGGTCGTTGAAGTCGAGCCGCGGAAAGACCGGGATTTCCTCGCCGGGGGCCTGGGTGCGCCGCTTGTGCCGCACCAGGAAGGCGCCGAGCGGCACCAGCAGGAGGCCGAAAATGAGCATCCCAGGAAACAGGAAATAAGTCATTAAGCCCAGATACGGCTTTTCCACTCCGGTAATCCCCTCATAGGACAGGAATCCTATGATGAGGCCTGCGGCCGTAATTGCCAGGACCATGCCGCACAGGCTGATCAGGTTCCAGGCGTAGCCCGCGTACTTTCTAAGTGCCATTTGTTTCTCCTTGCTAAAACGTGTGTATGGGAAGCGAAAAATCGGCCTACTCTACTATCAGTCAGGTGATTTGTCAAAACAAAGTATACATTTTTTTCAGACACCTCAGCAAAACATCATTCTCAACAAAAATGACCAAATTACAGCAGTTTGATATTGCATTTTTATTTCCATGTGCTAAAAACTTTAACACTGTTATATTTTAGAAAAAAGCCGGAGCTAATCCGAAGCGTGAGTGCCCGCGCCGACCAGGCGCAGGCGAAGGGGGATGATCCGTGAAGAGTCATGTTTGGCGACCGCTCTACGTCGTGCTGCTCATCATCGCCGGGGTTCTGGTGGTGCGGAAGATCCTGGTGCCGGCGGACTTCGGCGTCGGTGCCCGGGGCTACATGTACGGCTGGCACCGCCCGAGCAACGAGGAGGACTGGAAGAAGGTCACGATCAAGTACCGGACCGCCGAGTACTGCAAGCAGTGCCACCTGGAGAAGTACGACGAGATCAAGAAGTCGCCCCACGCCAACATCAACTGCGAGAACTGCCACGGACCGGCGCTCGGGCACCCGGACGACCCGAAATCGCTCACCATCGACCGCAACCGGGAACTCTGCGCCCGCTGCCACTTCCGCCTGGAATATCCGACCAGCGGCCGGGGGAAGATCCGGGGGATCGACCCGAAGACCCACCACCCGCAGCTTGAGTGCGTCACATGCCACTGGCCGCACGACCCGCGCAAGGCGGGGCACGGCGGGGCCACATCCGCAGCCGCGGCCGGGGGTCCGATCGTCCCGGGCCTGAGCGCTGCACCTGCCGCCGTCCGCACGACCCGAGAAAGGAGGGGCGCACATGATATCGCGTAGAAACTTCTGCAAGAAATCGCTGCTGGTGGCGGGCGGCCTCGCTATTCCGCTCTCCGCGCTGGAGCTATTCGATCCCAAGCGCCTGCTCGCCGAAAAGCCCGACGGCAAGAAAACCCGCTGGGTCTTCCTGGTGGATACCCACAAGTGCGTGGGGTGCGGCTTCTGCGTCAAGGGATGCAAGACGGAAAACGAGGTCCCCTACGACGCCAACGTGACCCGGACCTGGGTGGAGCGCTACGTCATCACCAAGGATGGCCACACCCACATCGACTCGCCCAAGGGGGCGCGCGACGGCTTCGAGACCTCCCAGATCGACATCGGCGAGGGAAAGTTCGAGGAGATCAAGAACGAGGAGATCGACAAGGCCTTCTTCGTGCCGAAGCTGTGCAACCAGTGCGATAATCCCCCCTGCGTCCAGGTCTGCCCGGTCGGCGCCACCTACCAGACCGCGGACGGCGTGGTGCTGGTGGACCGCACCTGGTGCATCGGCTGCGGCTACTGCATCATGGGATGCCCCTACGGCGTGCGCTTCTTCCATCCGGTCTTCCATGTCGCCGAGAAGTGTAACTTCTGCTACCACCGGATTTCGAAGGGGATGCAGACGGCATGCGTCGACGCCTGCGCCTTCGGAGCCCGGCGGGTCGGCAACATCCGGGACCCCAACGACCCGGTCACCAAGGTCATCATGACCGAGCGGGTCAACGTCCTGAAGGAAGAGTACGGCACGACGCCGCAGGTCTTCTACCTGGGGCTCACCAAGGAGGTGAAATAGCCATGGTGCACGGAGAAGCCTGGACCCTGAAAGAGTTTTTCACCTATCCCAACGAGTACATCTACTGGACCATCCAGATCGTCATGTACCCGTTCATGACCGGCCTGGTGGCCGGCGCCTTCGTGCTTTCCTCCCTGTACCACGTCTTCGGCGTGAAGGAGCTGAAGGGGATCGCGCGCTTCTCGCTGGTGTTCTCCTTTGCGCTTTTGCCGGTCGCCATGCTGCCGCTCATGCTCCACCTGCAGCAGCCCCAGCGCGGCATCGAGGTCATGATGACGCCGCACTTCACCTCGGCGATTGCGGCCTTCGGCATCGTCTTTTCCACCTACGGCATGATCGTCGCCTCCGAGCTCTGGTTCGTCTACCGCAAGCACTTCGTGGAGGAGGCGCTGAGGCTGCGCGCGGTCGACGAGAGGAGCCTCGGGGAGCACCTGGCCCACCTGCTCTTCTCGGCGCTCACCCTTGGTGCCATGGACATCAGCGAGCACGCCCTGGAGGCCGACGAGCGCGCGGTGAAGAAACTCGCCGCCGCCGGCATCCCGGTCGCCTGCTTCCTGCACGGCTACGCCGGCTTCATCTTCGGCTCCGTGAAGGCGAACGCCCTCTGGATGACCCCGCTCATGCCGGTCATCTTCATCTGCTCGGCGGTCGTTTCCGGGATAGCCCTCTGCATGCTGACCTACATCATGACCATGGAGATCCGCAAGCTGCTCGCCGCCCGTAAGAAGCACCTCTACCCGGAACTCCCCTCCCCGGAGGAGCTGAAAAGCGCCGAGGTGCACGTGGTGACCATGACCGCCAAGTACCTGGTGATCTTCCTGGTGGCGGCCATCACCCTGGAGCTTTTGGACCTGATCTTCCGCGGTTACACGGCGATGAAATCGTGGGACATCCTGAGAAATGTCATCTACCACCGGGATTTCGTCAACATCTTCGTGATCCAGTACGGCATGGGGAACCTGCTTCCCTTCATCATCTTCCTGACGCCGGGGCTCACCGTGCGGCGGGCGGCGCTCGGCAGCTCCCTGGTGCTTCTGGGAGTCTTCATGATGCGCTGGAACGTCGTCATCGGCGGGCAGGCCTTTTCCTCGTCGCTCTCAGGATTCATGCACTACGTGCTGCCGATCTGGCCCGACTCCGTCGAGACCTTCAAGGAGGGGCTCTTCGGTGCCCTGACCGTCGCGGTCGTGCCGTTTGTCCTTTTCTGGCTCATCAACAAGGTCATGCCTGTTTTCAAGGACACCCACTGAGATTGGGTAGGGGCACAAGGTCATGACCGTTTCACGGGGCACTGGCGAAGATTGAGGAGCACAGGCAGCGTAGGGGCGAACCTTGTGTTCGCCCCAGACATTCCCGATCCGCCACCATCTTTGATTCAAACAAAGCACAGCACCGTAGGATGCCGGTGAACGAAGCCCCGCATCGTTTAAAGCGATGCGGTTCGTGCGGCCGCATCCTACAAGTCACGATCCGCCACCATCTTGTAAGGAGCACCGCCGCACCCCTTCCGGAGGGCGCAAGCTTCCGGAACAGGAGGGAGTCTTGGCTAAAGAGAACGAGCAGCAGGAGGCACGATTCGAACAGATGGGAAAGGAACTGTCCGCGCTCAGCGCGCGGGTGGCGCAACTCGAAGAGCTGCTGGCAGCCCCGGGAAGGCAGGCAGCGGCGCCGGCGGCGCCCAAGTGGCGCGACTATCCGGACGAGGCGCCCGATGACGTTTCCGAGGAGATTCTGGACTGGGCAGGCAAGGCACACCTGTTAACCCGCCTCTCCACCCTCTGCTTTTTGCTGGTGGTGGCACTGGTGCTGCGCACCGTCACCGACAACAACCTGATCAACACCCTGACCGGCTCACTGATCGGCATGGGGTACGCCGCGGCACTCATGATTGCCGGAGCCTGGCGCTACAGCAAGAAAAGCCCGCTCGCCCCGATCCTCGCCGCATCCGGCGCCGTTCTCATGTGCTCCATCGTGGTGGAGACCCACGCCCGCTTCGCCGCGCTGCCGCTGGTTCCGGCCTACCTGACGCTGATCGCGACCGGGGTGGGTATGGCCTGGGTCAGTCACCGCTATCGCAGCTTCCTCCCCATCTCGCTCGGCACCCTCGGGATGTGCCTGGCCGGCGCCGCCATCGACTATCCGCACCCCTACTTTCCCTACCTGGCGCTGGTCCTTTTTGCCGCCAACATCCTCGGCTACTTCGCGGCGCAGCTCAAGAGCTGCTCCTGGCTGCGCTGGATCGTCATGATCGTGACCATGGCCATGCTGCAGCTTTGGGGGGTAAGGCTCGGCATGATCCTGCTGCGCCACGAGCAGCCCCCCGCCCAGCTGGCAGGCGCCTGGTTCCTCCCCACGCTCGCGGCATTCGCCGCCCTCTACCTGACGCTCGCCTGCATCGGGATCGTTCGGGGCGTCGAGGGGAAGATCTCCCGCTTCAACTTCGCCCTGCCGACCCTGAACGCTGTCTGGGCCTTCAGCGCGGCAGGCTACCTGGTGCATGCCTCCGGCGCCAGCAAGCAGCTGCTCGGCCTGCTCGGCGTGGCCCTGGCGCTCGGCCACCTGGGGCTCACCATCTGGCTTGCCGGCCGCAAGGAAGGGGGCGCGCCGGGGACCACCTCCTTCGCCTGTGCCGGCGCGGCGCTTGCCGCAGTCGCCCTCCCCTTGGCCGCGGGGAACTTCGCGCTCTCGCTCCCCGCCCTCTCCGTGATGGCGTTCTTCATGGCGATCATGTCGCGCAAGTGGAAAAACGGCGGCATCCGCGCCACCTCGTACCTGGTGCAACTCTACGCGGTCGTGGCCCTGGCGGTCGCCCTCCAGATAGACAAGGCGGCGGCAAGCGACCTGCTGAACTCCATTCCCGCGGGACTCCTGGCACTAGTTACCCTGTACCAGTACCAGTGGTGCCGGGAGTGGCCGCCACCCTCACCCTCCGTATTCAGCCGTTTCGACTCCGAGGACCGGAGTGCCGTGGCGCTGCTACTCTGCTCGCTGGGCAGCGGCTACTTCGCCCTGAGGATCGCTGTTTTGCAGGCTCTCACCCTGTACGCTCCCCCGGCAGAAGTTGCCAACGCCTTTGGCTGCAGCCAGTCGATCCTGATCAACGCCTCCGCCGCCGGGATCATGCTCTTTGCCTACTTCAGGCACAACAAGGAGGTGCGCAATGTCGCGGTCCTGGTGACCCTGGCCGGTGCGGTAAAGGTCTTTCTCTACGATCTGCTTGGTGCCCACGGCGTCCCCCTGGTGGCAAGCGTCTTCACCTTCGGCGTCGCCGCAGCCCTGGAGTCCGTCGCCCTGGGACGCTGGCAGAAAAAAACCGATCACGACGAACCCGCCGCGCCGCCCGACGCTGCGGAGCCCAGCCGGTAAAAAAGCGCACAAAAAAACGCCCCCTTTTGGAAACAAAGGGGGCGTTTTTTATTGTTTAAGCCGGGTAGAGACGCATTGCATGCGTCTCAGCGATGAGGCATAACCTCAGAGCTGTGTGCTAGCAGGAAAAGCGACGCCAATGGCGCCGCCTGGAGAATGTCGCGTGGCGGTGAACCTATTCAACGGTGACCTACGGGCGCAGCGCCGCAGCGCGCTAGTACTCTCTCCAGCTTAATTTGCCGATTCGTTTACGCTTTGACTCCGCTTAGCGAACGCCCGCTCCCTGAGCGGAGTCGAAGGGCGACCTAGCCCGAAATGACACAGAGACCATGCGAAGATTTAAGCCGGACTGGGTACTAGTGGTACCCGAACTCCTTCAACATGCGGCTGTTGTCACTCCACTCGCCGCTCACCCGCACGAACAGCTCCAGGAATACCTTGGTATCCAAAAGCCGCTCTATCTCGTGGCGCGCCTGAGTGCCGACCCGCTTCAGCATCTCGCCCTTCTTGCCGATCACGATCCCCTTCTGGGATTCCCGCTCCACGTTGATGGTCGCCGCGATAGAGACCAGCCCGTCTTCGCGCTCCTTGAAGCTGTCCACCACGACCGCCACCGAATAGGGGACCTCATCATGAGTGAGCCGGAAGATTTTTTCCCTGACAATCTCCGCCACGATAAAGCGCTCCGGGAGGTCGGTCAGGATGTCGTCCGGGAAGTAGCAGGGACCTTCCGGAAGGATGCCGTGCACGAGCTGCACCAGCTGATCCACGCCGTCGCCCGAAAAGGCGGAGACCGGGATGATCTCCTTGAACGGGAAGGCTTCGCCGTAGCTCAGCATGCGCTCCAGCAGCTCGCCCTTGGGGACCAGGTCGATCTTGTTCAGGACCAGGATGACGGGAGAGGAGACCCCGGCGAGCACCTCCTTGATCATGCCGGTCTCCTTGGAGGGATCAGCCGCGCCGTCCACCAGGAACAGGATCAGGTCAACACCCTGCACCGCCGAGAGGGCCTCCTCCACCATGAACTTGTTGAGCCGCGATTTGGCCCGGTGGATACCGGGGGTATCGATAAAGATGATCTGTCCGCCCGGGACATTATGAATGCCCTTGATCCGGTTTCTGGTGGTCTGCGGTTTGTCCGAGGTAATGACGATCTTTTCCCCGAGGATTTTATTCAATAGTGTCGATTTCCCGACATTGGGGCGCCCGATGATGGAAACAAAACCGGAGCGAAATTTCTTTTCTGACATGGTAGCTCTCCTCAAAACCCTGCGATTACACCAAACGATTAATTATACGGGAAAAAATACCGGAAGGAAAGGTTTCTTTAGCTGCTGCGCGCGGCTCGATCAAGGTCGCAGCACCGCAAAGATTGCCACCAGAAGTGTACCCCATAGATGGACCAGGTAAAGGAGACGCATGCAATGCGTCTCTACAACGGCCTTTTCATCGTTCCCACGCTCCCGCGTGGGAATGCATCAGGGGACGCTCCTGCGTCCCGGTTCATCTTCGTGGGGATGTACCGGTAAGGGTGCCGGTCTCACCTCCGGTGTTGGACGCCGGAGCGTCCGGGGAGTTCCGTCCCCACGCTGGAGCGTGGGGACGATTGCTAATATGCTGCCTTCGCGTAGAGACGCATTGCATGCGTCTCAGCACCGCCGCCAGCTAATCCGCCGCCGAAACAGTACCTCCCCACCCGAAGCAAATAAGAGGTTTAACCTCGCCGAGCCTGGCGTTACAACTCCCCTAGATCTCCCGTACGGTCTCCCCCGCTCCACTGCAGCGTGATCGCGCTGCTGCTGAGAGAAGCATCCTCCCTGACCTTGGCGACCTTGAGGGCATGGCGCTCGAAAATCCTGGTCAGGTTGCGCCGCCCCTGCCCTACCAGGTCGGAGGTCCTTCCTGAGGGGGCGAGGAAGCTGACGCTGCTCCCCTCGGGAATCCCGTGCACCAGCGAGCACATGAGATCATAGCAAAGCTCCGACTCGACCAGCTGCCCGAAGGCCGGATGGTAGGGACCGGCAAGGATCACCCCGGGAGATTCCAGCTCTGCGGTCGGCTGCAGGCCGAGCCGGATCACCGGGACCCCGACGCGCCGGGCTGCGCACAGCATGCGCTTGCAGAGGGAAACCGCCTGGTCCAGCGTTTGCGGCTGGTAGCTACCGGACTGATAGTGCGCGGCGAGTTCGGTGCCGGCAATGACCAGGGTCGGGTAGATCCGAAGAAAGGACGGTTTCAGCGCCAGGACGCGCTGCAGTGAATCAAGCGAGCGCTCCTCGGAATCCCCGGGAAGCCCGGGCATGAGCTGCACCCCGACTTCCAGCCCCGCTCCCTGCAGGAGCCTTACAGCCGACTCGGCGTCCCGAGCGCTGTGGCCTCGTCCCGAAAGCGTGAGCACTTCCTCGCTCATGGACTGGACGCCCAACTCGACGGTCCGCACCCCCATCTCCCGCAAAAACGAGACAGTTTCTGGGTCGATGGCGTCAGGTCTGGTGGAGAGCCGCAGCGAGCTGAGAGCGCCGGAAGCCAGCAGCGGCTGCAGCGCCGCGAGGAGATAGCACTGATCTTCGCGCGGCAGCGCAGTGAAAGTCCCGCCGTAAAAGGCCGCCTCCAGTTCCCGGTCGGGCGAACTGGCGCGGTACCGGGCGACCCGCTCCAGCATCTCGCCAGCCTCCGGGAGCACTCCGCGGGCACCGGCGATCTTTTCCTGGTCGCAAAAGACACAGCGGTGCGGACAACCCAGATGCGAAATGAAGAAGGGGACGACAACCGGTCTCAAGGCTTACTCTCAAGCCGCGCCCATGCCACGCCGGCCGCAGCCTGTTCCGCCTCCTTCTTGGTCCGACCCGCACCCTCCCCCATCAGGTCGTCTCCGAGATAGATCTCCACGGTAAAATGCCGGTCGTGGTCGGGACCGGTGACCTCTTTCAACTGGTAGCGGGGCAGCTGGCCGCGCTCGAGCCGGGCGCGCTCCTGCATGCTGGTCTTGAAGTCCCGCCCGGCCAGTCCGTCGCCCGTTTCCAGCAGAGCCGCGAACTGTTCCTGCACCACGCGGCGCGCCGGATCAATGCCGCCGTCCAGATAGAGCGCCGCGAGCAGCGCCTCGAAGGCGTCGGCCAAAAGAGAACGCTTCTCCCTGCCGCCCCCTTTTTCCTCGCCGCGCCCAAGCCGCAGGCAGGACCCGAGATCGAGCCCGACCGCGATGCGCGCCAGACTCCCTTCGTCAACCAATGCCGCGCGGATCCGGGTCAGCTCACCCTCCCGGCTGGTGGGAAACCGCACCAACAAAAGGTCGGAGAGCAGGAAATCCAGCACCGCGTCCCCGAAGAATTCCAGGCGCTGGTTGTCCTTGCCGCCCCCGGCCTCGTTGACGAAGGTGCGATGGGTAAGCGCCTCCTCCAAAAGGGCCCGGTTTTGAAAGGTGTATCCCAGCGCGCGCTCGATCCGGATCAGCATGGCGTGGTCATTATTCTCAGTGCTGTCGTTGTCTTTGTTCTCTTTGTTGCCCATGATTGTCTATCCCGCAAAGTGTATTTGCACCACTATAGCCAAACGCTCCCGGCATGGCAACCAGATATCCCTGTGACAGTAATCCGACGGCTCAGACGACAAATGACTTAGTTCCCCTTGTTTCCTTTTGATCAAACTCGTCTCAACCAACAGGCGTTCGCCTTTCCTGATCAGTGTTGATCTGCAGCAACTCAATGTAGGGCACCCGCAAGGGGTGCCCCTACATGAGGCGTTTTTCTGTAACCGTTTTTCTGTTTTACCGTTTTTTCGTTTGCACTTTTGCAAGCTATTCACAGCATGCGGGAACTCTCCTTCCCGGGTGGGCCGGGGTCACTGCCGTTATAGTTAAGGCTCCCCCTCCCTTGACTCCGGTCCATACAACGGGGGGGGGCGGGTGAAGTCGCCAACTTTTAGAAATGTGGCACCTTCCCCCTCACCCCGACCCTCCCCCGCCAAGGGGGAGGGAGAGTTTAGGCCGGAGGGACTCGTTAACTTAACGGCAGTGGGGCCGGGGTGGGGATGGGGATAGTGAAGTAGGGCACCCTGCAAAGGGTGCCCCTACATAAGGCATTTTTGTAGGGATACACTTATACGGGTTTCCGCAAGATAACTGCTGCGGATCGAGGAGAGTTGCAGTACTTGAAAGCTGAATAAGGATTTGTCCTGCCGCATGTGACTGATATACACCTTGTCCATGCAGGATAATGCCGCAGATATAGACACTTACCGACAATGCCGCATTGTGCTGCAGGGAAGGGCTGGTAAAGGTGTATGGCATTGACATACTAAAGCACTCATCTGGGGTGATGGCAAAGCTATCAGCTATTCACTGTAACTAGCTATTTTACCGACTGATCAATACTATTTTAAGTCTTTTTTACCATCTGGCACATTTGCTGCTAATTATGATGGCAGACTGACTGCAATGAGAGTGGAAAGGGAGAATGTCATGAGAGTAGCCATAACGACTTTAATTGCAACGGCAGGAATGGCAACAACAGCTTTTGCAGCAAACGGGGCTTTGCTTCCTAAACCAGGCATGCTTTGCTGGGCTGGCATCGGGTTCTGCGCTGCGGTACTTGTTGGTCAGACTATTCCGGCCGCCCTGATGGTTATCGGAGCCAAGGGACTGCGCACCCCGCCGAGCGCAGCAAATCAATGATGCCTTGTTTTCTGCCGCTCGAAGCGCACATCCCCTATGCATCAGGCAACCGGCTCATTTGAACCGGTTGTCACGACTTTAATGTGCGGCGTCCGGTCCCTCCTCCCCACGCTCCCACCTTGGTGAGTGTTACCTCCCCCCCGCGCTGCACCGGTCGAAAAATATCATGGCTTCCCGTCCTTGACAGTTCCACAATCACCTACGACCTCACTTAAAACCCCCCTTGGCGAACTCCAGCTTTTGCTCTCACACGATGCAACCTGGACGCCCGGCTGACCACGCCAACGCCGCGAAAAAACCTCCCTGGCCCCGCCTCATATTACTAAATAAAACACATGTATGAAATCATACATTAACACACAACAAAAGGGCTCTACCGCATAAGGATTTTATACAGAACACTCGTTACATATAGTTAACATTGGCCATGGGACTCTCATCCTAAAAATAAAACAAATGTTTACTATGTGACATCTGTCACAGATTTTGTGCTGAACACGGCCTGACAAACAAAGCTGATAATTTCGACATTTACGCTTATATTTCAGACCATTACAGCATAGAAGGCCTGAGCCAACGTCACTGCCAGCGAAGCACCTAATTATATAAAAATAATTTTATATAAATTGACTTACGTCATTTTATGGCCAATAAGCTCATTATCATCTTATTTGTCTTGTAGCTATTAGCTACCGGCTTGAGGGCTTCACCTCAAGTATATCGAGGAGGATTCTAATGAAAAGATGTGTCGTTGCGGTGTTGGGGATGTCGTTGGTCATGGCGCTCGGATTTGCCACAATTGCCCAGGCAGATGACTACAAGAGTTTTGGCGTACGCCTCAGAGGAATTTATGTCGTGCCGAGTGAAGATGTCGACCACCAGTTGAACGGAGTAACACTCAGTGACACACTCATCCCCGAAATCGACTTCGAGTACTTTTTCACCAAGAATGTCTCGACAGAATTGATCGCAGGCGTTACGCGCCACGACATCAAGGCAGATGGAAATACCATCGGTTCCACCTGGCTGCTGCCCCCGACCCTTACCGTAAAATGGCATCCCTTGGCAGGCGGCACTTTCAGCCCCTACCTGGGTGTTGGTATCAACGGGACCATGCCCTACCATACTCACTTAAACGTCGATAATACGCGCACCTCTATTCACAACAGTATCGGTTGGGCTGCCCAGGCAGGGCTTGATTACAAGGTGACGGAAAGCGTCTTTCTCAACCTCGACTACAAATTCTTCAGTGCCGACACCAAGATAGTCATCAACGGCACGGCTATGCATTTGGACATTAATCCGAACCTGTTCGGCTTCGGCGTGGGATATCGTTTCTGATTGAAACCTCAAAGAGCGTTCAACCTGGAAAAGCCTAAACGCTGCAAAACGAAAGTTTGGCCGAATAAAGCGCGTATTCCCGCTTTATTCGGCAGTTTTGCCCCATGACATGGCGAGTGCCAGCACACACAAGGAGGCTTACGTGGGAAATGAAATTCTGACGACGGTGAACTGGTCCCGGGCGCAGTTCGCCCTGACCGCCATGTATCACTGGATTTTCGTGCCGTTGACTCTGGGGCTCTCTTTCCTGATCGCTTTTTTCGAGTCTATCTACGTGAAGACCGGTGACGAGAGCTGGAAAAAGCTGACCAAGTTCTGGATGACGCTCTTCGGGGTCAACTTCGCCATCGGGGTTGCCACCGGCATCATCATGGAGTTCCAGTTCGGCACCAACTGGTCCAACTACTCCTGGATGGTGGGGGATATCTTCGGGGCACCGCTTGCCGTAGAGGGGATCTTCGCCTTCTTCCTGGAGGCGACCTTCTTCGCCGTCATGTTCTTCGGCTGGCAGCGTGCCTCCAAGGGGTTTCACCTCTTCTCCACCTGGATGGTGGCAATCGGCTCCAATCTTTCCGCGGTCTGGATCCTGGTGGCCAATGCCTGGATGCAGACTCCAACGGCCATGGCCTTCAATCCCGACAAGGCACGCTTCGAGATGCAGAATTTCGCCGATATCGCACTTTCCCCGAACGCCGTCCACAAATTTACCCATACCACCAGTTCGGCCTTTTTGCTCGGCTCGCTCTTTGTCATGGGGATCTCGGGGCTCTTCCTGTTGCAAAAACGCCACCAGGTCATGGCGCAGCGCTCCATGGTGGTGGCCGCGGCCCTCGGCCTGGTCGCCTCGGTTTTCGTCGCCTTCAACGGTGACGAATCCGCCTTCCACATCGCTCACCGCCAACCGATGAAACTGGCCGCCATGGAGGGGCTTTACATCGGCCAGGATAAGGCACCGATAGTTGCCATGGGGGTCATCAACCCGGGCAAAAAACCGGGCGATGACCTTCCCGCCTTTTACCAGGAGGTGAAGGTACCGGGAATGCTTTCTCTTTTGGCGAACCGTGACAGCAATAGTTACGTCCCGGGGATCAACGACCTGGTGTACGGAAATCCCGCGCGCAGCATCATCGGTGCCCAGCAGCGCATGGTCTCCGGCAGGCTCGCCGTGGCGGCGCTCGGCAGCTACAAGACCGCCAAGCTGAGCGGGGACACGGCAACGGCAGCCTCCGCCCTGGCCCTCTTCAACCAGAACAAGGAGGATCTGGGTTACGGCTATCTGAACACTCCGGAGGAGGCCGCGCCGCCCGTCGCGCTGACCTTCTACGCCTTTCATATCATGGTGGGACTCGGGACCCTCTTCCCGATCATCTTCCTGGCGGTGCTCTTCTTCGCCTTCAGGGGAACCCTCGATTCCAAGCGCTGGCTCTGGTGGGTCTGCTTTGCCTGCCTCTTCCTGGGCTATGTGGCGTCGCAGGCGGGCTGGATCGTGGCCGAGGTGGGACGCCAGCCCTGGGCCATCCAGGGACTCTTGCCGGTCGGCGTGGCGGGCACCAACATCGCGGCGAGTTCCGTGCAGCTGACCTTTTTCATCTTCCTCACCCTGTTTACCGCCCTGCTGATCGCCGATATCGGCATCATGGTGAAGCAAATCAAGATCGGACCGGAGGCATAGACCATGATAGGAAACCTGGATATCTCAGTTCTTCAGCAGCTCTGGTGGCTGATCGCCTCCGTCGTCGGATCACTCTTTCTCATGCTGACCTTCGTGCAGGGGGGCCAGACCCTGATCTTCACGACGGCGCGCACCGAGGAGGAAAAGTCCCTGATCATCAACGCCATGGGTCGCAAGTGGGAGCTGACCTTCACCACCCTGGTGCTTTTCGGCGGAGCCCTTTTCGCCGCCTTCCCGCTCTTCTACGCCACCAGCTTCGGCGGGGCCTATTGGGTCTGGATGCTGATCCTCTTCACCTTCGTCATGCAGGCGGTGAGCTACGAGTACCGCAAGAAGCCGAACAACGTGCTGGGTGCACGCACCTATGAAATCTTCATGTTCGTGAACGGCAGCGTCGGAATCCTTTTGATCGGCGCTGCGGTGGGGACCTTTTTCACCGGTTCCCGTTTCACCCTGAACCTGTACAACCAGGTGACCTGGGCCACGCCGTTTCACGGCCTGGAGGCAGCGCTCAACGTCTTTAATCTGGCCTTTGGCCTCTTCCTGGTCTTCCTCGCCCGCACCCTGGGCGCGATGTACATCGTAAGCCACGTGGACCACGACGCCCTGGTCAAGCAGGCGCGCCGGGCGACGGTCATCAACCTGCTCTGGGCCCTACCCTTTCTGCTGGCGATCCTTTACGGCCTGGTGACCATGGATGGCTATGCCGTTGATCCGGCGACGGGCAAGGTGTCGCTGGAGCAGGGGAAATACCTCCATAACCTGCTGGGAATGCCCGCCGTGCTGGGACTCCTTTTGGCGGGACTGGTCTCCGTCATCTATGGAGTGGTCGCAACGAGCTTCCTGGGCAAAAAAAGTGGCATCTGGTTTGGCGGGCTGGGAACCGTACTGGTGGGACTTGCCATCTTTTCCCTGGCCGGATATGGCAACACCGCCTTTTATCCGTCCTTGACTGATCTGCAATCAAGCCTTACAATTTACAACGCCTCGAGCAGCAAATTCACTCTCACAGTCATGAGCTATGTCGCCATAGGCGTTCCCTTTGTGTTGGCCTATGTTGCCTATGTCTGGAGGGTGATGGATTCAAAACAGCTGACACTGGCTGAGCTTACGGGTGAAGACGTTAAAAAAATGTATTAAAATTTAATCGAAAGGAGAATGCCGATGAATACTTTTCTGTTGGTAAGCTGGTTGTTGGTACTGGCCGTATCGTACCGTTTCGCAATCGTCGTCCTTAACAAAGCCGACCTTCTTTAAGTTTCCACGATGTTAGGTAGTCCGACGACGGGCGCAGGAGATTATCCTGCGCCCGTTTTTTTGTGGTGCTGTCTGGATTAAGTAGCCAGTCCAGTCCAGCTGATGGCTTATGCGTTACACCAGGCAATGTCGCCCTTCAGGAACCACCCTTCGACTCCGCTCAGGGAGCAGGCGGTCGCTGAGCGGAGTCGAAGCGCAAACGACAGGTCACAGACGTGAGCCGTTGATAAAGCGCCATTGAGAGTGGCGTGGCTGCAATGCTGAGCGTACGAAGGTTTATGCTGGACTCGAGGGAAGGTAGTTGGAAGTATCGGGGTGGGTTTTCCTACGAAAGAGTATTGTCCTCACCTGAAATCTGCACGGCCCCGAGGGGGCCGCGAACAACGGGATACTGAGTGGTACCTGCTTCTCTACTTGCTCTCCCGCACCGCCTGCCGGCCCTCGGCCTGACCCAGCACCAGCTTGACGCGAAAGATCGGCAGCATCTGCCCCATGACGATCAGGGCGCAAAATCCCAGGAAAATCCAGACCGCCAGACTGCCCCCACCCTGCGCCCTGCTCGCCGCCGACAGGGAAAGGTAATCGGTGCCGACCATTAGCGCTACCACGCCGACGATCCACGGCAAGGCATGCATGAGATGCGGCCGGGCACCGCCTTCGCAACCCACCGACTGCAGTTCCTCAGCCGGTGCCGGATGGGGCTGAGCGCCGCAGTGATAGTTCTCGAAGGCACACTGGACCGCCTGCCCGATATCTCCGGCCTCCCCTGCCGCCGGTTTCAGGGCATGGTAGAAAATCCCTTCCTGCCGGACCTGGCGGGCCTGGGCCAAGGACATCCCTTCGGACACCATGATGATCTGCAGCCGCTGGTTACACTTTTTGAGCAGGTGAACCAGGTCCGCAGCTGCCACCTTCCCGTTGAAGTCACTCCCCAGCAACAGCACTTGAGCCTCTTTGTCCTGGATGCTGTTGAGAACCTGGTCGGTCGAGCCGGTTGCCTCGACACGATATCCCGCTTTCCTGAAAATACTCGTCATGTTACTGCGATATGCCGCGTCCCTGTCCGCTATTATGATTTTTTGCTGGTCCATGACTCACCTCGCACAGCTTTTTCCGGCGTAGGTACATCTGCTGCTTATTTCGCGGGTACCGCCACCTTCTTGCCCACCAGGCTGCAAACACCTTTGAACATGGCAACCATCAGCATGAGGCAGGGGACAACCTGCAATGCGATGACCGCGCCCAGGAAGAGGGTGAAAACTTTCGTCATGGTGCCGCTCCCCGGGGCAACATCCGCAACACCCGAGACGGCAAAGGCGCCTGCTGCCACTACTGCAACGATGACTAGGCTGGCCAATTTCCCTGCTGATTTCTTGGATTCCGTTTTCATGATGTTCTCCTTTTCGATTGTCATTCCCGCAAGGGGTATTTGGTGTCCATCTCGTCGTTACAACTCTATAGATAGCACCAAGCGTGCCAAACCTGGAAACGAATCCAACGTAAATCGTAACATGCTGAAAATACATGCTTTTATACCCAACAATCCAGCGTACTGGCCGCCGTGCACCACCGTAAATAGTATATTTCAACCATACACCCAGATAGACTCGCTTCGCCGCGGCGACCCGCAAGATCACGCTAACCAACTGTAGTAGCGCTATTACTGCCAACATTACAGGGTGTATAGATATCATGTACGGCAGGGCATAGTTTTAATCTATCCGGTAGGAACTTCATACTGAGTTTGTACATTGTAGGTAGCACGGAGGGTACTGGTAAGTGGCGGGGCCTTTAGTAAGTGTTCGCTGGAAATTGGTGGAAGATTCAGCGGTAAGGGGCTACGAAATTTTTTTGGTCGATGAGCAATGCCTGTACCACCTTGGTTAATCAGGCATTTGAGACTGTTGCGGGAAAGTATGACGACCGCCTCTATCTTGCCATTGGCAAAGTGGCACTGCCCCCCACCCCGTCAAGGGAGGGGGGAGCATAGTGCCAGGAACTAACCGGACGCCGCTGGCTAAAACCGCGTCAATGCCTGGAAATACACCATCGGCGTATCTCTTGGTCTGGTTTCTCCAGAAATCTTCCACGCCACCGTCGTCCTGACGCTGAAACTGCTGGCATCGAACCAGCTCACACCAAAACCGGCACCGGTCAGATTGCGCGTCTCTTCGTTACCTCCCGGGGCCGGATCGTTGTGCAGCACCGCGTAGCCGTAATCGAAAAAGCCGGACAGCTGCAGGCTACCGGGAACTACCCCCAGCTGATCGATGGCATAGCGCAATTCGGCACTCGTCACCACGCCCGAGTCGCCGCTGGCGTCATCGGGCTGCCAGGCGCGCACGGCACTGGGGCCTCCCAGGGAGATCTGCTCGGAACTGTCCAGGTTTTTGTCCGCCCATTGGCCATATCCCCCCGCGTACAGCGAAAACCTCTCAAAAAGAGCCTGGGTGCGGGCCAGAAGCATGCTTATTTTCGTATAGCCGCCGTCGGTTCCCAGCCCTCCGGCCGCCTGATCGTTGGCGAGGCTTGCTGCGTCATCGATACCGAGATGGCCGCCGAGGTAGCCCAGTGAAAATGAGGTAAAACCACCCCGCAGCAGGCTGTCCATCTCCACCCCGTCCAGTCCGGCCTGCCAACCGGCCGTGTGGCGCTGATTTTTTGCACCTACGGAGTCGATGCGGTCGTCGAGCAGTTTTCCTTCCCCGGCGAGGGTCGCATTCAGTATCAGATTGCGGCTGCGTAACAGCGGCTGCTTTATGCCGAGGCTGAAACTGTGCGCGTCGCCGTTGGCCCTGAGAGCTTCGAACGACCTGCCAAGCTGATACACGACATAGGTGTAGTCAAGTCCGACCCTGGTTCCGTAAGAATTGACCGGGACGGAATAACCGGCATGGACCGCCTGTGTGTCTCCGCTGGTGCTCGTTTGCGCCCTGAGAGAGAACTGATCGCCCAAACGAAAGGGCGAGTAGAGTTCCAATCCCCCGCCGACACGGTACAGGCCGGTCGAGTAGTTGCCGTAGTTGTCTGCATCAAGAGACAGTCCGTAGGATTTCCCTTCTGTCACCTCCAGCCTCGCCGCGGTGGTACCCGGTCTGACACCCGGCTCCAGGAGAATGCGCGAGGAGATATTGGGAAGTTCATTCACCCGCATGACCATTGAGATAAGGGAGCCTTCCTGGACCGGCTCATTGACAGGAACGCGGTCGGCGAACCCCTGGAGTAGACTCTTGGGCACGCGTGTTTCACCTGGTATCGTCTCGACTCTGACACGTTCCAGGGTACCTTCGACCACTTCAATGATGACCGGCGTGCCGGTCTTGACCGTCTGGGGCGGGACAAAGGCGTAGGCCAGAAAATATCCCTGGTCACGATAGGCCTTGGTAATAGTTGCCGCGGCACCGTTCAGTTCGTTAAGGTTCAGGTCCTTACCGACGTAAGGAGCCAGGAGTGCGGATAATTGCTCACTGGAAAAGACTTTATTGCCGACAAAGCTGAAACCGCTGACTCTCACCTTGATTCCGGCAGGGGCTTGTTCTTTCTGCTCTGCCGGCATCTGGATCCTCGGCGGCTCCTGCCTGGGAGCAAGCGTAGGCGGAGGAGTGCTTTCTCGCAAGAGAAGACCGGAGTCAGGGATTTCGACGCCCGCGGCCCAGCTGGCGCAGATAATTGATGCCGCTACTGTCAGTAAAACCGTTTTTATTGGCATAGGCATGGTGGCTCCTTTGGTGTCATCACTAAAAATTCAGTCCAATTCCCTATCCGCCGAGAGTTATCGTCAGGATAGTAGCCGCTTCCTGGCCAAGTTGATCCCTGGCAATAAGCATGATTCTGAAGGCACCCGTGGTTCCCTTGGGTGCGGTGCCGGACACGATCTTGTGAACCGGGTCGAACAGCATCCAGGGTGGCAGTGGAGAGCCGTCTTCCATGCGCGCCAGGATCTCGACGGCCGCGTTCGGGTCGCTGTGGGGAAAGGTGCTTTCCGGGATGGGATAGACAAATGATAACGACATCGGCTCCAGGGCGAGCGGCTTAGCGCTAAGGAAACCGGCCGTCCCCCATCCGTAGACCGGCGCGGAGGGCGAAGGGGAGTTCTGACCGGCATTCCCCGAAGTAAAGGAAACGCCTGACGGCGCTGCAACCTCAGGAGCCTCAGAAATGATTACGGGAGGTGGCGCGATGGCAATTACGGGTGCCTCCTGCCTGATCGGTGACACGGGTGTTGCTGCGGTTAATGCCGATGAGGTTGTGGTAACCGGTGCTGGAGGTGCCGGTGCGGGCGCAGGTGCTATGGGTGTTACTGATGGCGGGGCCGGTGCTGGCGCGGCGGGAGCTGGAGGCGTTACGTTTGGTATGCTGCTGATGGTCAGCGTCCCATTGACCAGGGTGGTGAAGTCATAGTTGGTTGCGCTGAGGGAACCGGCACCGGCCATAATGACGGCCGTGCCGACACCGGTGGAAGGGGTGGCTAGCGTCGTGGCACTGCCTGTGCCGCTCACAGCCGCGGTGCTGGCGTTTTCACCAGTGAGGAAACCGCTCAGAGTCGTGGTCAAGGTCGGGTTGGCCGCACCGTAGACGCGGCTCTTGTCGTCCGCAGTGACGGTCAGGTGCGCCTTGCCGATGTCCGCCCTGATGACTGCCGCCGTATTGAAAGTGTAGTTGCCGGCATCGATTCCCGTGACGCTGATCCCGGCCACGTTGACCGTCTTGCCGGTAGCGGCGTTCTTGTCGAGGAAGCTCGCGCCGCTATGGGAAAGCGACAGGGTGTCTCCGCTAACGCGGTTGTCGGCGAGAGTAACCGTTGCACTGCTGGTGCCGTCGTAAACCTTGTTAAGGCCCGTCGCCGAGACCGTCAATGTCGCTTTGCTGATGTCAGCTGCCACTCCCGTTGGTTGCACCAGGTGATAGTTCCCGGCGTCGCTGCCGCTGATGGTGTAACCGGTGACGGTAACGGCCTTGCCTGTCCCGAAGTTCTTGTCGGCAAAGCTTCCGCTGCCGGACCCGCCCAGGCTTACATCATCCGTTCCCAGCTTGCTGATCGCGGCACTGCCGCTCAAGGTCGCAGTGCGGTTTCCGTCATACACCTTGCTGTTCGCAGTCAGGCCGCTTACGGTCAAGTCCGCCGGCGTGATGCTGGCGGTCAACCCGGCCGGCTGCACCAGGGTGTAGTTGCCAGCGTCCGACCCGAGGATCGTGTACCCGGTGACCGTCACCGCTCTGCCGTCTCCCACCCGCTTGTCGGCGAAGGCTCCGGCCCCTAAGCCGCCCAGGGCGACCTCGTCGCTCCCCAGCGCGACCAGCGCCGCGGTATCGGAAAGTGTCGCGGCATTGGTCCCGTCGTACACCTTACTCTCCGCCGAGACCCCGGTCACCGCGAGCGGGGCGCGGGTTATGGTCAGGTTCCCGCCGACAATGTCGTACCCTTGCTGGTTGGAGTAGTAGCCGTTGTAGAAGCCGGCCCGGGTCCCGGTGGCAGCTGTGCCCGACACCCCGCCCAGGGACGTGGTCTGGGCGCTTTGCGGCGCGGCGTTATAGACGACCGTGGCGTCGGGCGCGTCGGCAAGCGCGTAGGTAGTGAGGAACGCAATCAAAAGCGGCGCGGTATGTCCCTCGTAGATGCGCCAGACCGCCCCGCTTCCGCCCGTGTCGGCGATGGTGTTCGGGTCCGAGTTCCAGCCGGCAAAGCTCGCCAACTGCATCATTTGTAAGTCGCTCAGCCCCGTGCCGCCATCCGATACGGCCGTATTGACCGTGTCCCAGAAGCTCGCGGTGCCCCTGCCGGCGTTCCCGCCTACCAAGCCTCCGACCCTGTCGCCGCCAGCCACGCCCCCGAGCGCGTAGGTGTTGGCGATCGTCCCCGTGGAGGTGTTCGACCCCACCAACCCGCCGACCAAGCTCGCCCCCGTTGTGAAACCGCTGGCGTAGCTGTTGGCGATGCTGCCGGTATTGAGACCCACCAGCCCGCCACCCTCGATCCCCGTCCCGCTCACGCTACCGGTGGCATAACTCTGGGTGATGCCGCCGGCGTTGTACCCCACCAGCCCGCCGAAGTGGTCGGCGCTCCCGCTCACGTTCCCCGTGGCGTAGCTTTCGCTGACCGGCCCGTTGCTGTACCCTATCAGTCCGCCCCGGTTGTCCCCCGTCCCGCTCACGTTCCCCGAGGCCGACCCCGTGGTGACCGTGCCATTGTTATGTCCGATCAGTCCGCCCGCGTCGTCGCCCGACCCCTGCACCTCGCCTGTGGCGTAGCTTCCGCCGGTGACCGTGCCGTTGTTGCGCCCCAGGAGCCCGCCGGTCCCGTGCGCCCCGGTCACGTTCCCGGAGGCGTGACTGCCGGTCACTGTCCCGCCGTTTCCGCCCGCCAGGCCACCCACGTCGTCCCCGCCGCTCACCGCTCCCTGCGTAACGCTCCCGGCTATCCAGCCGTCGTTTACTCCCACCAGTCCGCCGACGCGGCTGGTCGCGCTGACGCTCGCGCTGGAAAAAACG
>Ga0209123_1000450_pt1 | contig 53752 bp, 39 predicted proteins | sample BarGraIncu00431A_FD_184500 | JGI IMG/M metagenome (GOLD analysis project Ga0209123, IMG submission 184500) | Arctic peat soil microbial communities from Barrow, Alaska, USA - Barrow Graham LP Incubations 004-31A (SPAdes) (version 2) | ecosystem: Environmental > Terrestrial > Soil > Wetlands >... | reverse complement strand
AAGCAGCCAATACAACAGCCTTAGCTACAAATTTTTCCCAGATGCCGACTTTCTTCAGGATCTGCTTCACGGTGTCGGTAGGCTGTGCGCCTTTGGCCAACCACTCAAGGGTCTGCGCTTCGTCCAGATTGAATACCGCCGGGTTTTTGTTCGGGTCGTAGGTACCGACGTTCTCGATGAAACGTCCGTCTCTGCGGCTACGGCAGTCTGCAACTACTACCTGGTAAAAGGGTTTCTTCTTGGCGCCCGCGCGTGCAAGTCTGATTTTTACTGACATTTCTTCCTCCTGGTATTTCCGGACCTGTCGATCCGCAATCTTGTGAATTGGTGTAACCGTTTAATTCTACTTCGTTTCCTGCTATCGTCAAAGGAAGCGTGTTAAAAAGGCATCATCCCTTTCCCCATCCCCTTCATTCCCTTCAAAAGACCCTTGGGGCCCATCTTCTGCAACTGCTTCACCACCCGCTGCGCCTCGGTGAAGCGCTTTAAGAGCTGATTGACTTCCTGCACGCTGGTGCCGCTTCCCTTGGCGATTCTGAGGCGGCGGCTGCCGTTCAGGATGGTGTGGTTGGCGCGCTCCTTGGGGGTCATGGAGTCGATGATCGCCTCGATCCTTTTTAGGTCGCGCTCCGAGGGCTGAGCCCCCTGCATCTGCTTCATCGCCTTCCCCATGCCGGGGATCATGCCCATGATCGACTCCAAAGAACCCATCTTCTTGATCTGCTGCAACTGGGCTCTGAAGTCCTCCAGGTCGAACTGGCTCTTCTTCAGTTTCTCCTGCAGGCGGTTCGATTCCTTCTCGTCGAAGGTCGACTGCGCCTTCTCGATCAGGGTCAGCACGTCGCCCATGCCGAGGATCCGGGAGACCAGGCGGTCGGCGTGGAACACGTCGAGGGCGTCCAGCTTCTCGCCGAGGCCTACGAACTTGACCGGCTTGCCGGTGACGGCCTTGATGGAGAGGGCCGCGCCACCCTTGGCGTCGCCGTCGAGCTTAGTGAGGATGACGCCGGTAATGCCGAGGCGGTCGTTGAAGCCAGCCGCGACATTGACTGCTTCCTGCCCGGTCATGGCGTCCGCCACGAACAGGATCTCGCGCGGTGCCAGCTCGTCGCGGATGCCCTCCAGCTCTTCCATCAGATAGTCGTCAATCTGGTGGCGGCCGGCGGTATCGTAAATGACCACGTCGAACGCGCTGAGCGTCGCGTAGCGCAGTGCGGCGCGGCAGATGTCGAGCGGCTTTTGGTCGGCGGAGGAGTCGAACACCTCGATGTCGAGCTGACGCCCCAATACTTTCAACTGCTCGATAGCGGCCGGACGGTACACGTCGGCCGGGACCAGCAGAGTCTTTTTACGCTGCAGCTTCAGGTAGCGGGCGAGCTTCCCGCAGGAAGTCGTTTTACCGGCGCCCTGCAGACCGACCATCATGATGGCGACCGGCGGCTTGGCTGCCAGGTCAAGCGAGTTGTCCTCGCCTCCGCCCATGAGCAGCACCAGCTCGTCATGCACGATCTTGATGACCTGCTGGCCCGGAGCGAGGCTTTGCAGCACTTCGGTACCGACCGCGCGACCACGGACCTTTTCTACGAAATCCTTGACGACCTTGAAATTCACGTCAGCTTCGAGGAGCGCCAGGCGCACTTCACGCAGCGCGTCCTTGACGTTATCTTCCGTCATGACACCCTGGCCGCGGAGTTTCTTGAATACCAGATCGAGCTTATCGGAGAGGGTAGCGAACATCAAAATCCTATAAAGTGCTGTAACTGCGTAGTAAATCGTGTAAGTCCGCAGGGTGGGCCGGCAAAAGCGCACAGGTATCCCGCGGCAAGAGAGTCACTTTAGTGGAAGAGGCAACATAAAGTCAAGGAAAATATCCGGAAGGCACAGCCGCAAGGCAAAGACTTTAATAGCTTTCGGGTAAAGATTAAAAATCATTTACCGCAAAGGCGCAAAGACGCAAAGTGAAATTCAAAACAAAGGGAAAACTAAAACCGATCGAACGATCCACCGCTTCCGAAACAGTCACCGTGACTCTATGCCAGGCGGTAAAAGCTTTTATGCCGTAACCGTTTTAGATTGTGCCTTTCTTTGCGTACTTTGCGTCTTTGCGGTGAAGCCTTATTCCTTAGAGCCGCACGACCGAGCGCGCTCCTAAGAGGCTCTCGGCGATGGTGAACATGTTGGTCACCCCACCCGCCGCGAGCAGTTCCTTCTTCTTGAAGAAATCGAGGCAGATCCCGCAGGAGAGCACCTCCACTCCGCGGTTCCCCAGCGCCTCCAGCGCCTCGAGCACCTCGGAACCCGCTGCAGTCAGGAGCACGCCGGTATTGATGAAGAGCATCCGGTCGGGCAGCTCGGCTAGCTCCACAAGGGTCATGATGAAGTTGCGCATCAGCAAGCGCCCAAGTTCCTCGGGGCCGTCCCCCAGCCGGTCCGAGCCGATCAAAAGGACCGCGGGTCCGGTCGCGACGCCCCCCTTAGGCTGCGGCTGGTGCTCCGCGGAACTCGTCAGGGTGAGGGCGAAGCCCCCTTCGGTGGCCTCCTCCTGCACCAAGTAGCCGCGTCCCTGAGCAAAGCGCTTCACATTCTCTCGCGGCGCGCCGTCGTCCAACAGCACGCGCAGCTCACCACCGGCCTCTTCCAGCGCCCGCTTCACCGATACCACCGGCGCCGGGCAGGACAATCCCCTGACATCTACATTTTTCATAAGTCTCCCCCGACCTTCGTGTAATCCTCACCGATTCTGCGGTACAACTCCTTAGGCAAAAGCCCCGCCTGGGCCAGGGTTCCTTCCACTTCAGCGCGGGCTTCCTCCGCGTAACGGATGGCAAGGCCGCAGTCTGCGGCCAGGGTACGGGGTGCCGGAATCAGTAAGATAGCGAGCCTCTTTCCCTTCAACAGCTTCTCAGCCTCCATGACCCGGTGAATAGAATTGAATATGGCCACGTAATCCCCGTCTCTTACCACAATCTGCTCCTTTGAATTCAACCCTGATACTGAGAACCGCATTGACAAAGCAGATTATAATTCATACTATCCAAGCCTCACGAGGTATCACATGCAGACAGTCCTACAAGTAGCCGTCATCATGATCCTGGCGGCCGCCGTCAACGTCCCCTTAGGGTACCAGCGCCAGGCCTGCCGGAAGTTTTCTCCAGGTTGGTGGTTCTATATTCACATCTCCATTCCGCTTATCTTCTTCGTCAGAATCAAAACCGGTCTCGGGGTTCAGTTCATCCCGTTCACCCTCGCCAGTTCGGTAGCCGGCCAAGTCATCGGTGGCAGACTGTTCCGCAAGAGACACAACATTGGCTAAACGGCCGAGGATGCACCGCCCCGTTGCGGTCTCTAGCCTGCTGAGCGCCTATTTGCGCGGCACCCCCGTCGAGAAGCGGCTAGAGGAGAGTCGCATCTGGGTGGTTTGGGAGCAGGCAGTGGGCAACCGAATCGCCTCGCATGCAGTCCCGTCGGCCTTTCGCAGCGGGACCCTGATCCTCACCGTAGACAGCGCCCCCTGGATGCAGCAACTCACCTATTTGAAGCAGGAACTGATCGGCAAAGTGAATGAAGCACTTGGCGAGGAGATGGTGAAAGAAATATCCATGAAAGCAGGGCGGGTGAAGGCCCCTGCGGCGCCGGCTGCGCCCTGGGTGCAGAAGCGAAGGCAGCTTTCAGCCGACGAGCTTGCCTGGGTTAACGAGCAGGCAGATTCAGTCACCGATCCGGAGCTGCGCGAAGTCTTTGAGAGGCTCATCAGGAAAGACCGCGAAAACCAGTAACATTATAGCCACGGAGCACACAGAAAAGCAAATCTAACCGGCTTGCCACGGAGACACGGAGAACATCTGAGAGAATCAAAGTCGAAGGCAAAACAAACAAGCAAACGGGTTAATGACTAATCAGAACCTGTGACTAGGCTCAGCAACCCTCCTGACCTATCCTGTCAGTGTTTTAGCACCAAATCGGATTTAACCATCTGTATATTTCCTCTTTTCTGATTTTCCTCGTTTAGATTTTCCTATCTTTAGTTTTTGAATTTCTCCGATGTTCTCCGTGTCTCCGTGGCAAATTGGTTCGTTTTGCTCAGATCTTGATTTTCTCCGTGGCGTTTTTGCCTTTGAAGATCCTCAGTTTTTCCTCGCTGTAGCCGCCGTCTTCGCCGCGCACCATCAGCGGCGGCTCGACCCGCAACTCCCCTACGCGCCCCTTCACCAGCTCCACCAGGAACATCCTGGCCGGCGCCCCGGAGTTGCCGTGCACCATGCGCAGCCGGAGCACGCCAAGCTTCTGCAACTGGGCCTGCGCCATCAGCTCGAGCAAACGGCAGGTGTGATAAACGAAACAGATCCGCCCCGACGGCTTCACCAGGTATTTGGCCGCCGCCAGGAAATCAGCCAGGGTCGCGCTGGTCTCGTGCCGCGCGTCGTCACGCCCCGCACGCGGACTGATCTTCCCGGTCCCCGGGCGCCGGTAGGGAGGGTTGGAGACTACCAGGTCAAAGCTGTCCACCGGAAAGAGCGACCTCAGCCCCACGACGTCAGCAAAAACGACCTCGACGCGGGCCGAAAGGTCGTTCAAAAGTACATTCCTCGCAGCTATCTGCTCCATGACCGGCTGGAACTCCACCCCCGTAACGGCGCAGGACTCCTCCATCCTAGCGAGCAGCAGCGCCACGACGCCGCAGCCGGTGCCGAGGTCAAGCACCCGATCGCCCCGGCGCACCCCGGCAAAATCGGCCAGCAGCAGCGGGTCCACCGAGAAGCGGTAGCCGTGGCGCGGCTGGAAGAGGCGCAGGTCATATCCGGTAAGCTCGTCCAGCGTCTCATTTTCAGCACTATGCATATTCAATTCGGATTCCCTTGAAAGAAGCGGGCAAAATGAGAAGCAAGACAGGAGGAAATCCAACCAAGTCGCCCGCCAAGATTAAGTCCTCGGTTTCCAAGCTTTCAGCCCCGCCTGGCTCCGCCCTTGCGCCTCCACCAGTACTCCCTCACCAGCATCACCAGAAAGAACGCGAAGGAGGCCAGTGTCAGGTACTTGCCGATCTTGAACGGCGTCGGGTCGTAAACGAACTCGACTTTGTGCTTACCGGGGGTGAGGTAAACCCCGCGCAAAACGTGATCGACCGGATAAATCTCAGTGGCCTTGCCGTCCACCGTCGCCCGCCACCCTTTGTAGTACTTCTCGCCCAGCACCAGCATCGAGTTCATGGCAGCCTCGGCATCCAGGTCAATCCTGGCACCCTCATAGTGCAGCACCTGAACCTGGCCGGGACTCCCGGGCAACGGGGCATTGGGATTGGCCATCGGAATCGGAGGAGCCGACTCGACGAGTGCTATCAATCGCGGATCAAAGGCCGGGTTCTGCAGGGCGCCAAGCGTTTCCTGAGCCGAGACGACCAGCGCCGCCGAAGGTACCAGCCAGGCTTTGGGGAGTACGCGGCTGTTCTGCAGCACGACGGTGGCTCCGTCCGGAGAGGTGAAGACCGGGAGGTATTTCGCCCCCAGCGACGCCTTATCCTTTTGGTACTGCGCACTTCCTTCCACGAGATAGCGCACATTCATCACGTCGGGCAGGTTCGAATCGAGGCTGAAAACATCCAGGAACTCTTGCCAGCGACGCTTCTGAACCGGGTTGGAGGTGAACAGGACTGGCATACCATTACTGACAAATGCCATCGGGTCGCTGCCGTCCATGGGGAGCGCCCGATACTGCTGGCCTCCCTTGGCCAGATATTCCAGCGCCGGCGTCTTCACCCCTCGCGATTGGGCAGGTACGGGCTGCAGCAGCAGGTACTTCGAGTTGATCCGTCCCACGTCGCCAAGGTAGCAAACGATCAGGGCAAGGGGGAGCCACCTGACCAGCGAGGCCTTGCTGGAGAAAAGGGCGAGTACAGCAGCATAGACGGCGCAGACCACCGCGGCGACTCCGGTCTCACCCACCAGATTGTCCCAGCGCTGTGCGAAGAGCGCGGGGCCCTCCTCGTAGCGATTAGGGGCTCGGAGCAGGTCAGAAAAACATGCCTGCCAAATATCCTTCAGAGCATACTCGGAGGCGAACAGAACAAGTACCGACAGCGGCAATGCCACCACTCCCATCAGGTAGCGGCGAAACCCCTTAGACTGCCGGACTTCCTGATCGAGCAGCAGGTCCATCCCGCGGGCGGCCAGCACGCCGAGCCCCATGACCGGCAAAAACATGATCATCTTGGGCACCCGGAACCGGTTCACGCCAGGAAGGTGCTCGTAAAGAAACCAGTAGAACGGGGTGAACTTCCCCATAGAGAAGAGTATGCCGAGCACCACCCCGGCGCTCGCCAGCCAGGTATATTTATCGCGCCGGAAGATAAGCGGCAACGGGACGAGCAGCCAGGGGAGCAGCCCCATGTAGTCGGTCGTCTGGGTAAAGTTCATGCGTCCCCAGTAATAGGAGTCGATGTTCTTACCGTTGAAGCCCCCCTCCTGCCGGGAAAAGCCGAAGAATCCCGGAATAACGAAGGTAGCAAGCTCTTCCGGCGGCAGGGACCAGGACATAGCCTCCTCCGTGTCAAGGCCCCCCTTTCCCTGGTTGGCGCCACTTTGGACGCCACGGGTGGTGTCCTGGGACCAGTCGGAAAGTGGCACCAGAGAGATGGCCACCGTGGAGAGGAAGAAAAGGAGCGTTACCAGGTTCAGTCCGAAAATCCGCCCCAGGGTTCCCCGGAACTGCTCCCGCTCGTCCCTCAGTATGCCGATGGAGCGGCAGATGCCGTAGACGCCGGCTCCAAGGCAGGTGTAATAGGCGACCTGCCAGTGCATGTTGAAGAACTGGAAGGAGAGGCATACTGCGGCCGTCAGGGGATAGATGTACCTGCGGGTCTGGAAACCCCTTTCCAGGAAGTAAAAGGCCCAGGGGGCGAAACTTATAGTGGCGATTTTCTGCACGTGCCCCGCGTTGATGAGCGAGGCGTTTTCCGGGGCCAGGGCGAAGATGAGGCCGCCGACCAGGGAGCCCAGACGCCCCACACCGATGGCGCGGCAGAAACAGTAAGTGCCGGCGGCGCCAAAGAAGAGATGGAACACGATGAACCATGCCACGTTGGAAGGCTCGGGGAAGAGCCAGAAGATCAGGTTGCGGTAGATAAGAAACTGCATGGAAAGGGTTCCCCCCCCTTCGGTCCCCCCTCCGTTGGCCAAAAGATCCCAACCGGCGGTCAGGTTCACCTTGAAGAGGTCGATAAGGTTCAGCTGCTTGAACTGTTTTATGGACCAATAGAACTCGGCGACGATATCCGGTGCCCGGACGATCTCATTGGTGAAAAGAATCTTGGCGAAGAACAGGATCAGTAGCGCCAGCATCCCGGTTAGCATCAGCAAATCTTTTTTACGTTCTGTCATGTAGTGTCCTTAAATCTGCTTCAAGATCAGGGCCTTAGGCCGGTTGTCTCAATTTCTGCAAAATGGCGACAACTTCTGCTCCGCCGCGGGACCTGCGGACTTCCCTGACACTTAAATCCGTCGCGCAGCAGGTTACAAAGTATTCCACAAACCCCCGGTATGATTCAATGGAAAAGGTATGGAAGTGCATGTCGGCACGCTCGGAGGCGATCAACTCCGCGAGCCGCGCGGTGCGGCAGCTTTCCGATAGCTCCGGGACCAGGCCTCCCTTGTTGCGCAGATCGTTGGGAACACTTACTTCCAGGAATTCAACAAAATGCTCCCGGTTGCGCTCCCGCAGCTGGCGAAGCTCTCCGGTCTCTGCCTGCCGGTGGTCCTCCTTCAGATGTTCCAGCGTGGTTTGAGGGCGCCCCTCGTCAAAGCAGCGCTCCGCAACGGGAACAGTTACCATCAGGACCCCTTCCGGCCTCAGGAGGCGTCCCCAGTTGAGCAGGACCCGTATCGGATTCTCCGCGTGTTCCAGCACGTGATTGGCGATGATGAAGTCCTGCGACCCCGCGGGAAGACTCGCCAACTCGAAGCCGTTTTCGATGTAATCGGTCTCCACAATTGCGGCAGCCGCCAGTTCGGGAAACTTCCTGATATTTTCCTCCCGGGTCGCGTAATCGACATACTTGACGACGGCGCCCCGGGGCACCTTCTGGGGGAAATGGAGTGCCCCGATTTCGAGCCCCGCGCCGTGCAGATACTTGGCCGCGAGTTTTTCCCGCACCTTGAATGACGGCAGCAGCCCGGATTTCTTTATAACGCTTTTCAGGCCAGCCAGAACGCGTTTCATAGGAGTCACACCTCGTGGTGTCGGGACCCAAGCGACTGCCCCGACTTGCCAGAATTCAAGTCACCGTTTCTAGGTAAAACGCCTGTAGCCTTAGGGTGAAAAGCTGCCAGTTAAAATGCTCCAGCAGGTAGAGGCGCCCTGCGGCACCAAGCAAACGGCGCTCTTCCGGGTCATGCAGCAGTTCCACAGTTCTGGCTGCCATATCCTGCCAGTTCTCGGGGTCGCACAAAATGCCGGTTTCCTCGTCCCTGATATATTCGGCCACCTGCCCGACCCGGTCGGCGACCACCGGCACCCCCGCCCGCAGGAGCTCCGTAAGTTTAGCCGGGCATTTGCAGCGATTCACCAGGTTCTCGGCAAAGGGATAGATGGCAAGATCTGCTGCTGCGAAATAACCGGGCAGCTCGGCAGGTTCCACCCAGCCGGCCAGGCGCAGCACCCCCGCGAACCCCAGGCGCTCGGCGGCGTCCCGCAACAGGACCTCCTCGTCATGGCGCCCCTTGCCGACCACCAAAAAATGCGCCGCGGGCACTTGCCGATGGACCCCGGCGCAAATGGCGTGCAGCTTCTCCTGGCTGAACTCGAAAAAGCGGGTGTAGAGCAGGACGACCGGCGCTTCGCTGGGTATCGACTGCTGTAATCGCACCTCGCCCACGCCGCCGACCGGCCCGTCCTCGACGCAGTTGGGCAGGTAGAGCAGCCTGCCGTCCTTGCCCCTCGACTCGGAGGCCATGAGTTCCAGAGCCCGGCTGGCAACCGTCACGCCCTGGGCACGGGGCAGCAGCCAGCGCTCCTGAAAGGCGAAGACGGCCCGCTCGGCTCCCGAGTAGGGCTGCAGTTCGTTCATGCCCCCCTTCCCTTCCCAGTCGTCGGTGTCGACCAGCACCGGCGGGAGCCGCACCCCGATGCTGCGCAGGGCGATCAGGAGCATGGCCGCGATCCCCCCGTACCCCTTCGGCTTGAACAGGTGCACCAGGTCGGGGCGCTCGGCCAAGGCACCCCGCAGCATGCTCCAGGCAAGCGCCAGCGTGCCGAGGACCTTCCCCCCGCCGGGGAGGCGGACGTTGACGAGCCTCACGCCGCGCACCAGTTCCACCCGCCCGGAATCCTCAGGGTTAGTGTAGGGGGGGGCGATGATCACCACCTGATGCCCCAGGTCCTGAAGCGCCGCCGCGAGCGGCACCATGCGGGCAAGTACGGTCCCTTTGGGACGGATGCCGAAGGGGGCGAGAAAGACTATCTTCATTGGACGTGCTTTAGTGGTCATACCTGCCATACCTTCCCCGAAGAAAATCGCACCAGCCAAGCCAGATCATGCGCAGCTTGGCGGTCTTCTCCCCCTCGAACAGCACTATGCTGGCGATCTCCTTAGCAAGCCGAACCAAATCGAAAAGACAGTGCCCGGGGAAGTCCCCCAGGTAGCGGCGGAATACCAGGAACCGGTTGCGCGTCTTGTAGTAGCGGCGCAGCGGCGAGTGATTGGTGGCGATGAACGGTCCGAACTTTTTGGTGTCGCCGACACTGTGGTTCAGCCGTGCCAGGTTGGCGCGCAGCACTTGGTAGCCGTGCTTTCTCAGGCGCAGGCAGTACTCGTTGTCAACGAAGTCGATGAACAGCTCGTCCAGGAAGGGACCGACCGCCTGATAGGCCCGCAGATTCAGCAGACACCCCGAGGTCATGGGAGTCATCACGTCCTGGCAAAGCTCGCTACCGGGCTGATGCCCCGACTTGGTGACGTGGAATGGAGAGATCATGCCGACCGTGTCCAACTCCCGCCCCGCCAGGCACCCCAGCATCCGCGCCACCATGTCCGGGGCGGCCGCGCTGTCCTGGTCCAGGGTGAGGAGCAGAGCGTAGGCTCCGGCCAAGGCGTGCTCAGCCCCGATGTTGAGGGCCCGCGCGATGCCGAGGTTCGCGTGGTTGGGAAGATAGCGCACCCCCGGCATTCCGGCCAGACCTGCCTCCAGGTCCGGGAGCGGAGCCTCCGTGTTGTCGACCAGGTACAGTTCCTCCACGGCGCCCGCATAGGAGCGCAGGTTGTCAAAGAGCTCGCTGGTGGGGCGGTAAAGCACGACCACTGCGGCGATTCTGAGGGCTGACTGCGGCACGGCTGGTTTCCTTACTGTTGTGGCACCCGGAAAAGGCATGCCGGATGGCGTTTCGTTGTGTCCAGGATTATCCCTTGGGCAACTTACAATCGGCGATACCCTCATCCAGACAGCGCTCCAGGTCAGCCGAGGCGCGCTCCCAGGTGAACTGCCGGATTTGCTCACTTCCGGCCTTGGCCAGCTGAATCCTCCAAGTGTCGTCCGCGAGGAGCGAACAGGCGGCCGCGGCGAGCGCCTCCGGGTCCGCGATGGGGGTGAGCAGTGCGTTGACGCCGTGCTTTGCATAGGCACGGACCCCGCCGTTGTCGGTGGAAATCAGGGCCGCGCCGCACGCCATCGCCTCGGAGCCGGGAAGCCCCCAACCCTCGTAGTGCGACGGAACCAGGAAGAGCGCGCTCCGGTTGTAGAGCTGCGCGAGTTCGGCGTCGCTTGGGCGGGGATGGTGCTCCACCCAGTCGGGGAGACCGGCCGGGCGCTCCCCGCCGAAGGACCAAAACGGTCCGCAGTGCCCGGTGCGCTCCCGTATCAGCTTGAGGGCGCTGATCGCGTCGGGGGTGGCCTTATGCCGTTCCGGGCGGGCCGGGAAACCGATCATGGTGCGCGACGCGTCGTCGACCGCGTTAGTCAGGTGGTAGCAAGAAAAATCGAGCGCGCAGGGGACCATGCAGGGGGTCCGTCCGCCGCCTCGGGTAATCATGTCGCTGCCGGCGGGCGAGATCACCATGGTTCTCAGCCCCGCGCCGTGCGTGGCACCGATGCGCGCCCGCAGCTCCTCGTCCGCCTCCATGTAGCGCTCGAAGTCCATGGCAAAGTAGAACTTGGCACCCTTGGCCTGCGGATAATCCCGCACCCATTCAGCAGTCTGCCAGGCGGTGGCGATAATCGCGTCACCGTCGGGGACGCAGCAGGCGACAGGTGCCGGGGCCCAGCGCATGACGATGCGCGGGTCAACCTGGAACCAGCGGTCCGGTCGCCAGTGCATCGCCCCAACACTGTTCAGAAAGTAACTCGCGGCGGCCCTGCAAAAGGCGTACATTCCGCCCTGTTTGGTCACGTATGCAACATGAAGTATGGTAACGGCGTGCCCCTTAGCGGCTAGCCTGTTAGCGTGCTCATAAACATTCTTCGGACCACCGGTTGGCGTAGGGGCGCTGCCGGGAAGTACAAAACAGATATTCATTTCGTGACCTTTGTTCCGATCCAGTTGTGTTTTCGTTGCAAAATTGACCTCGGGCAAAGCCTTCAACGCGTCTCCGTTGCAAGATCAACCTTTTGACAACTCCTTCAACGCATTATCCCGATCCGGCCCAGAAGAAAATCAACCATTCCGCGTAAAGCGAAGCCTGCAGCTCGCCAGCGCCGTTTTTTTACCATGACCACCACGTTCTGAAACAAGTCGAAGCAGAACGCACGCAAAAAGGCGTGGGGAAAATTTCGACGAACAAAATACAGCAGGTTGCGGGCAAGGTAGTAACTCATGCGGGGCGAATCCATCCCCCCAAGGCTCGCCGAGGCTTTGTGCAGCACGACGGAGCGCGGCGCGTAGCAGAGTTTCCATCCGGCGCGCTGGGCACGAGCGCACCAGTCGGCATCCTCGTAATACAGGAACAGAGCATCGTCCAGAACGCCCACCTCCTCGATCACCTTCTTACGGACCAAGAGGCTGCAACCGGTGACGTAGCCGGTTTCGCCGGGTTGGTCGTACTGTCCACGGTCGATCTCGTTGAGACCTCGATGGCAACTGCGATGGGGAACGCGTGGGTCGAGTTCGGCCCCGGCATACCAGAGAGTGTCAGCTTTGTCGAAGTAAAGGATTTTGCTACCCACCATTCCAATTTTCTGGTCTCGTTCTAGCGCCTCGACGAGAGATGAGAGTGCTGAAGGTTCCACGACGGTATCATTGTTAAGGAGCCAAAGGTAGGCAGCCCCTTGGTCCAAGGCACGGCTGATACCCAGATTGTTCCCGCCGGCGAAGCCCAAGTTTGCGCCGGACTGGATCAGCTCGATGTCAGGGAAACGCTCGCGCAGGATTTTTTCGGAACCGTCGCTGGAGCCGTTATCGATGATCAGGATTCGGAAGTTGGCATACGACAGCTTCCTGCATGATTCTACGCACTCAATAGTGTCCTTCCAGGAGTTCCAATTGAGAAGGAGGATAACTACCTCCATCATACGGTACCAGCATGATCATCCAAAGCTTTCTTTATGACTTCAAGGAATTTTGTGCCATCCACCGAATCGGGCTCAAGATGGCATCCCTCTGCCCATTCATTCCAGGCATTGACAAATACGATCTGTTCCTCTGCCTCAAACTGACGAACGGTCCTCATGGCTTGGCGGAACCACTTGTCAAAGAGACCAGAATCCGTATTCTGCACGACGATAGCGCCTGTTTTCTTTCTCGCAGTGTTGTCCCAGGTCGGGAAAACACAAGGAAATTCCTTAATCCCGCTTTGAGGCGCCGCAAGAACATTGCGAATGTACCTTCCGTAGTTGTAGTAGCTATAAATGGGAAATTTTTTCGACGAGTCTAACCCGAACAAACGGAAGAAAGAGTTAATCCGTTTATGAAAGAAACGTCTGGCACGAGCTTTATCGGGCTTGGGAAGCAGGTTCGGGTGGGGATGGAAATTGACCAGGGCATCAAATCCGGCCGATATTGTTTCTGCGCCAGTAAACCCAAAGCGGTGACTTTTCATAGCACAGATGTAAATGTCAGTCCCGAGGATCCTTTTGGCTTCTTTTCTCCAATCAGCCACGACATCAGCAACATTGGGAATGTGATCAGCCCAGTACACAAGAAACAGGGGCTTTTCGCCAATCCTGATATACCTGGGGTCTGTAAATGCTCGACAAAGCCATTCCATATGCTGCGAGGGGTCGTAGACTTCATAATCCTGCGCTGCCAGAAGTTCTTGTTCCAATCCGTCCCATCGCCTGCTCCAGTTTTCATTTGCCCAGCACAGGCAAAAGGGGAAATCGGGCTTGCCTGACGCCAGCACATCATTGAAAGGTTGCTCCAGAAGCATCTTCCCGTTGAACCAGTAATGGTAGTAGCAAAAGCCTCCTACACCGTAAGCTTTGGCCAACCCAGCTTGGGCGATTCGTGCCTCCTCGAGCCTCAGGTCGTAGAAGCCAAGATCCGCAGGAAGGTGGGGCTGATGATGTCCGTCAAAGAGAGGTTGGGCCTTTGAGACATTGGTCCACTCTGTGAAGCCCTTTCCCCACCAGGCATCGTTTTCAGGAATAGGGTGGAATTGTGGCAAATAAAAGGAGATAATTTTCATTTTTTCCTAGGAAATCTGATTAAACGTGGAAAGGTATGCCACATGTCGGTAATTATGAAACAAAGCAGATTATGTAAACGGCCCAAGTGTCAAACGTACTTCAACAGTCTAGAAGAAACCATAGACCAAAGCTTTGCCAATCGGATGGGCAGAATAATCATCGGCATAGTATATATCCAAAAGTTAATATTTTTACAATACACTTTCAACAAGACGGCGAAGTACTTTTCCTTGACAAAATCATTCTTGCTATTCCTTAGTCCAAATATGAAGCCAGGAAAGAATGTTCGCAACAGATGGTTATTTATCACATCAAAGTATTTCCTATCAACACCGTGCAGCACAAAAAAATCAAATATTTTATTGAAGTTTACGCCAAACACTTCGCACAGTCGGTACCCACCGGAGTTCTCCCCCCTAACAGCCAAGAGGTATTCTTCGGCAACCGCATTCTGTTCGGCATTGAATAGAGCCGGCAGGATGTAGCTCATTTGTGCCAGATTGGTGCCGTAAAAAAAATTGCTATCTATCTCCTTACTGATATGGGTAATGTTGACTATATTCCCTGAAATAAAGGTTAGCCAATAATGGACCCTTTCAATAAATTCGTCGTGCTGTTTAAAAACCTTGAGTTGGTTATCGGTGCTTTGCGGCATTTCAAGAATATAGTCATTCGAGAATACAAAAGAATTCAAATACACAATCCCGAAATCATTGCCTTGTAATATGCTGATAATTTTACCGAGAGATTCATCCAAAAGAATGTCATCGTCTCCAAACACAAGGACATACTTGCTATTTGAGACATTATAACACTGGACTATATTCCCATCTGCCCCTAAGTTAGTTTCGTTGCGAACATACTTTATGTTATAACCATTCTCTATATATTTGCCTACGACTTCCCGCGTATTGTCAGTAGAACAATTATCCGACACAATGACATCAACCTTATCCCCCACCGGATCCAGTTGTCTGCATATTTGACTCAAGCACAAGGAAAGATATTCGGATCTATTATAGGTTGGTATAGCTATTGTGAGAAGTTTTGTACTTTCAAGTGTCATTTAGCTACCTCATGCCACCTTGCTCGACAACGTTGCCAGACCAGATATGCCGCAGGCAATGTGAAGACACCATTCACAATCAAAAAGCCCAACGTTACCCCTAAGGTCGAATACCTCATCCCGAGGAACCAAGTAGCAGGCCCTTGCAGTAGCGCAGCTATGATCGATATCCACATGAATGGTTCTTTCTTGTGAGCCCTCAAGTAGACGGCAAAGCTATAAATCACTATTTGCACGCAAACTGCTCCAAACAGCAGTGCGGCGTGATCCGCGGGAATGAATCTCTGCCCTATTTTGTAATGTGCCTGAAGAAACCCAATAATACCCCAACCTGTGACTGCTCCGACAATGACTATGCCAGTTGATTGGCATAAAACACGAAAGAACATCCTATCAAGCTGTTCCCACTCGCGCTTCGCAATCATTTTGCCGAATTCGGGGCTTCTTGAAGTCATCCAAGTGGCGCAACCAGCCAGAAGTGCATTGGAAACACTAAGCGTCATTCCCATCTGCCCGGCCGCAATAGGGCCGTGATAATGGAACAGAACTGGAGTGAACAATTGAAAGATGAAGTACCCAGAAACCCAGGAAAGCGCGATTTTCCATTGCATGGGCCAGACTTCTCCCCGCCAGGAGATTGTTCCTTCGTTAGTTGTACTGGGGTTACGGTCGCGGATGCCTTGCCAGGTCATTTTCAAAAGTTCAGGTTTTTCTTTGACCAGATAGGCACAAGAAACAATTATGCTACCAGTTGTAATGGCAAAAACAGCATATAGGCCGCCGTTGAGGCCAATGAGCGCCCAACAAATAAAGGAACTGACGACCGCACCAAGCATCTCGCGGTAATTAACGGTTGCCACATCGCCGCTGCCCATTACCACAGCGAAAAAAGGCACTATCAATAGGTTCAAAGCTGTCCCGCATACAGCAAGCACCCAGGGTAATTTCCAAGAGAAGTCTGTCGCGAAATTTGCCTGCTGGTTTAGAAAAATCAGACCAGAAGGGACAAGAACCACAACAAGTAGCATTGCCACGACCCCGAACCATTTGGTTGCCTTACATAGGAGGTCGATGATCCGCTCCCGTGCAACCGGATCACCCTCTATTCGTCCGCCTACCCCCCAGGAAAGATGGGCAAACTCATGGCTGGCAAACTGTGCTAACACGGTTACCAATCCGAGTTCAAAGAATACCTGCAACGCGAGCAAGCTGCTGATAGTGTAATAAAAGCCCTGCTGCTCTTTGGAAAAATGCGAGGCAATTACCAGTATCGTTATCGGGCCAGAGATAAAACTCCAAGCGCGAGCCAGCACGCCATATCCTATAGCGCGGTTCAGGCCAAATACCCTCAAAAACTTAATGACTTTACCGTTCAAACTACCGCCTAAAAATCCATGAATAGCTATTTGAAGGATAACCTTGCAGCTGTTGCAGCTGTTGCAGCTAACGATCAACTTTTTCCTGCGTTTCACATTTTTGCAGGACCACCGGGCGAAATTGCCCATTACTTCGCCTTTTTGTGCCAACCCGGCTTTATTGAGACTTCAGCGTTTAACAAGCAAATAAATTCCGGAGGGTGTCGACGCTGCAACCTGGAAATTTTGGGCAATAAAATCTACTAAATCTTTTTTATGTGGATTTCCCCCGGGAAAATCCAAGTCAAGGTAAAGAGACCTGCAATTGCTGCTTTGAATATATTTATAAATTGTTTGATACTCTTCTTGCAAGAAGAGCTCAGTTGTGCCAGGTATTTTGATTGGGCAGTTCGTACCTGACTCCAGGTAATATATTGAAGAAAGGCTTGACAGAATTAGGACTTGTTCCCCTTTCACTGCATATTTTTTTACAAATTTGGTTTTAAGCATATACGGAGTTACGTTGTGGTCCATAGCCAGGCGCAGGCGTCGATTAGTATCAGAAACCATCTCAGGTAGATTTTTTACCAGACTTGCACTTGAGAAAAGAAAAAATATCAGAATACCCGCAAAAGCTATTTTAGCTTGGAAGCTGTTAGAAACTTTGATCTCCGAGTATATCGAATCACAAAAAATAGTCAGTATAATAATTGCCGGATAGCAGACATTGGCTAGGTTTAAATCGTGACTCCTCCCTTGGAAATAGGAGAAGATCCCCGTCCCTAGAATTGACAGGAAAAAAACCATGGGAACTTTTATGGGCCTGGTTTCTCCTTTTTTTTGTAGCGAAGCTATCGAATACAATAGACCGATCAGGTAGGTCGCAATTACCAGATGCCACGGTCCGAAAATTTCCATCGGCAACATCATGTAGCCAAAGGAATAAAAATATCGTTGGTAGTTGAAAAACGTTACGTATTCAGGAAAATTCCCGTATCTCAAATACATATACAAGGAAAACAATGCAGCAAAAGCAAAAAATATCGCCAACCCCCTTGCAATATGGCCTAACATATTCCTTATATTGAGTCCGTCCATCTCATTAAACATTAAAACTGAAATCCATGATGCTAGAACTACAAATCCTGTATCAAAATTCCAAAAAACGGCGAGTGAATAAATAATGAATGACAAATAGTACAGAACTCGACTATTTGTTTTAAAATATTTATAAGTCAAATAAATCGCCAAAGCAGGAAAGAAAAATCTGATGGGATGATATTGAAAATACCGGTCTAAATTACAAATTATTCTGAGGAAAACATAGCCATAATATACCAATGAACAAAACCCGAGCCGGGCTATCAAACCATTACTGGAGATTTCAACGAGGAATTTATAGATTGAGCATAAAGCAACCAGCATTAGCAGGCCCATAACAGCCGTGAAACTGAGCACGCTTAGCCCGAACACCTTAAAGAAAGGTTCTATAAAATGTGGATACATCCCGTACTGATGGGGTAAATCTACTAGCAGACCCTTACCGTGGTAAACCTGTACGACCGCATGGAATACTGCATTGAAATGTTCAGTGTACATTACCTTGTTCGATATTTCATTTATGTCATACACACAAAATGTAACTACTATTATTATAGAAATGAACGAAAAGTATGTTATAGCATTGAGTAGATATTTAGGCTTATTCTTAATGCACAAAAAACATATACCTATAAATGCAGCTGCAAACACAACCGATGAGAGGCTGTAACTTATACTGTTACGAAAAAAATAAAAATCATCACGACTTGAATCGATATAAGCGAAGTATCCAATCAATATAAGTAAGCTGCTTGCAAGAAATTTAAATAACTTATCAACTAGGTTGTCATTTATTTTTCGAAGTATCACGGTAAAAATATAGAAAAAAGCATACAAAAGCACAGGCGAAGAGAGCACTCCAAACAGAAATAAGGTTTTTTCCAATGGTTCCGGCCTTAGATTGGCTAAATCGGGCACTGCCAATATTTCCAGAATTTTCTGTGTGTCCACGGAAAGGTGAATGTTGTTCGCAATAAGAATAAAACCACTAATGACCGTAGCAATAGTCAGCAGTAAACTCATTATTCCGGCAACATACATTTGGCTTCGATGAGGATTTGCTACGGGCTCTAATAAATTTTTAGGTTGTGCTTTCTCAATCAAAATCTACCATCTCCTTCTCAATAACCAGCGGACGTTTCATTACCTGCGTGTGGATAGAACCAATATACTGGTCAAGTATGCCAATTAAAAAAAGTTGGGCTGAAGGGAAAGAGCTCAATCCGAGAACCAATAGCTCGATTCACAGACTCACTGCTCACATGACACGTATCTGTTTCAGATTTGCTTAAGCAAGCAAAGTCTTGGTTTCCTGGATAAGACATTCGAGCGACTCGAATCTCGGCTGATACCCCGCCTGCTGCGCTTTTTGGTTTATCGAATAGTAGTGGTCCTTGTTCCCCGTAGCAGTAACTGCGGTGAAGTCCCTTTCAACGCGGTATTTCAGTCCGAAATGCGCCGCGAAGCTGCCCAGCAGCTCGAACTTCGCCACCGACCTGAGACTGTAGACATCGTAGACGTCGTTTATCCCGGGAAGTGCAATGCAATTCTCTACCAGGGTGAAGAGATCCTCCGGATGCACATAGTCGCGCACGATATCCCCTGAGCCGGTGACAAACTCCGCACCGCTTTTCAGACAGGAAACCACCTCGCACATGAGGTATTTGGTGTCCAGATCAATGTATCGACTGAAGTAACCAAAGATCCGCAGATCAACAATGTGTCTGTTGGTGAGCGCCCGGTGCTTCGCTTCAGAGTATGCCTTGGCTATCCCGTAGAAGTCGCCTGAGCTGAGCTCGTTTATATCGTAGCGAGCCGGCGACTGCTCCGACACTGGTTGCGAAAAATCCTGCCCATAGGCTGCACCGCTGCTGAAGTTCACATAGAGACAGTCCGGATGCCCCTCCAGATACTGGAGGACGAGGTTGTCGAAGCTTTCTGTAATCGCGAAGATGCTCACCAGCTCTTGCCGCAACTTTCCCGGGTCGCCGATCCCGACGCAGTTGATGACCACGTCGAAATCTCCGCCGGAAAATTCGCTAAAGGGGCTGACGGGGACCGGGAGGAAATCCCCCAGCGCATCCAGAAAGGCGTGTACCTTTGGAGCCGAGCGGGCAAAAAGGGTGAGCCCGGTGTATCCGGAGCCGAGGAAGCCTGCGATCAAGCCCTTGGCGACATGACTCGTTGCCCCGAGAATGGCGATGTTTTTATTGGTCATGATAGTCCTGTCAATTCTGCCCTGTGAGTAGCGATGCCCTGATAAGTAATTTCCTCAGCTGATCAATTCAGCTCGCCGGGAGATCGGAGGGCGGTCTCTACGTATTCCCTGCTAGCTTCGGGATCGGCGCCGTCTCTTTGGCGGGCCGGACCTTTCCAACATCTTCTCAGCTTTTTGAAATTGCTCCAAGCTTTTTCAACTCATACGGACTTCTTTAGACTGAGCTCTTAAAAATATTGAATAGTCGATGCTTATTATTCAGTCCCGGGTTCCGGTGTTGTTTGCCTTAGGCTGGTAATGCTGACAAAAAACAGGCCAAAGCTAACTAAAACAAAGAGCTTGGATGCCCCATCCATTAGAGCGGCGGCACCTTCCATGGGCGGGTAAAAGGGAGCAAAGGACACCAATATATTCATCAAGCTTATGACTGTATAAACAACGTAAATGATGGTCGTTTTACGATAATAGCCCGAGGTGACGGCAAGAAATGCCAGTGCCGGCAGCAGGTAACGTTCGTGCATGCGGGTGGCAAACAGGAATATTGCCGAAAAAGTAATAGCTGCACTCAGATAAAATTGGGCCGGAGTTATCTCGTCACCTTGTCTTTTAAAGTAAGACCAAAGGCCTAGCGTTACCATTGCTACTATTCCAATGCCAATAAGCCAGTGAGGAGTTCCCAGGAATTGTCGGCTATCGGGTAACCAGGCACCTGAAAAGGTCCAAAGGTTAAACGCGCTAATCGTGCTGAGGGAGTAACTTGAACCGGTGGCGTGCATTTTATTGTAAAAGAAGGTGTACGGTTGGAATAGTATGGTCAGATCCCAAACCTTATTAGGTACCATGGGGAGAATCATGGCCCAGGCTAGAACCAGGCCGCACACTACCCCGGGAAATAGCTGCGCTAGGGTCCGAAGGTTAGGTTTCTGACAACAGACTATTAGAAAGAGCGGAATGAGGAAAATTCCCTGGGGCTTGATCAAAATTGTCAGCGCTGCCATCAGGCAGAACTGCACATATTTTTTGCCCAGCAGCAAATAAGAAGAAACGAGGAGGCCAAATATCAAGAGTGAATCGAGCTGCCCCCAAACCGAGCTCACAAATATCACTGCCGGATTAAAGGCATACAGCAAGGCTGCTTTCCTTGCCGATTTTTCATCGAACAATTTCTTGACGATTATAAATATTGTCAGGGAACAAAAGGTATCCATAAGTATTGGTAATAGCTTTAACCACACTACAATACGCATCGTATTGAGGTTGTTAAGAGCTGGATCGAGAAACCACTGGTACAACTTGCCCCAAAACCACAGGATATAAATGGTCGCCGGCGGGTAATCGCAGGTTGTTTTACCGTAAAAATCCCAAATACCGTTCGTCAGCGCACAGAAAGTCCAGCTTTTAAAAGTGTCGAGATCTAGCCAGAAAGCAACAGGGAGGAAAGCAAGCATGAGATGGATCACTAACGATGCCGCGATTAGTGTTAGAAAGCGTATACTCATTTGCCCTTTCCCCTAAGTAAAGTTACGCACTGCACGGTTCTGGCGAGCACAGCAGCAGTCCTTGCTTCACCCGGAAAGGATCTGACGACTGCCACCTTGTCGATCACATTCAGCTCCCTAGTACCTGGTTCACCGCCCGCGCCCCTCGGCGTAGAGCGCCTGCTCGCTTGAGACCATCTCCCGGACGATCTCCTGGAAGCTTCGGGTCCGCTGCCACTTGAGCCTCTCGATGATGCGGGCCGGGTTGCCGCAAAGCTGCACCTTCTCCGCCGGCCGGAAAAAGACCGGGTCCACCTGCACGAACTTCGCGTAATCAAGATCGACCGCGGCAAAAGCGATCTCGACAAACTCACGCACGCTATGGGTCTCGCCGCTTGCCACCACGTAGTCCTCGGGCTTTTCCGCCTGGAGCATCAGCCACATGGCCCTCACGTAGTCGGGCGCGTAACCCCAATCGCGGTAGGCGTCCAGGTTCCCGAGAGTTAGGTTCTCCTGAAGTCCCATCTTGATGCGCACGGCAGAGGAGACAATCTTGCGGGTCACGAACTCATAGCCGCGCCGCGGTGACTCGTGGTTGTAAAGGATCCCGGAGCAAGCGAACATGCCGTACTGGCTGCGGTAGTTTTTCACCAGGTGATACCCGGAGACCTTGGAGATGCCGTAGATGGAGCGCGGGTTGAACGGGGTGTCAGCATCCTGCGGCGCCAGAGCCACAGTGCCGAACATCTCGCTGGTTCCGGCAAAGTAGAAGCGGCACTGCGGCGCGAACTCCTTGAGGGCCGCCAGCAGATAGTGGGTGCTGTTCACGTTGTTGTTGAGGATGGAGATCTCGTCCTCAAAGGAATAGCTGACGAAGCTTGAGGCAGCCAGGTGGTAGCACTCGTCCGGCACCACGTCCCTCACAGTCTTGATGAGGGAGAGCACGTTGTCGAGCGAGGCCACGTGAAGCTGAATCCGGTCGGTGAGATGACTGATGTTCTTCAGCTTGTGGGTGGTGTCCTCCAGGGCCGCGCGCCGCACGATACCATGCACCTCGTACCCTTCAGCAAGAAGCAGTTCCGCCAGGTAGGATCCGTCCTGCCCGGCAAGTCCAGTTATGAGAGCCTTTTTCTGCATGAAAAGCCGTCCTTTTCCCTTTGATAACAGCAGTGTCCTCAGTCTTTGCACTGTGCTCCACCTCCCTTGACGGGAAGGGGTGAAGTTGCCGATTTCTTAACTGGCGGTGCCGAAGATCTTCTTGAAGGCGAAATCGGTTTTAGGATTGAGAAATCTCATGCCGCTAGCTCCATGATAACCAGGCTAGTACCCGGTCAAAATTATGGCTTCGGGAGATTCTGTGTAACTTCAGGCTATGTCGCCCTTCGACTCCGCTCAGGAGCAGGCGTTCGCTGAGCGGAGTCGATGCGCAAACAATTCGTCACAGAAGTTAAGCGCCTCCGATAAGTACGTAGGTGATATCAAGCGGGACTGGATACTGGTGGAATTCCCAGGGCCACGCCCCTGGCGGATCACTCACCGAACCCTTCTTCACCTTCCTTAACTCGATACATCCCATGATGTGATTCTGTATCAGCCCGATGGGCAGTTAGGTCGGCAGCAATGGTTGTTACTCGTCGATCAACTTTAAAAATCTCATCTTTAATCTCAAGCTCCATCCGGTCCATCCGCTCCGCGAGCATCTGCTGTCCCTCAACCAAAAGATTCAGCTTATGATCGAAAGATTCTATGAGCAGATCCATGTGGCGCTCCGAGGTTTGGGCCTGTTTTATGAGAAGAGATTCCATAAATTGCCCATCATTTTGATCCATTAGAGCCACCTGAGTACTGCACACAGATTCTACTCCCCGCCCTTTGCGCTGGAGCCGAAGAGATAGGCAACGGCGATCCTGTCGCTCATTTTCTCGGATATCGGGGCTAGCAGTTTCTTTATTTCTTGCACGTAGGCGCCTTAAATTTTCGGGATGCTTTTCCTGGCCTGCGCCGGAATTCCCGCCTGGTGGATGCTGGAGGGGTCTACGCCCAGGCGCAGCAGTTCCTCGCGCAGGGCGTCGCCGCGCTTGAGCGAGGTGATGACGATGCGGTGGTTGCCTGACAAAAGCCCCATGGCCGGCGTCACCACCGGGCGGTCCATGAAGCGGCGCCCGTTGGGCTCGGCATCCATCGCCAGTTCTAGTTCCAGGCCGGTTTCCTTCAGGGAGAGGTAGGCGATCTCGGCGACCTCGTCGATGCCACAGAAAGCGACCCCCTTGCCCCCTTCGGCTGCGAGCTTGCGAAAGAGCTTCAGGTAGTCCTGCCGGGCGACCGTGTAGAGGCCGGAGAAGTAGCTCAGATGCTGGTAGGCCAGGCGGCTTTTTTCGGCAAAGCCGGTCGGGGTGAGGAGATAGGCGTAGCGGTTCTTCGGGAAGGAGCTGACCCGGACGTACCCCTTGGCAACAAGATTTTTCAGGTAAGAGTTGACCAGACCGAGCGCAATGCCGAGACGCTTGGCCAGTTCGCGCTGTGAGAGCTGCTCCGCTCCGGAAATTTCCGTCAGCAGAAGGAAGGAGCGATAGGTATCGAGAATCTTTTCGTCATCACCGTTCATGCGTTGAACAGTACAATAAAGCCGGTTCCATTTCAACTATAATCACTGCTTGCACTTTGCCACGGAGGACACTGAGAAACAGAAACAGGAGAAAATCTAAACCGATTTGCCACGGAGACACGGAGAAAACAGAGAGAATCTAAATCTTAAGCGAGGAAAATCTTTGAAGTTCAGAATCTTAAACCGATCCGCCACGGAGACACGGAGAGCACTGAGAAAATCAATACCTTAAAAGGGGAAAATCTTTGAAGTCCAGAATCCTAAATCGATCTGCCTCGAAGACACGGAGAACACAGAGAGGATTTAAACTCTAAACGAGGAAAATCTTTGACTCTTTACATTCTAAACCTAGCTGCTACGGAGGACGCGGAGAAATTCTCCGCTCTGAACGAGGAAAAACAACTAAATACCTGTCAAACTGGTTAACTTCAACTAACCATGATTACTCTTTGTTTTTTCTCGCGGAGGTGTCTCATGTTGCAGGAACTGCTAACGCAAAGGATTATCGGCTGCGCCATTGAGGTTCACAAACAACTTGGTCCCGGCCTCCCTCGAATGTCTCTATGGAGATGCTTTTGCTATTGAGTTCGGCTTGCAGGGCATTCGATTCCAACAACAAGTCCTCTTGCCTGTTACTTATAAAGGTTTACCTATCGGGGATTACCGCATTGATTTGCTTGTGGAAAATACTGTTGTCGTCGAACTCAAAAGTACGGAGAGGCATGACCCGCTCTATGAGGCTCAATTGCTCAGCTACATGAAACTTGGAGGATATAAGGTAGGTTTGCTGATAAATTTCAATTCAACCATCCTGACCAAAGGGATTAAAAGATTTGTCCTGTGACCAACATACGCCTTAGGCTTTTCCCCGTTTACGTTTTTGAAGTAGCCTTCTCAGATTTTCTCAATATCTCGGTGGCAGAGGCCTGGCTTTACCCGTTTAGCTTTTGAAGTGGCCTTCCTCAGAAGTGCTCGGTGTTCCGTAGCTTGTGAATTCTTGTCTTAGGCCTTTAACCTGTTCAAGTTTTTGAAGTGGCTTCCTCAGATTTTCTCCGTGTCTCCGTGGCAAAAAAGCTTTTGACGTGGCTTCCCTCAGATTTTTCCTTCTCCGTGGCTAATCAGCAGTTTCCGGTATATCTCTTTCAGCTCTACCCCCCTCGCCTGCCAGGAGTGCTCGCTTACGGCGCGCGCCCGACCGCGAAGACCCAATTCCTCCCTGAGCTCACGGTCGCCAGCCAGCCGCCCGATGGCTGCGGCCAACTCGCCCGCGTCGCCATACTTCGCGTAAAGCGCGGCATCCCCCATGATCTCCCGGTTGACCGGGGTCTCGAAGACCACCGTGGGAAGCCCGCAGGCGATGTAGTTGAAAAGCTTCCCGTTAGCCTCGGTGAGCGAAATCTTGGGCGAGACGGCGAGATCTCCGGCACTTAGATAGAGCGACGCCTGGTCGTAGGGAACCCGACCGGTAAAGGTCACCATCCCGGAAATCCCCAGTGCATCTGCTTTTTCACGGTAACTCCCCTCGGGAAATCCCATGACCAGAAAATGAAGCTTCGCTCCCTGCGCCTTCAAGAGCGCGGCAGCTTCCAGCAGCAGGTCAACCCCCTGGTAGCTGTTCAAGAGCCCCAGATAGCAGACAATGCGCCGATTCTCGGGAAGTCCCAAACGCGCCCGTAGCTCTTTGGTCTTTTCCCGGGTGTGCGCGGTGAAAACCTCCGTGTCGACTCCGTCCATGAGGGTGCGCACCCGCTCGCGGGGAACTCCTTCCCGAACCAGCAGTTCCAAGGTAGCTCCGGAGCTCGTTATGATAAAATCGGAGCTCCGGTTGATCCAGCGCTCCAGGGCGGCAAAGCTCTTCTGCAAAAGCGACCCGGGACGCACGAAGCGGTGGTCGGTGATCTCGGCAGTTAGGCTTCCCTGGCAGTCGAAAAGTAGCGGCACCCGAAGCACCGTTTTCAAAAGCGCACCGATGAAGGCGCCCTCGTGGATGTGGGCATGGATTAGCTGGGGCTTGAAGGAGCGCGCGACCCGCCAGGCCTTGAAGAGGAGCAATAGGTCGAGATACGGCTTGTGCCAGGAGGGGCCGGCTTCCAGTTTCCCATACCACGGGACCGAGGGGATCCGCTCTACGGTCACCCCGGGGACGTCGCGCCCAATGTGGTAGGTCACCAGGCGCAAATCGACGCCTAAGGGGAGCACGGCGCGCGCCTCCTCGAGTATGCGCACATGACACCCCCGGTCGGCGAAGAAGGGGGTAGGCGCCAACATCATTACCCGTAATGGAGCCTCAGCCAAAGTTGAGTTTTTCCTTTATGTTGTAGATCTGCTTTCCCTGCGCCTCGTAATAGGTCCGCGCGGAGAGTTCGGCCAAAAGACCCAGCACGATGAACTGGATCCCCATGAACAGCAGGAACGCGGTCAGGATCAAAAGCGGATTGCGGTTCATGCTGGTGTGCTCGACGAGCTTCATGTAGATCGTCGCGACGCCGCTCAGAGAGCCGGCGGCCAGGGTGTAGATCCCCCAGCGACCAAAGAGCTGGATCGGCTTGGTGGAATAGGACAGCAGGAACTTCACGGTCATCAGGTCGAGGATGACCTTCATGGTGCGCGAGATCCCGTACTTGCTGACTCCGTGCAGCCTTTCGTGGTGGCGCACCGGCATTTCGGTCACCCGGGCCCCGAACTGGGAGGCGAGCGCCGGGACGAAGCGGTGCATCTCCCCGTAGAGGTTGACGTCCTCCAAAACATCGCGCCGGTACGCCTTCAGGGTGCAGCCGTAATCGTGCAGGTGCACGCCGGTCATGCGCGAGATGAAGGCGTTGGCGAGGATGGAGGGAAGGCGGCGGTTGATGAAGGTGTCCTTGCGGTCCTTGCGCCAGCCGGAAACCACGTCGTACCCCTCGTCGATGCGGGCGAGCATGAGCGGAATGTCCAGGGGATCGTTTTGCAGGTCGCCGTCCATCGGGACCACCACCCGTCCAACCGCGGCATCAAACCCCGCCGCCATGGCCGCGGTCTGCCCGAAGTTGCGGCGCAGCCGCACGACCTTCACCCGGGTGTCCTGCGCCGCTATCAGCTTCAGCGCCGGGTAGGAGTTGTCGGCGGAGCCGTCATCGACCAGGATCAGTTCGTAAACCAGACCGGACTTGGCCAGGGCCTCGGTAATGCGGCCGTGCAGGATCGGTATGTTATCTTCTTCGTTGTAAATCGGTACTACTATGCTCAGATCCACGCTTTATCTCCTGCCGGAATTTCTTTTAAAATTAGCTGCTGCGGCCTTTGGCTGCAAAGGCTTAAGGGACTTCAAGGACTTCAAGGACACAAAGGAAACCGAGGACATCGGAGACCCAAAGAAAACAGGCACGGGGGCCGGCTCAAACTGACACGGTCCGGCGCACTAGTGTGGGACTTCAGCTAGTTCGTCTCCGAAGGCTTTCACCATTTTCACCTCCACTTCTGCCCTCCGGGCGCCGGCGCGCCGAAAACGCGGCCGCAGTAGCCCGCTGATGATGCCGGCCCCGTAGACCAGGTGCAGGGTCGGGTAGACCAGCAATAACCAGGGGAGCACCCGCAGGTCTCGGGCTCTAACTGCCCCAAAGAGCGCAGCGCCGGCCACCAGCGCCAGGTAACCCAGGAGCGGCAGCGCACAGACCACCCCGGCGCAGAAGGGGAGTAGCAGGATGTAGAGCAGCAGGACGGCCGGTGCCAGGGAAACGGGCTTCAGCTTACCGGAAAGTACGGTCTGCTCACCGCGACCGCGCCCGTATCCGTACATCTGCTTCCAAAACGCCCGATAACTGGTGCGCTGACTCCGGAAAACGGCGAGGTCGGGATCATGCACCAGGTGGAAACCCTCGTGCTGCAAGCGGTCCATCAACTCGTTTTCCTCGTTGGGATAAAGCCGCTCGTCGAGTCCGCCATGGGAGAGATAAATCTCGCGTCGGAAACTCAGGTTGCAAAGGATCAGCTCGCTGTCGCTGGTGAGCCGCGCCTGGCCGCTTCTTTGGTAGCGGTTACGCACCCCGCCGCCTCCGACCGCCGAGGCGAACGCCGCCCCGATGGCGCGTTGCAGCGGCGAGTCGGTCGCTGGGGTTAGCGAGGGGCCGCCCACGGCCGCCACCAGCGCATCCTGGAAATGGTGCACGGCTGTCCGGAGAAAACCGGGGGCGACCTGGGAGTCGTCGTCGAGAAAGTAGAGGATTTCCCCCGAGGCCTCGCGGGCGGCAAGGTTTCTCTGGGCGCTCGGCATGCTGCCGTAGGCGACCAGCACCTCGAAAAGCTGTGCCGGGTAGTCCGCACGCGCCAACCCGGCAAGGGCCCGGACGGCACCGCCCGGCTTCCTCGGAATGATGATTGATACCTTGGGAAGGCTCATCGGATGCGGGATTCCGGCGCGCGGAAGTTGCATGGGTGGCGGGGTTCGGGCCGCACGCTACTGGACCACGGCCTTCACCCTGTCGTAGCGAAAGGTCCGGTGGCAGCCAACGGAGCAGCTTCCCCCGGTCGGGGTGGTCTCGAAGCGGATCGGGATGTCCCAGGTGCCGAAACCGGGCGCCTTCGGATTGATCAGCCGGTCCTGCGCCGCCGCGTGGGGGTTGTGACAGATCTTGCAGGAACGCCCCTTCCCCGCCTTGTTCACGTGCAGCGCGTGCAGGTTCCGGTCGCCGTTTCTGAAGTTGGTCGCCTTCTCGGTAGTGACCGCCGCTGCGAGTTCCGGATCGTGGCAGGAGAAACAAAGGGGAAAGGCGTCCGTAGAGAAGGGACGGTACAGTTCCAGCGGGAGGTCGGCCTTGAGGATCTTCCGGTAGGCCGAGCCGTGCACGGCATGGCAGCCGATGCAATCTCCCTTGGCGACCGGCGCGTGCACCGATTTGCCTACCGCGATCTGGGCGTCGTGGCACCCGAAGCAGAGCTGCGCCCCGGGGTTTCTCAATAGCTTCGTGGTATCGGACTGGTGCGGGTCATGGCAGGCGAGGCACTCGCCGTTGGCAACCGGCGGGTGGATGTGGCTTCCGCTGAAGTGCTCCTTGGGATGGCAGCGAAAGCAAAGCGTCGGTACCGCATCCTTCAAGAGCGCCTTGTTGTTGGAACTGTGCGCGTCATGGCAGGCGTAGCAAAGCCCCTGGGCCACGGGCTTATGCAGATGCGATTTTTTGATAAGGGTGGTGTGACAGACGACGCAGAGTTTTTCTTTCGGTACGATGAATCCCATGCTCCCCTTACCAAGCGGGTGATCGTCGGAGAACTGCTGGTGACAGCGCAGGCATTCGCCGGCTGCCACCGGCTTATGTGCGACGCTCCCCTTCACAAGTCCGTGGTGGCAGGCGCTGCACTTAAACGGCTCCGCCCCGGCGGGTGCCGGGACGAAGCAGAAACTAAGAACGAACAGCGCGGCTGCCAGATATGCCCTGCGGAGGAGTTGCATCGCTTTAGGTGCCCTCAAAATCGTTTGAAAAGCTTATTTGCCGTAGCTGTGCAGGCCGGAGAGGAACAGGTTTACCCCCAGGTAGCAAAAGATCGTCGCGGCAAAACCGATGACTGAAAGGATCGCAGCGCGGCGACCGACCCAGCCGCGGGTGATACGGGCATGCAGGAACGCGGCGTAGACGAACCAGACGATGAGGCTCCAGGTCTCCTTGGGGTCCCAGCTCCAGTAGGTTCCCCAGGCGTAGTTGGCCCAGGCGGCGCCGGTGACGATCCCCAGGGTCAAAAGGGGAAAGCCGATCATAATGGCGCGGTAGTTGAGGTCGTCCAGGATCTTTATCGAGGGGAACATGGAGAGCATCCCGCCCGCCGGCGTGTTGCCGCCGCCGCGCTCCAGCTTCTCACGCAGTAGGTACATGATGGAGATGCCGCAGGCGACCGCGAAGGCCGCGTACCCCAGGAAGCAGGTGACGACGTGGTACATGAGCCAGTTACTCTGCAGCGCGGGGACCAGCGGCTCGATGCCGCTTTCCAGCCCGAGCTGCGCCCAGGCCATCCCGAAGAGCGCGAAGGGGACCACGAAGAAGCCGACGGCGCGGTACTTGTACTTGAAGTCGATGATCAGGAAGATCAGTATGATGGTCCAGGAAAAGAAGACGACCGACTCGAAGAGGTTGGAGAGCGGCGCATGGCCGTGTCCCTGGTCGTAGGAATCCTTCCAGCGCATCCCGATGGCGGCGGTCTGGACCAGGAAGCCAAAGAGGGCGGCGTAGGTGCCGGCGGCTCCCACGAGCTTGTTGCGCGAGGCGAGGAACGCGAAGAATATGCAGGTGGAAACCATGTAGGAGACCATGGTGACGTTGAACAGCATGGAACTGGACATCTTTTACCCTCCGGTTTTTTCAGTTTGAGCAGCGCTATAGGGGGCTTGCCCCCGGGGAGTTATCCCTTGAGCTTCTTCAGCAGTTCCTCGAAGCTCATTTCGAAGCCAGCGGGGTTTTTGCTGGCCGACCCGCCAACGGTAACCTTCCCGTCGCTGATACGGGCCCAGATTCTCTTGTGCGACATGAAAAAGGCCATGCAGATACCCATCACCATCAGGAAGCAGCCGAGCCAGACCACCAGTACGCCCGGGTCCTTGGCGACCTGGAGACCGGTGAAGAACTTCTGGTCCATGCCGTCGAAGGTGATGATCAGGTCCCCGCCATGCTGGGCGTTGAAGGAGTCATACTGCGAGCTGAGGATCACGAAGGGTTGCGGCTTGCCGCCCGCCGGGGTGAATTCCACCTGGGCGCCCGGTCCGTCGAACTCTTTCATGAAGGGCTTCACGTTCTGGGTCGCTTCCATGACGGAGAGGAAAGCCCCGCCCGGAAGTGCCACGCGCTCGCCCTGGCGGGCTTCCAGCTTCTTCGCAGCGCCACCCTTGCGGTCGCGCACCGAGATGTGGTAGAGCGCGCCCTCGTCGGACTGCCCGTAGCTCGACTGGTAGAAGGTGATCCCCTTGTAGGTAAGCGGCTCGTTCACGATGGTCGGGACGTTCTGATACCCCGCCACCGGCTTGCCGTTCTCCAGCACGGTGAGGATACTCTTGAACTCCTTGGGAGCGCCGGTGTCGTAGAAGGTGACCGAGAACTTCTCGCAGCGCAGGGCGAAGGGGAGCTTGATGGTCTCTCCGGAGCGCGACTGCAGCTGATCGATGCTGCCACCCTCGGGAATGTTCACGTAGGATTTGTATCCGAAAAAGGAGCCGAGCAGCGCCCCTATAAAAACGATGATTATGGAGAAGTGCACCACGTACACCCCGAGGCGGCAGAGGCGGTTCTTCTCGGCGAAGAGGTGGTACTCGCCGTTTTCCTCCGTGACCGTCGGGACCGCGAACTCACCCTTCAGAAACGCCGCGATCTTCTCCTTGAGCTCGGCCTTGGAACCGGCCATCTTAAACTCCTGGACGTTACTGCCAAGAGTCTTCTCGAAGCGCTCGTCCATAACGAGGACCGGCTCGAAAACAATCTTCCAGACGCGCGGCAGGCGCTTGATGGAGCAGCAGATCAGGTTCAGCGTCAAAAGGTACAGTAGCAGAATGAACCACCAGGAGTGGTACATATCGAAGAAGCCCAGGGTGCTATAGATGCTTTTCTTGGCGTCGCTGAGAGTTGCCAGGTATTCGCGTGAAGGGCCCTGCATCACGATGGTGCCGATGATGGAGGTAAGGGCGAGACCGATAAGAAGAGAAAGTGTCAGTTTCAAGGAGCAGAAAAAATCCCATATCTGATATGCGAGTCCGGTTTTGTTCGTTGTCAAGGCAATCTCCCGAAATAGTAGGTACTATCCTTACGGCTGAATTAAGTTTGCCATTATAGACAAAATGGCAATAAGCGCAAAATAAAATTTACTAATATGGATCAGGGTTAAAAAAAGGGGCAACAAGCTGACCTGTTACCCCTTTTACTGCCTTAAGTCACCCCAGGTACGAGGCTTTATTTCTTGTGGCACTCACCGCACTTGGTGGGGCCGGCTTTCTTGTCGGCATGGCACCCTTTGCAAAGCTTGTGGGCAACATCCTTGTCGATGGCGATCTTCGCGGGTGCGCCTGCGCCGTGGCAGTCCTTGCAGGTTGCCCTTCCCTGGTGTGCCTTGTGGTCGAACGTTACGTTGCCGTTTTTGGCGGGGTACACGACGGAATCCGCAGCAACTGCGGAAACTGCAAAGGCGAGAGTCAGGGCTACTGCAGCGACGATTTTTTTCATTAGTATTCCCTCCATAATAGTTATAGTACGCGAAAAAATATACAACACCGGCGGATTTGTCAAGCAAAAACGCCGGAAAACGGCATTCAGGGCTGCCTGGAAGCCTGCAGCGCGTCGTCTTTCTGTTCTACTTCGACGGCCATCTGCTCGCGGTAGGCGGCGAATTTGCGTGCCAGGGCAGGGTCGGCGAGTGACAGGATCTGGACCGCGAAGAGGGCGGCGTTTTTAGCGCCTGCCTTGCCAATCGCCATAGTGGCGACCGGGATGCCGCCCGGCATCTGGACCGTAGCGTAGAGGGCGTCCATCCCGGAAAGGGCTCCGCCCCCCATTGGGACGCCGATGACCGGGAGGGTGGTTTCCGCGGCGATGACACCGGCCAGGTGCGCGGCCATGCCGGCTGCGGCGATGATGAGCTGGATGCCGCGGGCGGCGGCGCCGCCTGCGAGCTGTGCGGTGCGCTTGGGGGAGCGATGCGCGGAGGAGATGCGCATCTCGAAGGGGACTCCGAAATCGGTCAGGATGTTGGCGGACTCCTCCATGGTCGGGAGGTCCGAGTCGCTTCCCATCACTATTAGTACTACCGGGTCTGTCATTTGTTTCGCTCTCCTGGTGCTGCTAAAGCTGAAATATTTTTGGCCGATGCCGGAAAAGGACTACCAGGACTACAACGACTTCAGGGACTTAAAGGACACAAAAGAACCTGAGTGGTGACATCTATAAGACTCGTCAGCGGTTGATCGCCTTGGCTCCGATGTCAGAGCGGTACTGCATCTCCGGCCAGGAGATCAGGGCGACGCCCTGGTAGGCCCTGGCGATGGCGTCCTGCACGGAGTCACCCAGTGCGGTCACGCCGAGCACCCGCCCGCCGCTGGTAACGACCTCGCTCCCTTCACTCTTGGTGCCGGCGTGAAATACCACCAGGTCCTGCAACTCGGCCGCCTCGGCAAGTCCGGCAATTCGGTCACCCTTGCGGTAATCCCCAGGGTACCCGCCGGCCGCAAGGACCACACAGACGGCCGCCTTGTCGTGCCACTCGATCTCGACCCCGGAGAGGTCTCCGTCAGCGACCGCCATCAGAATCGGGACGATGTCGCTCTTCATCCGCATCAGGAGCGGCTGGCACTCGGGATCCCCGAAACGGGCGTTGAATTCCAGGGTCTTCACGCTCTCGCCGTCGATCATGAGCCCGGCGTAGAGCACCCCGCGATAGGGACGCCCCTCGGCGGCCATGCCGTCGACGGTGCGCCGCATGACTTCGGCCATCGCCTTTTCATGGATGGCGGGGGTGACGACCGGCGCCGGGGAGTAGGCTCCCATGCCGCCGGTGTTGGGTCCCAGGTCGCCGTCAAAGACCGCTTTGTGGTCTTGGGCGCTCGCCAGGGGGATGATGCGGGTCCCGTCGGTGAAGGCGAGGAAGGAAGCCTCCTCACCCTTCAGGAACTCCTCCACGACGACCCTGGAGCCGGCGGCGCCGAAGGCGTTGCCGGAAAGCATGTCGGTGACGGCGGCGACCGCCTCCTCGCGGTCCTGCGCGATGATGACACCTTTGCCGGCCGCCAGGCCATCGGCCTTGATGACGATCGGGGTGCCGGTCTGATCGATGAAGGCAACGGCCGGCTCCACCTCGGTGAAGACGCCGTAGGCCGCGGTCGGAACCTGGTACTTCGCCATGATGTCCTTGGAGAAGGCCTTGCTCGACTCGATGAGCGCCGCATTCTTGCGGGCGCCGAACACCTTGAGGTCGTGTGACTCGAAGAGGTCGACGATGCCCAGGGAAAGCGGCAGCTCGGGACCGACGACGGTCAGCCCGATCTTCTGCTCCCAGGCGAAAGCGAGCAGCCCCGAGAGGTCGTCCACGGCGAGGTCCACGTTTTCGGCGAGGAGCGCCGTCCCGGGGTTCCCCGGAGCACAGTAGATCTTTTCCACCAGCGGGGACTGGGCGATCTTCCAGACCAGGGCATGCTCACGGCCGCCGCTTCCTATTACCAGTACTTTCATAATTCTCCCTTAGGTGCTGAACGCCCCCGGCGCGCCCCTGATCGGACGGATCGGTCGGATAGGACCGATCGCGCGGATCGGAGGCGCGCCGGGGAGTTTTTTTTCTTTATTAGTTAGTGGCGGAAATGGCGCATGGCGGTGAAGACCATGGCGATGCCGTGCTCGTCGGCGGCGGCTATCACCTCGGCGTCACGCATGCTGCCACCCGGCTGGATGACGGCGGTGATTCCGGCCTTGGCGGCGTTATCCAGGCCGTCACGGAACGGGAAGAAGGCGTCGGAAGCCATGACGGCGCCGGGGACCGGGATGCCGGCGTTCTCCGCCTTGATAGCGGCGATGCGGGCCGAGTTCACCCGGCTCATCTGGCCGGCACCCACGCCGACCGTGGCGTTGCCGCGCCCGTACACGATGGCGTTGGACTTGACGAACTTCGCCACGCGCCAGGTGAAGAGGAGGTCTTCCATCTCGGCGTCGGTCGGGCTTCTTTTGGTGACGACCTTCAGCTGGTCAAAAAGCTGCAAGTCGGCGTCCTGAACCAGCAGTCCGCCGTTAACTCTCTTGAAGTCGAGCCGGGGAGCGGGAGTCTCCGGCCAAAAGCCGCACTCTAAAAGGCGCACGTTCTTCTTGGCGGCGATGACTTCGCTGGCGGCGAGCGTCACCTTGGGGGCGATGATCACCTCGACGAACTGGCGCTCCACGATGGCGCGGGCAGTCGACTCGTCCAGCTCACGGTTGAAGGCGATGATGCCGCCAAAGGCTGATTCCGGGTCGGTCTTGTAGGCAGCCTCGTAGGCCTCGAAGATGTTCGCGCCGAGCGCTACGCCGCAGGGGTTGGCATGCTTCACGATGACGCAGGCAGGCCCTTCGCTGAACTGTTTCACGCACTCGAGTGCCGCGTCGGTGTCGCCTATGTTGTTGTAGGAGAGTTCCTTCCCCTGGATCTGGCGTGCGGTCGCGATGCAGGCCTCGGTGACGCCGCGCTCCACGTAGAAGGCACCGGCCTGGTGCGGGTTCTCGCCGTAACGCATCCCCTGGGAAAGCTTGTACTGCAGCGTGAGCGTATCCGGGAAGGGGGCAACCGCTTCACTGGTACGGGCGCCGAGCCAGTTGGAGATGGCGCCGTCGTAGGCTGCGGTGTGCTGGTAGACCTTCACGGCGAGACGGAAATTGGTGGCGCGCGAAACGCTCCCCGCGGCTGCCTTCATCTCGTCCAGCACGACCTGGTAGTCGGCGTGGTCGACGACGACCGTTACGTCGCGGTTATTCTTGGCGGCGGAGCGCAGCATGGTCGGACCGCCGATGTCGATGTTCTCGATGGCGTCCTCCATGGTGCAATCTTCCTTGGCGACGGTTGCCTCGAAGGGATAGAGGTTGACGACTACCATGTCGATCGCCTCGATGCCATGCTCCAGCATCTTGGCGACGTGGGCCGGGTTGTCGCGCATGCCGAGGATGCCGCCGTGCACCTTGGGGTGCAGGGTCTTCACCCGGCCGTCCAGCATCTCGGGGAAACCGGTGAACTCGGAGACGTCCTTCACGGCGACCCCCGCGTCACGCAGCAGTTTTGCCGTGCCGCCGGTGGAGAGGATCTCCACGCCGTAGCCGGCCAACCCTCGTGCAAATTCCACCAGTCCGGCCTTCTCCGATACGCTGATTAGCGCGCGCCCTATCTTCGCCATTTCGTTGCTCCTTTTTGATGATTGAATTCTCGGACCGATAGGTCGGATCGGACCGATCGGAAGTAGCTCTCTTCATTTTTACCGCAAAGACGCAAAGCACGCGAAGAAAAACGGTCTCAAAGGCTTAACCTTGGTTAAAGACTAGACAAATCCTGCTTTTCCCCCGGGTTTCCCCTTTTACTTGTTTTGCCGTTCTTTGCGTTCTTTGCGTCTTTGCGGTAAGTTGCCTGGTTTTAGGGGAAATCCAGGTTGGCCAGGAAATGCTTCTCGAAGGCCGGGGTGCCGGAGAGCGGCAGCACCTTTACGCTCTGCGCCAGGCTCTCCAACTGGGCGCGCCCGTCGGGCTCCGCCAGGAACCGCTCGACTCCGCAAAGCGCTCCCTCCCGGATAAATCCGCTGATTTTTACCATATTTTCGCTAAAAATTCCAACGTTTTTTAGGACGGCGGGGGAAAGTACAGCACCGAAGGACCCGGTCAGGACGACCTCGGAAAGCTCCGCGAAAGAAAGCCCGGCCCGCGCCAGCAGGATCTCCATCCCCCCCCTGAGCGCCCCCTTGGCAAGTTGCAGCGCCCGGATGTCGTCCTGGTCGAGACAGACCGCCCCTCGGGCGTCGCGGTGCAGCACGAAGGCGGAAGTTCCCTTTACCTGCTGCACCCGGTTCCCCAGGTTGGAACCGAGCTCGTCGGCGGGGAGCAATCGTCCGGTTCGGTCGATTACCCCACTCTCCAAAAGGGCCGCCACGGCCTCCAGCACGCCGGAGCCGCAGATCCCGCGGGCCGGCGCGCCCGCGATCGTGCTCAGTACGACCCGGTCCCCCTCTATCCGCACGCTTGCAATCGCTCCGGGGAGCGCCGCCATGCCGCAGCTAAGGTTCCCCCCCTCGAAGGCGGGTCCGGCGGCGGCCGAGGTGGCGAGGAAGCGCTCGCCATCAAAGAGCGCCATCTCGGCGTTGGTGCCGAGGTCGAGGTAGAGGGTCCCCGGCTTAGCGGACTCCCGGCAGCCAAAGAGAAAGGCGAGCAGGTCCCCCCCCACGAAGCCGCCGGGTAGCGGCAGCAGATAGGCGGGAAGTTCCCGGCTCCAACCCAGCTCGCGGGTGGTGGCCTCTTTCCCTGCATGAAACAGGGGGCGAAAAGGGGGAAAGGCGAGCGAGGCGACCGGTAAACCGAGCGCGATATGCTCCATGGCGGGGTTTCCGGCGACCGCGACCTCGATCAGTTCGCCCGCGGTGGCACCGGCCTTTTCCAGGAGCTCATCCGTCATGCGCTCCATTTCGGCGGCGAGGCAGGCCTGCATCTCTTTGAGCGTACCGGGGTCGCCCGCGGCTTCCAGGCGTGCCAGCACGTCAGCGCCCCAGACGCGCTGCGGGTTGAGCGCTCCCGCCACGGCGAGCCGCTTCCCGCTGTCAGGCTCAACCAGGGAGGCGGCAATGGTCGTGGTGCCGAGATCGAAGGCGACGGCGAGGCCTTTAGTAAAAGACAAGGGGGGTTCCTCCCAGAGGCTCCACTTCCCCGAGGCAGACCGCGAAGGCCCCGGCACTCGCCGAGCGTGCCAGGTACTCCCGGGCTGCGGCGGGGGGAAGCGCGATCAGGAGCCCTCCCGAGGTCTGCGGGTCGAAGAGCGGCAGCAGTGGATCGCCGGTTATCCCTGAGACCTGGTGGCCGTAGTAGTCGCGGTTTCGATAGCAGCCGGCCGGGATCAGGCCGTCCTGCACCAGCCCGGCCACCCCGTCCATAATCGGGACCCGCGCCAGTTCGATTCGGAAAGTAAGCCCGGCGCCGAGCGCCATTTCGCTTGCGTGCCCGATGAAGCCGAAACCGGTCACGTCGGTCGCGGAGCTGGCGCCCAGCTCGACCATCAGTTCCGCCGCCCGGGCATTCAGGAGGGTCATCCAGCGGATCGCCTCGGCCTCCAGGGCGGGCTCCACCATCTGCGCCTTGATCGCCGTCGAAACGATGCCGGTACCAAGCGGCTTGGTGAGGACCAGCAAGTCGCCAACCTTTGCGGTGCAGTTCCGGACGATGCGGGAGGGGTCGATCAGCCCGGTGACGGCGAGGCCGTACTTCAGCTCCTGGTCCTCGACGGTGTGCCCTCCTACCAGACAGGCACCCGCCTCGCGCAGCGCGTCGGAGCCGCCGGCCAGGATCGCCGCCAGGGTCGAGGTCGGCAGGGAGCAGGCCGGGAAGAAGGCAAGGTTCATGGCGGTGACCGGGCGCCCCCCCATGGCGTAGACGTCGGAGAGGGCGTTCGCCGCGGCGATGCGCCCGAAGCTGAAGGGGTCGTCCACCAAGGGGGTGATGATGTCGGTCGTCTCCACCAGGGCGAGGCTCGGCCCTATGCGGTAGATCCCCGCATCCTCGGCTCCCTCCACCCCCACGATCAGGTTGGGGTCGTCCGAGCGCGTTATGTCGCGAATTGCTTCCTCTAGACCCGCCGGGCCCAGCTTAGCGGCTCAACCCGCCGCCTGCACCATCGCTGTCAGCCTGATTTTTTCGGTCATGTTTTTTTCCTTTGATGCTGGTTTAAAGGACTTCTGGGACTTCTGGGACTTCAAGGACTTAAAGGACTTAAAGGACTTAAAGGACTTAAAAAAAACAGGGCGGCGGAGTGGACGTTTCTAGCGCAGGTAGATCCTGGGGACCCGCTTGCTGATACCGCAGAAAATCTCGTAGGGGATGGTCCCGGCGGCGGCCGCCAGCTCTTCTGCACTTATGCAGTCGCCCATCGGGTCGGGTCCCAGCAGGGTGACTTCGTCGCCGACTGCCACTCCTTCAATGCCGGTCACGTCCAGCATGATCCAGTCCATGCAGACGGTCCCCGCTACCCGCGCCCTCTTGCCCCGCACCAGCGCCTCGCCCCGGTTGGTGAGCGAACGGCAGTAACCGTCGGCATACCCGATCGGGACGCTGGCAATTCTACGCCGCTCTCCCGCCGTGTAGTGCCTGCCGTAACTGATGCTGGTCCCGGGTTCCACCCACTTGAGCATCGCCACGACGCTTTTCAGCCGCATGACCGGCTGCAGGGCAACCATCCCCTGGAAGTCGGCGGAGGGCGTCACCCCATACAAGGTGATGCCGGGACGGATCAGGTTGCAAAAGGAGAGATCCAGGGTCAGCGCCGCCGCCGAGTTGGCGATGTGGACGTAATGCGGGGCAAAGCCTTTCGCCTGCGCCGCAGCCAGCGCGTTGCGGAAGAAGACGACCTGCTGCTGCGTGTACTGCCGCCCGGCGTCGTCCAGCTCGTCGGCCGAGGCGAAATGGGAGAAGATCCCTTCTACCTCCAGATTGGGGAGGTCCTTCAGCGCGCGGAAGAAGGCCTCGGCCTCGCCGTGCACTATGCCGAGGCGCCCCATGCCGGTGTCGATCTTTACGTGGATCTTCGCCTTGCGGTAGAGCTTGCGGGCGGCCGCGTCGAGCGCTCGGGCCTGGTCCAGGGTGTAAACCGCCGTCGAGAGGTTGAAGCCGACGGTCTTTCGCTCCTGGCCCGGGTAAATCCCGCCCAGGATCAGGATGGGGCGGTCGATGCCACTTTTCCTGAGCTGGATACCTTCAGCGAGAAAAGCGACGGCGTAGGCGGTGACGTCGAGCGACTCCAGCTCCAGGGCGATGTCCATGAACCCGTGGCCATAGGCGTCCGCCTTCACGACGGCGAGGATCCCGCACCCCCGGGGCGCCCTTTGGGCGACGACAGAGTAGTTGTACCGCAGTGCTGCCAGATTTATTTCCGCGACCGTGGGCCGGCTATCCATAAGACAATTCCTAAATTAAGTTACAGCTAACGGCCCCTGAAAGCTGAAAAGCCCCGGGCGGAGCGTTACCCGGGGCGCTGCCGGCATCCAAATTTTCTACCACTTCTGCCACGTGCTGTAAAGGCAAAAACCCGAAAACAGTTGACTTTCCAAGAGGATTCCATCAGTATACACGACAGCTTTAAGCCAGCTGGGGGAGTTCGCAAGAACTGAGACAGGCGCAGCCTGAGACCCTTTGAACCTGATCCGGATGAAACCGGCGTAGGGAAGCGGCGCGAACTCCGTAAGAGCCTCCACCGGAGCCGTGACCTTTCCGTCGCGGCTTTTTTTTTCGCCACTGAGAACTTGGAGAAATACATAAAACCGAGAAACCCCAGAGAAACCTAAAACCATTTTGCCACGGAGACACGGAGAACATCGGAGAAAGACAAAAACGAGAAACGAAAAACAGGGAACTGCAAAACCTGAGGAAGTCAAAGGCTTAAGGCGTTACCGTCACCTTGCTTTGCTTTTGCAGTTACCCGTTTTATGCTTAGACTGGTTTTCTCAGATTTTCTCCGTGTCTCCGTGGCAAAATGGTTTGTTTCGAGGTTTAGATTGGTTTTCTCCATGTCTCCGCGCAAAAAGGACAGACTGTGTTGAAACTCGTGGTTGACCATAGCAGCAAAGGCAAACGCATCTCCGGCCTCTACCTGATCACTGACCAGGGGGAGCGCCTGCTGGAACGCGTGCAGGATGCGCTCTCTGGCGGGGTCGGCGTGGTGCAGTACCGCGACAAGGTGCGCCCCTACCTGGAACGCCTCGCCCTCGGCAAGGACCTCAAAGCCCTCTGTGCGAGCTACCAGGTAACCTTCATCGTGAACGACGACCTGGAGCTTGCCCTGGCCCTCGAGGCGGACGGCCTGCACCTGGGCCAGGAGGACGGCGACCCTACCCCGGCCCGCGCGGCCCTCGGCCCCGGTAAGATCCTCGGCGTCTCCACCCACTCCCTGGAGGAGGCACTGGCGGCGCAGGCGGCGGGTGCCGACTATGTCGGCTTCGGTGCCATCTACCCGACGGTTACCAAGCAGGTCCCGGCCCTTCAGGGCCCCCAGGGGATCGCCGCCCTGAAGGGCGCCCTGGAAATCCCGCTGGTCGCCATCGGCGGAATCTCCAGGGACAACGCCGGCGCGCTGATCGACGCCGGCGCCAACGCCATCGCGGTCATCTCGTCGGTGCTCTCCGCCCGCTCCCCCGGCCTCGCAGCTACGGAACTTGCGCTGCTCTTCAACAGGCGCGCCCCCTTCCCCCGGGGAGCCGTGCTGACCGTCGCCGGGAGCGACTCGGGCGGCGGCGCAGGAATCCAGGGCGACCTGAAGACCATCGCGCTCCTGGGCTCCTACGGCGCCTCGGCGATCACCGCCCTGACCGCCCAGAACACCACGGGGGTCTCCTCCATCCACCCGGTCCCCCCGGCCTTCCTCTCCCAGCAGATCGAGGCGGTCCTCTCGGACCTCCCCATCGACGTGGTGAAGGTCGGCATGCTCTTCTCGCCGGAAAACGCCGTCATCCTCGCCGACCGGCTTTCCGCCCACCAGGTCAGGATGATCGTCCTCGACCCGGTAATGAGCGCCAAGGGTGGTACACCCCTACTGCAGGACGAGGCGCTGGCGATCCTGAAGCAGCGCCTGATACCGCGCTGCTACCTTTTGACCCCGAACATCCCGGAGGCGGAGCGCCTTACGGGCCTCAGCATCACGGACGCGGCCGGCATGGAGCTCGCCGCCCGGGCGCTGCATCTCATGGGGGCCCGAAACGTCCTGGTGAAGGGGGGGCACCTAAGCGAAGGGATCGTCACCGACATCCTCTTCGACGGGGCCGGCTTCACCCGCTTCAGCGCCCCGCGCACCCTCTCCCGAAACACCCACGGCACCGGCTGCGCCCTCGCCTCGGCTATCGCCAGCTTTCTCGCCCAAGGGGAAGCGCTCCCCAGCGCGGTGCTCCGGGCCAAGCTCTTCATCACCCGCGCCATCAAGTCCGCCCACCCGCTGGGGAAGGGGCACGGACCGGTGAACCACTATCTTGCAGCAAAAGACCAGGCCGATTCCAAGCTCGGCATTTCAATTCAGGAGTAGCCATGACTCAGCTCGAAAGCGCCCGCCAGGGCATCATCACGGAAAAGATGCTTACGGCAGCCCTCGCCGAGGGGGTGGAACCCGAATTCATCCGCGCCGGCATCGCCGCAGGAAATATCATCATCTGCCACAACAACAAGCACCTGAACGGCACCCCGCTCGCCGTTGGCAAAGGGCTCAGGACCAAGGTGAACGCCAACATCGGCTCCTCCGCGGACGACCTTAGCATCGAGAAGGAGCTGGAGAAGGCGCGGGTTGCCGTCGCTAGCGGCGCCGACGCCATCATGGACCTCTCGACAGGGGGCCCGGTCGACGAGATCCGCCGCGCCATCATCGCCGAGACCCCCGCCTGCATCGGGACGGTACCGCTCTACCAGGCGGCACTCGACGCGGTCAGGAACCAGAAAAAGGCGATCGTCGACATGAGCGTCGAGGACATCTTCGCCGGAGTGCTGAAGCACGCCGAGGATGGGGTCGACTTCATCACGGTGCACTGCGGCGTGACCCGCGCCACCGTGGACCGCATGCGGCGCGAAGGGCGCATCATGGACGTGGTGTCGCGCGGCGGCGCCTTCACCATCGAATGGATGGCGCACAACAACGCAGAAAACCCGCTCTTTGAGCACTTCGACCGCCTGCTGGAGATCGTCAAGGCCTACGACATGACGCTCTCCCTGGGCGATGGCTTCCGCCCCGGCTGCCTGGCCGACGCGACCGACCGCGCCCAGATCCACGAGCTGATCATCCTGGGCGAACTGACCCAGAGGGCGCAGGATTTCGGGGTCCAGGTCATGATCGAGGGGCCGGGACACATGCCGCTGAACCAGATCGAGGCCAACATCCTGCTGCAGAAAAGGCTCTGCCACGGCGCCCCCTTCTACGTGCTGGGCCCCCTGGTTACCGACATCGCTCCGGGTTACGACCACATCACCTCCGCCATCGGCGGGACGGTTGCAGCCGCGGCTGGTGCCGACTTTCTCTGCTACGTGACCCCGAGCGAACACCTGCGGCTGCCGACCGTCGAGGACGTCAAGGAAGGGGTCATCGCCTGCCGCATCGCGGCGCACGCCGGCGACATCGTGAAGGGAGTGAAGGGCGCCATAGAAAAGGACATCGCGATGGCGCGCTGCCGCAAGAAGCTCGACTGGGAAGGTCAGTTTGCGCTGGCAATCGACCCGGAAAAGGCACGTCGCCTGCGCGCCGAATCCGGAGTCGCGGATCACGGCGCCTGCACCATGTGCGGCGAGTTCTGCGCCTACAAGGTCATGGATGACGCGACCGAGCGAGAAAAGGCGAACGCCGCGGCCTGATGCCGGTCGGGGTACCTGTCCGGTTGCGGCAGGTATCCTTGATTTTTCCTTAAACTGTTTGCCACCAATGAGAAAGCCGCCTGTCCTGTAAAGGACGGCGGCTTTTTTTTGTATTCCGGGGGCGTTGCGTCGGGGAAACGGGCTGGGTTCTCCCTCCCTGGCCCTCCCCCTCCGGGAGAGGGAAAGTTTGGTCGGAGATAAATCGAGTGGCAGAGGAGCCTGGGTGGCTACTGGTGTTCTCAGGATTCTTCGTTTCTCGTGGCAACAAAGTTTTTTCCAAGGTTTGTCTTTAACCCGGATTGCTTTTAGCTTGATTTTCTCTGTGTTCTCCGTGTCTCCGTGGCAAAAGGTTTTGCCCTAAGGTTTGCTTCTCTCCGTTTTTTGGTCTCCGAACTTTCCGTGGCAAAAAGCAAAAACGGTTTAGCTATAGGCTGTGCAATAGGCCCAGTAGCTTCCAGATCCGATAACGACGATAAGTACCACGTGCTTTATGATCAGCATCTTGCGCCGGGTCGCCTCAGCCTCGGGGCCGTAGAAGTTGTCCACATAGGTGAAGGTCCGCATTCCTCCGGTAGCGAAGATGGTGACCGCGGCCGCGACCGCGTTCCAGAAAAAGAAGCGCTCGATGCCCGCGAGCGTTCCGGCCAGCGCCGCCGACTGGGCCCGGTAGCCGTGTAGCAGATAGATAGCGATCAGGTCGGAGAGCCAGTATCCCGTGGCGAAATCGTGTACGAAGCCGTTCAGTACGACGGCGATTTTCTTGATGGTGTCCATTGCTGCTCCTCACCGCCTATGGTGTTCAAGTAATACGCTTCCGGTAAGGTGACAAGCCAATCCCTCTTCTTTTAGGGAATCGGTGCAAAGTTGCGCGGATGTTCCGCCCCTTCCCCCGGCTGCCCCTGCTTTCCCTTCCTTTCCTGCATCCCCCGAAGCAGGGCGCGCACTTCCGGCGGCATCTCCGCTCCCTCCCGCATGGCGCTCTTCATCTGTCCCGCCAGGTAGGAGTGGTTGATCAGGAGGTCGAGCACGGAAAGCATGAACTCCTGCTTCCAGGGGGAGAGCTCGTGCAGGTTGCGGAACTTGTGCATGAAGAAGTTCTGGGCGGCCTTACCGAGCTCGCGCTCCAGTTCCAAGAGGGTCATGTTCTTCGGCTTCACGACGGGCTCCACCAGGTTGTACTTACGGTAGTCCTTGGTCGCCACGTACGGCTCCAACTCGGGGTAGAGCTCGGCGTAGGGCCAGGGGGCGATGGCGAGGAAGAACCCCATGTCCGGGTTGTAATGCTTAGCGAGCTCGATGACCCGGGCGATCGACTCCGGCGTATCGTCCGGCATCCCGAGCACGAAGGAGGTCTCCGAGACGATGTCGGCGTTATTGATGATGTCGATGGCCGCCTTACTCTGCCCCACCTTGGTGTTCTTGTTGAAAAGGTCGAGTGTCGCCTGGTCGCACGCCTCAACTCCCACATAGATGTGCTCCACCCCCGCCTCGCGGTAGCGGTGCATGATGTCCTCGTCGCGCAGGATATCGTCCACCCGGGTCTCCAAGAGGAGCTTCACCCCGACCTTGCGCTCGATCATCAGGTCGAGGATCTTCACCCAGCGTTCCCGGTCGAAGGTCGGAATCTCGTCGGAGAGCATCGCCACCTCGACGCCGTAGCTGTCACGGAGCAATTCCAGCTCGGCGACGAAGTTCTCCGGGGAGCGGGCGCGCCAGGACTGCGACCAGAAAAGCTGCTGGGAGCAAAAGGAGCACTTCTCCATGCAGCCGCGCGAGGAGGAGACGATGGCGAGCCGGGCGTTGTTCTTGGCGCGGTAGCTGTAGATGGGCCACTCCACCAGGTCCCACGCCATGGGGAGAGCGTCGAGGTCCTGGATGTAGGGGGCCTTCGGGGTGGCGACGACGGCGCCGTTGCGGTAGAAGGCGAGCCCCGCCACCTCAGCCGGGTCCCCGCCTGCGTTCAGGCAGTCCAGCAGGGAGACCAGCGTCACCTCGCCCTCGCCGCGCACGATATAGTCCACCGTGTCGTGCTCGGCCTCCAGCATCTCGGTGTAGCAAAAGGTGGCGTGGACGTTGCCGTGCACCGTCACGATCTCCGGGTTGATCTTTTTGGCCAGGGCGGTCAGTTCCAGCGCATGCGCCACCGAGGCGGTGAACGAGGTGGTGGCGACGACGTCCGGTTTGAAGGCACGGATGCGCGCCTCTATCTCGGGCCACTTGTGCCAGAGCGACATGGCGTCGTAATAGTCGACCTGGTAACCTGCCGCGCGTAACGCACCCGCTAGGTAGACAAAGCCGACGTTGAGCCAGGTCCCGGCAGACTCGACCACGCCAGAGTGATACGGCGGTGTAATCAGGGCCACACGTTTGATACTCATAACCTGCTCCTTCTGAAAGCACGTAGCATCGCTAGCTGGGACATGAACCGTTGATAAGTAAAATAGAATGAAACATTCTACTAATGCATGAGGATTTTGTCAGTAAAAAAATCAAGCAGACAGGTTGGAGCGGGACCTTTCCAGGCTTAGTAACGATTGTACAACGGTTCAGTTAGTGAGCATCAATCGGCAAGCATTCTTCTTGATGCTCGCGCGCTGCTGTCCAACGTTGCCAAGGCCAACAAGTCGAGGCATTGGTCCAATAGCACTGGCATCAGCAAAGATGCAGGTGACGAAAGCACAAAGACTGGAACGCTCGGTCCAGCCCATCTGGCAGCGCCCGATGGGCCGGTTTCGAGGCAGGCGCCATGCCGGGCGTAAGAAAAGGCCGGGGGTACCCTCCCCCCGGCCTTTAAGCTCCCTCGCTGCTACGGCAGCGCTACCAAGCTTCGCCTCCGGAAGCTCCACTGTTATGCTGGCCGCATGAGGACTTGAAATTGGCGCTGGAGAAACTGGACCCCTTGATGTTCACGGTCGAGGTTCCCCAGCCACCGAAGTTGGCGGTCGCGCCGTTGGCGTTGGACTTATACCGTGGCGGGGCATTGGTGGTCTGCAGCAGACGCGAGATCTTGCCGCCATGCGGCACCCGGATGTGGCAGGAGACGCAGGCCATGACGGTCGCGTTGCTGCCATGCTGTCCGGCGGTTACGTTGGAGTTCGAGTGCCAGTTGTTGACACCGCTGGCCGGACGAATGGTGTGGCAGTTGAGGCAGAACAGTCCGTCCTTGGTGCCGACGCCGGTGTTGTAGGTGGCGATCCGGTACAAGGTCCCCGCCGTGGCACCGTTGCCGGCCGCGGTGCTGTAGGGCCACGCCTTGTTGGTGCCGGCGAGCATCCACTTGACGGCAGAGCCGTGCGGCCCCTTGGAGGCGGTGGAATCGGTGGAGTGGCAGTCGGAGCAGGTCATGACACTCCCCGGGGTCCAGCCGCCGGAGAGCCTGGCCGCGGTCAGCTGGTTGGCGACGCCCAGGGCCGCCCCGATCGGGTGCCGTGCGGCGTTGTTCGGGTTGAACTCGACGCTGAGGTCGGTCCAGGTGAGGTTCTTCCCTCCCATCTGGCCGGCGCTGGTCATGTTCTTGAACCAGCCGGTCGCCCCCATCGCCTTGGTGTGGCACTTGAAGCAGACCTGGTATTCCAGGGTGGCAGCCGGCAGCGTGGAGGTAGCGGTCTGGCCGTAGCTGGTGGCGTTCAAGCCCCAGGCGGTGGTCGGCGTGGCGGCGCCCCAAGCCGTCACGGTGACTCCGGACGCCCCGGTGAGGACGCCGGCCAGCGTGTTGCCCCGGCCCCCCTTCGCGGTGGTCGCCGTGGTGGAGGAGTGGTTGCCGAACTTCGCGGCATGGGGGCTGTGGCAGTCGGCGCACTCCACGTGCTTATTGGCTGCCAGGTCGGCCAGGGTCTCATTGGCCTTGTGCAAGCCGGTATATTTCGAGATCTTGTGGCGCGGCGAACGGCCCGCGGAGGTAAAGGACTTGAAGGTGTCCTCGGCGAAGCTGCGCATGGTGCTGGAGCCGAACCAGTCCTTGCCGTTGACGGCCTTTAGCGTTCCACCCAGGGCCGTGTCGCTCGTCTGACTGTGGCAGCGAAAGCACATGGTCTGCTCGCGGTACTGGGCATTGGTGCCGCTGCCCAGATCGTCCAGCAGGCTTACCGAGGCGCTGAAGTGGGGGCCGAACTTGTTGGCCGAGGTCTGTTTGTCCTTGGCCTGCTCGTCGCTGTGGCACTTGACGCAGTTGGCGGCAAATTGCTGGGTCCCGAAGGAGGACATGGTCGTGTAGTTGTGCATGCTGGCGGCGAAAACGGCGCCGGCGATGACCGGAGTGGTTGCCACCCCGCCCGCTGCCTGGTTGGCGGAATCCCGGGCGAGGGAAGCGCTGTGGCAGGATACGCAGATGCCGTTACTGCCGGTCGCCAGGAAGTCGGTATTGACCGGTGCCGCACCGGATGCGTTGGCGATGTCGGACCTAAGGTTAGCCCCTTTGGTGGTGATCGTCCCGCCGTTATTGAAATAGTTGTGGTCGGCGTGGCACGAGGTGCAGTACAGGTTCCCGGTGCTGGTGGAGTAGCTGCCGGCGCCCGGTGCCAGATCCCCGAGGTCGGAGGCGGAGGTGCCGAGCACATGGTGGTAGCTGCCGGTCCTGGCGCTGCCGGTGACGCTCATGGCGGCCTGGAGGTTGCTGTGGCAGCCGAAGCAGGCGCTGCCGCCCGTCGACACGCCGCCACCCACCGGGGTGAAAGCGGTGTTTTTGTTGATGCCGTCGCCGTCGTGCGAGTGGCAGGAGGTGCAGCGGGTCCCGGAGTTGTGGGCGTCGCCCGCGGCCGTCGTGTAGTGGCCGGTCGTCGTGTGGCAGACGTTGCAGATGCCATTGAAGGGGGCAGCACTTTTGGCGTAGTCGGTCCCGGTCGGGGTGGCCGACAGGGTGAATACCACGGCCGTGCCGCTTTGGGTCACGGGCGCGCCGGTCGTGGCGTCGGAGCTAAGCGCCACCTGCTGGCGAATCATGAACTGGTTGCTGCTCCCCGCGCCGTGCGGGTCGTGGCAGTCCCAGCAGTACTGGCCGCCGGAGAGCGCGGTGCTGTGCTTGGCGCCGTAGTGGTAGGCGCCGACCTTGTTGCTGACCGAGTTTCTCAGCTGCCCACCAACGCTGACTCCCACCGAACCGGTGGCGTGGCAGAGCATGCAGACCCCGTTCTTGCCCCAGACCGCATCGCTCCAGTTCCTGAGGCGAAACGGGTTGCCGGGTACGTTGTGGCCAATGCTCGAGTCGTGGCACCATTCGCAGAAGTTAGTGACGCCGGCGAAGTTCGCAGGGGCATTGGCGCTTCCCGGGTAGTTGCCGGAAGCCGTGGGACGGCCGTGGCCGGTGTCGGCCCAGGAGCCGGTGCCGGTCATCTGGAACTTGGAAGCGGTGCCGTTGTTCCAGAAGCCCGCCCCGAAGTCGGCGACCGAGGCGGTCGCGCCGTTGCCGTGACAGTCCTGGCAGTTGACCGGGCTGCCGCCCCAGACCACCGAGCTGCCGGTGCCGCCGTGGCAGGTGACGTTGTTGCAGGTACCGCTGGCCGGGGTGAAGCTCGCTCCGGTTCCCGCCTTGGCGGCACTGAAGTAGACGTTCGACGTGCCGTTTAGGTGATAGGAGGCGGCCGTGTAGTCCTTGAACCTGCCGCCCAGGCTCGCATTTGCCGTTTTCAGGTGGCAGGTGGCGCATACGGTGGTGTCGGCGGCGCCCGCCACATGCTTCGCGTGGCTGTTGGCAGTGGCAAGCGGTGCCGCCCCGCCGTTAAGGTAGTCGGGTGCGCCGAGGGAACCGCTTCTGCCGTGGCAGCCGTTGCACCCCAGGGTCGCCGTGCCGCTCCAGGCCTTGCTCCCGGTCATGTTGACGTAGACCAGCGCGCCGGGGTTGCCGTTGGAGTGGCAGTAGATGTTGGAGCACTGCTTGGTGCCCGCGTTGTAGCGGGCGCTCCCCCCCGCCCGAAGGCCGGAGTAATCGAGGAAGCCGTTCACGTGCCGGGCCTTGTTACTGACCGTCGTGTTGCCGGATACAGTCTTCGCGTGGCAGTCCACGCAGTTGAGACCGTTATTGAGGCCGATCAGCGCATTATTGGTCGGGTTCATGTGCCGGTCGTGCCTCGCGGAAAGCGTGCTCGCCGTCGCCCCGGTCTGCTTGCCGTCGTGGCAGGAAAGGCAGGTTCCGGTCGCCGCGGCGCTCCAGGATGCCGCCACCAAAGGTGCTCCTCCGCGGCCGTTGTTGTGGCAGCTGTTGGTGGAGCAGCTGCCCGCCGTGTACTTGAACCCCTTGCTGTCGCTAAGCGAGGTGGCACCCGCCGTGTACTGGGCCGCGGCAAGGGCGCTCCCGCCGATTCCCGCGGCAGAGAGCGCGCTTGCCGGACCGGTGGCGTGCGAGGCGGTCGGATGGCAGCTCTTGCAGCTGAAGACATAAGCGGAGGTGCTGGTCTGGCTGGAGCCGGTCAGGTTATTGAATGCGGTCGGGCTGTTGACGTGGAGGGCGTGCCCGGCCCCGGTCCCGCCCGACAGGTCGCCGGCGTTACTCGCCCCGTGGCAGGAGGTGCAGGAAAGCGAGGCACCGCCCCACTGAATGGCGGCGCTTCCGTGGCAGTAGGTGTTGGAGCAGCTCTTGCTGCCGACGGCAGCCGCGTAGACTCCCGCCTTGTTGGCTCCGCTCAGGTTGAAGAATACCTCGGCCGTCTTATTGACGTGTGCGCTCGGGAAAATGGCGCGGATCGAGCCGTTGTTCTTGGTAGTCCTCTCGTGGCATTCGCTGCAGGCGATGGAACTTCCCGTCACGTGCTTGGGGTGGCTGTTGGCGCTGGCGCTTCCCGGGGTGCCGCTCGTGTAATCCGGCATGCCGCTAGCCGTGGACCTGCCGTGGCAGGCGTTGCAGGAAAGCGCCCCGCTCCCCCAGGTGGCGCTGGCGAAGCCCGAGCCGCCGTAGGCCGCCGGAAGGCTCGCCGGCGCAATGGCCGGGTTGCCGGTGGAGTGGCAATAGTTGTTGGAGCAGGCACCGAAAACCTGGGCCGCGCTCTGGCTCGGCAGGAAGTTGGCGCCGGTGCCGCTGTAGGAGCCGCTCGCCGCTCCCGAGGGGTCGCTTAAGGTCACCTTGACCCTGGCAGTGGCGGCACTCGTCGCATGGGCAAAGGGGCTCGCATCGGCCAGGCGGTTGGGATGGCACTTGACGCACTGCGCCGGGCCGGAAAAGTAGCTGTCATGACGGGCGTGGCTTCCGGCGCTCCCGGTGACCCCGCCTGCGGGTGGCTCGCCGTGGCAGTTGACGCAGCCGGCCGGCGAGCTGTAGGCTGCGCTCCCCCAGGTTGGGCTGGTCTGCTCGAAATGGCAGTTCACGTTGGAGCAGCTCCCCAGCGGGGCCGGAGGGACCGAGGTCTGGTTGAAGAATCCCCTGCTGTAGCTGGCGCCCCGCGGGGAAGCGTTGATGTTCCCCTGCACCTGGATTAGCTTGTCCCGGTGGCCGGCGGCAGTAAGCGCCGGGCCGTGGCACTTGACGCAGGTTGCGGCGGTGGTTCCCGCATGGCTCTGGTGGTTCCCCTTGACGGCACCGGTGCCGGCCTCGCGCTTGCCGGAGGCCGAATCAAGCGGCGGCATGCGGTGGCACAAATCGCAATTGTAGTTATATTGCGTCCCTGCCTGCACCGTGTTGCCCGAGAAGGCGGCAATCCCGAGTGCCATCAAAGACACTATCACTCGAAGGTTGGACCATACCAGTTTGCGGGAGTTCATCATATGCTACTCCTTATCTCATAACACCAAGCCGTAGTGCGTTTTAAGCAGTCTTTCGAATGCGCCCTAAAGCTTAGCTCAAATATAAATTGAATCAATGTTTCTTCTTTAACAGACGTTCTTTTTCTGCTGACTGCGCCGGCGGAATAAGTTGTCTTCCGCCGGCGCAGTTGTCTGATGCTGCAGAGTCTAAACTATCTTTCGATACTCCACTTGGGAGTTTGTGACATGTGGCAGCTCACGTTGAAACAGCTGCCGGTCTGGTTGATGCCGCCGCTTGCCAGCTTGGCGCTCGTGTAAGAGATCAGGACGTCGTTACTGAAGCGGTATTGCGGATCAACCTTCACGGAGACGTTCTCCACATGACTGCGCGCGGGTATCACCTTGGCGTGGGCCGCGGCTCCGCCGGCGTGGCAGGGGATGCAGTTCAGCCAGCCCTCCGAAGCCTTGGCTCCCTTGGGGATATGCCCCGCCACCAGGTGGGCGCCGCCACCGCCCGAGTAGTCTTCGAAGCGGGCGGAGGACCAGTTCCCCTGCACCCCGAAGGCGACCGCGCTCGTAACCTTCCTGGGCGCCGGCGGGTAGCCGTGGCAGGCGTCGCAGGCGCGGTTCGGTTCGAAGGCGGTGCCGCTCAAGGCGTTGTGGGCGTGGCAGGAGAGGCAGCCGGTTGCGGGGTGATTAGTCTCCGCCACCCCCTTCCTGTAGTAGGCCGTGGCGCTGTGGCAGGCCTGGCAAACCCCGGTCCCCTGGGCATTTACGAAATCGGCCCCGGAGAAGGCCACAGTGGTGGCGTTCAGGGTGCCGCGCACCTCGTTGGCGTTGGTCGTTCCGTGCGGGTCGTGGCAGGCGGCGCAGCTGGCGCCGGATCCTACATGGACCTGCATGTTGAGGTGTGCTGGCGTGACGGCGGCAGGATTGGTGTGGCAGTAGTTGCACTCGGCGTTGGCCGCCCCCACCAGACCGGGGAGCAGGCGGTTGGTGGTCCCCAGGGCGGAGCCGAGGTGTTTCGATCCGCTGTCATGGCAGGCCGTGCAGGCCTGGCCGATGCCGCTTTTGCCGTGGCCGGCGCTCGCCGCGAGCGTCTTGTCCTGGGCGGTGAGCCCGCCGATGACGGAGAGCGCGCCCCCGGCCGTGGAGTGGCAGCTCTCGCAGCTTCCCCGCCCCGCGGTCCAGTTGGTGCTCTGACTGTGGCAGCCGGTGCAGCTGCCGACCTTGTTGAATCCGGCGGCCAGATCGACGACCCCGTTCACGTGGGTCGCCGCGGTATCGGTGCTGTAGACGTGGCAGACCGCGCAGCTGGTCGCTGAGCCGGCTGCCAGGGCCGGGCCGTAGGTGGCGGAGAAGTGGGCGCCGTGGCCGCCGGAGGAGATGACCCCGCCGGTTGTGGAGAGCGCCGCATGGCAGGAGCCGCAGGCGCCGGAAGCGGTGCTGGTCCAGGACGGCGTGGCCGTGCCGTGGCAGGCCGCGGTGGCGCAGCTCTTGGTGGCGGCGGTGTAGGCGGTGATCGAGCTTCCGGCCACTTCGACCAAGCCGTCGCCGTGCAGCGCGTGGTTCAGGATGGCGGTGCTGCCGGATGCGGTGGAGGCGTGGCAGGTGGCGCAGCTGTACCCCTTGCCGCTCACGTGCTTGGCATGGGCGTTACTGGCCAGCGTCGAGGCGTCGCCGTGGCAGCCGTTGCACCCCAGGGAGGCGCCCCAGGTAGCCGGTGCGACGGCGGCGATGAGGCCGTTACCGCTGTGGCAGCTCACGTTGGAGCAGGTCTTGCCGGCAACCGTGAAGCTCTTGCCGTTGCCGGCCGCCACCTCGATGCTGCCGTTGGTGTGCGGCGACCCCGCCAGGATGGCGAGACCGCTGGCCGTCGTGGTGGCGTGGCAGTTCTGGCAGTCGGCGGCGCCCGCCACGTGGACCTGGTGGGTGTTGGCGCGCGCGGTGCCCGATCCGGCGTTGGCGTAGTTCGGCTCGCCGGCCAGCGAGGCGAAGGCCGGAGCTGCGTCCGAGCCGTGGCACCCTTTGCAGTCCAGCCCCTGGGTCTGAACCCAGGTGACCGCCTTCTGGGTCCCCTTGCCGTCGGAGTGGCAGTACGAGGTGGCGCAGGTGCTCCCGGCCGTCTCGCTCCCCACGCGGGCGCCGGCTACCTCGATGCTGCCGTCGGCGTGCTTGGTGAGATCGGAGATGGTGGCGTTGCCGCTGACCGTTGCCGAGTGGCACTCCACGCAGCCGTAGTTGGTGCCCAGCACTGCCGCGTTGTTCAGGTGCAGGGCGTGCTTGCCGGAGAGTGCGGCCGGTCCGGGAAGGGTTGCGCTTCCGTGGCAGCCGGTGCAGTCCAGGGCGGCGCCCCAGGTCGGTGCGGAAAAGGTACCCTTGCCGTTACTGTGGCAGTAGAGCGTGGCGCAGCTGGTGCCGGCGAAGCTGCCGCCGCCCGCAAACTGCACCTGGATGGCACGGTGCCCGGCACTAGTGGCGTGGCCGAACGGCTTGGCCTCCAGCGTGTGGTCACCATGGCACTTGGCGCAGGAGCCCGTGCCGGTGCCGAAGTAGGCGGCGTGCTTGGAGCCGGCCACCGGGTGGCTGCCGGTGGCCGGAGCTACCCCGTGGCACTGGGCGCAGTCGGTGGGGGCCTGGAAGGGTGCGCTCCCCCAGGCCGGGGTCGCGGCGAGGCGCCCCTTGCCGTCGGAGTGGCAGGCGACGGCGGAGCAGGTCCCGAGCGGGTTGGGGGGGACCGAGGTTTGGTTCAGGAAGCCGCCCACCGGCTTGCGGCTGTAGCCTATGGAGTCGCTCAACGCGATGACCTTGCTGCGGTGCGTCGTGGAATAGCTGGTTACCCCGGGGCCGTGGCAGACCACGCAGCTTGCGACGGCGGCGTTGGCATGGCCCTGGTGGGAGCCGGGAACCGCCCTGGTGTAGGGGTTCTTCTTCGCCGTCGCCGAGTCGAGCGGCGGCATCTGGTGGCAGGCGATGCACGTCAGGGCGTACTGGGGTGCGGCCTGGGCCGCCCCCGGGCATGCCAGCGCCATGGCGAGCGCCAGTGCCAGCATTGCCACCTTTAGTGCGTTGAAACCCTTACGATTCTTCATCTTGATCCTCCATGCGTGTGGTGACTCTGCAGCCCGGCTAGCGTTCCGTACTCCAGCGCGGTGACTGGCCCATGTGGCAGCTTATGTTGAAGCAGCTTCCGGTCTGGTTCCGGGAAGGCCCGCTGACGCGCCTGGCACCGGTGTAGGCGATGAAACCTTCGGCAAAACGAAGCTCCGGGTCGACGAGGATCGTCACGTTGTCGATGTGGCTTTGCACCGGTGTCGTCATCCGGTGATTGGGGGTCGTGCCGGTCTGGCCGCCGTTGTGGCAGACGGTGCAGTTTGCCCACCCCTCCGAGGCTACCGCGAAGGGCGAAATGTGGGGAGTGGCGACATGGGCGCCGCCACCGCCCGAGTAGTCTTCGTACCGGGCATTGGCCCAATTTTTCGTCGTGCCGAAGCTGATCCCGGCGTTCCTGGGGACCGGCGGGTAGCCGTGGCAGGAATCGCAGCTCCCGCCCACCGGCCGGAAGGCGCCGCCGGCGCTGTTATGGCTGTGGCAGTTGAGGCACCCCGAGGTGAAGTGCCCGGTCTCGGGAACCA